>Ga0210077_1000559_pt1 | contig 13290 bp, 10 predicted proteins | sample RushMan_CattailN_5_FD_185556 | JGI IMG/M metagenome (GOLD analysis project Ga0210077, IMG submission 185556) | Wetland microbial communities from San Francisco Bay, California, USA, that impact long-term carbon sequestration -... | ecosystem: Environmental > Aquatic > Marine > Wetlands ... | reverse complement strand
ATCTACTTTCACTGCGTGCCTTTTCTACTGCCCGCTGGTCGAAACGGGGATGCAGCAATGTGTCCACCTGGTCGGGTGTGATGCGTTCTATTGCCTCTTCTTTATTGATCAGCCCTTCAACCGTCATATCCACTGCGATTTTAATGGCAGATTTTGCTGTCCGTTTCCCATTGCGAGTCTGCAGCATCCACAGGCGGCCGCGTTCGATGGTGAACTCGACATCCTGCACATCGCGGTAATGATTTTCGAGCTTTCCGACAATTTCCAGGAATTGCTTGTATACCTGGGGCATTTCCTGTTCAAGTTTCTGGATCTTCTCAGTGTTGCGTATGCCCGCCACAACATCTTCACCCTGTGCGTTCAGCAGGTAGTCGCCGTATAATTTCTTCTCTCCGGTTGCAGGATCGCGGGTAAAGGCGACCCCGGTACCTGAGTCGTTGCCCATGTTGCCAAAGACCATAGTAACGATGCTTACGGCTGTCCCAAGGTCGTCAGAAATATTGGCTGCCCGCCGGTAATCTATGGCGCGCTTGCCATTCCAGGATTTAAAGACTGCTTCGGTCGCCAGTCGCAATTGATCGATGGGCTTCTGTGGGAAATCAGAGCCCTTCTCCCTTTTGACTACCTGCTTGAATTTCTCGGTGAGTTCTTTCAGGTCATCAGCTTCAAGCTCGGTGTCGAATTTAGCGCCCTTACTCTCCTTGAAGGATGCCAGCACCTCTTCGAATGCCTCATCGCGGATACCCAGGACAACCGATCCAAACATCTGGATCAGGCGCCGGTAAGCATCATAGACAAAGCGTTCGTTCTCGGTGAGCTTCACCATTCCACGGGCGGTCTCGTCATTCAGACCGATATTGAGGACGGTGTCCATCATACCTGGCATGGAGAACTTCGCCCCAGAGCGACAGGAAACCAGCAGAGGATTATCCTTATCGCCGAATTTTTTACCCGCTGTCTTTTCAACCTCTTTAAGGGAACCCAGGATTTGATCCCAACAACCTTCGGGGAACTGGTTGCCAGAGGCAAGGTATGCGTTACAGGCTTCTGTTGTCACCACAAAACCCGGGGGTACAGGTACCCCGATGCGCGTCATGTCTGCCAGGTTGGCGCCTTTGCCGCCCAATAAACCGCGCACACCTTCCCAATCGTTTCCAGCATATTTTTCAGCTTGATCCACTTCACGAAATAAATATACCCATTTCTTACTTGACATTGTTTGTTAACCTCCATGTTGCGTTATCACACCTCGGTGGAGGTGTGTGTTCTTCATTTCCCTGAACATTTGATTTTACCATACGAGGGATGACTTAAAGCTGCTCGTGGGATATGCGGTGTCCCTAAATTACGTGACGAATGACACGTATTTAGTGGATATTTTTCGCAAAAGTTTGCTATACAGGATGTCCGTTGTCTTTCAAACGATGTCGGAGTCAGACTTTTGAAAACACATTTCCAGTATAATAACGAGGTCGCCTTCTTATGGAAAGCAATCCAGATTCACAACGATGAGGTCTTTCAATGGTGAAACAAATCGATTATTTCTTCAATCCCGCTGGTGTGGCTCTGATCGGTGCTTCAGCAAACCCTGGCAAGCTCAGCCATGGTGTGTTGCTCAATATGACCCAATTCGGGTATCAGGGAGCGGTTTACCCTATCAACCCGCGCGGGGGAGAGATACTGGGGCTGAAATGCTATACCGATATTTCAGAGATCCCGAACCCGGTGGAATTGGCGGTAATCATGCTGCCCGCGACTATTGTCAAACCGACGCTGGAAGCATGTGGAATGCGCGGTTTGAAAGCCGTAACGATTATCTCGGGCGGGTTTAAAGAGATTGGATCAGAAGGCGCTGAGCTTGAAAGAGAATGTGTGGAGGTAGCACACACATATGGCATGCGCCTTATTGGGCCCAACTGCGTGGGTACGATTGATCTTTACAGCGGGTTGAACACAACTTTTATCCGGGGTATGCCTGCCCGGGGTCATATCGGTTTTATCTCTCAATCTGGCGCAGTATGTGGCGCAGTTGTAGATCATTTGCGCAACAAGGGTATCGGCTTTTCTCACTTTGTGAGCATGGGTAACGAAGCGGATATCGACGAAACGGATCTAATCGAGTACCTGGTGGAAGACGACCGTGTGCATGTCATCGCTGCATATCTTGAAGCCATTGAGAACGGCCAGCTCTTCATCGATAGGGCTCAAGAAGTGAGCCGCAGGAAGCCGCTGGTAGTGCTCAAAGCCGGCCGGTCTGATGCTGGTACGCGAGCGGTATCATCGCACACGGGATCACTGGCGGGTTCCTATTCGGCTTACCGGGCAGCCTTCAAGCAGTCGGGTGTGATCGAAGCTCAAACCATGCAGGAGCTTTTCGATATTGCCCTGGCGTTTTCGATTCAGCCGCTTCCAAAAGGGAATAAAGCTGCGATCATTACCAATGCCGGCGGCCCGGCTGCACTGGCATCCGACAGCCTGGCGAGTTACAGCATAAGCCTGGCAAATCTTGAAGATGATACGCGCGAGAAACTGCGTGCACAATTGAACCCCAGTGCCCAGGTGGATAACCCGGTTGATATGTTGGGTGGTGCTACGCCAGAGGAATACGCTGCTGCCCTGTCTGCTGTTTCACAGGATGAGAATGTTGATATCTTGCTGCCAATCAACGTGCCTACTGCGCTGCTTAACCCGGTCGATATTGCTCGTTCGTTTGCTTCAGCATCAAAAAATACCGAAAAAACTATGCTGTCTTGCCTGGTAGGGGATGCCAGCATTGGCGAAGCGCGTTCTTTACTGCATGAGAACAAAGTCCCCATGTATACCTTCCCTGAGCAGTTAGGGAGTGTGCTGGGAGCGATGCTAGCGTATCAGGCAAAGAGTGCTTTGCTGGTCGAGTCACATGGAATCGCAGAAGACATCGATATGGAAGCTGCCCGGCAGGTGATGGAAAGTTTTGGCGGCCAGCGATACCTGGGTGAAGCGGTTGTCCGCCCGCTGCTGGAAAGTTTTCGTATTCCTGTGATCCCCGCTCGATTGGTAACCAGCGCCCGTCAGGCAGCCAGCACAGCCAGTGAGATGGGCTTTCCGGTGGTCATGAAAGTCGTCTCTGCGGATATCCTGCACAAAACCGATGCGGGCGCCATCCGGTTGGGAATAAAGAATGAGCAGGAAGTCATTCAAGGCTACGACGATATTCTCGGCAGCGCCTTGAAATTTAATCCGAAAGCTGTCGTCGATGGTATCCTGGTAGAGAAAATGGCTCCCCAGGGTCAGGAAATCATCGTGGGCATGCGCAGTGATCCTCAATTTGGCCCCCTGATGATGTTTGGCCTTGGCGGCGTTTACGTGGAACTGTTCAAGGATATTGCCTTCAGGGTAGCTCCACTCAGCCACCGCGACGCGCTGGAGATGATCCAGGAGACACATGCAGGACGTCTCCTCAAGGGGCTGCGTGGTATGGAGCCTGCGGATGTCGAGGCTGTTATCGATTGCATTATACGGTTGGGACAGTTGTCACTTATATTCCCTCAAATACAAGAGATTGAAATAAACCCGCTCCTGGTTCTGGGGGTCAACAAAGGTGTCATCGCTTTAGATGCCAGGGCAATTATGAAGTAAAATACTTTGGGGGCTCCGGGTGTCTTTCACATGATTTTCAGATGATCGTAAAGAAAATCTGATAGATTAGAAAGTCTGACACCCGGATGCTTTTTAACATTATTTCCTCGCTCATGGGCAATTGAATCGCGCGACTTGCATGCATACCCCACTGTAAAGGGGTTGTAAGGTTCAAAGCCTCCTTTATCTGAGATAATGAGTCAATGAAAACCCATGACATGGAGGAGTCGATGAATCTCTTCGTCCATGGAGGCGATGAATGAAAATCCTCGTCATTGACGATGACCAGGCGATGACCGATCTACTTGAGATTTTATTGGAGCCCTTGAGTTCGGAAGTCATCAAAGCAAATGGGGGGTTAGATGGGGTGGAGTTGGCAAAGGAAAATCATCTGGATGTGGTTATTCTTGATTTAATGATGCCAGACGTGGATGGTTGGCAGATTTGTAAACAAATCCGTGATTTCAGCCAGGTGCCCATCCTTATCCTGTCTGCACTCGATAACCCCGGCTTGATTGCAGAAGCGCTCAATGTGGGTGCAGATGATTACCTCATCAAGCCTGTAACCAAGGGAATGCTAATAGCACGCATCAACAAGTTGATGCGCCGCAACAGCAACAAATCGACGGTCCCGGGCGAGGTACAATCCAGCATCTCTACATAAGGTAATATACAGGCATACGAAGATAGCTCATTCGTAATCACGCTAATAAGACAGACAAAGACCGTTCAACAGAGAAGAATCTGGGGAACGGTTCTTTTTTTAAGCATTTTCTTTTTTGTTGTGAAGTAATTGATTGTAGTAAAATAGTTTTAGAAAAATATTTTCAAGAGGGAGATTGATCGTGCAGGAATGTACTCTTTGCCATACCCAAAGTCCAGATACCGAACGTTATTGTGTTAATTGCCATGCGGATTTGCACGAGTACTCGAAAAACGCTGTGGCGCTGCAGCAGTTTCGCCAGAATCCACGCATCTATGCGGTTCGGATCGTTGTAGGTCCTGATACGTGCCCAATCTGTGAACAGGTGCGCGGTACCTATCCTCTGGATCAAGTGCCGGAATTGCCTGTGGAAGGCTGCACAAACCCCCAGGGCTGTCGCTGCACGTATGTGCCTATGGTTGGCGAGATTTATCCCTGACCCTTATTTCACGCAAACGTGATCTGGGAAAAATTGGATAATTCAACTGCAAAATCGGTTGGACTATATATCGTTTAGTAATTTCAAAACCAACGTTCTTACTGGCTGAAATTAATTTGTTTTGGAAAGGCGTTCTCTGGCATATTCCAGGGCTTCGACACGGTTGGTGATTTCTCCCCCAGCCTGCAGTTCACGAATTTCCTGCAGTAATTGTCCAATCAGGGGTCCCGCCTCCAGCTTGAAGTTGTCGATCAGGTCATTTCCATCCAGCAGGATCGGGGGATCCACAATAAGGTCATGTTTATGCCACCACGCTTCGAAGACCGTGGAAATCGATTCAAGCTGTTTTCCCCAATCTTTTGGATCAAGGTTAACACCACCTTCCGCCCAATAATGAGCCAGGAACAGAAGGCAGCCATCCAGCCCGCTCTCTCCAAACTGGTCGAAATAGCGATAGATGGTCTTTGGATTTGTGAAAGATTCCAATCTACTGGTATTTTCTAGAATACTCTCTGCTTGCAGCACAGACGCAAGGTGCTGGATTTCGATGTTGCCAAGCGCTAGCTGGCGAGCCCTGAGTTCGAGTGCATCCTTGTCCCTCGAAGATGAACAAGTGATCAGGTAAAGACCAGCCAGCTTAAGCAGGCTAGCCTGTGTCCGGTGGGGATTGAGCCGTCTTGCCATGTGCCCCTGCAGGTGAAAGCGGTAGGGTCCAAGCTGCAATACAGCCATGCCTGCAAACATGTTTTCACCATGGTGCTCGTCTCGAGGTCCCACGATGAGATTGAAAAGCACCTCCAGGCGGCTCAGGATAGCCAGCGAAAGCTCCCATGAGTTGATTCGACGCTCCGCAGAAGGTTCTTGTGTTTTGAGTCCGGCGAGTTCTGGAAATATCACTTCTACAGCACCTAACGCATCGAGAATTCGCAGTGCAGTTGATGTGCGCTCAAGCTCGAAGATTCGAAAAATCTCATCTCGGATGCGTTCTGTCGATACCTTTTTTAGTAAGCCAGCGGCATCTTGAATGGCCATCCTGGCGGCTGGGGTTATTTTCAAATCGTAATTCAAGGCCAGCCGCACTCCTCTCAGGACACGCACAGGATCCTTCTGGCAAGCCTCTGCAGAGCAGGGAACAAGCTTCCTGTACTTCAGGTCGAGGGCGCCTTTCAGGGGGTCGAATGCTGATTTCGCTCTTAGGTCGAACGCAATAGCATTTATGGTGAAATCACGCTGGCGGAGATCTTCCTGGATGTCTCCCCCTTGCATGCTGGCAAAGTCAAGGATCAGTCGTTCGCTATTCGATCCAGGCAGTAGAACACGCGCCGTGTTCCTTTCATCATCCAGCAAGAAATAGGAACCCTTGAACTGGTCGGCAATTTTCCGTGCCGTAGGGCGTATATCACCTCCCAGGATAAAATCCAGGTCATGGGTAGGCTGCTGCAGCAAGGAATCCCTGATGGCGCCGCCCACCAGGTACAGTGGTAATCCCTTTGGAGCGATCTTTTCTAGAAAATTGAAAATATGCGAGTATTCAGCGAACAGGTTAAGCTGCATCGGGGATCAATCGTCATCTTTTGGCTGAAAACGCTTTAGGTCCACTTCGCCCACAAATGGCAGGTTGCGGAAATAATCATCCAGGTCAAGGCCGTAGCCAAAGACAAATTTATTTGGGATCGTAAAACCTGTATATCGAATGGGGACTTTGACTTCCCGCCGCTCGGCTTTATCGAGCAGCGTGCAGACATACAGGCTGTGCGGCTTGCGTGTCTTAAGCAGAGCCAGCACTGATGCAATCGTGTTGCCACTGTCGATAATATCTTCAACCAGGAGCACATCTTTATCATAAATCTCTGTGTTGAGGTCAAGGGTGATGCGCACCTGTCCGGTGGTTTCACGTTTCCCTGCACCGTAAGATGAGACCGCCATAAACTCAATCGCATGCGGAACGCTGATATGACGCATCAGATCTGTGAGGAACATCACACCACCCCTCAGGATGCAGATCAATACAAGATCCTTCCCCTGGTAGTCATGCGAGATTTCTTTCCCCAGTTCGGCAATGCGCTCCTGAAGCACATCCTCCGGGATAAGAATGTCTTTGAGATAGTAATCATAATCGTGTATCACAGTCAAATTCTCCAAATAACCATTACTGCCAGGGTTTTAATCGCGCGGGACTTGATGATGCTGCCTGCAGCGAGCTTCGTACATTTCCGAAGCGCCGACAATGACGATGGGGTCACTATAACGAGCGGGGTTACCATTGACCAGCCTCTGTGTGCGGTTGGCAAGGCTTCCACAAACCATGCAGATGGCATGCAGTTTGGACACATCCTCCGCGATTGCCATCAATGTGGGTACCATTCCAAACGGCTCGCCTCGGAAATCGGTATCCAGTCCTGCAACAATTACCCTCAGCCCGCGATCTGCCAACGATTGGGCAACTCCAACGATGCCTTCATCAAAGAATTGAGCTTCGTCAATTCCTACAACAGTTGTGTTATGTTCCAGGCGATCGATGATTTCATTGGCCCTTTCGATCGGCCTGGCAGCGAAATCGGCGCCAGAGTGTGAGGTTACCTTTTCCTCCGCGTAGCGGTTGTCGATTGCCGGCTTGAAGACCTGCACTTGCTGCCTGGCGATGGTAGCTCTTCTTAGCCGCCGGATGAGTTCTTCTGTTTTACCACTGAACATTGAACCGCAGATCACTTCTAGAGTGCCTCTCTCATGCTTCATGTTCACCTCTTGGTCAAATAAGTGATTAGGGATAATTTTCCACCGATTGATTTTTCTATTATATCGTACCAGCTGTCCGTAGAATGCTGTTCCGCGAACTTTTTTACTGATTGAAGATAAAAAAAAAGAGACTACCACACGGCAGTCTCGAGTGTTTCCTGGTTTACACCTTTTTTGGTGTGTTCAATAAGAATGAGCCTGTTCCTACTGCTCCATTGAGGCAAATTTCTTCATCAGGCGGCTCTTGCGGCGTGATACATTATTAATATGCAGTATTTTCTTTTCCGCAGCCTTATCCAGGGCGCTGACAGCCAGTTTCATTGCAGCCTGGGCGGTCTCTTTATCGCCATTCTGGATGGCAAGGTTTGCCCTACGAATATAAGTACGAGCACGACCACGATAAATCCTGTTCCGTAAGCGTCGTTTCTCGTTCTGTTTATTTCTCTTTATCGCCGACTTTATGTTCGCCAAAGTACTTCCTCCAGTTTTCTTTCACTCTAAACGCAAGGTGTAATTTTACACGAGAGGCGTAAAAATGTCCAGAGCTAGTTTTGTCTCGACAGAGCCAGCTCTGTCACTTATCCTTCAGTGCGGCCAGGCCGGGGAGCGTTTTCCCTTCCAGCATCTCGAGTGATGCTCCTCCACCAGTGGATATGTGGGTAATCTTATCGGCAAGACCTGATTGCTGTATGGCTGCAACTGATTCTCCGCCGCCAATTATGGATATTGCATTGCTGTTCGCAACGGCTTCAGCGATTCCGTACGTACCTTTAGCGAATTTTGGAAACTCAAATACACCCATGGGTCCGTTCCAGACGACGGTTTTGGCTTCAGACAGGATTTGGGAAAAAGTCTTCACCGTTTCAGGACCGATATCCAGGATACGCCAACCCTGGGGCACGTCTCCAACAGGGATTGTTTTGGAATTCGCCTCGGCAGCAAACTGATCGGCAATGATCATATCCTGCGGAAGATGCAGCTTATCGCCGGCTTCTCTAAGCAAACCACGCGCCGTATCAAGGACGTCATCTTCTACCAGTGAATCCCCGGTCTCGATCCCTTTTGCTTTAAAGAATGTATTCGCCATGCCGCCGCCAATCAGGATCTGGTCAGTCTTGGTCAGCAGATTGCGGATCACACCGATCTTATCGCTGATTTTGGCTCCACCCAGGATGGCGATAAATGGGTGAGATGGGTTGGCAATTGCTGCTCCAAGGTAGCGGATTTCTTTCTCCATCAGCAAACCAGCCACTGAAGGCAGGTGGCGCGCGACGCCTTCGGTCGAGGCATGCGCCCGGTGTGCAGTGCCGAATGCATCATTTACGTAAATATCTGCAAATGAAGCCAGTTGTTTTGCCATATCTTCATCATTCTTTTCCTCCTCAGGATGAAAACGTGTATTTTCCAGAAGAAGGACCTGTCCGGGCTCAAGGAATGCTACCGCTTTTTCTGCTGCTGGGCCAATGCAATCTTCGGCAAAAGATACTGTTCGTTCGATTAGCTTCTGCAAATGGTCAGCAACCGGTCTTAATGTATATTCGGGGTTTACCTTGCCCTTGGGGCGTCCCAGGTGTGACAAAAGGATGACAGCCGCGCCGTGGTCCAATAGGTATTGGATGGTTGGAATGGCGGCTTTAATACGTGTGTCATCACTGACCTGCCCATCTTTAATGGGAACGTTAAAATCGACCCGTACGAGCACGCATTTTTTATTAACATCAATATCTTTTATGGTTTTTTTATTGAACATAGTGTGCTCCAATATTACGATGGTGCGCAACCCAAACCGCACTCCGGTGGAGTGCGCACCACTTTTCTTGATCTGTCAATTAGAGTTTCTTCGCTATTAGAGCTGCCAGGTCAGCTGTACGGCATGAATAACCCCATTCATTATCATACCAGGCAATCACTTTGACCATATTGCCTTCTATCACCATGGTATTGAGCGCATCAATGATGGATGAGCGTGGATCACCTTTATAATCCATCGAAACCAATGGCTCTTCCGAATAACCCAAGATACCCTTCATTTTGCCATCGGCAGCCTTCTTGAACGCGGCATTGACTTCTTCCACGCTGGTCGATTTTTCTACGTGGGCAACGAAATCGACGATAGACACGGTGGGCGTGGGCACTCTCAATGCCATGCCATCGAATTTCCCCTTTAATTCTGGGATCACCAGGGCAACGGCTTTTGCTGCGCCGGTTGTGGTGGGGATGATATTCAGGGCTGCTGCACGCGCCCGGCGTAAATCCCTATGCGCCAGGTCAAGGATCCGCTGGTCGTTGGTGTAAGAGTGGATTGTTGTCATCAACCCATACTTGATTTTAAATTCATCATTGACTACCTTGGCTGCTGGCGCCAGGCAGTTTGTGGTGCAGGAAGCATTCGAAATGACATTATGCTTGGCAGGGTCATATTTATCTTCGTTGACGCCCAGTACAATGGTTATATCTTCATTCTTTGCAGGCGCAGAAATAATCACTTTCTTGGCGCCTGCTCTATCAATGTGTGCTGCTGCGCCGGGTTTTCCCTTGGCTGGGTCGCCGATCTTATTTGTGAATACACCGGTGCTTTCGATAACGATCTCCACACCAAGGTCCTTCCAGGGGAGATTGCCGGGGTCTTTTTCAGCAAATACTTTGATGTGTTTTCCATCAATCACCAGGTCACTCCCATCAGTAGAGACTGTTCCCTGGTAGATGCCGTAATTCGAATCGTATTTAAAGAGGTGAGCATTTATTTCTGTATCGAACAGATCGTTGACTGCAACCACCTCTAATTCGCCTTTATGACTTTCGAGCATCGCTTTCAGAACCTGTCTGCCAATGCGTCCAAAGCCATTAATACCTACTTTTACTGTCATGTAAAACCTCCTTTGCTATTATGTATATATTGTAATCGCTCATCAGTAATTTTCCTTATATATGAGCGGTCCAGTCCTTTCATAAAACAATTCCATAACCGCATGTGCTAGCTTGGCAGGATCATGCCGCCAGGGGGTGCTGACATCTACCAGGTCAGCAGCATAAACCGCAATTTGCTGTTCCAGTTCTTCTTCCGGAGTAAGCCATTTTATATTCTCAGGCAATGGGGGATCGTTGTTGGTGTTGCAGATGATTAAATCAAACAGGTCACCACCCATGTGCTTGTTGATGGTCGTCAAATGATCCAGGCAGCTGTATGCATCTGTTTCACCGGGCTGTGTGGCCACGTTGCAGATATAGAATTTAAGAGACCTGCTTTTCTGTAATGCTTCAGCCAGGTCGGGCACGAGAAGATTGGGCAAAATACTGGTGTAGAGACTTCCAGGACCCACCAGGATCAGGTCCGCTGAAAGTATGGCCTGGATGGCGGGGGGAAATGCCAGCGGATTATTTGGCTCCAGCCATACCCGCTTTACCCTTCCGGTGGTTTGGGGAATCTTGCTTTCGCCTTTCACCTGTATCTCCCGTTGTTCATCGGAGAGCTCAATATCTGCTACCAACTTTACGTCGTGCAGCGTTGCTGGTAAAACCCTGCCCTGCGTCGCCAATACACGGCCCGATTCGGCAACTGCTTCTTCAAAACTGCCGGTAATATCGGTAAGGGCGGTAATAAAGAGGTTGCCGAGTGTATGGCCGTTTAACCCCGCACCAGCTGCGAAGCGGTATTGAAATATCTGTGTCAGCAGTTCCTCATCATTGGAAAGAGCTGCCAGGCAGTTTCGGATATCACCCGGTGGAAGAATTCCGATGTTTTTACGCAGTTCTCCAGACGATCCCCCATCATCTGCTACTGTGACAATAGCGGTCAAGTTGCTGGTCTGGCTTTTTAGCCCGCGCAGCAAAGTGGAAAGCCCAGTTCCTCCCCCAATTGCCACTATCTTGGGACCTCTCTCGCGCCTGCGAAAGGCGCTCACCGTGTCGATAATATTTTTCCCCGGTTTGATGAAAGGAATCAGCAAAGCACGGTTGAGCCCCCATATTCCCCAAACGATTAAAGCCAGGCCGATGCCGCCGAAGATCAGGACACGCAGAGGTCTTGCCAGAAATCGCAAAGATGCCGCTGAAACGATCGGAAGCCACCATGTATCTGGGGCTGTTCGATAGATGTCCAATACAAATAATGCAAAACCTACCGCCAGAAGGGTGGTGCCGGAAAGGATCAGGAGGATCCAACGCTTCACCCCCAATCCCGGAGAAAGCCAGCGAAGCTCCTTTCGAATGTTATGCCACAAACGTGTAAGCAAGTTTCTCCGATCTACCTTGGTGTAGATATTAGTGTATGTTTATATGTATGATAGCAGTGATTCAAACAGGCGTCAACGATTTGTCAACCCACGCACCAGGATAAGGGCGTGTCAAATATCCTTTACTTTCAACATGGGGACCCACAATGTATTTGTATCAGCAATGATATAATTCCCCTGCAGGCGTAAACAGCCTGCATTGTGATGATTTACTCATAAACCCATTGAGTCAGGTTTACGAAATCTCAAATCTCATCCAGGAGGTACATGTATGCCAACCCTTCATTTGCCTGGTCCTAAAGCCAGTGAAATTGTCGCACGCGATCATAAGTATATTTCTCCGTCTTATCCTCGTGGTTATCCATTTGTGATGGACCACGGCAAAGGCGTGGAAGCCTGGGACGTCGATGGCAACCGCTTCCTCGATTGGGCGGCTGGGATCGCGGTCCTGTCCACCGGTCACGCTCATCCAAAAGTCGTGAAAGCGGTACAGGATCAGGCGGAGAAATTCATCCACATTTCGTCAGATTTTTACCATGAGAAATGGGTGATGTTAGCTGAGAAGATCAGCAAGATTGCACCTTTTGAAGAACCGGCAGTTTCGTTTATGGCTAACTCGGGCGCTGAAAGCATCGAGGCGGCCATCAAACTGGCTCGCAACCAGACCGGGCGCTCACAGTTCATTGGCTTTCTAGGGGGATTTCATGGGCGAACCATGGGCGCGCTGGCATTTACAGCCAGTAAAGCTGTTTATCGGGAAAGTTTCTTCCCGGTGATGAGCGGGGTTTTCCATGTGCCCTACCCAGACCCCTACCGCCCTCTCTTGCTCAGTCGTCCGGGTGAAGGGATTGGCGAGACGGTCGTCAGGTATATTGAAGAAGAAATGTTCCATAGAATCGTACCGCCAGGTGACGTCGCTGGCATCATCATTGAACCTATTCAAGGTGAAGGTGGGTATATCGTTCCACCCCCGGATTTCTTCCCTGCCTTACGTGCCCTGTGTGATCGCCATGGTATTTTATTGATTGCCGATGAAGTCCAGTCTGGAGTAGGTCGCACTGGAAAATGGTGGGGCATCGAGCATTTTGGTGTTGAACCGGATATCATCACGATTGCCAAAGGGATTGCATCCGGTGTACCGCTGGGAATTTGTGCCGCCAAGGAAAGTTTTGTGGATTGGGAGAAAGGCGCCCATGGCAATACGTATGGCGGAAATCCGCTGGCTTGTGCGGCAGCGCTAGCTACCTTGGAGTTGGTGGAAAATGGCTACATGCAGAATGCTGCTGAAGTCGGTGAGTTCACCCTTGACAGCCTCGAAGAAATCAAGTCTCGCCACCCGAGTATCGGCGATGTGCGCGGCGTTGGTCTGATGATCGGCGTCGATTTTGTCAAGGACCACGGGAGCAGGCAGGCCAATAAACTGCTGCGTGACCGCATTGTGGACCTGGCATTTGAGAATGGTCTGCTTACACTCGGCTGCGGTGAAAGTACCCTTCGCGTGGCTCCACCACTTTGCATAACTAAAACCGAGATGGAAGAATGCCTTTTCCTGTTTGAGAAAT
>Ga0210077_1000557_pt1 | contig 13312 bp, 14 predicted proteins | sample RushMan_CattailN_5_FD_185556 | JGI IMG/M metagenome (GOLD analysis project Ga0210077, IMG submission 185556) | Wetland microbial communities from San Francisco Bay, California, USA, that impact long-term carbon sequestration -... | ecosystem: Environmental > Aquatic > Marine > Wetlands ... | reverse complement strand
TCCTTAAAGCTGATGGCTATTTGCTGATAGAGACTCCTGAAGGGAAAGGAAGCCTGCTTTACGACGACCATAAAAATTACTTCACAGTGGACCTCGTAAAACAGGTTCTCGGCGCAAGATTCACTCTATGCGAAGTTAAATGCCTAAAAGCCACAGGCTGTGCTCAAACACCAACAATAATTTTGCTGCTACGCAAATCAGCGACAAGAAACTTGTAGTGGCGCGGTGTCACCTAAAGGAAAAAGCGGTCAAGACTTACTCGACTGTTTTCTAATTCTTCTTCGCCTAACATAGACGTAGCATAAGCTGACTACGACAATGGGAACTATGGCAAAAGCTATGAAGTACAATGGAGGCAAGCCAAACCATTCTATCGGAGGCGGAGTGGGTGTGGGAGTTGGCGTGGGCGCTGGAGTAACGTCTAGCAGCGCTTCTCCACTGCAACTAGAATTATAGTAATCCCTGTTTGAATGCCATGCGGCAGTAACAGCCCAGTTGCCAGCTACGTCAGACGTGTAGGTGAAGTCGAAAAAGCCCTTTTCGGAAGTTGCGATTGGCATGTTGACCACGGCGCCGTCAGGCTTGACGAAAGACAGGATTATGGAAGCGTTGGAGATTCCGGGAACAAGGGCTACGGCATAGCCGCGGAAAACCTCATCGACAAGTTGCAGACGGTGCGCCAGCCGTGGAGCATCAACAGCTTAGCGGGCTTCGCGACGCTGGCAGCGTTCAACGACACCGAGTTCATCGCGAACACCATGCGCACCATCGCCAAAGAAAGAGCAGCCTTCGCCAAAATGCTCACCGAAACAGGTAGCTTGCACGTGTTTCCTTCTGAAACCAATTTCCTGCTGGTGAAAATCTTGAACGGGAAAATCACCTCAACCGAGCTGAGGGATGAGATGTGCAAGCAAGGAATCCTTATCCGGGACTGCAGCACTTTCGTGGGGCTATACGACAGCTTCTTCCGCGTGACTACAACTTAGCTCGTAGAGACAATGCGTGAAGTGCTCAAAAAAGCCTGATAAAACTTCAGCGGGAAAAGTACGTCGGGCTTTTCTTTAGGACTGTGAAAAAGCCTTCGCGCCTCATTTTCCTGAGAATCCGCTTGGGAGACTTGTTGAAGGTTCTGTGGAAACGCCACTGAAGGGCAAGCAGTGAGTCGTAGTCGAATTCGTCGGTCTTAACGTAAGCCACAAAGTCCTCCAAGCGGTCGTAGAGACCTTTCTCCATCACTTCATTGTACAGGCTGCTGCCGGGAACCGCTACGAATATGTTGAATCGGCACCAGTCAGGGTCAAGCTTCCGCGCGAACCTGAACGTGGCTTCCATGTCCGCCTTTGTCTCGCTGGGGACTCCCATCATGAACGAGCAGGCAGTTTGGATTCCTTCTTCGCGGGTAATTTTGAGCGCGTGCTCAGTCTGTTCAAGGGTGACGCCCTTGTTCAGCTTTTCAAGGATGCGGGGTGAGCCTGATTCGCCGCCGTACCATACGGTTTTGCATCCTGCGGCTTTCATCTCGCGGAGCATGTCCCTTGAAACTAGGTCAACGCGGGTGTCGCAGACCCATTCGATGTCCAGCTTGCTCTCCCTCATCAACTTGCATAATTCAAGGGTTAGGTTTTTGCGTACCGTGAAATTGTCATTGATGAAGTAGATTCCTTTGGTGCCGTATTTTTCTTTCAGGTGCTGGATTTCCTCCACCACGCGGCTGGGGCTGAAGGCGCGGCAGGTTTTTCCCCACAGGTGGCTGATTTCGCAGAAGGCGCAGTTGAAAGGGCAGCCTCGCATAATGCTCATGTTGTCCACGGGCTGGACATTCAGGTACTCTATTCTTCGGTCGTACAGGTGCATGGGCAACAGGTGCCGGGCAGGAAAAGGAATCTCGTCTAGGTTGCCGATGAACTGGGGAGGTGCCTTCACTATTTTCCCTCCGAGACGAGAAGCGACGCCTGCAATTGCCGCGATTGTTTCCTGGTCTGCGCCTTTGGAGAGGCTGGTTGCAAGCTCAACCATGGCGCGTTCGCCCTCGCCTATCACAACGTAGTCTATTTCTGGATGTTGCAGCATGCTGTCGGGCTCGTAGGAGGGGTGCCACCCGCCGACAACTACCTTGCAGGAAGGAAGCACTTCCTTGATGGCTTGGGCGGTTTCAACACATTGCCTGTAGGTGGCTGAGCTGCAGGTTATGCCCACTATTTCGGGGTTAAGTTGCTTGATTTTGAGTTTTACCTCGTCGATTGGCTTTTCGAGCAGGTAGTTGTCGAAGATTTCCACTTCAAAACCTGCTTTTTCGAGGGCTCCCGCAACGTAAGCTAGTCCCAGCGGCAGAAAATGCCTGCCGTGAATCCAGGGTCCACGGATGGGCGGAGCCGTAGTCATTAGCAAAATCAATTGTCAGCTATTCCCCTTCAGCTTACCGTTGAAACGCATTTCATGTACCTTAGTGAGTCTTTTAGAATAGATTTTCTGAAATAATAACCTTTAGCCGAATAGAACAAAGGCCACTTATGTTTTGGAAGGAGCGGGAGAGGGTTTGCTGAGGCTCTGGATACGTTAGATTTAAAGGAGAAAAGAAAGAAAAATCCGCGATGGAAAGACAGCCATCGTGAGTTTTCTCAGAACCCTTTCAGCCCCATATTCTCAGTAGTGTAGTCTACCGCAGTAGCCTTTACCCTATCCGTTAAAGGCTTCATGTATCTCTCGCTCCTCCTTTTCGGTGAAAATCATTATCGAAGCTCTTTGTATATAAAATTTGGCTTTGCCTAATGTTATGGTCCACAAAGTATACGTTTTCCGTTTAAAATATATATAAAAGTTATGAGAAAACTTTAACTACAAAACAAAGCTTTACCTTAAAAATATTGGTACTGAGGTGTTAAGGACACAAGATGCAGAGACGCCCGAAAATTGACGAAACAGACGCCAAGATACTGAAAATGCTTCTAAAGGAGTCTCGAACCAGTTTCACCGATATTGCCAAAGAGTGTAAAATCTCAGTTGGCGCCGTCCGAATGAGGTACAAGCAGTTGTGGAAGGAAGGCGTAGTCAACGGTGAAGTGACTCTTGTGAACCCTCACAGCCTTGGATACCGCCACATCATAGATTTAGGAATCACCACCTCTGCAGAAAACGAAGGAGAAGTTGCCAAATTTCTGGAAGGCAAACCCTACATCTCCGCGCTAGTCTGCCACATGGGAAAATACAATTTCTTCGGAAAAGTGGCTTTACGAGACCTAAACGGTTTAGGAGAAATTCTTGAAGATTTAGAGGCTCACCCGAACATCAACCATGTGGAAGCGTTAATCTGGAGTGAAGCAGTTAACGTTGAATTCCCTCAAAACTTGGTAATAAAACCGCTAAAAAACGATGCCTCGACGACCAATAAGAGACCTCCACAAGTCACTAATGACGAAATGCATGTGCAAATTGACGAAATAGACCGGAAAATCGCTAGCATTGTCTCGGGGAAATCTCGCACGCCCTTCAGAAGGATAGCGGAACAAATCGGAGTCTCCACTAAAAACGTGATTCAACGATACAAGCGGCTGAGAGAAACTGTTCTCACGCTTTCAACGATAACGGTTGATTTGAATAAGCTTGGATACAACGCTCTTGCAAGCATATACCTAAACGTCTCGAATAGGAGCATGATGCATGAGATTTACGCTCAACTATTCCAAGTGCCAAATCTGATAGTTGTTATCAGACTGATTGGACCTTACGATTTATACATCTGTGTCGCTGTGGAAGATTTTGAGGATTTATTCCAGGTCTCCGAACAAATCCGCAGAATCAGTGGTATCGAAAAAACAGAAATCATCGTTACCCCGGCGCTTCCTGCGTGGCCACTTAACTTGTTCCCCTCTCTGCTAAAAAGCGAAGTAATCCAGCCAAAATATTGGCTTGGCAAAACCAAGGACCGTTAACAACAAAGAAAAACTCCAGCCAAATCCACACAAGATGCGAATTAATAACGATTACTTCTCACGTTTATATTTTCCAGTTGTATGCGAAACGTTTAAGCATGGAGTAAATTGTATTTGTGGAATGATTAATATAAGTGAAGAAGAATGAAGCCGCACGTAACTCTTGTGAACCCAGCCGCTCCAGCTGGCGCCGTCATGCATTTGCCCTTTGCATTGCTGGGTTTAGGCTACTTGGCAGCAGTTTTAGAGAAAAACCAGTACCCTGTCGACGTGATTGACTGTCAAATTCTCAAACTTTCGTTTGAAGAATTTCGAACTGAACTCGGAAAAAGGCAGCCCGACGTAGTGGGAATGAGCGCCTCCACACTAACCTACAAAACAGGTCTCAAGCTTTTGAAAATAGCTAAAGAAGTGTGCCCAAACTGCCTGACAGTAATTGGTGGGCCACATGTTACGTTCTGGGATGATAAAGCGTTGGAAGAATGCCCCGAACTGGACATTGTTGTGAGAAAAGAGGGAGAGAACACGTTTTTGGAGCTCATGCAAAGAATCGAGGCTGGCAAAGATTTCCACGACGTTTTAGGTACAACGTGCAGAAAAGACGGAAGTTTCGTCAGAAATCCAGATAGACCCTATATTGAGGATTTGGATTCGCTTCCGTTTCCTGCAAGGCACCTGTGGCCGTTAGATCGCCTCAGAGAAACCGAAGATGTGCTCTATCTGATAACAAGCCGCGGCTGCATCTTCTGGTGCGAATTCTGCACCACGGTTAGGATGCATGGGCGCAAATTCAGGATGAGAAGCCCGAAAAACGTGGTGGACGAGCTTGAGTATCTTCACAAGACTTTCGAAGTTGAGAACTTCACCTTCTGTGATGATGCGTTCACCGTTGACCAGCCTAGGATAGAAGAGTTATGCCGTGAAATTATCAGCAGGGGCTTAAAGATAAAGTGGAACTGCGGCACCCGCGTGGACATGATAACTAAAGAACTGCTTATGAAAATGAAGGAGGCAGGCTGCATATCTGTCTGGTTCGGCGTGGAATCAGGCACACAGGAAGTGTTGGATTCCATGAAAAAAGGAATCTCCACTGAACAGACCATACAAACGCTGGGCTGGGTAAGAGAACTCGAGCTGAAACCGGTTCCAAACGTGGTTCTCGGGTTCCCAGGAGAGACCAAAAAATCCGCCTGGAAGACAATAAAGTTCGTGGAGAAGCTAAGTCCTGACGACGTAGGCTTCTACAACGTTGCCACACCTTTCCCCGGCACACCCCTGTACGATCAGGTCAAGGAGAAGGGCTGGCTGAGAGTAACCGACTTCGACAAGTACGACACCACAACACCCATTTATGAGACGCCGTGGCTGAGCATGAAAGACCTCGGGAAACTGCGCGAATCAGCGTTTCACCACTTCTACCTGCGCCCAGGATACTTCTTCCACAACTACCGCAAACGCAAGTTCTGGACCCTCGCAACAGCGTTTACAATTCTATCACATCTGAAGGGTTCAATCAAACTGAAACTCAGATAACCCGCTGGAAAGCTCCACGCGAACAACCCAAACCAAATTGACCGTCACTTCAGTCTCTTCAAATAATGGAGGGGTCTGCGCCCCCGCGCAGACAGAGAGCAACCAGCATATTTGGGGCTTAATAGCGGTTCATTGCAGGGTTCAGTTACCTCTTTATCGGATTGACTAACCTGTTACCTTTCATCGGATATTTTATTTTTCTTTTGAGATGATAGGGTTTGGGTTATCGCGGTCGTAGCGGTTTTGGTTACGGCGCAACTCGGAAGGCGCAGAGGCTTCATGCTAGGCGAAGCAACAGGGCAAAGCGTATAGACGAAAGCCTAAGAGCACCAATAGCCAAAACACCTGAACAATGGATGCAACAGCCGAACAGGTTTGACTTTCCAGATGTTGACACGCCGAAAAAGGGCGAGGATGATTTGGAAAGGCAACTTGAAAGGCACGAAGCCAACAGAATGCCACATAGCCACAGGCGATTTAGAGCTAACCTGAACGCACATAGACTTTACGGAGTGACACATTAATGTCGGAAAAAGAAGAAAAAGCGAGATTAGAAACCGTTTTAACGCTGAAAAAACCGAATGGCATGGGAATACAGGTATCAACTGTGTGCGGTGATTGGGAAAATGTGCAAAAATTCATAAGCGATTTCGAGAATACCCTTCTAAAGGGTAACAATGGAAAACCACAACATCAAGATAGAAGTTAACGCCAAAATTCCATGCCCAAAATGCGAAAACGGACACCTATTGCCCTTCATAGAAGCAAAGTACAAAAGAGGATACAATAACCCAGATTTTGACCATTACGAAATATTCTATCGCTGTTCAAACTGTGATTACAAAGTAAGAGGTGACTCATTCATTTCTCACGGTGTTGTTTACTAGCATTCTGAATGAGAGTTAGCCACTTGTTTTCGCCTTCAACCTTCATCCCGCAAGCTTCGGCTGGTGTTTTGCCATCTAGCGCTTCATGTCCACGTATGAAATTATGATAGATTTGCATACCTTGAAAGATTGGTGTGTGTTTTTTCTTTAGTCCTCTCATGGTCTTTTCTCTGTCGCGGATTTCACCGTTCAGGCGTTCCATTTTATTGTTATGGATGTCGCCTTGCAGTCTTACGTGGCGTATGTGTTTTGCTTCGTCTAAGATAACTTCTGCAGCTACCGCGTAAGAGTATAAGCCATCGGTGATTATTTGTTTGGGTTGTTTTCTCATGAGAGTTTTTGATAGAGCAAATAGGTTTTGGGTGTCGTGACTGTGTTTTGTGTCAGCGACTTCTTGAGCAATCCAGAACCGAGTCTCATCATCCATGACTGCGAACAGATACTTCATGTTGCCTCTGACTTTAAAGCGAATTTCATCTGCTCTCCAAGTGTCACTAATGTTTGGCACTAATTTTTCCGAGTATTCCTTCATCAACGCAACGTACTTCTTTATCCACATGAAAACCGTCTTATGAGAAATCTGAACACCTAACAGTCTTAGGGATTTTTGGGTGTTTCTGAATGATTCTCCGCTGAAATAGAGTTGCATTGCTGTGGTTATGGCTTTAGGACTGTGCTTCATGTGTTCGAAGCCTATGTTGAAGGTGAAGTATTTGTGGCAGTTTTTGCACTCGTAGATTTGGATGGTTCCTGATTTGTTTTTGCGTTTTCCGTCTTTTCTGATGTTCCGTGAACCGCAATAGATGCACTCGGTAAGGCCCTCAATCGGCTTTATACGTCTAACCGCAACCTCTGCTCTAAGCGATTTGGAAAACTCTACCGCAAAAATATGCTTACACTTCACGCCACGGAATTTGTTATCAGGGCATTCACATATCCAATCGTGGTCAACCATCGTGACGGCATACTCGCCGTTGCCCGATTGCGACTTAACGGTGTATAGGCTTTCATCTATTCGCTGGATTTGACCGTTAAGCTGTGCGATTGTTTGACCGCGTTCTTCTCTGTTCGTTATTACTGTTGTCATTTTACTACACCACTAATTAGTAGTATAGTATTAAACAGCTATTTAAGGTTTACTACTATAAAACCAAAACTATTTATACTGTTAAGTAGTATAAACTATTGGTGAAAAATGCCGAAGGACCAAATCGTAACCTCATTAAAAGTTAACCCTCAACTGTGGAAAGAAGCAAAAATAGAGGCTCTAAAATGCGATATAACGCTTGGAGAGCTTGTTGACCAAGCAATACGGGATTGGATAGCGAAACAGGAGAAATGCAAGAGTGAGTGATTTCTACAGTTCTGAAACACAAGATTTAGTCAAGAAATACATGCAAGAACAAGTAAAATTTTTTCAGAACTTTAAAACTGAATTCTACAAGACGTTTTTTAATGGGCGAGAACCAACCGTAGCAGAACTTCAAGCAGTAGCTCATGTGAATAACGCGATAGGTTTCTTTTTTGTTCTTAACGAAAAAAACATGGAGACATACAAAATACTTGAAAATCTCTATGACTGCGTTTTTCAATTAAACAAGGTTTTTTCAGCAAAAATATCTAAACTGGATGCTGATGTTCAGGGCATAAGCCAAAAAACAGGTGTTGACCTCTCAAAGGTCAAAAAAGAAATAGCCAATGTTAAAGGTGTTCTTAACGGTCCAATTTTCAACGATGTCATTGATTTGTTTAAGAAATTAAATGATGAAGCAGAGAAAAGGAAGAAAACGGGGGAGGAAACGTTTGACTGGATTACAAGAAGCCATTGAAACCTTAGAAGAATTGAAACGGCTGCACCAGCTTAACTATGAACTTCTAGAACAGCTATCAGTAACATGCAAATGGATGATAGAAAACCAAATACAATCTCCGAATCTCCCTTTGCTTTGTTCTTTACTATCCAGAGCCGATTCATTGTTGGCTGAAATTAAAGCTGACTCGCCTAAACTATTGGTCTATCAGAAACTATCCGATGAAAAGAAACACCCAGATGATTCCGACACAGGGGTAACAGTGCCCATTGCAGTAACGATAGAGGGGTCTATCAGCAGCGCTTTGCGCATGGAATCTCAGGGGCCTGGGCGGTGCAGGAGGCTGTACCCGCGCCTTCACGAGAGCAACGGCTTCTTCGCAGCCAAACCACAAAAACAATAAGCTATCCTGCATTGCCTGCAACCTCAGCTCGATGATTACGCTTCCGATAGTACACCAGCAAACCCACGCTGACAACGGTCACTGACGCGCCGGAGGCACCTGCGACTAATGCTGTTGGAATGTAATAGGCGAATCTAAGAAAATGATGGGAGCACTGATTCAGTTTAGTGATTACGTTTCTTAAAGTATATTAGTAAGCCTATAAGAATTGTGACTACTGCCGCACTAGAAGCAACAGCGACAAACTTTGCCGTAGCAGAATCTGCTACGCTGAAGTGGATTGTATCAGAAAATCCATCCACCTTGACGATGGAAAGAGAGGGGTGAGGAATTCTGGTGCCAGCTGGTATAGTGGCAGTAGCATTTTCAGTTGTGTAGAAGTCAGTTTTCACATAGAAACTATCGGCTTCAACGCCAACTAAAATGTCATGTGTGTCTTCGGATAACTTAAGGTTAATTGAAATGTTCAAATTTTGACAATATTGATGTTTTTCCAAAGTAAGATCAGACGTATCATGTATTGAAATATTCTGGCGTTCACTGTTGTCCACTATATAGTATACTGAGGTTATGTTTCCGTAGATAGCGTATAATGGATTCCCATTCTCATCAGCACCAACAATTTTATCAGAATTAAACCATGTATCAGGCTTGATTATAGTGAAGTTTAGTAATACATTAGTCGAGTTATAATGGTGGTCTTGAACTGGTGAATGCACAACTACTGTAGGCGATGTAAAAATGGGCGCGGTCGGAAAATCCAAAACCCAAACCGGATTCGCCTTTACAAAACTAACAAACGTTACGCTTACCATAACTGAAAACAAAAGAAGCAAGAGTGCCACAATGAAAGCTAACCCTGCAACTCTTTTCATGAATTCTGACTCCTCTGGCGTCTGTCATTATGCCAAATATGGGCTTCGGGCTGTTAAAAGGCTTTTTGTCAAGATTTCTTGACAAAGCCCCAGAAACTTCAGTCAAGATTTCTTGACTAAATGCTTTTATGATAAAAAAAGAGGGAAATGTTTTCGTTTTGGCTTACTTGTTCATCAAGCTACCAGGGGTAGTACACTGCTGTGATGTACGTGTCTGAGTACACTGGATGGTTTGCGCCGTTGCCGTAGCCGTCCGTGAAGTACGAGAAGTAGTCGTAGGTACCAATATAGTCGTTCCAGACCGGGTCGTCCACCAGCACCGTGTGCCAATCCTCAGTTACTTGAACGGATGCGTATCCGTATCCAGCCAAGTTGCCGTCTATGTAGATGCCAGGGTTAAGCGGGTTTCCGATGTAGCCGTCATAAGCGTCCACAGTCAGCCAATGATACGTTGTGCCTGTGCGGAAGTTTGCCTGCAGAATATGGTCGTCGTCCATGTAAACGTCTATTGACGGGCTGCTCCCCACGTTGTTGCCATCTAAACTCCAATAGTCAAATGTCCAGCCTGGATTACCATAGGCTTCGACGTGAGCGTAAGTGTTGCTGATGTATTCTGGGTTGCCGGAGGGAACAGTGTACCCGTCACCGTTAGACGAAATCGTCAAAGTATGGTATGTTAGTGGTTCCACACGCACCGAATCTATGCCGACTGAGTATATGTAGTACCAATCTTCTGCTGTGAACGCTATATAGTTGAACGGGTTGTTGTTGATTCCGCAGTCAATCCAGTAAGGTGACCCTGAATTTACATATGGCGTACTGAAAAGGTCCCAGTCGTAGCCATCGTTTGATGTGTAAACATATAGTGGGCCATTGCCATAACCGTAAACGCTGATGTGTCCTGCCGCCTGTGCGTTCAGCTCGCAGCTAATCCAGCCGTAGGGCCACAACTCTCCATATGGTCCCCAACCATTAATCACAGCTAATTGTCCATCATTTTGACAACCTACTAACGACGTTGGGTTGTAGACGTCACCTCCGCAGTCAGTAACGCCGTCAATATACTTGTATGGTGGGCTAGGGGCGAATACTGCCTGTAAAGTTTTGGGGCCATCCATATACACCCATATATCTGGGTTGGATCCCATGTTGTCGTCGCCCAGTTGCCAGTGGTCAAAAGCCCAATCTTGGTCGTGAACGGCTACGACATGCTCGTAGGAATAGCTGAGGCATTGCTGGTCACCAGTCGGGTCCGTGTGGCCGCCACCGCTAGATGAAATCGACAAAGTGTAGTAGGTTGGGTCCCAGGTGTAGTGTGCGGTGAAGGTGCCGCTGTGGTGGAATTGTATATCTGTACCATAAGCCCAGTAAGAGCCATCGTAAATGAAATAGTCAAACCTATAGTTTGGCACATTAGTAACGGTGATGTCATAGTACGTGTGACCGCCATATGGATAAATGTCTCCTGTGTAGTGTGGTTCCCCGCTAAGATAGAATGTAGGCGACAGCCCATAATTAGCAGCTAACGTTATCTTAGGTTGGAAAAGCCATATAGCTCCGTCGCCAAAAACTTTCATATGATTATTTGGTATATACTGAGCATTTCGCCTCCAGTCGCCTTCTGGAAATTCATCAGATCCAGGCCACCATGCACTATAGCCCGTGTAAAACCTGCTTGAAGTGAAGGTGCATCCAAAGAAGTCTAACGAAGCCTTGTTCAACGCATCTCTGACAGCATAATTGGTATCTGGACTGTATTTAAGGGCATAATCGTAAAAGTACTTTATGAAGTCTTTGCAAGGACCCGTAATTTGGTGCTCAAAAGTTTGATGAAAACCACTTATTATTGGTGAAAATAAGTCGAAACTTATGTAGCATTGACCATAACCATCAGGACTCAAGTAACCATTTTCATTCATCAATGGATGGCTCACACCATCTCTGTGATTCCAAGCTACGGGCATGCCATAAGTTCGGTCATATGCCTGAGCGCATACCCAAAGAAACACGAATACGTGTTTGCCCTCACCTGTTTTACTAGAAATGTCATCGGAGCTGATGGTTATATTGTAGTTATCCCGATATTTAGTATTGAACCAGTGTAAATGCCCGAAATGAAACACCGCTATGCGGTCATAATGTTCCTCATCGTACTGGGCATAGTCCATTTCGTGTTGTCTTGTAGTACCTGACCCACATAAGTTAGATGAACTGTAACCAGACGCCTCAAAAGCATCGTCTATTTGCCCGCACACCCACTCGGCTGCTTGTTGCTCCTGAGGTAACTGCCCATGCATAGAGGCGTAGATTCTGGCTTTGCTATTGGGTACTTCACTTGCACTGGCTGTCGGCATAGCTGCGAGGAATAGGCTAAACAGAATCAATCCACATATCAGTATTCCCCCGAATCTCGAAAATAGCTTCCTACCGCCCGACGACTTGAAAACCCTTTTTCGACTAACTATTGAAACTCCAACTACGCTAAATACAGTTGCAATCACAATTTGAGTGGATAATATAGTTGACTCTTGAGTGAATCCTTGTGCATTCGTCTTTTCAACGTTATCTGATGATAGGCTGTCAGCGCACATTGGACCCATTATGCTTACTTTGCCTGTATCGGCCCAGATTGACACTGTCATTCCAGTTACATCTCCAGGATAAAACTTGTCAAAGCCTAGCGGGACGTACCATGACGGGTATAAAGTGAATGGATTGCCTTCGCGTGCAAGGCTTTGGTTTGGGAAGTTGAGATAGCTAAGTGCCGCGTGACCGAGTGATTCTGGAGCTATCTTGAATCCAGTTACCGTTGAAGTAACATTATCCGCGATTATTTCATATGAGAAATTCTTTGAAGCCTCTATGGCTATAGCAGTGGCTTCTTCACTTGAAATATTGTGTGTACCCACTACCGTGTAGAGCGGCCAATTATTAAGGAAAACCTTTAGCTGTCCTCTGTCGTAGTTCAAGATGACATTTTTTGATTTAGCTACAATTCCGTTTTCATCCGTGTAAGTCCAAACGTAATCAACGATTGTTTGGTCCCAATTTAATACTTCAAGCTTTATGTTTCCAGCGGACTTAGTTACGTTAGTGCTTACATCGACGTTGTCTAGCGTTGATGCAAGTTCACCGTAGAAAGAGTCCCCAGCGTAGTTTTGGTATCTTTGCAGAAAGCCCTTAGCCATGTCAGCAGTCTCAGTTGCAGGCTTTTCCACAGCGAGGTCTCCTTCGTAATCGCTCAGGTAAATCTGGCGCAGCATATTGTTTACAAAAGAACAGCTTGCTCTAACTCCACCCTGCTCGGACACTAAGGTAACAGCGACTTCTTTTTGAGGCAGATTAAGGTACTGGTTGTCGAATTGCGAACTATACAACGGTGCATATTTTTCTGTATTGATGCCTACAACGTCATTCAGGATGCCCAATGTGGTATCTTGAAGGTTCGGCTCTGCTGCATGAACAGTGGGTACTAGAAATGTGTATGCGCTGGAAATTAACAGTAGCGTAAGAAAAAGCGTCGTGAACAGTAGTTTGTGTATAGAATTTTTTGTCATTTTCTACTCTCCTAAATTTTATTTGGAAAAGGTTTGTTCCTTCTCCGCTGTTCTGTCTGTGCGCAAGTGGCTTATAAGAACTATTACGAAATAATATTCTTAATGTTATTAACATTAATATTAATAATATTATTACGAAACAGAACAACGCCGTTATAATGGATAAAATTCAAAAAATATCACGTGCAGCATTCATGTTGAACAGTAGATGCGACATACTTTTATACCGCTTCTTTATCTGAATTTTAGGATGTGCGGGTTGAACAGCCAAACACCCCAAGACCGAGAACCAGGTGTGCGTGTTTTGCAGCAAGAAA
>Ga0210077_1000556_pt1 | contig 13321 bp, 14 predicted proteins | sample RushMan_CattailN_5_FD_185556 | JGI IMG/M metagenome (GOLD analysis project Ga0210077, IMG submission 185556) | Wetland microbial communities from San Francisco Bay, California, USA, that impact long-term carbon sequestration -... | ecosystem: Environmental > Aquatic > Marine > Wetlands ... | reverse complement strand
AGTAAAAATTAAAATGCAACAAGTCAAAGTGGGTCAAAATAATCCAATTTTAAATATGTCAAAAATAAAAATTCCGACAGATTGGCAAAATACTAAGGAGAGTCTGCGTTTGGTATTAAGAGTAATAGAAAGCGTAAGACTGTATGATACAAAACCGCAACCCAATGCATTGGAGTATGCAACTTTTGTATATTCTAAAGGAGCAACAACCGGTCCTTTATCTTTTGGCGGTGAGGTAGTTTTTGATTACGCCAAAAGAAGGATTGTTTACAATAAATCCGGCAAAGATATTTTTAAAATATCCGTTAACAAAAAAACTCAAAGAGATATCTTTGAAAATTTAAGAAAAAGGCTAGTAAAAGTAAATAAAAATATCTACCTTGAAGGTGAAAAAATAAAGGATACTGGAGAGTTGGATATAAATTCGGGTGATGCAAAAAGGTATGCGGTGTTGCAATACAGAATGCACAAGGCACTTTCTTTATTCAGGGCGCGGTTAAACGGTTTAATGACACAGGTATCACTCTGGCCAGAGGAGTTTGATGTTGCTTTTATCTGGTTTAAAAAGGGCTTTAATGAGGATATTGATCCTCACATGATGTTTGGTTTTTCCCCGGGAGAAAAGAAAAACTCAAATCCTTATATTTATTTATATGCCAAGCCGATCGTTGAGGGAATGAAAGACTTAAAATTCCCAGCTAACGGGTCCTGGCAGAAAGATTGGCATACCCCTGGTGTAAAATTCGACCTTGAATATTTTGTCGGCAAAAGCGATCCTGAAGAGGAAGTTGCAAAAGTTTTACTTGATAGTTATCTGATGTTTCTGCCTTATCTTCCGGATACAAAAAACGCTTAATAAATAACTGGTACTTACCGGAGTCTTGCAGGGTAGTATTAGAATATATTGTTATGATTGAAAACGGCTGGCCGGGTTTTGATGATGAGGAGGAAATGAATCAGTTTTTGAATGATTACGGGGTTAACACCAGTCAGTGGGGAGAGGGAGATTCAAAGACAGTAGGACATCTATTAAGCGAGATACGGGATGGCAGCTCAAAATACATTTTCAAAGAAGGAAAGCTATTAAGGCAGTTGCAGGCAGTCTCCGTAGACATATATTTTAGAGGTTGCGAGAATTTTTTAATTATTCAATAGATTAATAGTAAGCTTTTTTTGCTCAATTCGATAACTTATATTAGAATGTGGCAATGTATAAGGAGGCGTTGGGAAGTATCGAACAATTGCCAAAAAGAAACAGATATGATGGTAACCCTAAATACTTTACGACTGAATGTTTAGGTTGTTGTGCATATCAAACATTTTCTGATGGTGAGCTGTGTTTAGGGGGTGTTGCATGGAAGAGGCTTACCAGAGCAAAAACAAGAAGAGGTTGTCTTTTAAAAAGGCAGAGGGAAGAAGAGAAGGGGACAGATTCTAAACCCGAACAGGTTTTTATAATATATACACCAGGCTTCATCGATTTCTACGCCGGAACTATTGAAAAATTAAAGAAATTAAGATTCAGAGCAGAATTGGTAAGAGATGAAGGTTTAAAACCAGGATTTTCTGTAAATATTGAATAGTTAGCAAAAACTGGATATAAAATTATAGAGACCGGTAAATTTTGTGATTAGAAGTTTATTTTGAACCGTCTTTAAAGTAGAAGAATATTAGAAAGTTTTTGAGGTAATTCTATTTTTACTAATTGATATTTTTGTAACAATACAATATAAGAAGTGGGGATAGAAAATGAGAGAAAGATTAGATTGGAAGGGAACAAATTTTGTTACAGATCCTCTTTGGGGTGACAACGGTAAGGGAAAAATTGTTGATTTAATGGCCCAAGAGGCTGACATAGTTGTCCGAGTTAATGGTGGGCCGAATGCGGGCCATACCGTTAGAAATAAACAAGGTGAATTTGCACTTCATTTAGTTCCATCAGGTATTTTTAATCCTTCAGCCCTGTGTGTTCTTGCGGATACAGTGGTTGTGAATCCAACTGCTCTTGTCGATGAAATAAATTCTTTGAAAAAAGCCGGGGTAACTATTGATGCCGGTAATTTATTGATTTCAAAAAGAGCGCACTTAATAATGCCTTGGCATATTGAGAGAGATAAGCTAAAGGAAATTGCAAGAGGAGGAAATAAAATTGGAACTACAGGTAAGGGAATTGGACCGGTTTACTCCGATAGGGCAAATAGAGAGGGCTTGCTGGTTGGGAATCTGTTAAGCCCTGATTTTGAGCAGAAATTTGATCGTGAACTTCTTTGGCAGGAAAAACTGACAAGTCTGATGGTCGGCAATAAGATTGTCTATGATAAAGAAAGTATACTGGACGATCTGAATAAAGCTAAAGATACGATAGGACCGATGATTACAAATGTACTTCCAACTATTAGACACTATCACGATTCCGGAATGAAAGTGTTGGGAGAGGCAGGACAAGGATTTTTGTTGGATTTGGATAGGGGCGGATACCCGTACGTTACTTCGAGTCATCCCGGAGTACAAGGGTTTAGTTTGGCTACAGGAATAGCACCAAAGGATGTAGAAAGGGTTATAGGTGTTACAAAAGTATATACAACCCGTGTGGGGGAAGGCCCGCTTCCTACAGAACTATTAGATGAAGTTGGACAGGAAATTAGAGATAAAGGGAAGGAATACGGTGCGACAACCGGCCGTCCACGAAGATGCGGTTGGTTGGATATTCCGGCTTTAAGATATGGTACACAATCAGGCGGAATAGATGCATTGGTTTTAACAAAATTAGATGTTTTTGATAGTTTTGATAAAGTTGCTATTTGTGTCGGATATAATGTTGGCGGTAGGGAGTATAAATTACTTCCGGATGCAGATAATGAATTTATGATGTCTGCCAAACCAATACTAAAAATATTGCCGGGATGGAATCAAGATACTAGCTCATGCCGATCATTTGGAAAGTTGCCGGAGAATGCAAAGAAGTTTGTAAAAGAGGTAGAAAGGTTAGTTAATATCCCAATTCAAATGGTTTCAGTTGGCCCCTCTAGAGAAGAAACAATAGTAAGAAATTTTTGATACAGGATATATAAGGTATAAAATTATTCCCTAAGTTTCCCTTTTTGGTTTAGGGTTATATTTTGAAATGTTTTTTTGGTTGGGTTGTGTGTCTAAGGGAAGAGAAAATATTCAATAGTCCGATTCGCAATTGGCTCTATGCCTTACCGCTTCTTCAATATTTGGGTCATCTACTCCTCCGTAGTGAATGGAGTCCTGCAGCTCACAGGTCTTGGCGTTGATTGTGCCTCCGCCTATTGGTTCGTTTTTTTCATTAAACCCATAATCGTCAACAGCTAAATCAAAAATCATACAGTGGGGGATTCCTGCAAGATTATCTAACCAGGCATAAATAATAACATTTGAAGTTTTTGTAGGACAGACAACAAAAGAAAACCACTCTCTGCCTTCATTTATCACATTTAAAAAACGAATTTTTTTCTCACGATCAATTTCACGGTTTGGTGCGTTTTCCATCCCTGGATTATATCATTATAAGGCTATTTTGCAGGCCTTAGTATCCACACTTAGAACTATTTGCTACAAAACAAGCCCATTTGATGTAGAGAAAATTCATAAATTTGCTAACCCTCAGTCAACTTTTTCTTTAACTTTATAGACGATAATATTAATAAATGGATACCAAGACAATTTTCATTCTTGTAATTACTTTTGTTGGTTGGTGATTGGGGACATTTTTTGGAAAACTTGCAACCAACAGAATCGGCGAAAAAGCAGTTTTTTGGGACATTCTTGCATATGCATTGGGGGTAATAATTTACTGTTTTGTGGCGTTTAAATCTTCTGAACTATTTAATGTAGAAAAAAGTGGAATGATATGGGGCATACTTGCTGGTTTATTTGGAGCAATAGGTCTAGTAGGTTTTTACATTTTATTAGCTAAAAATGAAGCCTCAACGATTATTCCAATGACAGCACTTTATCCAGCTTTAGCTGTAGTTTTAGGAATTATAGTCCTTCACGAAGGTGTTACTCTTACTAAGGTTATAGGAATAATTTTGTCTCTTGTAGCTATATATCTTCTTAATAAATAAATTGCAGTGGCTAGTAAAGTAGATAGTTAACTATTTCTTTCCGAAAGCTACAAATATATCATCAGAAATTATTGGATGATTATAAGCTTTTTCAATAAGATTTTTTGGGTATTCAACATAAGGTCCTTTATCTGGGTCGTAAATGAGTAGAGTATCATTCCTGACTCCTGAAAGAATAATAAAATGTCCTTCAAATTTTCCAACTTTCTTGTAAAGAGTTCTTGCATCTACGCAAAGACTAATTAGATAACCTTTTTTGAATAGTTGAATTATTTCATTAAGGCTAGTTTTTTCTTTTTAATTATTTTACTTTTTATTCCTTCTTTTACCATCCAGTTAAAACTATCAATATCCACCTTTTTTATTTCTGTTTTGTATTCTCTGCCAAACCATTTCTTAAATATATTGGGGTCTTCAGGTGTAGTTTTATATTCATCCGTAGAAAAGCTTTTAGTCTTAACTCCGTATTGGTCTAAAAGAATAGAATTTTGGACGGTAAAAGTATATTTACCTTTTATATGATGAATAATTTTGTTTAGTTCGTCAAAATTAGGTTTAAATTTTGGATAGTAATATTTAATCATCATTGCTGCACAAGTTTGTCCACACTCAATACCTCTACTTTTAAGAAAAGGAACATTTATTATTTTGTCCATTATCGAATTATACCATTTGAAGCTAAAATGCAGGGACTAGTAAACTATGTAAGGAACTTCTTTAGGTTTAAATCTTTTAGTCTTATAATTTAATGATGGATGTAATTGGTGCAGGGATAATTGTTGAAGATATTAACGGTAAAATATTAGTTAATCACCGTAAACCATTTGTTCCAGAAGGCAATAAATGGGGTGTTCCTGGAGGTAAAGTTGTAGGTAACAGAACTACATTGGAGACTGCAATAATTAAAACAAAGCAAGAAGTTGGAATAGTTGTTAGTGAAAATGAGCTAACATATTTAGATAAGTTTAATTATTTAGCAGAAGGAAATAATGTGATATTTGATATTTGGATTTACAAAATAAACACATCTGAACCAGAAATAGTAATAAACACTGATGGGCATGATGCATATAAATGGGAAGAACCCCACAAATTATTCCAACAAAAAGATTTAATGAAAGGAATGTATTCTATTTTGGAAAAGTATCTTCAATTAAAAGAAAACAATTGACTTTTGAGGCTATTTTGCAGGGGCGGAGAGAGTCGAACTCCCGTTGGCGGTTTTGGAGACCGCTGTCCTACCACTGAACGACGCCCCTAAAAATTACAAATTGCCTTCAGTGGCCAAGCTTTGCTTACCACTGAACGACGCCCTTATATGCCCAATTATATCAGTTTTTGGTTTAAAAACTCCAAATAAATAGCAAGGGGTTATTTTAATTTTGATGTTTCTTTATGGAGAGTAACCTTTTTACAGTACCTGCAGTATTTTTTGATCTGCAATTTGCCTTTTCCTTTAGTGTCCATATTTACTTTGTTTCTGGTTGTAATGTAGTTTTGGCTCTTACAAACAGTACAAACTAAAGCTACTATTTCTCTTGCGCCTTTTTTTGCCATATTTATAAAACTTTCTAAATAACGGTGTGATTATAACATTCAGCCTGGCGTTTAGTACAGGCTTATTTTAAATACCGGAGCCCGGAAACGGGATTGAACCGTTGACCTTGCCCTTACCAAGGGCACGCTCTACCAACTGAGCTATCCGGGCGTGGTCTCAATTATATCAAAACCCTACCTGGATGGTAAAATAGGCGAAATAGCCATTATGAGAAAAACCATATTTTTATTTGCAGAAGGCCTTGTAATTCTTCTTTTATTTTTGGTGTTGAGGAATTTAAATATCCCGCTACCGAATGTTTCTTTTTCTTCCGGAGAGCAAACCCCCAAACAGGAAATTAAGCCAACAACAATCCTTTTAGGGGGAGATGTGATGCTGGGAAGAAGTGTTATGACGACCGCTCTTGATGAGAAGAAAAGTGCTTTTTATCCATTCGAAAAAATCCAAAACGTGCTTAGCGATGCCGATATTACAATGGTTAATCTGGAGAGTCCGGTTGTTTCCGATTGTCCTAGAATTACCGGTGGATTTATCTTTTGTGGCAACTATCAAATGGGGGAGGATCTGGCACTGGCAGGAATTGATATTGTGACACTTGCCAATAACCACACTCTAAATTTCGGACAGGAAGGACTAATTGAAACACAGAATTTTCTCTTAAGCCAGGGTGTGGATTATGTAGGACAGGGGAATTTAGTTATTAAGCAAATCAACGGAACTAAGTTCGGATTCTTAGGATTTGATTTTACTTTGGCATCCTTAAATGATGAAGAATTAAACCTTATCAGAGAGTCAAAAATTTCGGTTGACGTACTTATTGTTGCAGCTCATTGGGGAGAGGAATATCAACCCAAAGCAAACTACTTGCAAAAAAATATAGCCGAAAATATGGTACAATCGGGGGCAGATATTATCATTGGGAGTCATCCGCATTGGGTAGAAGATAGTGAATATATTGAAGGTAAGCCTGTATATTATTCTTTGGGAAATTTGGTTTTTGATCAGATGTGGAGCGAGGAGACGAGAAAGGGGTTATTGTTAAAGCTGACTTTTGAGGACGGTAAAATAATAAATACACAAGAAATTTACACCTACATGTCGGATTTTGCCCAACCTCAAGTAGAATAATATGAGTAAAGAAAAAAAGACCCAAACCACAAAGAATAACAATCCCGAGGCTTCAGTCCAGATGGTTGTATTCAAAGATATTATAACGCGGCTTCTTAAACAAAGAGAGGAGCCGATGACTTTTATTGAGATTATTAATGTGCTGGGTATTGAATATGATCCTTTTGATATTGAAAAACCCATGTCGGATAAAGTGAAATTTGCTCTTTCTGCGTTGGACACTCTACATCAAAAAGGAGTAGTAATGAGCAGTTTTCACAAAAATGACAAGGGTAATAATGAATATTATTTTTATCACGTCGATTTAGAACAAGAATTTGTTAATAAACACAAAATCGTATTATTAGAAAATAAGGTTACTATAAAAAACTACGGACAAAATAAATAAGCTTATTTCTCATCCTGGCAGAGAGTTACGAATTCCTTACTGGGCATTATCGAAGACTGGCGAAGTACGAACGAAGTGAGTGCTGAGGCTAGGATTCGAACCTAGGTAGCCCTTTCGAGCGATGGTTTTACAGACCATTCCGATTGTCCACTCCGGCACCTCAGCTTGGAGCCGAGGGTGGGACTCGAACCCACGACTTGCTGTTTACAAAACAGCTACTCTGCCACTGAGTTACCCCGGCAATTTGAAATACAGTGAAATTATATCAAAAAGAAGCCTGCTTATGAAGTTATACGGAATGACCCTGCTTGGGATGTCGAGGTACTTTTCCTGGGATAAACCAGGTGGGTAGGCTGTCCCGAACCCCACAGGGCTTGGGAACTATGCCTTCCCGGTCAGAGTGATGGTCAGGAAAGTTAGCCTCAACTCTTATAACAGGGTCAATTTAATTCTATCAGAAAAGTCAATAAAATAAATAGTTATGCGAGGCTAAATTTGAGGCTAAATTGCACCGCTACCGGGTATGAGGATTGATAAAATAAAATTAACCAGAGGGGAGATGATAAGAGAGATTATGGATTGGCCCCTGAATATGGGAAAAATAACGAATAAGAGCAAAATTAAACCATAACGATTCAGAAACGAGTCGAAAGCAACAGCATATTTTTGAGGTATTATACCGACCAAAATTTTTCCTCCGTCTAAAGGGTGGATGGGGATTAGATTAAATATTCCCAAGGCAATGTTTAAAACGATAAGTGGAGTTATAAGCGAAACATAACCACTTAGTGGTGAAAAAGCTGTGAAGGCAAATCTAGCGATTAAGGAAAGAATAACGGCCAAGATTATATTTGATGCGGGTCCTGCAACCGATACTAAAGCTTCATCTTTCCTGGGATTTCTGAAATTGAAAGGGTCAATCCTGACCGGTTTCGCCCAACCAAAAGGAACTGGAAAAAGTCCCAAGATATACAATACGACCAACACTAACAGTAATGTGGTACCTACAGGATCATAATGGACAAGAGGATTCAGAGAAAGCCTTCCATCCAATTTTGGAGTTGGATCACCGAGCTTGTCGGCGATATAGGCATGACTGAATTCGTGAATAGAAACAGCCACAGCAAAGGCAAAGATCCAAACTGCTATTATTACAATTATTGCTGCAAAGCTTGTCATATAAATTATTGCCTCCTATGTATATACATAGTATAATTCCTTCAGCTCAAACAGAAAAGGTTGTATTAATTTATGTCTTATATTTGTCAAAACTGCGGTAAAGGTACAGTCCACGGAATAAGTCAACGGCACAAAAGAGGTGTTGCAGGTCGTCGATGGAAAAAAAGAGCTCAAGCAACCAAACGGCTTTTTAAACCGAATCTTCAAAAAATAACAGTGATTAAAAGCCGAGAAAGAGTACAGATGCTTCTTTGTACAAGCTGTATAAAAAAATTCAAAAAAGAGGGAAAAATAAAATCTTAATTAAAATTTAGCTTTAGGATAACCTGTTTGGAATTCTTTCCACTCGACTTCGTTTTTACCTTCAAGATGTACCATATCTGGTATTAATATTTTCCCTTCGTTGTCGGTATGAGCTTTGAGGATTTTAAGTCTTTTAATGTTTTTCGGATTTTTACTGGTGCCTGTCGGATTTACATATGTCCAGGCATAGGGCCAGGGGTCCATTGCTCTTATAAATCTTTCTACATTTATCGGGTTAAGGTCAAATTCTGCGTCTTTAATAAAGTCTACATTAAGTTTTTGTTTACGAAACTTACCATTAATAACAGACTCAAATTGTGAAGGAGGTATAAAACCGGATTCCTTTTTAAGCATTCTTGTAAAGGTGGCATCATAATGTCTTTGGGCCTTTGGCCTTATTTTTCCCTGCAGGTAAGGTTCTATCAAGCCTGCAACTACCTCGGCAGAATTAAAAAACATTCTGTCTCTGAGGCTTCGGGTAGTGTCATCAGGTAATACGTCTTGTTTAAATTGGCTTACTATGATTCCATGATCCATTAAATTATCGATTTTGATAATTGAAACTCCCGATATCGACAATCCGCTCATTATCGTTGCCTGAACAGGAGAAGCACCCCTAAATTGAGGAAGTAAAGAAGGGTGTATGTTTAAGATCCCGCCAGGAAAGGCTGAAATTACGTTTTGGGGAATAATTTCTCCATATGCTGCCAAAACTCCCAGATCGGCACTGATCTGCGATTCAAAAAATTCATTAGGAGAATGGAAAATTTTTATATTTCTTTTATATGCCCAGTGATCCACTTCGGAAAACGTTATTGTTTTCTTCCTACCGGTAGGTTTAGGCTCTTGTGTAATAACGGCCACAATCGGAGATTCGCCCTTTTTATTTCTGAATTTTTTTTGTAAGGCATCAAGGATGCAAACAACGTATTCTGGTGTTCCGAAAAATACTATTTTCATTTTATATTAATTCAACCCTCTCCCAATCACCCTTTTCTAATTTATAAAGGGATTTTTTTTGTTCTAAAAGTCTGTCGATGAACATAATACCCTCTAAATGGTCAATTTCATGCTGTACTATTTGTGCAGTAAAACCTGAGAACTTTTCGGTTTTTTCCTCACCTTTTTCGTTTAGGTATTTTATTTCTACCTGCTCGCCACGTCGGATAGGAGAATAGTAGTCCGGAAGCGATAAGCACCCTTCCATAATTTCTTCATCTTTTTTGGGCATGCTGTTTTTTGTTTTATTCCTGGTTACTTTTATAATTTGTGGATTTATTATTGCTCTGATTTTATCTTTATCCTTCATAACAAAGACCCTTATATTTTTACCTATTTGGCAAGCGGCGAGACCAACTCCTTCAGGGTCTTTTTGGACTACCAAGGTGTCTTTTAGATCTTTGATTAAGGCGAGAACCTTTTTGTCGACTTTTTTAACCGTTTTTGAGATAGCTCTTAATCTTGGATCCTTGGTGCCTACTATTTTTCTAATCATGCCTAATTATAACACGTATAAGACTATAAGATAATCTTATTTTTGAAGCTCGGAAAGTTTTTGGATAGCTGTCGGTTCTTTCGGATCAATATGTTCCAGGACATATTTGAACTGTTCTTCTGCTTTGGCATTTTCACCAAGATTAGCATAGATTAAACCCAGAGCAAGTCTGGGTTCCTTATAATTTGATTTTAGCTCAATGGATTTTTCAAGAGTTTTTATACCTTCATCCTGTTGCTGAGTCTGAATATATATCAAACCAAGATTGTAATAAAATTTCGGATCATTCGGTGCAAGTTTTATAGACTGTAAAATCGCATCCTTTGCTTTCTGAATATAATCCGGGTTAATTGAAGAAAGATTTATATAGGTCGCAGTTAAGCTTCGTAATACATTTACATTATTTGGAGATAATCTTTGAGCTTCTAGGGATTCATTAACCGCTTCCTCGCTTATTTTTCTAGCTGTATCTTGATTTTCAGATGATGGAAGGGTTAAGGCAATATCGGCAGTTGATTGTGAAAGCTTAACCCAATAAGTTGGCTCTTTTGATACCAAATCAATAGATTTTACAAAATAACCTCTAGCTTGGGAGTAACTGCCAATGGTCATTGAGGAAAGACCCTTGTTATATTCGGAATCTGCCATCCAGTATTTACATATAGTTAGAATTAAAAATCCACCAGCTGTTAGTGTAGAGATTTGTATAAATTTCTGAATAAAATCAGTTTTCTGTAAACCTGTATTTCTTTTTATGTCCAAATCTTTGTCGGGACTGGATATAGCTACTATAGACATAGCTGGAATTAAAAAGAGAAGTAAGGAGGTAACCACAACCGAAAAGCCAAAGAAGTTGGTAATCAGAAGTGAACTGTATCCACAAAATAAAGACAGTAAAAGTATTTTTTTGCCGGTATCGGGTTCTTTGTCAATTGAAATTATATTTTTGCCGGAGAAATATAAATACACAAATATCAACAACAAATAAAAGGAAGTTCCCAACGCACCTGTAGTTGCCAAATAATTTAAATATTCGTTATGCGCTTTGTTATAGATAAAATCCCACTCAGAAACTAAGTTGTGTTCTTGAGGCCTAAAATTGTAGTAGGATAAACCAAAAGTTTCGACACCGCTACCAAGAATGGGGTAGTGCTTAAAAATATCCAGAGCACCTCTCCAAACTATTTTTCTTATAGTACCGGATTCAGTACCGCCTACTTCCAAAGCCGGAGAATATTGATCGAGCGTGGCGGTAGTAGTTCTTTTAGAGACAAGGTCAGAAATACTTGGAGTCCATGGGCTTCCGACAAGAGCAATAGCGGCTAAAATAGTAAGGTTTGTATAAATAAATTTTTTTAATGCATTATTTTTTAACGTTTTTGCCTGCTTAGAAAATATATAAAAAAGACCTGCACCAAAAGCAAAATCACAAACAACAAAAGCAATAAAACCTGAACGCGACTTAGTGAATATTAGTGTAACAATAAATATTGCGGATACTCCCAACCAAATAATATTTTTATTACCCCTTCCTTGTTTTTGGAAAAAAGCCAGGTACCAGCTTATGGGGGTTATAGCTACCAGCCAGGCTGCAAGCCAATTAGGCTGTCCAAGCGTAGAAAAGACTCTGGTTTGGACATCCTGCACCCAGAGATCTTTATCAATTCCGAAGTGTTCTAAAATACCGTATATACTGACCAATAATCCCGAAATTACGGTATATTTAAAAAGCGAAATAATTTTAGGGGATTTTATATTTGAAACGAATACCCAATAAAGAAGAGAATAGGAGATACTTGAAAGCAAACCGCCGTTAAATCTTGAGTAGTAACCAAAAACTGAGCTTCTGGGGTCAATTGAGACCAGTGTTGAGAGTGCTTGTCCGGCTAAAAATAACAAAAGAGGAATATCAAATATTGTGCGACGAAATATTATTCTCCTTTCGGAAGCCATTCTTAAAACCCAAAAAACAACCGCAAAGACGGTAGCAATATAAATAAATACAATTTTATTGAATTCAAAAAGCTCCGAAGTAATAGGAATAATAATTAAAGGCGTTGCAAAAAATATTATTCGGTAAACAGTCAGTAACAATACTTGGTACATTTATAGTATTTTAGAACAATTTGACAAGAAGTTTAATTATATAAACAAAATAGCAATTGAAATATACCACTTGTTAGATATACTGTTGGCACATGCGAATTAATGTTATTAACAAATTATTCGGAGTTTTTTCTCACGAAGTCGGAATAGATTTGGGCACTTCAAATACTCTGGTTTATGTTAGGGGCAAAGGAATTGTTATTAGAGAACCTTCCGCAGTGGCCAGACATAAAAAATCTAAAGAGGTTTTAGCAATAGGAACCGCCGCCAAAAGAATGATGGGGCGGACACCGGCCAGTATCGAAAGTATAAGACCTCTCAAAGATGGTGTCATATCTGATTTTGATGCAACGGCGGCAATGCTTGGTTACTATATAAGAAAAGTTCACGAATCGGGTGGAATTATTCCCAAAATACCCAGACCAAAGGTTGTTGTGGGTATTCCTTCCGGTGTGACTGAGGTCGAAAGAAGAGCTGTGGCCGATGCTGCTGTTTCGGCAGGTGCTTCAAAAGCTATTCTAATTGAAGAACCTATGGCAGCTGCTATTGGCGCTGGTCTTGCTGTCGAAGATATTGGAGGAATTTTTATAGTGGATATCGGTGGCGGAACGACAGAGATTGCAATAATTTCCCTTGGAGGAATTGTTATTGGCCGCTCAATCAGAGTTGCAGGAGATGAGATGGATGAGGCTATAGTAAATTACATGCGGCTTAAGTATTCTTTGCTGCTGGGTCAAGGTACAGCCGAACAAGTAAAAATAAATATTGGATCTTGTGTGGCAGATAAAGAACGTTTTTATGTAGTCCGTGGTAGAGATTTGGAAAGCGGTCTTCCCAAGTCAATAAAGCTTTCCAGCTCTGAAGTTCGAGAAGCTTTGGCTCCAATAATGCAAGAGATTGTAAGCAATATCTCGGATACTATTGAGGAAGCGCCACCTGAGCTTATTTCTGATATCATGGAAAAAGGTATTGCTATGGCAGGAGGAGGATCTCTTCTGCCTGGTATAGAAAAAATGGTCACCGAAAAAACTAAAATTAATACCTGGGTAGCCGATGATCCGCTAACCTGTGTT
>Ga0210077_1000555_pt1 | contig 13323 bp, 9 predicted proteins | sample RushMan_CattailN_5_FD_185556 | JGI IMG/M metagenome (GOLD analysis project Ga0210077, IMG submission 185556) | Wetland microbial communities from San Francisco Bay, California, USA, that impact long-term carbon sequestration -... | ecosystem: Environmental > Aquatic > Marine > Wetlands ... | reverse complement strand
ACGAAAGTAGCCGGCAGTACGCAGGCCTTGCTGAATGATGTGCGCAACGATCTCGAAAATCGCCCTAAGGTCTACGGCGCCAGCACCCAGGTTGGACTTTCAAAGCAGGCTAGTGACGTGCTTTCAGCCGCTGAACGTCTTGCCAAAGGCATGCGCGATGAATTCGTTTCCACCGAACACATACTGCTGGCGCTCACTGAAAGCACAGAAGGAAAAAAGCTGGCTGAATATGGACTCACCAAGGAAGCCATCCTCAAGGCGCTGGTCAGCCTGCGCGGGTCGCAGCGTGTGACCTCTGCCAACCCGGAGGAAACCTACCAGGCATTGGAAAAGTATGGACGCGACCTGATTTCGCTGGCGCGCAGCGGTAAGCTTGACCCGGTCATCGGGCGCGACGAGGAGATTCGGCGCATCATCCAGATCCTTTCACGACGCACCAAGAACAACCCGGCGCTCATCGGTGACCCGGGTGTCGGTAAGACCGCTGTCGTCGAAGGGCTGGCGCAGCGTATCGTCAACGGCGACGTGCCCGAAGGATTGAAGCATAAACGCCTTATCCAATTGGACATGGGTTCGCTGATCGCTGGAGCCAAGTACCGCGGCGAGTTCGAGGAACGTCTCAAGGCGGTCCTCAAGGAGATCACCGCGTCCGAAGGTGAGATCATCCTCTTCGTGGATGAGATGCATACCGTGGTCGGCGCCGGTGCGGCCGAGGGCGCCATGGATGCCAGCAACATGCTCAAGCCCATGCTGGCGCGCGGCGAACTGCACATGATCGGCGCAACGACTCTGGATGAATACCACAAATACGTGGAGAAAGACGCCGCGTTGGAGCGCCGCTTCCAGCCAGTGATGATTACCCAGCCATCCGTGGAAGACACCATCAGCATCCTGCGCGGACTCAAGCAGCGCTACGAAGTACACCATGGCGTGCGTATCACCGATGCGGCCGTCATCGCCGCAGCCACCCTTTCCAACCGCTACATCAGCGACCGGCAGCTGCCCGATAAGGCCATCGACCTTATCGATGAAGCTGCAGCCCGCCTGCGTACTGAGATCGATTCGAAGCCGCAGGAACTGGATGAAGTCGATCGCCAGATCATGCAGTTGGAGATCGAACGACAGGCTCTGCAAAAGGAAAGCGACAAGGCCAGCAAGGAGCGCAGGCAGAAGATCGAGGAAGAAATATCGAACTTGCGCGAGGTATCCAACAGCCTGACGCTTAAATGGCAGAACGAGAAATCAGCCATAACCGAGATCAGCACCACAAAAGAGCAGATTGAGCAGCTCAAGCTCCGCATGGAGCAGGCTGAACGCCAGCAGGACCTGGCAGAGGCATCGCGGCTGCGCTACGGCGAGCTGCCCCAGTTGAACCAGAAACTGGAACAGGCCGAAAAGAAGCTTCATGAGATCCAGACCGGAGAGCCTTTACTCAAGGAAGAGGTCGATGCGGAAGAGATCGCAGAAGTTGTCTCCCGCTGGACAGGCATCCCGGTATCGCGGCTGCTGGAAGGCGAAACCCAGAAGCTGCTGCACATGGAAGATCGCCTGCACCAGCGCGTGGTCGGGCAGGATGCTGCCATCCGTGCGGTATCCAATGCCGTGAGACGTGCGCGTGCTGGCTTGCAGGACCCCAACCGTCCGTTGGGTTCGTTCATTTTCCTGGGTCCCACCGGTGTGGGCAAGACTGAACTGGCCCGTGCCCTGGCGGAGTTCCTGTTTGACGATGAACGCGCCATGGTGCGCATCGACATGAGTGAATACCAGGAGAAGCACACTGTCTCACGCCTGATCGGTGCTCCTCCAGGCTACGTGGGCTTCGAGGAAGGCGGCCAGCTGACCGAAGCGGTGCGACGCCGTCCTTACAGCATCATCCTCTTCGACGAGATCGAAAAGGCGCACCCTGAAGTATTCAACGTGCTGCTGCAACTGCTGGATGACGGCCGCCTGACCGATGGGCAGGGCAGGACGGTGGATTTCCGCAACGCTGTCATCATCATGACCAGCAACCTTGGGAACGAGCTGTGGATGAAAGGTCAGGAGGGCACACGGGCACAGGTGATGTCCATACTGCAGGCGCATTTCCGCCCCGAGTTCCTCAACCGCATCGATGAAATCGTGGTCTTCCATCCGTTGAGTCGTGAGCACCTGGCTGAGATCGTGCACATCCAGCTGCAACGCCTGTCAGACCTGCTGGCATCGCAGGGCTTTACCCTTGAATTGACACCCAAAGCGGAAAGCTACATGGCGGAGGTTGGGTACGACCCTGACTTTGGCGCTCGCCCGCTCAAACGCGCCATACAGCGTGAACTGCAGGACCCGCTTGCCCTGCACATCCTTGCCGGCGAATTCCGCCCGGGTGAAACTATCCGCGTGGATAAAGGCGCTGAAGGATTGGAATTTACACCGCTTACGGCTGCTGAATCCGCCGCACCGTAAAAAAGGAAGAAAATAGGCTGTCTCAAACGGGTTGGTACCTGGATTGAGATAGCCCTTTTTACTATCTTCAATCTGTTTTGGAATACTTCTGCAGGAATTGTCGGATCATTTTGTCTTCAGGATCCATTTGTAGGGCTCGTTGTGCCAGGTCAATACCGCGTTCTTCCTGCCCGCTTTTGAAATAAGCCGTCGCCAGGATGCCGTTCAGCCGTGCTGATTGTGGATCAAGCTGCAGCCCCAGGCTGACTATATCGATTGCCTGTTCAGGGTTGTCATCTTCAACCAGCAGGAAGCCCTGGATTATGAAATCTTCCGGGTTGAGATCAAATTCACTGCAACGAAATAACTGCAGCTCATCCAGGTACTTACTGGCAGCTTTCATTCCATATTCCAGGTAAACCTGGCTGACCGGGAAAAAGGCTGGCGCCAGTACGGGCTGCGGCTCAAATCCCAGCAGGATTTCGAGGAGGGATCTCTCCAGGATCTCCAGGGGAGCCGGGCTGACATTCGACATGAGTGCGATTCCGATCGATTTCTCCGGGATCAGCACCAGCTGCGAGCGGAAACCCACATCTCCGCCGCTGTGACCGATTAACTGGTATCCGTGCAGGCTGCTCAGGAACCAGCTCAAACCCACCGATCGGTTTGCATCCACTTTGTATTGCGGCTTCCACAGCAGGTCATAACTGGAAGGCTGTAAGATCCGAGCTTGCCCCAGGCGGCCGAGGTTCAGGTTGGCGAGGATCCAATTGACCACCTCGTTGGCGTTGGTGTGGAAGGTGGAACTGGGCGCATGCGCCCGGTTGTAAGGATATACCGCATTCACCTTATTGTGGAACCTGCGCACATGCGGCGTCACCGAAAGTTCAGCCGGCACCTCTCGCCTCAGGAAAGTGCTGTGGACCATTCCCAGGGGGGAAAAGATGTTGTGCTTGATATACTCTTCGAATGTCATTCCAGAAGTCCTGGAAATGACACAGCCCAGCACTTCGAAAGCGATATTGGAGTAGGAATAATCCGTCCCCGGATCGAAAAGCAACTCCAGGTCAGCCAGGCTGCGGACATAGCGCTCAAGAGCATCATCCACATCGTATGGATTGCCCCATTCGTAATCATCGCAATCGGGCATGCCCGATGTATGGCTCAGCATCTGTCGGAGCGTGATTTCCTTGTAGCGCGGGTCGCGCATCTCGAAGTAAGGCAGGCAGTCCACCAGGCGGCTGTCCAGGTCAATTTTATCTTTTTCCCAAAGCTGCACCAACGATGTAGCCGTAAATGGCTTTGAGACGGAAGCCATGTGGAAAAGCGAATCATGTGTCAGAGGTTCCCTGGTTGCGAGATCTTTTACCCCAAACGTACCGGTTAAGAGAGCCGCTCCTCCAGCCACAACAGCCACGCTCAGGCCGGGCAGATCACGTGCATGCGTAAAGGTGTCAGCATACTGTCTGATCTTCTCTTTCATCCTTACTCCTGTATCTATGACGACTAGAAAATATCTTCCGATTTCAAAACTGCAATTTTTTCTGCAGAATATCCCAGCACTTCAGTGAGTATTTCATCTGTATGTTCCCCCAGGCAGGGCGCGCAGACATCCACCTGTCCAGGCGTCTCGCTCATTTTTATGGGGATGCCCGGGATCTTCATGCGGCCAGCAGTGGGATGTTCCACCTCCACGATCATGTCACGCGATTGTACCTGTGGGTCTTCGACGACGCGGTCGATGGTATTGATGGGGCCATTGGGCACACCGGCCTCATCAAAGATCCCCTGCCATTCAGCTGTCGTCCGCGTTTTCAACGCACCAGCCAGGATGGGTTTCAGGCTGGATTGGTTCTGGTTGCGCAGGTCATTGGTCAGGTAGAGCGGATCATTAGCCATTTCACGCAGGTCCAGGATCTTGCAGAGCTTTGTCCAGATGGCATCATTCCCGGCAGCCAGCATAATCTGTCCGTCCAGCGTAGGGAAGGGCTCGAAGGGGGTAATAGAGGGATGGCGGTTGCCGGTTGGATGAGGCACTTCACCGGTCACCAGGTAGCGCGCAATGGCGTTCTCCAGGATGGCCACCTGGCAGTCCAGCATGGACACATCCACCATCTGTCCCTGGCCTGTCTTGTCCCGGTGGCGAAGGGCTGCCAGTATGCCGACAGCTGTAAACAATCCGGCAGTGATATCTCCAATGGAGGTGCCCACACGCGTAGGAGGGCCATCCGGCACCGGGCTGGTGATGCTCATGATGCCGCCCATGGCCTGCACCACAGCGTCGTATGCAGGGCGCTGGCTGTAGGGACCGCTCTGTCCAAAGCCCGACGCCGCGGCATAGATCAACCCGGGGTTGACAGCCTTCAGATTCTCGTAGCTGAGCCCTAAACGCTCCATGGCTCCGGGGCGGAAATTCTCCACCACCACATCCACCTTTTCCACCAGTTCGAGGAAGACCTGCTTGCCAGTTTCTGACTTGAGATTGAGGGTCATGCTGCGCTTATTGCGGTTGAGGCTCATGAAATAGGCGCTCTCGCCGTTCAGAAACGGGCCGAATTCCCTGGCATCGTCCCCCTTGACGGGCATCTCGATTTTGATCACGTCTGCACCCAGGTCAGCCAGCACCATGGTGGCATAAGGCCCAACCAGGACACGGGTCAAATCAAGGATACGAATCCCCTGCAGCGCTCCATCCATCCTTTCCCTTTCATGCGCTCAATCATAAAAAGCTGTCTTTATGAAAATTCAGGCGCGTTTGGGATTATATCATGGTCTATTTTTGAACGTCTTTCGGAAAAGGAATCTGAGTCCATTGGGGTGGGAATCTTCGCACCGGTATGCGTCCGTAAAATAGGTCATCCATGCGCAGGGCAGCACGCCGGAAAAGACCCGATCGTGCTGTCCCCCAGCGGATGACGTTGTGCAGCATGTTGTTGGGATGTGAATAGGGGCAGATGGTCATGCAGCGACCGCAGTCCGTGCCGGAAGTAGTCCAATAACGGTAGCAGCTGTCCGAATCGATCCGCCAGCGCAGCGCGCCGTCGATCACCTGCCGATCGCCGAAAGGTATGGATTGGCTGGGACAGTTCTGCGCGCATTTCTTGCAAATGGTGCAGAAATCGATCACAGCCGTGCCATCCAGGGGTTCATCAGGAACCAGCTCCAGGTCGGTGGTCACGACACCCAGCCTAACGCGCGGGCCGTAATCAGGCGTCATCAACAGGCCCATCCTGCCGATCTCCCCCAAACCGGCGTCCCTGGCCACAAGCGGACAGATCACACGGTAGTTGCCGTCCATGTGCCCGCGCGCCGGGTATCCCAGCAGGCGGATGGCGGCTGCCAGCTGGACAGCCACGCGCCCCACTTCCACGTATTCACGCGCCGATTCCATGCTGCCCTGCAGGCGTGGGTTGGGACCGATCATGTCGTAATCCATTTCCACGCTGAAGGCAATAGCGCAGCGGTGTTCCAGTGGGGTCGGACTGCCGTACTGGCCCGAACCACGCCCAACATGCGAATAAACATGGTACGGTTTCAGTTCGGTGATGCCTACATGCAGCGCGCCGTAGTATTTCGCCAGGTTCTTTATATAAGCCGTCATCTCGGCAGACGGCAGCGAATAAACTTCCCTGGATGGTTGGTCATCCACAGCTTTGTTCATTGCTTCTGTCAATGTGAAACTGGCGTCCACGGATGCACCCAGGTAGGGGTTCCAGAAAAGTGAGCCCGGGCTGTTCAAGCCGGGCTTGGTGCGCGTGAGGTCATCGATGGCCTTGTTCTCAGGATGCATGCGGTAATACGCTTCGTATTCCGGGCTGCCTGGCTTGAGCCGGAAGCGGGCAAAAATGATATCGCGCTCATCGAAGCGCGAGGTCGGTGTTCCATTTAGGAGGTGAAATTTGCCAACCGGTAAGAGAAAAAGAACCAGCAGAACAATTGAACCCACAACCAAAGCCGTAATGGCGATCATTTTGACCGTCAGACTCGCCGCAGCCATGGCAAATAATGGCGCAGAGAAAAGGAGGGCCAGTGCAAATCCCAGGCGTACAGCCTTCTTTTCCTGCTCGCGTAGAGAGAAAAATGCAAAAATAATAAAGGCCAAAAAGACCAGCAGGCCTGCAAAAACCAGGATTAACGAGGTGGCCAGGTCCAGCGTCTACTCTCCAAAATGGTTCACACCTTCGAACAAATCATGGCTCACTCTGCCGTCATCCGGTTCAGGGTAAGCCTGGACAAAAGTATCCCGTGAGGAGGACAGCAGTCTCCTTAACATGCCATAAGCACCGCTGTCTCTGCGTCCACCTCCCTGGCTGGCATGACAGCGTGAGGCTTCTTCGCGGATTTTCTCAACCTCTTTGTAGTTGATGGAGGCATGCACCGGGAAAGTCACCCTGGAGACTTTTTCCATATCGATATCTCCATTCCTGCCGTAGTGGCGCGGGTCGATGCCAAACAGCGGCATGATGGGGATCAGCAGGCGCATGACACGACGGTTAAAGCTGCTGAAATAAAGTTTCTGGGGTGCATAGGCAGATTGACTGTCCGGATAGGCCTGTGGATCCCCCGCCGCTAGGAATGCCATTTCTGTCGCCCGGTGGGTGGCAATATGGTCCGGATGGTAATAATTGCCAATGGGGTCATGCGTGATGATCACCTGCGGCTTTATCTGGCGCATATAAACGACAATTTCACCGGCTACCTGTTCCAGCGGCACGTTGCACAGCGCCTCCGGGTGCTGGTTGGGCTCGGAACCCGGCATCCCGGAATCGCGGTGCGGCAGGACAAAAACGTCCTTTACACCCAGTTTGCTCACTGCGCAACGCAGTTCCGCCATGCGTAAGTCAGCCACCGACTCATATCCTTCCAGGTAGGATGGTTCCACATCGCCGGCGTCACCGTGCGTTGCGCAGATCACGTACACATCGGCACCCTGCTTTGCGTAAAAAGCCAGTGTTCCGCCCATCCCGAATGTCTCATCATCAGGATGAGCGACTACGGCTAGAAGTCTCTTGTTTTTATGATTATTTTGATGTATTTCTTGCATATCCCTTCTTTCACAGCTTTGATTTTAATCCATAACGCAGAGGTCGTCACTGGTGGAGAGAAACAGACGCCAGCGAACCCTGCGGATCGATGACATCTTCCAGCTCAGTATACGGCACCAGCACCTGCTGCCGACCTGCTGCCCCTGGCGCAACCTGGTAGGTATCGAAGCTGATCAGCAGCCCGCCAGGCTGAATGTTCCAGGTGCGGTAATTGTCCTCCAGCGCAGCTGCACCCTGGGGATTCTGCAGGTTCCCGCTCTGGTTCAGCGCGTCAGTGCAGTAGTACGCAATGCGCTGCAGGTAATCTGACCCGGGCAAAAATCCATTCGATAGGTCCAGGAACTTGCCCATATCGAGATCGAAGTTGAACGCATGTGAATACTGCCCGGGGTGAGCCGCGCCAACCAGGTAAAAGTCGATGGTGAAGAGGAGCGAAATGAGATTACCTTCCTGGTAAGTAACCGCGTAGCTGACGTCCAAATCGCTGGAAGCACCGGGCATGTTCTGCAGACGCCACTCTTCCACTTCATTAACGTTGGCTTTGAACGCTGTCACCTCATCAGCTATATGCGTATCGATGCGCTCGTTGAAGGTATCGGCAGTTGCCTGGGATTTCCACTGCAGATAGGGGTATTGTAGATGGATGGTATATTTTGGGGTTTCGCTTTGTTCGGCGCTTTCCTGCGGGAGCAGTACCGCTTCCTGTGCCGCAGTTGTTGCTGCCATTGTTTCTGTCGCCAGTATAGACCCAGTTGTTTCAGCTGTAGCCGCAGTGTTGGAGAGACTGAACTGTCCGGTGGGGTTTGCTTGAGTTTCAGCCGGCGGAGAAAGCAAGATGGGCAGTGAACAGGCTGTAATCGTCATCAGGATGAAGATCAAAGCAATCAAGGGGAGCGATCTTTTCGTAATTTTCACACTTGCTCCTCAATAGCAAAACATCCCATGATCGAACTGGCTGGCCCAGGCATTGATGCCACCCTGCAGCACCTTCACATTCCTGAAACCCAAATTCAGCAAAATTTGCAACCCGCGCCCGGCATGCTGGTTATCACGGCTGAAGAGCACGACCAGCGAATCGTGGCTCAACTCAGAAGCGCGCTCCTTCAGCTGGGAAAGTGGAATAAGCCTAGCATCTTCCAGGATGGAGATTTTCTGCTCCACCGGGAGGCGAACATCTACCAGCTGGACCTTGGTGCCGCTCTGCAACAATTCAGCCAGGTCAAGCGGCTCAATGGCATTATCAGCCGGTATTTCCACTGGTGCTGGTTTGTGGTAATACTGCGGCTGATCGTGCAGGCTGTGTATGTCAGGTTTCTCCCCGCATACTCTGCAGTGCGGGTCCTTGCAGATATCCAGCTTCTGGAAAGTCATGCTCAATGCATCATACAAAAGCAATTTTCCGGCAAGCGTTTCGCCCGCTCCCACAATCCATTTGATCGCTTCAGTTGCTTGTATGGTGCCGATCGTACCCGGCAGCGTGCCAAAAACTCCCATCTGTACGCCGGAGGGCATTGCATCCGCGGGCGGCGGTTCCCGGAAAATACACCGGTAGCACGGGCCAGCTGACGCATCGAAGATGCTGGCCTGTCCTTCGAACTGGTAGACTGCCCCGTAGATGAAGGGTTTCCCGGTCAGCACGCATAGATCGTTGATCAGGTAGCGCGCGGGCAGGTTATCAGTGCCATCAATGATAATCTCATAATCTGCAGCGAGCTTTTCTGCATTTTCTGGCATAAAAGGGGTAGGATATGCATCCACCTGAATGTATGGATTCAGACCAAGCATGCGCTGGCGTGCTGACTCCACCTTGGGTTTCCCGATGTGTTCAGTGTCGTGGATCACCTGGCGTTGTAAATTGGAAGAATCGACCAGGTCGAAGTCCACCAACCCGAGATGCCCCACGCCTGCTGCCGCCAGGTATAAGGAAATCGCAGAACCCAGACCGCCAGTACCTACCACCAGCACCGAGGCGGCTTTCAGCTTGCGCTGACCTGACACACCCACTTCTGGAATGGTCAAATGGCGAGCATAACGAAAAACTTCATCCTGAGTGAGTTCTGGAAGCATGCTATCCTCCAATAAAGGGGCTTTCGCCGAGCGAATAATGGTCAATCATACCAGATTTCTCAATCGGGCATATTTGGACAAATATTATCCTTTTTTTGACCCCTTTTATAGTTCCATTATGGTAAAATGTGCATTCACAGGATCTAATCATTAATGAGTAAAAAAATCTTGAATAATGTTCCAATCAATATGGCAGCTCAACCGGCCGTGAAGGACAGTCCCGAGAATCACGCAATGCTCCAGGACGAGTTTGGACGCCAGATCACCTACCTGCGCATATCGGTCACCGACCGCTGCAACCTGCGCTGTGTTTACTGCATGCCGCCAGGAGGTATTGTCAAGCAGCCTCATCACGCCATCATGCGCTATGAAGAGATCATCGAGGTGGTGCGGGTAGCTGCTGCATACGGCGTCAAAGCGGTACGGCTCACTGGTGGTGAACCGCTTGTGCGGCCGGAATTACACAATCTGGTGAGGATGATCGCGGATATCCCCCAAATTGAAGACATCAGCCTGACCACCAATGCCATGCAGTTGGAGAGACAGGCTCCGCTGCTGGCAGAAGCAGGGTTGAAGCGCGTCAATATCAGCCTGGACACGCTCCAGGAGGAGAAATTCAAGCACATCACGCGCTATGGATCATTGGACCAGGTGTGGCGTGGGATTGAGGCGGCCGAACAAAGCGGCTTGTATCCCATTAAGATCAACACGGTAACCATGCGCGGGATCAATGATGATGAGATCCTTCCACTGGCAAAATTGACGCTCGAACACCCCTGGCAGGTACGCTTCATCGAGCTTATGCCCATCGGCAACCAGGTTCCATGGGGTGAGGATTTCCCTACACCCAGAGAAGCTTTCATACCGGTGCAGGAGATAAAATCCATCCTGGAGCCCCTGGATCTGCAGCCAGCCGAAAAAACAGCCGGCAGCGGACCAGCACGCGAGTTCAAAATCCCCGGAGCACCCGGTACAATCGGATTCATCTCGCCATTGGGCGAGCATTTTTGCAGCACCTGCAACCGCATGCGCCTGACCGCCGACGGTCACTTCAGGCCCTGCCTGCTGAGTGATATCGAGATCCCAGTCCTGGATGAAATGCGTGCCGGCAGACCAATCCTGCCAATTTTACAGAAGGTGCTGGCTGTTAAACCTGAAAAACACGAACTGGACCTTGATCACCTGCCCGAAGAACGCAACATGAAAGAGATTGGCGGCTGACAACACAGTCGTCGGGGTTTTATCTCCTATAGAATCTTTCGTTTTTAATGAACCTTCTGTAGGATTTATTACTCTACAGGAGTTCATTACTCCTCACGCACTTACGAGGAAAATCGGTCAACAAACCCATTAGGCTGTACGGGTCCCGGTCTTGGGCGCTGGGCTGTATACCAGGAAATATCCAAACGTTACTGCAAAGAAAAGGTAAATTGCCGCAGCGAACCATCCCAGGGGACCTAACACACCGGATAGCTGCGCAATCAGCGTAATTACGAAGCCGATCGCGTCGTAGACGCACAAGGCTGAGATAATTGCGCGCCGTGCATCCGATTCTGCGGCATTCCTTGCATACCAGGTGAGCACCAGGTTGCCAATCAATGATGCGCCGTATTCTCGAGCGGCGAAAACACCTCCGGATCCCAATGAAGTGCCAAAAAGTTGATACAGGAAAATTGGCACGATCAATATGGGCACTCCCAGTGCCAGGCAGACCAACGCTTTGATGCTCATTAAAGTCTTGAATTTCATCTCTCACCTCTTTCTGGAAATCTAGTACATATTTGGCCTGCATCAAAAGACTTTATCAACTTGTAAAGACGGTATTGGGGAAAAAAGATTAGAAAAAACTAGCAAGAGAAACTAACGAACCCTGAAATACAGGAAAGAAACATTATCCCAGCAGGTCTTCGCTATTCCCATTATTCGTTATGCTGTGACGGTTTCTTCACTACTTTTCAGTATAGCACGGAGAAGTAAAAAATCAACTCATAACCGAGTTGACAAATCGAAAACCCCTGTTTTCTTTTGTCCCGGGAATGAATCTATTTCTTATGCATACCTCACTCATACACTCGTTGTGGTGGGGAAGCGTGATACACCATCCAACTGATGGCTGACAGATTCACTTATTATGGCGTTCATTCTTGTGGCAAAACAGTCTACTGCTGGCACTTTTTTTCCAGGAGCTCGAAAAAATTTAAGCAGCTTCCCCAACAGACCTGTGAATTATGCATAACGCGAAGGAATGTACCATTGATAAGATGCTATCGAGATCATCTTTATAGTGAAGACATAGGAAATGTTTTGGATATTGACTTGCAGGTAGCATTGAACCGCACTCGCCAGTGAGTCATGATCATGAGGAGCGGGACGAGGATGTGGATCACCCTGTGCCAAACTGCCGGTCGCCGGCATCCCCCAGACCTGGGATGATGTAGCCATTATCATTGAGGCGTTCATCCACCACCGCCAGATGAATGGGAACATCCGGGTGATGCTGCTGGAGATTAGCAATCCCTTCGGGAGCAGCGATCAGTCCTACGAACTTGATGCGCCTGACGCCCCACTTCTTGAGGACATCCACAGTTGCCACTGCTGAACCACCGGTGGCCAGCATGGGATCGAGTATGAGACACAGTGACACGGTCGGCTCGACCGGCAGCTTATTGTAATACTCAACCGGTTTGAGTGTAGCCTCGTCGCGGTAGATGCCAATGTGCCAGACTTCGGCTGAGGGCATGAACTCCCAGATACCCTCCACCATACCCAACCCGGAGCGTAAGATGGGCACCAACCCGATCTTATCCTGCAATTCGAATCCCTGCGCCACTCCCAGCGGTGTTTGAACTTCTGAAGGCTGTATTTTCAAATCCTGGGTGGCTTCGTAAGCCAGCAAAATGGACAGTTCACGCACCAGTTCGCGAAATTTTCTTGGTTCGGTGGATACCCTGCGAATGAGAGAAAGCTTGTGCGCAACCAGTGGGTGTTTTGAAATAAAGATTTTCTCCATATCAGTTCATTTTCCCCGAGCATACAATTTATCAAATACCCGAATCCGGGCATCGATCCATATGATTATACCTTCTCGAATGTTTTTTCACCGACCCTCGCGCTTTTTTCAATCGGGTGGGAAAAAATCCCGGTCGGGAGACTGCGGTATAATCATGACCATGAGCGAAGCAAGAGATCGTTTCGTTACCCCTGAACCAAAACCCGATGACCGCCTGGACCAAACTCTCCGCCCACGCCTGCTCTCCGAAATTATCGGCCAGGACCAGGTGAAAGAGAACCTGGCGATCCTTATTGGCGCCGCCAACCACCGCCAGGAACCGCTTGACCACGTGCTGTTTTATGGACCGCCCGGACTGGGCAAGACCACCCTGGCGCATGTGCTTGCCAACGAGATGAAGGTCAATATCAAGATCACCGCAGGGCCAGCCATTGAACGCGCCGGTGACCTGGCCGCCATCCTCACCAACCTGCGCGCCGGGGATGTGCTCTTCATCGATGAGATCCACCGGCTGGGCAAGACCATTGAAGAAGTGCTCTACCCGGCCATGGAAGATTTTTCTCTCGATATCGTCATTGGCAAAGGACCCTCTGCCCGCTCCATCCGCTTGAAATTACCACGCTTCACCGTGATTGGCGCCACCACCCGCCTGGCATTGGTAAGCTCGCCGCTGAGGGCGCGCTTTGGAGCTGTTTACCGCCTGGATTATTATGACTCAGCTGCCATGCAGAAGATCGTCACGCGCGCTGCCCGGCTGCTTATGGTCCCTATCGATAATGGCGG
>Ga0210077_1000554_pt1 | contig 13331 bp, 10 predicted proteins | sample RushMan_CattailN_5_FD_185556 | JGI IMG/M metagenome (GOLD analysis project Ga0210077, IMG submission 185556) | Wetland microbial communities from San Francisco Bay, California, USA, that impact long-term carbon sequestration -... | ecosystem: Environmental > Aquatic > Marine > Wetlands ... | reverse complement strand
TGGGCAGGCACTTCTTTATGACGCCCGAAAATTATATGATTTTACAAAAAATGTGGTAAAAAGAGCCGAAAGTAAAGTATCAGTGAAGATCAGGGCAAATGTTGAAAATGTAGATGACATTGAAGTCTCTAAAGCCATTGAAGAAGCTGGCGCTGATTATCTGCATGTAGATGCCATGAAACAGGGATATGACCACGCAGATTATAACATTATAAAATCAATTAAAGAAAATACGGAAATATTTTTAATAGGTAACAATTCCATCCGTAATCTTAAATCAGCACGTGCTATGCTTTCTGCAGGTGCAGATGGCATATCAATGGCAAGGGTCACGCTAAAAGGAAGCATTCCTTTTGATCTGTCTCAGATATGAGGTGCCTGAATTTTATTAGTAATGTCACGATCAAATATATAACATATTTACTGCAAACTATATATCCAAAGGTGATTGCATGTCTTTTATAGAATTGGAAAACGTCACTAAAACATTTAATGACGTGGAAATTTTAAAAAATTTGAATATAACCATAAATGAAGGCAGCGTATTGGGAATTTTAGGTAGAAGCGGCGCTGGAAAATCTGTACTCATTAATATGCTTCGTGGAATGAAAGATTACAGGCCGGATAAGGGTAAAGTTATCTTTAATATTGCACTATGCCCAAAATGTAATCTGGCTGATCCTCCATCAAAGGTGGGACAGAAATGTTCCTGCGGCGGTGAATTTGAAGCTAAACGTGTTGATCTGTGGAATACAGACAGGAAAATATTTGCTGCAATTAGAAAAAGGATTTCTATAATGCTGCAACGGACATTTGCCCTTTATGAAGATGATACTGTAATTGATAACGTGATGAAATCCATTGATAATCCTGATGATGAAGAAAGTGCATATATTGCAATAGACCTCCTTGAAATGACTCAGATGACTCACAGGATAACTCATATTGCAAGAGATTTAAGCGGTGGGGAAAAACAAAGAGTAGTACTTGCAAGACAGATAGCAAAAAATCCTATGATATTTCTTGCAGACGAACCCACAGGTACGCTTGATCCAAAAACTGCCGAACTGTTACACCACGCTTTACTGGAAGGTGTAAAGGAAAAAGGCACCACCATGGTTATAACTTCGCACTGGCCAGAAGTCATGAGGAAACTTTCTGATTATGTGATATGGCTTGAAAAAGGCGAAATAGTGGACGAAGGTGACCCTGAAGAAGTTGTAAAAAGATTTTTAGAACAGGTTCCGCTCCCTGAGAAGAAAGAGGAATTCGAAACCGGCGGGCCAATCATTGAGATGGACGATGTCAAAAAGCATTACTATTCTATAGAAAGAGGCGTAGTTAAGGCTGTAGATGGGATAGATCTGACTGTTGGTGAAGGAGAGATCTTCGGTATCGTTGGTTTGAGTGGAGCAGGTAAAACAACTCTGTCCAGGATACTTTACGGGCTGACAGAACCAAGTTCAGGTAAGATATTTGCAAAACTTGGGGACGACTGGATCGACATGACAGAATCAGGCCCTCTTGGAAGGGGAAGAATAAAGCCTTATTTAGGTATTCTTCATCAGGAGTATAGTCTTTACCCTCACAGGACCGTTTTAGGGAATTTAACTGAGGCTATAAGTTTAGAGTTACCTGCGGAGTTTGCAAAAATGAAGGCAATATACGTACTCAAAGCAGTTGGATTTGACGAAGGATATGCTGAAAGTTTATTAAACAAATATCCTGACGAATTAAGCGGTGGAGAACGCCACAGAGTCGCTTTAGCACAGGTTCTAATAAAAGAACCGAATATAGTAATTCTTGATGAACCTACAGGAACCATGGATCCTATAACACGAGTACAGGTCACGGATTCCATAATTAAGGCGAGAGACGAATTAAATCAAACTTTTCTTATAATATCACACGATATGGACTTTGTACTGGATGTATGTGACAGAGCTTCCCTCATGCGCGGCGGTAAAATCCTTAAAACAGGATTACCTGCAGATATCGTGGAAGATTTAACACCAACTGAAAAAGAAAAGATGCTCACTGAAGAATAAAATTAGATATTTTTTTCAGATTTAAATTATTTATTTAAATAGTGTTTACTGAAGAATTCTGTGATTTTTCAGTTTAAGATGATAAATTTAAAGTAAATTTGGAGGTTGAAGGAAATTACAAATCTTTGATTTGTAAACTCGCAACGATAGCATTCGAAAATCTACGATTTTAGATGCACCGAAAATTGAAAATTTTCGATTGTTGCGAGAATTGGAAATTTCCTGAACATTCGAAATCTCTCAAAAATTCAAAGAATTTTTGGAGCACTCAAATGCGAAGCATTTGGTGCATCGAAAGCAAATCTTTCGAATGCGCAAAAACATTCGGTTTTTGCAAGTTTTAATTTCGATGTTTGCAAAACCATTGGTTTTGCAACAGCAAAGACTTTCAGTCTTTGCATGTTCCGAAATTCGAAGAATTTCGAAAACCCCAAAAATGAAATTTTTGGAGGAATATTATAATGGTATGGGAAGATTCACCATCACATGTATGCAGGGGAGGAGACAAAAGAGCTTTAACATTCTGTTGTCCGCCAGTTAAACCCTGCCCAATTATATATGCGCTTGAAGATGCACATCTTAGTTCTCAAGATTACATAGCAAAAAAAGAAGAATTTGGTAAAAAAACAAAGTTAGGTCAAGGGGAAGGAACATGCTTTGGTTCTCTTGTATGGTGCTGTAAACCATCTAAACCATGCCCATTGAGGGATATGGTACTGAGGAAAATAGACATGAGCACCGAAGAGTATATGGATCTTAAAAAACAGTTATCTGAAGAGCTTGTGGGCGCATCTGAATCCTCACAGGAAGAAATAAAGGCACTTGCCGAGGCTTTTGATATTCCAGAAGAAGAAGCAAGCAACGTTCTTAAAGAATGCGGAAATGATTTAAGAATGGCTGCCAAAATTTTGAAGATGAAAAGTTTAGAATCAAGCTAGATCTTCCAATAATCATTAAATTTTTATTTATGAGGATAAATCATGGGCTGGACACCACTTTTCCTACACTTCAACCGCTCGAAAATTCCGTGAATTTTAGAAAAATGCAAAGCAAGCAAAAAACGAAGTTTTTTGCGGTATCAAAACTGAAAGTTTTGATAACCTTTTTCTAACTCCCAAAAACCGAAGCTATCAAAAACTGTAAGTTTTTGACAGGTTTTTGAGGATTTTCTGCGCCCCGAAAATCTACGATTTTCGAAGGCTTTTTTCAAAAAAAAGGATTGATCAAAAAATCCTCGCCCTCGAAAAGCTTCGTTTTCGGGGCATCGGAAATTTAGAATTTCCGAAAGCTTCGCTGCAGAAAAAGAAATTAAATTTAATAATAAAAATTTAAATAAAAAATTAAGGTTTTAAATATGGGATGGACACCACTTTTCCTGCAAATGGAAAACAAAAATGTTTTAATCGTTGGTGCAGGGGAAGTTGGAAGTCGCAGAGCCCGAAGGTTCCTTGAATCTGGCGCTAATGTTATTGTAATCGCTAAAGAAGTCTTAAATGATTTAACAGACATTGGAGTTATATTTAAACCTGTTGGTGAAGTTGAAAAATGGGTGGAATGGTCTGATCTTGTGGTGGTGGCCACGGGAGATCATGAATTAAATGGATATGTGGCGAAATTAGCGGGAGGAAAGCTTTTAAATCGGGCTGATTATCCAGATGAAGGTAATTTAATTGTTCCATCGTCTTTTTCTATAGGTGATGTGCAGTTTTGTATATATACTAAAGGAAAGAGTCCCCTTATGGCAAGGGAGTTACGAAAAAAGATACAAAAAATAATAAGAGAGGAAGATGTCCTACAGTTAGAACTTCAAAATTTTGCAAGAAATATTTTAAAGGAAAATATTGATGATCAAAAAAGGCGTAGAGATTATCTATACGAAATTTTAAATGATGAAAATATAAAAGAATATTTGAAACAAGGAAACATGGAAGAAGCTAAAAGATATGTAAAGCAACATTTCAAATTTTAATCAACAATTTAAAAAGTAAATTGTTGAGTGAGGGCATAGAATGATTCTAAACATCAGGATCGACCATAACACAGCCGATATTTCTACAATAGAGAGGTCAACTTGTCAAATGGATGAACTCTTTGAGAAAATTAAGAGTGAACAGATTGTACATGAGTATCTCCAGATGAAAACATGTAACCGTGCTGAGCTTTATTTAATCTTAGATAATTATGATGATAATATTGATTTCCTTGATTTTATTGTTGAGACTGATGATGATGCATTAACACATCTTTTACGCCTCTCTTGTGGATTAGAATCAATGATAATTGGTGAAGATCAGATACTGGGGCAGATAAAAGATGTTAGAAAAAAGCATGTTGAAGAGGAATATGCTGGTGAGATTTTAGATACCATATTTACAAAGGCCATTCATGTTGGCCAGGTGGTTCGAAAAAAGACCAGTATCAATGAAGGATCCATTTCAATAGGTTCTGCAGCAGTAGAACTTGCAGAATCTGTTCACGGTGATTTAAAGTGTAAAAAAGTCCTTGTAATAGGTGCCGGAAAAATGGGAACGCTTGTTGCAAAGGCGCTGGTCCAAAAACATCTTAAAGCTATAGTGGTATCAAATAGGACTTATAATCGGGCAGTAGATCTTGCAAAAGAGCTTGGTGGATCTGCAATTCATTTTGACAGGCTTGATGAAGCCATGAGCGATGCAGATGTGATAATAAGCGCTACTGGGGCGCCTCATTCTATTTTAACTTACCAAAAAGTGAAAAATGCTGTTGCACCTGAAAAACTGGATAAAATGGTGATGGTGGACATTGCAAACCCAAGAGACATCGATGAAACCGTTAAAGATTTAGGTGTTAAACTGTTTAATATTGACGATTTAAGGGGAATAGCTGATAAAAACAAAAAAATGAGGGAATCTGAAGCTAAAGCTGCCGAGGAAATCATTGGAGAGGAGATTTTACTTCTTAAAAAATCACTTAAACGTCTCGAAGTTGAGGCTCTTATCTCGGATATACGGAAAAATGCCGAAAAAATTAGAATTCAGGAAACCAAAAAGGCATTTAGAATGCTTGGGGATATGAATGGTAAGGAAAAAGTAGTAGACGATCTTACACAGGTCGTGGTTGATAAAATTTTCAGTGATATAATAAGGAATATCAAAAATGCAGCAGAAAACGATGATAAAGAAATTATAAAAACTGCAGAACTTCTTTTTGAAAGGAAAAATAATTAAATAAAGTTTTTAATTTTAGTTTGGTAGATAATACCTGTTAAAAATTTAAATAAGATCAAAACTAAATTGTGATTTTAACTAATTAAAATTAAAGTGATTAGATCAGGTTGAGTAAAGGTAATAAAAATCTTATTTTATTATTATTGGATTTATTTTCTTTAATAGGATACGAATTAATGAGGGAACTGTGCATAGCGTTATAAGATGCGCCTGTAGCTTGATTTAAGTCATTTTGAATTATAGAATCATCTTTACTTTTAATCCACTTGTTCCAGCTTTTTTCCCCATTTAAATCTCCTTCATACATTGTTGAATTTAAATCTCCTTTAACCTGAGTTACTTCCGGATTTAAAAAACTGGCCTTCGCCTCATACAAAAGATGGTCTGGTCCCCTTACACTAGCAGCATGGGGCGCTGCAAAACTATCGCTGATGTAGTGGGATGCCACACCATAGCAGTAACTTGCATAGGTGTAATCGCCATTTTTATAGTATTTTTGTGCTTTGTTTAGCCAATAAGTAGCTTTTACATAACTATTTGGATAACTGTGGTATTTAAAATCAAAGAACTTAAAATCAGGGTCGTTAGATCCTTCTTTCATCATTTCAAGATTTAAGTTTTGCCGCATATCTGCAGGTAATGAATAATAGTTACTTTCCACTATTTCATGATGTGTGTTCCAATTCCAGGCTGAAACAGCAGGCATCTGCAGTAAAGGCAGTGCAAATAATAAAATAGATATTATTATAACTTTATTCATAATTTCACTGTATTTTTTGTATTTTAATCCATTCAATTTATTTCCTAAGTATTAAGGTTTTTATCATATTATAACTTAAACTTACTGGTTAATTAAGCTAATCTCCCTAATTTAGAAATGGTTTTAAAACCATTACCAAAGATTTATATAACTATTGTTATATAATGAATACTGTAAAGTGAAATTTATATTTTGGCACGGCTAAAATCTAAGATCATGATCTCTTTAAGGAAATCATAGATATGAACCCATATTTGAAATTCAATCCATTGACATTTAATTTAAGGAGGCACATGATCTATAAAATAGTGGGGGTAAAAGAACCTTCTATTTCATGAAGCATATATCCATATATAACTCCATTGAATTTCAAATGTAAAAGTAAGTTATTGTGATGATATGCAAAATGGAACGCAGCATGATTGTAAACTTCATTTAATATATATTTGGTACATAAATGTTGATTTAGTTTGTGAACATGTTTAACCTTTTGTATATTAAATATGGAGTACATGGCGGTTCTAAATCGATATAGGAATTCATAAAATAAATATTAGTTTTAATATATATACTTTGAATTACAAGTATAAATACTATAATAAAATTATTTTTTTAGACTAATGATAATTCGATATACGGGGTATAACTAACATGAATACTCTAAAAATAGACGAAAACATCCTTGAACTTGCAGAAGACATCATCAAAGACTTAAAAGCATCAAAAAGCCTCGAAATCTTTAAATGCATCCAGTGTGGAATGTGTACGTCTGTTTGCCCTGCAGCAAGACATATAGATTACGATCCAAGGGAGATAGTTAAAAGGGTGCTTGATAAGGATGAAGATTTGATTACAGATGATATAATTTGGAACTGCTTTTACTGTTATACATGCCACAGCGTATGCCCTGTAAACAATAGTCCATGCGAGATAAATCAAATTTTGAGGCAAAAATCGATTGATAATGGGAAAGGAATGCATGAAGTAGCTCCTTTCTTTGCATATGGTGAAAATTTCCTGGAATTTGGGCTTGGATCCATTCCTGCAAATTTTTTTGATGATATAATAAAAGATTTTGGAAAAGAATGGCTTCAACTGAAAGTTGATCTGGAAGATATAAGGATGTAAATGATATTAACAGAATTTTAGAAAAAACAGGATTTAAAGCCAGGCTAAATAAAATAAGGCGGTGTAAAAATGAAAAAAATACCAGATAAAGAAATTTTACTCTTTAAAAGCTGCCTTGTTAACATTGAATATCCTGGCGTAGAATCCTCTACAAAGTACTTATTTGATAAACTGGGAATTGAATACATCATCAGTAACAGGCAGTCCTGTTGTACAGGTTTAGGACATTATGCTGACTTATTTGACCAGTTTTCCACTACTGCACTAGCAGCAAGGAATTTTGGAATTGCAAAAGAAGAAAAACATAAAAATATAGCTACATTATGCTCAACGTGTTATGCAATACTTAAAAAATCATGCAATATTTTAAATGAAAAAGACGATGTTAGAGATAAAATAAATAAAATTCTCGATGATTCAGGGTGCCATGAGTTAAAATATAATGCAGACGATATGGATTCAAGAAATAATATTTTCCATACAACTGAAATTTTATATAATAAAGCAGATGAAATTAAAGATCTTGTAGAAGTGGACTTATCTGACTTTAAAGTGGCATCTCATCATGCGTGCCATTACTGTAAAGCCCACCATAAGGACGCTATTGGAAACCCAAGAGATCCTATGGTTATAGAGACGCTTGCAAAAGCATGCGGCGTGGAAACTGTAGACTGGTACGACCATAAAACAACTACTTGTGGTAACGGTTTCAGGCAGCGTTACATGAATAGGGACCTGTCACTTTCTGTAACTGCTGAAAAACTCATGAGTTTAAAGGAAAGCAATGTTGATATCCTGCTTCATATGTGTCCTAATTGCCAGATGCAGTTTGATAGAAACCAGAAAGCCATTGGAGAATCATTAGGAATTGAATTTAATATTATTTGCCTTAACATTTCCCAATTCCTGGCCCTTGCACTTGGGGCTGACCCTTATAAAGTAGTAGGAATACAAACACATACGGTTCCTGTAGATCCAATTATAAAAAAGATAAAACAAATTAACCCATGTTTATGAGGGAATAACATGAATAACTATCATTCAACCGCTCAAAAATCTATGATTTTTGGCGCAAGCAAAATCTATGATTTTGCTGCGTCACAATCGAAGATTGTGAACGCCACAAAAATTAAAATTTTCGTTGGCTTTTTAGAAAAAAGGCCGTCGAAAATCTGCGATTTTCGGGCCCGCAAAATCGAAGCATGCAAAAATCAAAGATTTTTGCTGCGTCAAATCGAAGATTTGACAGATTTTGCAGGGTTGATCAAAAACTCCATGTTTATGGGGGAATAACATGAACAATTATCATTTCTCAAGATATGCTCCCAAAAGCAGTATCGACATCGGCGTTTTTTTATGTCGGTGTGGAGGAAACATTTCAGATACTGTAGACATTGAAAGGCTTAAATCGTCAATTGACGCTAAAGTAGTGAAAGATTTTGAGAATTTATGCTCTATAAAATGTCAGAAGAATATCAGAGATATTATATTGGAAGAAGAATTGGATAGGGTGGTAATTGCGGCATGTTCACCAATTACTCATGAAAAAACGTTTAGAAATCATGTGGCCCCCTTAAACCCATATCTTTTAGAGATGGCCAATATAAGGGAACATTGTTCATGGGTGCACTCTGATAAAGATAAAGCAACAGAAAAGGCCATATCACTTACAAATGCAGCTATGGAACGGGTTCAATATGCCAGACCTCTGGATACAATAGTCAGAAAAACCAAGAAAAGCGCTGCTGTAATAGGCGGAGGAATATCTGGAATAACTGCTGCACTTTCACTTGCAAAACAGGGCATAAAAGTACATATAATTGAAGAAAAGCCCACTGTCGGGGGAAATATGATAAAAATAGGTAAGGTATTCTCCCCAGAAAAGCTTGCAGAAGAATGTGCACTCTGTCTTTTTAATCCATTAATAAATGAGACAGTGCAGCATGAAAACATTAATATAATTACCAATGCCGAGCTTAAATCATCTGAAAGGAAAGCTGGAAACTTCAATTTGCTTGTTGAAAGAAGGGCAAGATATGTTGATGAAGACAAGTGTACTGCATGTGGAAACTGCGCTGAAATCTGTCCAGTTGAAGTTCCAAATGAGTGGAACGAAAATTTAATGATGAGGAAGGCTATTTATAAACCGTTCCCCCAATCAGTTCCTGATGTTTATACCATAGATGAAAAACATTGTATTAAATGTGGAAAATGTGAAAAAATCTGTAAAATGAATGCTGTTGATCTCAAGATGAAGGGAGAAATCATACCTCTAAATGTTGGGTCTGTGGTTATAGCAACAGGACATAAAGGGTTTGACCTTAAAAAACGGCCTGAATATGGATATGCAAGATATGAGGATGTAATAACTCAAATGGAGCTTGCAAGGATAATGGGTGTAAACGGCCCTACCAATGGTAAACTCCTCAGGCCTTCAACAGGTAAAATCCCAAGAAGGGTCGTAATGGTCCAGTGTGCCGGGTCAAGGGACGAAAAGCCGGGAGGAAAACGTTACTGCTCGAAAGTCTGCTGTATGGTGGCATTGAAGCATGCAAACTTCATAAAACATTACTATCCTGATACTGAAATAATTATCTGCTACACCGACATGAGAACTCCAGGAATGTATGAAAATTACTTCAGACATGCACAATCAAAGGGAATTAAATTGATGAGGGGACGACCTGGAGATATAACAAAGAAAGGAGAAAATATCATCGTTAGAGTAGAAGATACCCTTGGCGGTGAACAGGTTGAGATAGAAACGGATATGGTTGTATTGTCAGAGGCAATGGAACCTTCTGAAGGAACTTTGAAAGTTGCAGAGACTTTAAACGTGGGGCTTACAGAGGATTTATTTGTAAAAGAGAAACATTCAAAAATTAAACCAGTGAGCACTGATATAGAGGGAATTTATGTTTGTGGAACTGCACAGGGCCCAAAAGATATCACCGACAGTGTTTCCCAGGCAAATGCGGCGGCATCTAAGGTTTCAGAGATTATGAACGGCGGGTTAGAGATAGAACCCACAATTGCGGTAGTTGATAGTGTGCAGTGTAAAATGTGCGGGGACTGCGTAGATGCCTGTAAATATAAGGCAATTTATATGCATAATGAGCGTATATCTGTTGATCCAATGGCATGTACTGGCTGCGGAATATGTATATCAAAATGTAAGCATGACGCAGTGGAAATAATGGGTCAGACAGATGCACAAATTTATGCAATGATTTCGGGCATGTTAAAGGATAAAAAAGACGGCGAAAGGAGAATACTGGCATTTGTAGACTATATTGGATATGTAGCAGCTGATAATATAGGTGTAAACAGGATATCATATCCTGAATCAGTTAGAATTATAAAAATTCCGTCAATAAATCGTTTAATGCCGAAACATATTATATATGCATTTGAAAATGGTGCAGACGGCATATTTTTAGGTGAATACCCTGATGATATAATGTATCCTTCTATCAAGGAGAAAGTCAATGAATTCAGGTCAGCACTCCTAAAAAATAGTATAGATCCGGACAGGTTAATGTATTATAAGGTTTACGCGCCGTACTTTAGGGGATTAGCTAATAAGCTTGCTGAATTTGATAAACAGGTTAGTAAAGCCCTTGATAAACTGGAAGCAGTTTTATATAAGGCTTCTTCAAAAGACTTATAAAAGTAAACTTTTTAAAAAGGTTAAAATTCTTTATTTAACTTGATCTAGGTATTTTGTCATTGAATTTTTCTCATTTGGGGGGGGGGGGACAATTGGTATTGTAAAATAAAATGTTGATCCTTTCCCCAGTTCTGATTCAACCCACACGTGACCGTTGTGGCGGTCAATGATCCGTTTTACAATTGAAAGCCCAATTCCAGTTCCTTTATATTCTTCTATTGTATGTAACCTCTGGAATATGGTGAAAATACGTTCAGAATATCTTGGATCCATTCCGATTCCATTATCCTGCACGCTGAAGATGTATTCATTTTTTTTGTCATCTTTTTTGGCTGAAATATAGACTTTCAGTGGTTTATCAGGTTTTCTAAATTTTATTGCATTTGATATGAGGTTCTGGAATACTTTGGTAATTTGGCTCTGGTCTGCTATTATTGTAGGGAGCTTATCATAAGTAATTTCTACATTACAATTTTCGATTGCACCTTTTAGGTAAAATAGGGCCATATTAAGCGCTTCAGTGACATCTACTTCTTTAAATTCACTACCGGCAGTCATTATTCTGGAATATTCCAGTAAATCAAGAATCATCTGCTGCATTCTTTGGGCAGCTTCCACCACGTATCCTATAAATTCATCTGCATCAGGGTCTAATTTTTCTTTATAACGCCGCTCCAGAAGTTGTGTAAAACTTGAAATAGTTCTAAGCGGTTCTTGCAGATCGTGAGAAGCTACATAAGCAAATTGCTGGAGTTCTTGATTGGAACGTTTTAATTCTTCTTCCAGGTTTTTTCGCTCGGTGATGTCGACAACAGCCATTTTTATTGGGGCATCTCGTTCAATCGAGGGCAGCAGTTCAACATGGGCATAAAAAATAATACCATTTTTTCGGATTAATCCCAGTTCAAATACCTGTTTATCCATTGTTTGAAATGCTTTTTTTAACTGATACTGGAATGATTTCATGTATTTTGGGAGTATATACAAAGTGAACAATTTTTTTGCTAAGCGTTCCTTTGTAAAACCTAATAAATCCGCACCGGTAGTATTTACGTCTGTGATCCTGGAGGTTAAGTTAAGTGTAAAATATCCGACTGGTGCAAAATTGTAAAGATCATAGTATTTTTCATGCAATTTCTCTAATTCAACCCTTGAATCTCTAAGTTCTTCATTCTGCATTTCCAGTTCAATCTGGTGTACTTGAAGCTCGTGGATCAGTGCATCCACATCTTTTGGGATATTTTTTAGCTTCTCTGTTTTTTCACGCAGCCTTCCTTCTGCAATGGAACGTAGTTCTTCTTTTTTTATCCGTATAAACTCTCCCCCCCCCCAAATTTAAAATGTAATAGTTCTTAATTTTTAAATAAAATAGGTCTGGTTATATTAAATTAAATGACTTTATTTCTTTTGATATTCTGGATTATCAGTTACATCTTCAATTGCAAGGAGTATCATCTTTTGTCCTATATCTTTTTGATAGATCTGCCGGGCATTCAAAATCATCTTTTTATGTCCAATTTCAGGAAATTCATGTTCAACCATAAAATTTGCAAATACTTGATTTTCAGGGAGTACTTTTTCCAGTAATTCCTTTAGTTGGGGAATATCCCACTGATGATTTCCAATATTATAAAATAATTTTCCCTGACTCCCTTCTTCACTTACTTTAAACTTCTCATAAAAAGATTTATTTGTAGAGATAATCCTCATTTTATCATCCAGTACTACAAGCGGCTCACGTACAGTATCTACAATACCATTAACATAATCTAAAGAATGTTCTATTACTTCCTGCGCGTTTTTCTGTTCGGTGATATCTACAAATGTTATTACAGCCCCATTTATATTATGTTTAGAGGTTTTATAAGGCAGTATACGTGCAAGATACCATTTCCCGTCTTTTGTACGCACTTCTTGTTCTTTAAAAATTAGCCTGTCTATTACCTGTTGAACGTCATTAATCAGGTCGCCATATTTTAAATTGGATACAATATCATTAAGGGGGCGCCCTATATCTGTTGATATAAGATTGATTAATTTTGTTGCTTCTTTTGTGAAACGTTTTATATTAAGGTCTTTATCAAGAAATATGGTTGCAATTTCAATACTGTTAACCAGGTTATCCATGTCATCATTAATTTCTGTTAGTTCGTCCACTTTATTTTGAAGTTCTGTATTTACAGTCAGCAGTTCTTCATTTAAAGACTGTAATTCTTCTTTAGAGGTTTCTAATTCCTCATTTGTACTTTGTAACTCCTCATTCATGGATTGTAATTCTTCATTAGCAGATTTAAGCTCTTCGTTGGAAGTTTCAAGCTCTTCTATTGTGGTTTGAAGCCTTTCTTTTGATGTGTTTAACTCTGTTTCAAGTTCTCTGATACGTTTATCTTTTTTAGGGACAGTTTCAGGGATTTCATTTTTTTCTACCTGCAGTTTTATATCTTTAAATGTAACCATCAAAAGCCCTTCCATTGATCCTGGCTTGTTAATTGGTTTAACTATAAGATCAATGGGCTGGT
>Ga0210077_1000553_pt1 | contig 13335 bp, 12 predicted proteins | sample RushMan_CattailN_5_FD_185556 | JGI IMG/M metagenome (GOLD analysis project Ga0210077, IMG submission 185556) | Wetland microbial communities from San Francisco Bay, California, USA, that impact long-term carbon sequestration -... | ecosystem: Environmental > Aquatic > Marine > Wetlands ... | reverse complement strand
TGAGCGATTTGACCGTCAGCCTTGAAGATTATTACCAGACCAATGGAACCTGGAGGGGTGTCCAGTCCATCTTTACCGGAAATCGTCCAGGGTTCAATGGCATGGCGGGCATGATGAATCAGCGCTTGTTATTAGCTGATGCATCTGGCACCGTCTTGGCAGACACTCAGGGATTGCTGGCTGGGGAGAAATTAACTCCGGCAGAACTTAATGCCGCCATTACTTTACAGGTCAACGACAAGACGGTAGGATATCTGATTGCCGTGGGTGGCTTGGGCGTAAACCAGGGGAACCAGCAGGCCATCCTAACGCGCCTGACTCGTGGGGTGCTTTATGCAGGACTGATCGCCGGTGCGCTAGGCTTGGTATTGGCACTGGTCCTGGCATATACTCTCATCCGTCCAGTGCGCCTCCTGACCCTTGCCGCCCAGCGTCTATCTCAAGGCGATCTTTCTCACCGTGTAGAGGTGCACGGCTCTGATGAGCTGGCCACTTTGGGTCACACCTTCAACCACATGGCTGATTCACTCCAACAGGCTGAGGATTCCCGGCGGGCTATGACTGCCGATATCGCCCATGAGCTGCGCACGCCCCTGGCAGTGCAGCGAGCTAACCTGGAAGCCCTCCAAGATGGAGTTTACCCGCTCACCTCTGAAAACCTCGCCCCTGTGATTGAACAAAATTACCTGCTCACCCGGCTGGTGGAAGATTTACGCACCCTTGCACTGGCTGATGCAGGTCAGATCGAACTCGAGCGTGCCCCCACCGACCTGACAGTTCTCGTCCAGCGCATGGTAGAACGCTTCCAACCCCAAGCTTCATCACAACAGGTAAGCTTGTCCTTTGTTCCTCCTGCTTTTCCCATTCCACAAATTTCTGCTGACACTATTCGCCTGGAACAGGTGCTCACCAACCTGCTCTCTAATGCCTTACGCTACACACCTGACGGTGGCCATATCAACCTAGCTCTATCCTCCACACATGGGTCAGTTCGTTTGAGCATCCATGATAGCGGCCCAGGCATTCCTGAAGAATCCATGCCTTATATATTTGAGCGTTTCTATCGTGTGGACAAATCGCGTGCCCGTGCTGAGGGTGGCACTGGCCTGGGACTGGCGATTGCCCGCCAGCTGGCCCGAGCCCATGGAGGCGACCTCACTGCCACCAACCATACCTCTGGTGGCGCTCTCTTTACCCTGATATTGCCAGTGAAATCGTAGATGTTAGTCCGCTTAAATCATCGCGGCTGCGAATATATAACCTGCTATACCGTGGGTGTGTGCCTTAATTCGAGATGGCTTTTAGCACTCGCGCTGCTCTCAATGTGACCCATTTATTTTCCAGTTTCTTCGGTCCGAAATCTACCCAGGTCTTACCAGTGTAGTCGTATTCCAGCAGCCATCTGCCTCGCTCATCCTGTTTATCACGGATGAATGAAACCGTTTTGGCAAGCCTAGGGTCATTACCATATCCCAGGCTGACTAGAGCCTCGGCCACTTGCAGCAAATCGGTCACGTAAAAAATGGGGAAGCCAAACTTCCACCAGTTTCGGCTTGGTTTGTCTCCCAGGCGGGTTGGCCAACCTGCATTGAGCGGGTCGGTTTTGAAGAAGAAATCAACCCCTTGTTGGATGGCATCCCTGATTAAAGGTGTTTGCTGCGCCTCGCCAAGCTTCCCAAAGGCCAGCATCACCTTGGTTGCACCCCAGGCACAGCTCTGATTGGCATTCGGCCCGCAGGCGAACAGCGGCCCACATTGGTAGGCATAAAATCTCCTCTCCGCCTCCTTATCGCTCTTGGGAGCCATCCCCTCACCCGTCACTGTGCGTGCCATCCATTCGAAAGCTTTTTCTATCCGCGGGTCGTCATAACCCATCTCAAGTAGTGCCCAGCACAGGTTCCCCTGCAAACAGTCGATTGTTCCGGAAGGAGTGCCATTGATGCTGAATTGCCCTCCTGGTGTTAGGGCATGGTCAAGCAGGTATGCACATGCTCTGCCGATGCGATCATCCTGGCTGGCTTGTGCCCCCATTTGTGCCAACAAGATCAGTGCCCACACCGTGGAACGATACTTGCTGGTATAACCTGGCCCTGGCTTTGCCCAATATCCTTCCGGCTGCATCTTATCCAATACCTTGGCAATAGGGCCTGTAATGTGGGCTTCATGTCGAGCCGCCTTGAATTCTGGGTCATTTTCTTTCTTATCCAGCAGGTCACGCATTGCCAGGTAGCGCACACCTGGCTGATCGGGTTCCAATAACCAGCAGAGCGTATCCCCTTTCAGTTGTTCAGTCCAGTTCATCTGCTTCTCCTCCTGAATTTTTCCGATTATTTCTTTCTTCCCCAGGCGGAATATAACCCCACAAATACGAATAATCCTGCCATTATCCCCATCAACGGGCTGGAGATATGAAATAAAGTCGCAATTGGCCCTGAAAAGAGGGCTACTGTTAGTAATGAAATACCCAGGATGGTGAGGATGGATATTCCCCCTCTGCGGCTAGCGGTACCACCTCCCACACGCTGCCCATATTGAGGCGTGCTGTCACTTTCCAACACCTTTTTAGCATCTTTACCTGCTCCACCCTCCGGGTCTAGTTCGACCACCTTCTCGAAATGCTGACGAGCTTTTTCTTTTGCTTCAGGGACATACAGTGCATATAGTGACCCAAGCTGGTAATGCGCCTCTAAAAACTCTGGTGCCGTAGTAACGGCTTGCTCGAGGTAATTTTCAGCGGCCTCCACCTGTTTTAGCTGCAAAGAGAATATTCCTAATAAATACTGGGCTGCAGAAAATTCCGGTTTATTTCTTAGCGCAAGTTTGAGCTTTTCAATTGAGAGAGTCTTATCACGTAAACTGATTGCTTGCAAGAATAACAATTCCGCCTGGTTAGGGTGTTCCTGCAGGGCAGTTTCGATGCTTTCCTTCTTTTTCGAAGGAGGCTGCATGATGAAATTCAGCGTTTGGAAATACGGGTTATGCTTCTCACTTTCGCTTTGATACTCTTTAAACCAGCTTAAGACGATTTTCCAGTCTTTGTTACCAACATTTTCAAGGTATCGCTTATTTTGGATGATGGCTGGCGGGTTGATGAACAGGCAAGCCATACTCTGTATGAAAGTGGCAACAGGTTCACCCGGCTCTGTTTGCAGTCTGTCCGAAGCTGTCTGGTAGAGCCCGGCCCAATCTCCACGTAATAATTCGTCTCTTAACCGTACCTGGTATGGATCATTCTGAGGTAGGACCATATTCGTTATTTGTACCAAGGTATGGACCCTTTCACTGGTTGATTTCAATTAATATCTCAATGAGATAAAAATCTCTTTGCACATTCCAATTTATGTACCGGTCTCCTGCACTATAGTGTATTTAAGCTTGTATGTCAAACAGGCGGATCAAACTGTGATCTCAATCTGGTTGCCATCTGGGTCCAAAATCAGGCTTTCGTAATACCCGTCTCCAGTATACCGTGGGCCATTTACCAATTTGTAACCGTTCTCTTGCATCCGTTTGGTGAGTAGATCTACATTTGATTCGCTTCCGCAAGCAAATGAGATGTGGGCAAAACCTGTTCGCTTATCACCAGGTAGGTTTTCGCTTTTATCGATCCCTGGTCTTTGCATTAATTCCAGGCATGCACCAGATGAAAAAATTAAAAAGTAGGTCTCAAGCCCACTGGCAGGGTTGCGATATATATTACTGACCCTCGCTATAAAGTAGGTTTCGTAGAAATCTTTCATTACTTCTAGTTGATTTGTCCATATTGCCAGATGATCGATGTGCATGAATTGCTCCTTACAAGCTCATCAAGGCCAGGGCAGCCAGGCATAAAAATATGCCTGCCAATTGTGTTTTAGAAAGGCTCTCTTTTAAGATCACATTGGCTAAAATTACCGTCATTGCCGGGTAAAACGACGATAGGAGTGCGGCAATGTCGAGTCTGGTGAATTGTGTTGCCAGTAGGTAAAAAATATTGCCACCCGTATCTAGCAGTCCAGCTAAAAGCGCAAACGGGTTTGAGCCAGGGCCAGGCAGCGGTAATCGTCGCACCCGAAGCATGATCAGTGCTACGATCAATGTTACCGATCGAGCAATTAGCACTGGAATGAATACCTGCCCCTTTTCAACCATGGCAATGAAGATAAAAAAGCAGCCAAATCCAATCCCCGAAAGAAACGCCAGGGTCATTCCCTCCCGAAAGTGCTTTTCCCTGGCATTTGCAGACCTGCTCACCAGCCAAATTCCTAAAAAAGCTACCGCGAAGCCAGCTAATTGGCTTGTATCGGGTAGCCCCTGAGTGATTAAACCGAAAATCACCGGAAGTGCCGCACATGTGATGGCAGATGTGGGCGCTACACTGGCAGTATTTCCCATCGATAGGGCCCGGTATAACGCAGCCATTCCCAGAGCCCCTGCTAAACCAGCCAAGCCAGCCCAGAAAATCGTCCTTCCGGGCGGCATCCCTTCTCCCCAGATGAAGGCACTGATCGCCAAAAAGACGATTCCAGAGGAAGCAGCCAGAATCAGCACCTGGTATTGATGGCTCTTTCGGGTTGCCTGGCCTCCGCTGAAATCACCGCTACCCCACGACACGGCTGATGCTACAGCAGAGAAAATCCCAATCAGGTTGCTAGCAAGCATAGTGATCTTGTACGCCTTAGGGTAAATGAGTAGGATTTTTTGATGCTATAAGTTTATCATTGTTGCTCAAAGGTCAGCCTTTTAAAAGCGTGACTGCTGTATAAAAAGGCTCTCACTCTTGTGATATAACATGTTTATTCGGCGGAGGAAATCAGTTGGTCATCAACAATATCACCCGTTTGCTCGATGCAAAGCACATACCTTACCAGGCATTCGAGCTCCCTGCAGAAAAGATAGGCGCCATTGAGACCGCCCACATCCTTAATGTGCCCGTTGAACAGGTGTTTAAAACCATCGTGGTTAAGCGTGAGGGTAAAGGTAAGCCCATCCTGGCCGTCGTGCCCGGTTCCAGCGAGGTGGATTTAAAATCCCTTGCCCGGGTAGTGGCTGAGAAAAAGCTGCACCTGCCCAGTGAGCGTGAAGCAGAACAGCTTACCGGCCTGCTAGCCGGAGGAATTTCTCCTTTAGCATTGATCAACCGTGGTTTTCAGATTGTCTTAGATGCAAATGCCGTGAAATATAAGCAGATTCATGTTTCAGGTGGGCAACGAGGATTGAATATCCTGATCCCAGTAAAAGACTTTATCAGTCTCACTAAAGCACGCCTTGAATCCATTTCACAGGTTGTTTCGTGAGAAAGACAATTCTCTTCACCTAAGCAACCGATAAAATTTTTGACTGAGTTTTAAATATATCACTGTTCCTGTAACCAGCGCAGGGATGGTTCCAGGTCCTCCACAGAGGTTTCGATTGTCCAGATCGCATTGGGAGAATGAACTTTCAATAGTTCGAGCACTTGTGCAATATCGATCGTGCCCTTTGTAAGCTTGAAGTGATCATCGAGCACTCCAAAATTGTTGTGCAGGTGGACATACCTGATTCTGTCCCCCAGGGTACCTATCCATTCATCAAATGAGTGTGAAGAATTGGCGTTAACATGCCCAATGTCCAGGCACGACGTCAGCAATTCATCCTGAAAGACCTCATTTACCCGCTCCACCAATTCTAGTAATGCGCCAGGTTCATCTTCATATACATTCTCAATGTGGAATAATCCTGGGTTTGGCTTAGCGGTTAAAAAATCCACCCAAAAATCACATGTATTTTGTATCCATGCGTCTCTTGGGTAGGTTTTAGGCACAAATCCACTATGGTTGACCAGGTGCTGCGCATCCATCTTCATGCCTACCTGGTAGGCTAGTTCGAATCGGAATTTAGCGGTCTGCCTCACCAGAGGGTCACGGCTGGCTGGCACGAGCTCTGAAAATGGCCCGTGCATTCCCAAGAAAGATAGCCGGTTTGCTGTTTCATTTACTTTTTTAAGCACTTCATCTGGTGCCTCAAGTTTTATCGGGTTAGCAAATTCCTGGATCTCCATCCCAGTACCAAATTTAACTGCGACTGGTAAAGCCTGGTCGAAATTTCCCCAATCTGTGATTGAGATTGCCACTAATTTCTCCTCAATGAACTGTCTCACCAGCCTCAGCCAGAATAGATTGGCAAGCTAATGATCACTTCAAAGCCACGTGGTAAGCGGTTGCGTGCCCAGATCCTGCCTCCATGGGCTTCCACCAGTTGCCGTGCGATGGATAGCCCAAGGCCTGCTCCACCGGTTGAGCGGGCCCGAGATTTTTCACCTCGCCAGAACCGGTCAAAGATATGCTTCAGCTCTTCTTCAGGGATACCCTGCCCCTCATCAGCCACCGACAGCTCGATGTTTTGATCAACTTTCTTGATATTCAAATCAATGGTGCTGCCTTCTGGAGTATAGCGCAGGGCATTCTCGATCAGATTTCCAATCACCTGCTGGAAGCGCTGAGGGTCCACCATCACTTCAGGAATGTCTGTCTCGGCCTCCAGGAGCAGTTTGATCTCTTTTTCATCCGCCTGAGCTGTGAATAACCCCAGGATCGTCTCAGCCAGCTCATTTAACCGGATAGGTTTCATCTCATATCTCAGCTGGTTGGCTTCTGCCAGTGCTAACAAGCGCAAGTCTTCCACCAGGCGCTCGAGCAGGTAGGTTTCTTCCAATGCGGGTGCAATGTTGGCTTCATCCGGTGGGTAGACCCCATCCAAAATACCCTCCAGCCTCCCCCGTAGGATGGTGATGGGGGTGCGCAGCTCGTGGGCGATATCTGCTAGCAGGTTGCGTCGCTGTTTATCAGAGCGCTCCAATTCATTCGCCATACGGTTGAAGTGAACACTCAGGGCCGAAAGGTCATCTTTCTGAGCATGCACAGGCACGCGCGCTGTAAGGTCTCCTTGAGACACAGCCTGGGCCGCAGCTATCACCTCCGAAAGCGGGTTGATCATCCGCCGCATAAGCAGCAAACCGATTACCAGGGTTAATATCCCCAGCAGAACCGAGATTATCGCCGTCGGGCCAATCAATCCTAAGATGAATTGCACCGGACGTGCAAGTGTGCCCCGGTCCATCACCAGGGTCCCCACTGGCACATTATTTATCATCAGCGGTATGCTGATATCATCGACTTGTGGGGTAAAGCTAGAACCAACCAGCGGGCTGTCTGCTGATCCATGATCCAGCACTACTCTCCCCTGGGCATCCAGCAAGATTGCTCGCTGCCAATCTGGGCGTAGAGCCCTGATAGAATTATTGGTACGCTCTTGCAGTACAGCTTCCACGCCCTGCCAGCTGCCATGACCCAGGTAATAAGTCTCTAAGATAACAGCAGTGGGAGCACGGTAGAAGGGGTCTGCACCAGTGTTCCTGGCAGCCACGCCGGCTGCTACAATTAAAACCAGCAGCACCGTCAAAAAAACTACAATACCAAATGCTCGTAATAATAAAAGCAGCAATCTTCGACGAATGGACCGTATCGATTGGCCGTTAGCCTGGCTCATCCCCCCACCTCAACGAACTTATATCCCGCTCCATGCACCGTAACGATGTGGCTGCTTGAGCCATCGCTTAGCTCGATCTTGCGCCGTAAATTGCGAATGTGCGAATCGATGGCCCTCTCGTAACTTTCGAACGACACACCGCGTACTGCGGTCAGCAGTTGTGCCCTTGAAAAAATACGCCCTGGCTGGCTAGCCAGCGTTGCCAAAAGTTCAAATTCGGTCGGGGTTAATGGAATCTCGCGGTCTGGGAAGCGCGCGCTGTAGTGCCCTCGGTCGAGCACCAGGTCTCCAGCGTGGATGATTTCTGCCTGAGGGCTTCCAATCCCACGCCGTAGCACGGTTCGCACGCGTGCTACCAGTTCGCGCGGGCTGAATGGTTTGGTCATATAATCATCCGCCCCCATCTCCAGCCCGATGATTTTATCGGTCTCTTCTACTCGCGCCGTCAGCATAATAATCGGTACATTGCTTTCGCGGCGCAGTTCTCGGCAGACATCCAGGCCATCCATATCTGGCATCATCAGGTCGAGCACAATCAGATCGGGCGGGTTGCGCCTGGCCAGGTCCAGTCCTGTGGCACCATCGTAGGCATGATTCACATCAAAACCAGCCTTAACCAGGTAATCCTGGCAAATCTCCACGATCTTTGGTTCATCATCGATCACCAGTATTTTTTTAGCCATACTGCCTCCATTATCGCACAAAACCACCACCGATAATGAGGTCCCTTACCCGCAGGTAAGGGAGCAGGATTACCTCACGATTCTCTCTGCTTGTTCCTGCTCTTCAATCACAATGCCTGCATATGCCCTTCTTGATACGGGTAACAGCACCAAGACGATAACTGCCACTGCTAGTAATATTCGGGCCAAGTTCTCGATAAGCAGCACCGGAGAGAAAATACGAATCATTTCTGGGAGAGTTAGCAAGATCATCAGTACTGAGGCGATAATCGCCAGAATTGCCCCCCAACGCTTCGTCTTGAATAATCCAATAGCCGCTACCACTGAAATGATCAGGAGAAGTATATCCAGAACGAGGGTAATGGGACGCAGCAGGCGAGATATTGTGCTAAAACCTGTGCCGAATTGACGGTTCGGTGTGAAATTTGGTGTAGTTCCCTGGTTGTTCTGATCATTGGGGAGTCCATTTTGTGGGAATCCATTTTGTGGAACGCCATTCTGCGGGAAGCCATTTTGAGGCGTAAAATTTCGGTTCCCTGTTCGGCCCGTCACGAATTGCCTGCCTGCAAACCCACTTCCTGCCAACCCAAATTGGTTCGCCAAACCCAGGCCAGTTACGAACAGGCTTAAGATTAGCAATAAAACTGCTCCAATTGTGATCATCACTGGTCTTTTTGTGTTCATTTTTGTTCCTTGTTGCCCGTGTTGAATGTTGCTTCCATTACAGGCAAACGATTCCTTCCTTCTAAAATTTCATTGCGGAATCCATCCCGGTCTTGGGTGGAAGACCGACATGCCTGGTCGGCCGCAATAATCAATTTTCCTACCTTTTATATGTATATCAGTCGTCAGGCTGATCCTGCTTATGCTCCAGGACGTACCGTGGAACAACATCATCCCATTCTACTCATACCTCAGGGCTTCAATTGGCCTTAAGGAGGCTGCCTGGTAAGCTGGGTAAATCCCAAAGAACAAGCCCACTAATGCTGCAAAGAAGAATGAATACAGGATCACATCCAGCGATACATAGGTGGTAATCAAGCCGGTTAGCGTTACCACCCCAGCGATAGCCGCGCCAAGCGAGATTCCCAGGATGCCGCCCACCAGGCTCAAGGTGATCGTTTCCACGATGAATTGCATCAGGATCACCGAGCGCCGGGCTCCCACAGCCTTGCGTAAACCAATTTCCCGGGTCCGCTCACGCACCGACACCAGCATGATATTCATGATGCCAATGCCACCCACAAACAGCGATATCCCCGCAATGGCACCCAGGAAGGCTGTTAATGTACCAGTGATGCTGGTGATAGTACTCAACGCTTGGCTCTGACTTGAAACAGAGAAGGGCAGGGTTTCGTTAAGTGTTAATCTGTGTTCTCTTCGTAGCACATATTCCACCTGGCTGATTACGGTATCTACCACGTTCGGGTTAGCTGCTGAGAGCGAGATGCTGGAAAGGGTAAGCTTACCATTATCCAAGGCTCTGCCCCCAAATATCCGGCTGTATCCCGTTTCTAATGGGATAATCACCACCTCATCGGTACTGAAGAAACCCGTTGAACCCTTGGATGCCAGCACTCCCACAACCGTGAAGTTTATTCCGTTGATGGTGATATCCCGCCCCATTGGGTTTAACCCACTAAACAGGTCGGTAGCGGTCTGCGAGCCCAGTACCACCACCCGGCTTTCAGCCGAATTATCTGCAAAGGTTATGAACCGCCCCTGTGCCACCGTATAAGCTTGCACAGTGGCAAATGCAGGTTCCGCCCCAGTAATGGTGAACTGCGACTGGTTAGCACCATATGCTACCTGTGCACCAGTTTGATAGGTGGGTGAGATACCATTAACGTCAGTTACGTCTTGAGCGATGGCTTGGTAATCCGAATAATACAGCGGGGTAGATTGAGCTGCCACCCCAGCCTGTCGTACGACACGCGCCGAAGTGACTGAAATCAGGTTAGAACCAAGACCCTCCACCCTGCTGGTCACACTGCGGGTAGCACCCCGCCCAATCGACATCAGCGCTACGACAGCTGCCACACCGATGATAATTCCCAGCATGGTCAGCCCAGAGCGCAGCTTATTTGCTGCCAGGGCTCGAAATGAGATACGTATGTTTTCCAATAAATTCATATTTGCCTACCTTTGAGGGTCACCATTATGATTGAGCGATAGAAACTATTCATACGGATTGCCCGATCAGGGCTTCTTCAGGACGAGGCGTTCCAGCTGCCAGTGGATGCGCCACGGTTTCGTCGCTGATGATCTTGCCGTCCACCAACCTGATGATGCGTTGGGTATGTCTGGCGATAAATGCATCGTGTGTAACGTAAACCACGGTCTGTCCTGTCTCTTCGTGCAGCTTTTGGAACAGGCCAATAATATCTTCGCCTGTTTTTGTGTCAAGGTTGCCGGTCGGCTCATCCGCCAGTAAGATCGTTGGTTCATTTACCAGCGCCCTGGCGATAGCAACACGCTGTTGTTCACCACCTGAAAGCTGGTTGGGTTTATGGTGCATGCGATCTGCCAGACCAACAACCTCTAGGGCCGCTTTGGCTTTCTCGGTGCGTAATTTCCCGTGTACACCATCATAAAGTAGCGGTAGCATCACGTTCTCTAGTGCATCCGTGCGTGGCAGCAAGTTGAATTGTTGAAAGACAAACCCAACCTTGCGGCTGCGCACCTGTGCCAGCTGGTTATCGCTGAGTTTTTCTACCGGCTGCCCTTCCAGGCGGTACACTCCCTTCGAGGGTATGTCCAGGCAGCCAATGATTGCCATCAGGGTGCTCTTTCCCGATCCGCTCGGCCCCATCACTGCCACCATCTCACCAGCCTCGATCTTCAGATTGATGTCATCCAGGGCAATTACCTTGCTCTGCCCCATCCTATAAATTTTTGTGACGTTTTCAAATTCAATCATTTTCATTGCTCCTGCTGGTCAGGTTAACTTGGATTATGGACCAAAGAATCGTGTACCACCACCAAGCCCACCATTATTGGTGCCGGTTGATGTGCTGGTTAGCAACCCAACCGTTTCACCCACCTGCAGGTCTCCACTCACAATCACAGTGTTATCTGCCAGGATTTGCCCGCTTACCACACTCACCTGTTGAGCTGCACCGCTGGATGAGATTACATAAACATACTCGCCATTGGTATCGCTGCCCACCGCACTCACCGGTACGGTAAATACTTCTTGCGGTTGCCCGGCTTGGATGGTTACATCTGCGGTTGCCCCAATCAGGATAGTTGGGTCTGACTGGTCTAGAACCACTCTTACATCATAATTAACCACACCCTGGTTCGATGTTCCGACCGGGTTGATGTAAGAGATTTTTCCGGTAAGCGCGAGGCTTGTATTTGCTTCTAAGCTGATGGTCGCCGTATCGCCCTGGCTGAGCTTTACCACGTGTGACTCATCAATTTGCAAATCCACATACAGTTTTGAGCGGTCCACCAGCACCACAGCTGGCGTGCTCTGACTCACACTGTCTCCTACCTGGTAGCCAACATTAGTTACTTCCCCGGCATAGGGGGCGGTCAGGTTGAGACTGTTCACCTCCGCCTGGGCTGATTGGACTTTTGCCTGGGCTGCCGCCAAGTCGGTGGGGTTTGGCGACCGTTCCAGTTGGTAAAGGCTGGTGACGGAATTGCTGAGCGTCTGCGTGGCATTCTGGTACGCAGCCCAAACCGTGTTCAAGTTGATTGCCAGGCCATACACCGAATTGCTCGAGTCATTGATCTGGGCCTGGTCACTGGCGATCTGAGCCTGTAGCAGCTGGATTTGCGCCTGTGTGGAAGCTATAGAAGCATCCTGGGATGCAATTTCAGCTGCACTGTAGTAAGAAGAACACCAGGTCAGGTTAGCTGCTGCAGTCTGCAATGCCTGATACTCTTGGCTGTTTACCAGGTGAGCAGATTGATCCCAGCGTTGAACTGCTTTATCGTATGTTGACTGGTAATCAGCAATGGTGGCATCGGTACAGCGTTTCCCATTCATGGATGCCCGCTTGTTCTGCTGGTCGGTTAACGTAGATTGCGCACTCAGCAGCGATGATTGTTTAGAAGTTAGGTCAGCCTGCAGGGATGCCAGGTTTACATTCGAATTCGCTGTGGATGTCACTACCTGTCCGATAAATTGTGAAGAAGCTGAATCATAAACATTGAGCTGGTTCGATAAGTCGTTCACCAACGTGACCACATCGGCTGATAATCCTGCCTGCAAGCTGCTTTCTTTAGCCTGGCTGTCACTCACTGCACTCTTCAGGTCGGTCACTTTCTGCGTAAAAACCGGATCGGTCGGATGCAAAGCAGCATTATCTTCAGCCACGGTGAGGGAATTCTGCAGTTGACTGGTATCACGCACAGCTTGGTAATAAGACTGGACGTCAATCGATGCGTTTGCCAAGGGTAAATTATTCTGTGCACTGTCCAGGGCAGTTTTGCTATCCAGCCAGTTGTTGTATAGAGTGCTATCAGCCGCGCCTTGGTTGCTGATGATGGCATTCGAAAGCGCAGCCTGAGCCTGTTGGTAGCCGGTGTAAGCATCCGATAAGGCTTTTTCAGCTGTAGCAATGGTTGATAAATCGGGGTTGGTGAGCTGGATCAGCGCGTTCTGTGCGTTTGTCAGGTCGGTTTGGGCGGTGAGCAGGTTTGCAGGCACCGATGTTGCGTCGAGTGTCATCAGCGTATCGCCTGCTTTAACTGTCTGACCTACCTGCACATTGCTCTGGGCTACTATTCCCGTGGTGGAAAAAGTCAGCGAGGCGATGTGCTGGGGTTGGATTTGCCCCGTGCTTTCAACTGTGTCGGTATAGCTGATCTGGGCTACTTTCCCATAGCCGGTAAAGTTTCCACTGCTACCCCCCGTTTGGGCATTGGCTTGTGCCGAGCAGCTTGCCAAGACCATCGCTGCCAGCACCATAACAGACATTACTGCCAATATGCGTTTATTATGAATCATACTTTCCTCCAGTGTTGGATATTAAGACCTATTCGTTCCCTCTAATTTTCAAGGTCTGATTGACCAGGGTTAAGCATACTCTCTGATTGTGCAGAAATTATGGAGAAAACAGGGAAATACGTCAAAAAAGCTATCCCAGGAGCGGGATAGCTTTATACAATTGTAAATACAATCGTCCTTATG
>Ga0210077_1000551_pt1 | contig 13340 bp, 11 predicted proteins | sample RushMan_CattailN_5_FD_185556 | JGI IMG/M metagenome (GOLD analysis project Ga0210077, IMG submission 185556) | Wetland microbial communities from San Francisco Bay, California, USA, that impact long-term carbon sequestration -... | ecosystem: Environmental > Aquatic > Marine > Wetlands ... | reverse complement strand
TCACCACCGGAACCTCCACCGCCACCCCAGCGATCACCGCCGGAAAACCCTCCGCCACCGCCTCCAAAGCGGCCGCCGCTTGAGAAATCGCTATGCGAAAAACCACCTCCACCTCCGCCCCAGCCACCGCCGCCTCCAAAGCTTCTGCCGCCGCCCCCAAAACCTCTGGCATCGGCGTTCGCGGCTACGAACACAACCATCAGGAACAGCCCGATCAAGGCCGTCCCATATATATGTGTATTCTTTTTCATTGCTTCTTCCCTTCTTTCATTGGTGCCGCCTCGGTTCCGATCATCTGCCGTGGGGAAAACGCGATTTTCGTCGCACCCTTGGGCGGCTTGAAGGCAAACAGCGAATCGGGAACTTTAGGATTAAGATTCCAGTCGCTGAACTGCGCCCAAAACTGGGGCCGGCCGTCTTGGCGCCGGTAGGTGATAACTACCCGTTGCGGAAGAGGTTTATCTCCCTGCGCGACCCACACCTGCAAGTCCTCTTGATCTCCTCGCAGGGCCAAATGATCGCAGGGAACCCCAGCGATTTGCGATTGATCGACATAGGCGGCGACAACTACTTCTTTCGGCAGCACCTGGTCTAACTTGCTCGACAGCATCTCGGCCAGTGGCAGCCGCATCCCGAGGTCATCCAAGAAATACGCAACGGCCTCGTCAACTGTGCCCGGCTTACTCACCGTGGCATAGACATTTTCTTTCATGAATAACAGCGATAAATTTTTACCATCGAACATCAGTTGGCTCTTTGACCCATCGCGTTTCGTCGTGTCAACGCGGAGATGATCGGGACGATTGAGCACGATGTTCCGAGTCTCCCCGAATTCGATTTTCTGCCCAAACTCCTGTACCACGTCGAACCCCATGTCAACCGTAACACTGAAGTGCTTGGCCTGGGAGAGGAAATCGGCCATTCGCTGCAGCACCGCCATTGCCTTTTCCGCGCTTTCCTTTTGCTCCGCCGAAGCTGCCTGCTGAGCACTTGCCAGCGCACTGACCAAAAACAGAGTAAAAGCCAACACCAACGCGCCCCCAACTCTAAATTTTTTCATATAAAATCCTTTCTGCTCATTTGATACACATGCGCCTCATGACGAAAACCATTCCTTTAGGCCACCTGCTTACAACACGAAGTACGGCACGCTTCAAAATCCCGCACTTTTCTACGCTCCGGAGGACCAGTGCTAAGTATTCTCAGTACCATTCCCTCCAACTTAGTTCTTCTTCCTCTCTAGATAAGTCTCATTGAACAGCGATGCACAAGAAATTTGGTAAGAGACGTTATGAATGGGTGTTATTACATGGGGCTTTTTCTGTTCATGTTAAAACGCAACGCACGCACATCCGCAACTCAACCATCCCCCATTGATCGAGTGGATACAGACCTCTTTTATTTATTAAGGATTATCGGTCTCTTTTTAAATGTAGTTTACGGTATGTTACGGTTGCTTGGATTTGTATGGTCTTAGGTGGCGGGTCTTAAAAGGACGGTTTCTATTTGTTGCAGGTAAAGGTCGATGTCACCGAGTTTAGCAAGAATCTGCCCGCAGAGAACAGCAGGGTCGATGCGTTCGTAGTCATGAGCAAGAAGATTTCTAAAACCGGCGATCCTTGCGAACTCGAAGGCAAAATTTGGATCCAGAACCTCATGCTCGCCGAGAATGTCAAATGCCTCGTGATAAGATTGGGGAGGTCTTAAGCCTTTTTTTCTGATGATGATTTCAGCCAATGCGATGCAACTGTCGGCCATAAGATACAGGTAGTAGAGCAATGCGCCTCGGTAAACCGGATCAACCGTGAACCTCTCCGTACAGTCATCTTTTAGCCCCGCAACGAGGTCGCGATACTCACGAATTCTGGAGATCTTCTGTCGCGCTTGTTCCATCAAACCCCCATGACGGCAGCTCTTTGTGTTTTAAAATCTATTGCCCGATGCAAGGCCTTCAATTCGAAGTCTGCTCGCAACCGTGGGTCCTCATCCAACAGAACAACGCCGATGCGGATAATGCCTTCCAGCAACATAAGGTTATGAGTATGATTCAAAACAACCACGTCCACGTCATTTCTTCCAAGAGCCCTGCAGAAATCACCAAGAAGAGACAGCTTCACATCAAAATGGCTGGAGGCAAATTCATTCTTAAGGAAGACCGCCACATCCACATCGCTCAAGGGCCCTTCCTTCCTCTCAGCCAGCGAGCCGAACAGATACGCGAAAAGAACCTGGTCTCGTCTCTCTTCCAAGCAGCGCCGCAATGTCGTGATCACATCCATTGCCACCATCCTTCGTGCGGTTTGGTCTTGTTAGGATATGAAACAATCGTATAAAAGCACATCGCGAATGTCAAACCGCATAATCAATGCGCGTGGACTTGGACGGTCCGGTCCGGGCAATGGGATCAGGTTTCATATTGTGATCGGAATCTGCTTCTTCCACTCGCAGCCCGTGTCTAGAACTACAACGAGAGTTCATTCTAAAATGTCATTTCGAGCGAAGCGAGAAATCTTAGGTGAATCGGGATAGCCCTTAAGATTTCTCGCCACGCCTTGGCGTGGTTCGAAATGACAGCTCTCAGACAGCCTCCTAGCCAAGCTCACCTACCGCCCTTTCATCCTTGCCATGGCGGCACGCGGCACCTTAATTCCTGAGATGGTTCATTGCCATAGTCTCTATTTTCTGGAAAAGCTGCTTGTAGAGTTTGCAGTAGGGGTCCTTTCGAAAGAGATCGCCGTAAAAGGCATAGGTCCGCACCGGGCAGCCTCCATGACAGAGGTGCAAATAGTTGCATTCGATGCAATCCTCCTTTTGCATCAGCCGGCCGGGTCTTTGCTGAAAGGACCGGCGGACCTCGCTTTTCATCAGCAAATCAGAAAGACTACCCTGATGAAAAATGCGTCCATACCGGAACTCGGGGTAGCTCGTGACCCAGCAGTCACATTGAGCAACATTGCCCATCGGGTCGATGCAGACGAAATCGCTGGCACAGTTTTCGCGCCATATGCACAGGAGATTCTTGTTTCCGTGGACGAAATAATCCATCAGGCTGTCAAAGGGACCGACTCTCACGTCGCGTTGGAAACCCCGCCTCATCCAAACATCTGCAAGGTCCATTAGAAACTGACTCAATCGATCTGCTTCAACCGGGAAGCCCTTTTTGACATCATTTACAGGTCCCCCAGGGAAAGGCGTATTTATCTGAAAATCCCTGATTCCCAGCTCATCCACGAAATGGGAATAGAAGTGCTCGGCGCCCAAATCGAAGGTCTGCTCATTGGCAATAGCGATGACACCCACGTGAATACCAGCGTTCATTGCCTCCATGATGTTACGTGTCCAAATTCTTTCGTACTCTCGAGGACCGTATCCACCCTTGAGTTTTCTGTAAAGATTCGGGAAATCCATGGATGAACCCACACTGTTGCCGAACATCTCGGAAAGCACGCGATTCCATTTTTCGCTGTAGGTAATCATGTTGGATTGGAGATAGTTAAAGATTCGCTTTTCCCTGACCGCAGAGATTTCACGTATGATGTCATGCGCCTGCTCAAACCATTCGGGAGGTAAGGTCATCACTTCACCCCCCTGCCAGTAGATGCACAATTCCTCGATCTGGTTTACTTCCATATGATCCATGACTTTATGGATCATGCTGGGGAGTTGATCCAAATGAAGAGTGCACCCGGACTTATTCTCGAAACAGTAATCGCAGTCGGCATTGCATGCCAGGGTGGGGAGCAGTATGAGAGAAAAATGCCCTCCTGTCATGACCGCCCCTTGCCGCGCCCCGATTCGAACGTGCCAAGATCCTTCTTCAGTTGATGGGCCGCATCCTTCAGGGTTTGGAAGAGGCTCGTTACACCGTCACAGCGATAGTCACGTGCGGGCCACTTGAAATAACCGGAACAATTTCCGAGAAATTCACATTTGGAGCATTCGCCCCCCGCAGCCAGAAGCTCTTGCTTAAATCTATCGGGGAACTGCACGATGTCGGGATTGACCGTAGATACTGTAAATCTTCTGGATAGGGTCTCCTCCCCATCGTCCGCAATGTAGCGGAAACAAGCGGGATCCTCTTCCTGCACGGTCCAGAGCGTCAAAGGTTCACTTCGATAAAAGGCAAGAAACATGCTGTGGAAATATTCTATGGGCTGCGACACCATTGGCTGATGCAGATATGCTTCCAGCACTTGGGACATCTCCACGATCTGGCTCCCTTCAGGCTGGGATACATTCAGTTTGACTGCGAAATTCAAAGAGGCGGCAAGTTTTACAACTTTACTGAATCCGGAAACGACAGGAACGGTGATTCGGACCGGATGCCTGGCCAGAAGCTGAGAACATTGGTAAAGCAAAGGGAGATCCGTCTCCGGATGCTGAACCACCAGGTCCACCGGGATCGCATCTCCCCAGAGCGTCAGAGGCCGAAGATCAGCTTGCACGTTAAGGACCTGGACATAAGCAACTCTTTCAAGGTCTTCACCAGTCAGTTCTTTCGCGATTTCTGCCGGATCGCCGGAACGAACGATTACGGTATGTCTACGGTAGACCGCGAGCATTGTGGCCGGAATATTATATACAACGGTGTTCGTCAAAGCCTTCAATCCTGCTAGTACCGATTGACCCACGCAGTTCCACGATTGGCCCAACCGGCGCCACGATTGACCCAAGTACCGCCGCGATTAATCCAACCTCCTCCACCGTTAACCCAGGTACGCCCACGATTAGCCCATCCGCCGCCACCACCGTGGCGATTGGCCCACGCACCACCACCGCCACCTCGATTGGCCCATCCGTGACCGCCTCCGCCACGATTTGCCCAGGCAGCTCCTGCGTTAGCCTCATGCTTCGGGTTCAGCAATGATCCACTCAGGAGAGTCCCTCCGATGACCGCCAGCGACCATTTTCCGAGACCCATGAGAAAATTCCTGCGATTCAGCAATTCTTCTTCGTTACTGACATTTTCCTCGTTTTCAAGCACCTTGGGATTTTCATCCATGTTCAGCCTCCTCTCGAAATTACGCAGTCTGAAGCCAGGTTTGCATATAAGAACCTAGCCAGGCGTCGCGCTTGGCAACTCCGCATTCCAATTCAATTAGATTGCGGAGAAGCGTGGTTTTCTGCACCCAGCCTGGAAAAATGCATACCCAAAAACCGCCATTCGCCTTTCATTTTTTCCAGGGTACCGGAAATGTTGAATGCCCGCTCCCTTTTTTCCTTATCCACCATAGCCTGTACCGTAACGGTAACGGCGAACCAGGCGACATTGTCTTTGGATCCCACCGAGATCCAGTCATACTTGAAGTTCAGTGTATTTGCCTTAAATCTGGTGAAGAATTGATTATAGGCACTTCCGATAGCCTCTTCGCCGACATAAGCTTCGCCGGGCCCGGTGCCCATCAGAACGATATTCGGATCAGATGCATAAGTGTCCATGACACCTTTGAGGTCTTGTGCGTTGAGAGCCTTATCGTGTTGTTCCAGCAGTGCCCTGACATCAGCATCCAGCTTCGATTGACCCTTTTGTGCAAAACATGGCATCACCATTCCGAGACAAACCAGCACCGTGACTATGACACTTGTTCTTAGACGCATACCCTCTCCTTTCACTGCTCGATTGATCGCAAAATAGAAACTCTTCCTCACCACGAAGATCGAGACCTTACACGGTCACCAGAAAAAAGGTTGGATCGGTGGACTTTGTTTTACAAACAAAGAAATTAATCGCTCCAAATCACTTTGTCGAGAAAATATCCAAACGGTTTGCTACAACAAGGACCTTGCTTTTGCGGGCTTCGATGGAACGGCGGGACCTTCAAGCATAATGGGTAAGGCTCGCTCAAAGAACGAGTCCTACAATTCGGTCTAAGCAATCGATAGGTAGAGTTCAAAAATCGGATCATAGCTTTTTGAGCCCCGCTCCTTCGACTCACATCCTTTGGCGGGCACGGCTTCGATGGTCCGGCCTGAGAACGAGGCTGCCAAGTTACGGTTGGAGTTCGATCTCTCCCGGCCGCCAGGCTTTGTCGAACCACGGTTCCAGCGGGCCGTAGAGGCGCAGGATCATGAACCAGCCCTTGCCGGGAATGGTCTGAATCCAGTTGTTTTCCTTGCCTTCCGGGGCGGTTGGACCGAACCAGACATCCACCGAGCCGTCCCCATTTACCTGGAGGTTCTTATCCTGGCTGCTCACGCTCGGGGCCTGCTGATCGGTCTGCAGCATCGAGCGGGTCTGGGTGTCGTAGACGATGACCGACCAGAAGTCTTTGACCGGAATGTTCGGCGGCAGATGCAGCTTGTAGGTCCTGGCGCCATCGAACGGGTTGCCGTCCGCGTCCAGAGCGGACCAAGGATACTGCGACCCTTTGCCGATCATCTTTTCTTCCATCGCCGGCGTCACTCCAGTGGCAAAGTAGTAGAAGAAGGCCGCGCCGTCGAGGTTGGCGACCCCCGGCGAGACTTCGAACTTGTAGCCGCCGAAGAAAGGCAGGCGCCACGAGCTGTCCGGATAGAAGTAAGCGTCCCTCTCACGTATCTTGAAAGCCACGGTGCGCGCGGTTACGGCGCCGATGTTGGCGACGTCCGTCAGGATCTTCTTCATCCGGTCATCGGGATTGAACGGCTTGCCCTTGACGATACCAATCGAGGCAAAGAGACCCAACGTAGTCGGGTCAGAACCTTCGCTCGGTTCCTCCTGGATGACCTGGTTGAGAAGCCCCCAGAATGAGTAGTCACCCGGCGCGACGAAGTTCGCCGGGACGCCCGAGGCATTGACGAACTTCACCGGAGAGGGATTGGCTGCATCGGCAAGCGGGTAGATCTTCAGGTGCTTCTTGACCGACTCGACGCCGGGCTTGGGCGATCCATCCACCAGAAAGGTTCGGAAGGGTGCCCAGTTACCGAAGGTGCTCGGGCGCACAACAAAATACCCTTTCGGAATTTCACCTTTGTAGCCGGGAGGAAGGATCAGGTACTTGCCACCCTTGCCCTTGTCGGGGCCGGTGATGCCGATGTCGGTGACCCAGCGATACCAAAAGTTGTCAATGGCACCCAACGACATGGGCGGAACTTCCAGCACCACCGGCCCATTGTGCGTATCGATCCAGATGAAGTTATAGATGGTGTTGTCATTCGCTGTCAGCTCCACGGTCTTAGAGTCGACCAGGGTTTCCCAGATGACATCGGTCTGGTTGTCCGGTCCGAACTCGCGCAGTGATTCGCGCATGCCGGCCTGGTTGACGATCGGAATGGCCAGCAGGTAGGCCTGCAGTGCACGGGACCGATCCAGGTTGTCGTAGATCTTCTCAACGGTGTCGGGCTTCGGAAAGCCATCGCTCAAATTCAGCGTGCCGATTGAGGTTTCGAGCTTGTCCGGCGTAGCGACGCCCGGTGCGATGGGCGTCGTCATCTTGTACTGGTGAGCCGTCGTTTGCTGCCCCCTGCCAAGACCTGGGGTGAGCGCAATCAAAAAGGCCAAAGCAACAGTGATGAACAGGTTCTTGCACATACTCGCTTGCTCCTTTCTCAGTGAACTATTTGATGTTCAGTCCTGCTAAGCCCTGCATAAAGTTGATATCGATACAGACTTTGAAAATAGTGCCTGAGACCGCTCCGGTTGCGGAGAAAAATGACCAAGGATGAGGTCAAAATCCAGAGATCAACCCCTCAGTTTTCGCCGTCTTGGGGGTTCTTTGTGGTCTCAGGTAGAACATCCGGTCACTTTGGAAACAGAAACTGGATCTGAAAACGAAGCTGCCATGCGGGCCCATTGTCCGGTGTCACTACGTTGTAATAGGCCGTGAGCTGGGTGTTAATCGGCAGCCTGCCAAGGTGGAAAATTTTGCCCGCACCACCGCCAAGGGGCAAGGTCCAACGATCACCCTCTTCCGCCTCCCAATTGCAGGTGATGATGGGGGAGGAACTGAGATACCATCCATGCTCAAAGTTGTAGTTGACGAAAGGCTGGAAAAGCGACTGGGTGAAGGGCTTATCTCCCCAGCCTGCAAAAGACCACTGCGTGTTGGCCAGGAGTCCGACTACCCAAGGTCCTTGAATGGTCAGGACAACTCCCGCCGGACCAGCGCTCCACTTGCCGCTGCCGAGCATCGAATCCGTTGCTGTCGGCAGCGTAAAGGTCGGTCCCACCCCCCAAATGAGCTTTTCCGAGCCGGCCGGCGATAGGAAGAGGGTCGGGTTGATGTCCCCCAGGCCGAAAGCGCTGTCAATACCCGGTGCCGGCGAAGGCTGGTTGATGATGGGCATGATCGTCCGCGTGATAAGGTTCCAGTCCGCATTTAGCGTGATGGGGATGACCGGCTGGACGTTCAGCACCCATTGGGTGACGTTCCTCGGACCGACGCCGAAATTGAAGTTGTTCTGCAAGGGCACACTGATGAGCTTGGCAACAGGGTTCTGGGCTTCCTTCGCCAGTGCGGTATCCGCGCTGTCTGTTGCAGCATGGCCGCAGGAAGGGAAAAACGGTAATGCCGCTGCTGTTAGAATCAAAAGGTATATACATCCGATCTTTTTCATAGTTTCAAACATCTTCCTCGTAACAGGCACCTGCCCGGCATTGATTGGTTTCATCACGTCTGTCTTCGTTGGGATCGGACCCCATTTAGCAAAGCGCAGCAATTGCCAAGGATTCCGGAGCAATCGCCAGGTCAGTGAACTATGGGATCCTGGAAGAATTCTGTGGGCTCACCGTGCATGTCACCCTGCGCCTGCCCCTCATACCTGAAAGCCATCAAGGCCGTTGCAGCCGGAATTTGCAGCGTTTTGTTGAATGTTAAATTGGTTGGTCCACCAGTCGTGAAGTTTGCCTGGCCCGTCGCCAGATCTCGCATCCCGAATACGTACCCCGAAGCATCCGCCAGGAATATCCCCAGATTGAAGTAATTGATGATGCTGAAGTTCTGCTGCAGCGCAGATGAATAAGTCACCGTTCCGGATATCTCGAGAGTCTGGGGATCAGGCCTAGTATAAGTGTAGTCTATTGTCACGTTGTTTGTTTGATAGTTTCCGCTATGCTCGCCCGACTTTGCAATAGCTATCTCGGCGCCCTGCTGAAGCTGGTCGCCCTTGCCGGTGATTATTGAAGAACCCTGGCAACCAATAAGCTAAGTTGCGAGGACCGCAAACAATACAAACACCATAAGAAACCTTGCATAGTGTTCTTTTGAGACCATATTGTTCCTCCTGTACCTCGTTTTTGAACATGCAGATTTTCCGTTGTAGGTCTGAATAACTTCAAGGAGCACATCCCCCTTAAAAAGGCTTGCGAACACAGGCAACAGCTCTAGCCTTCCGGCACGCACACGCCGGCTGCGGACACGAGCACCACGAGAATGCGGGGAGCGGGCCCGCGCACTTGGCGGCGGCAACGACGTTACTGGATGCCGAGGGCGGCTTTCTTCATACCCTCTTCCAACTTCTTGATGTCCTCGGGAGACAACTGCGGACGGTCGATCTTGATCGTCAGCTTGTTCAACTTCGCCGTAAGCGGAAAGGGCGGAAGGTAGTCCTCGTCGTTCACACCGGTGATCGTGTCCGAGCCGATGTCGAAGCTCTCATCCCACTGGAGGATGATGGGAATCGTTTTCTCCATCCTTTTTGTGTCGACCACCTTACCGTCCATCTTGAGCGTACCGGTGCCCCCCTTGCCGATGCCGGAAAAGTTGTTGTACGCCATGGTGCCGACACCGAGGCCGTCATACTGGAAATCGAACTCCACGGTGTGCCGGCCGGGTGCGAGCGCCTCCGGGCCTTCCCACTTGACCCACTCCAGATTGAGCAGGTTCCAGACGAACACCGGTTTGCCCTCGAGTAGATAGAAGCCCCAGCCCGCGAAACGCCCGCCGGAGGTTGCGATCATGCCCTTGGCTCCGCCCTCCGGCACGGTGATGTCCGCCGTGAGGCTGTAGGAGGTGTCGAGCAGGTAGGGCGCATCGCCCTGCGGAACCCCGGTCATCGGACGCGTGTAGACGAGCTCTTTCAGGCCGGCGGTGAGGCTTGGACGCGCCGCCGCAACCCTGGCTCCCACCGACGCGTCCAGCGGGAAGACCTGATACTTCTTGGCTTCCTCGATGAACATCTTGCGCATCGCCTTGACCTTGTCTGGGTGCTGCGCGGCGATGTCCTCGGATTGGTTGAAGTTCTTGGTCAGGTCGTAGAGCTGGAAGACCTGGTTGTTCAGCGGGTCGGGGTTGGCGGGACTGAAGGCGTCCCAGGGCGCGCGGTCGACCTTGGTGCTCAAAAGCCAGCCGTCGTGATAGAGCGCCCACTGGCCCATCATCTCGAAGTACTGGGTTTTGTGCCGGGACGGGGCCTTGGCATTCTCCGCGTCGAAGGTGTAAGCGAAGCTTGTGCCTTCGATGGGCTTCTGCTTGATGCCATCCACGTATTCGGGCGCGGAGATACCGGTGACCTCGAGCAGCGTGGGCACAACGTCGATGACGTGCATGAACTGATCGCGCAGGCCCCCTTTGTCCTTGATCCGCGCAGGCCAGGAGATGACCATATTCTGGTTGACGCCGCCGAGCCGGGAGGCATTCTGCTTGAACCAGTCGAATGGGGTGTCAAACGCCCATGACCAGCCGGCCGACATGTGGTTGTAGGCAAATTCGGTGCCCCAGGCATCGTAGTACTTCATCTGAACGTCCACCGGCGGGCGGACGCCGTTGAAGAATGCAACTTCGCTGAAGGTACCTTCCGGCCCGCCCTCGGCGCTGGTGCCGTTGTCGCCGTTGATGTAGATGATGACTGTGTTGTCGAGCTTGCCCAGGTCCTCGAAGGCCTGTATAACGCGCCCGATCTCATGGTCGTTGTAGGCCACATAGGCGGCGAACACCTCAACCTGCCGGATGTAGAGCTTCTTGGCCTCGTCGCTGAGCTCATCCCAGGGTGTCAGGATGTCCTTCGGCCAAGGCGTTAACTTTTCGTCCGGCGGAATCACGCCGAGCTTTTTCTGGTTCTCGAAGATGCGCTCGCGCAGCTTCTCATAGCCGTCGTCGAAGAGGTGCATTGCATGGATCTTGTCCACCCACTCCTTCGTCGGGTGATGCGGCGCATGCGAAGAGCCGGGCACGTAATGGAGGAAGATCGGCTGGTTGGGGTCGGTCTGGTGAATCCGGTACATCCAGTCAATGGCGTCGTCTGCCATCGCGGTGATCAGGTTCCAGGAGGGCTCCTTGCCGGTGACCGGCCAGATCTTCGCCTTTGGATCCGATCGGTCCATCATCAGGGTGCCCTCGTGCCCGATCCAAGGGTAGATCTGCGTCGTGTTGCGGAACAGATTCGGCCCCCACTGGTTCGCGTCGCCGCCCACGAAGCCGTAGAAGTAGTCAAAGCCCATGCCGGTCGGCCACTGGGTGAAGGGCCCGACCTGGCTGGCCTGGTAGGTCGGCGTGTTGTGGTCCTTGCCGAACCATGAGGTCGCGTAGCCGTTCTCGCGCAGAATACGTCCGATCGTCGCGTTGTCTACGCCAATGACGCTGTCGTAGCCGGGGAAGCCGGTAGCCTGCTCGGCAATCACGCCGAAGCCGACCGAGTGGTGGTTGCGACCGGTGATCAGCGCGGCGCGCGTCGGCGAGCACAGTGAAGTGGACATAATGCGGTTGTAGCGCAGCCCGCTCTTGGCGATGCGTTCCATCGCCGGAGTCGGGATGACGCCGCCAAAGACGCTGTTCACCGCAAAGCCGGCGTCATCGGTCATGATCAGCAGAATGTTGGGCGCGCCTTTGGGCGGCACCACACGCGGTGGCCACCAGGGTTTGGACTGTAGCGCGTCGTTCTTGATCACGCCGCCAAACTTCGGGGCCGGTGGCGGGAGCTGTTTGCCGCTGATGGTGGTAGTGGCGTCGGGCGAACCCAGTACACCCGTGACCTGCTGCGCCATAAGGGGAGCAGACACCAACAGGAAAATCACAGTCAATGCAAATGGTGCCCATAAAAGCAATTTGCTCTTCATAAATGTTCCTCCTCGATCCCATTTTGTCGTATTAGAGAAAATTTTGGGTACAGTAATACCCATTGCATAATATTGGCCGGAAGTTAGTGCTAGGTATGATACGGTATGTTACGGTTGTATTGAGGTACACCAATTATACTCGTTGACGATGAGAAGCTTCCTTTCAACTGCTTAGATTCACTGTTTGCATGCTTTCCGATTTGTTAGAAAATATTTGGATAAACTAGATTTTCACCAGCTAAATCTCACGGCAATCCTCCAGAGAGCGGCGATCAAAGCTTCTTTGATGTCTGCGTCGCAGGAAAGTAGGAATCGCGATATGAAAATACTCGTTGTTGACGGTGACCCCAATTTCCTTTCCCATACTTCTGCTGTGCTGTTATCGGCCGGCTACGACGTTTTGAGGGCTTCTACCTGGAAGGATGCCCTGGCAACCTTGGGTAAAGCTCACCCCGATCTCGTTTTGCTCAACATGGTTCTTCCCGATGTCAGCGGTTTGGAGGCTTGCAGACAAATCAAGTCCGATCCTGGCCTTCAAAGCACATTCGTTGCAATTCTGCGGGAACTAGACACTGCTGATGAGGTTCGGGCGACCGGATTGCAACCTGGCATGAACGCTGTTGTTGTGAAAGGGACCCCCAAGAAAATTTTCCTCACGCAAATCCAATCGATGATGCAGCAAAGGAACACTATGCTGGAACTTGAGGAGCGACTGAGTTTCGAGAGGCTGTTGGCCGATATTTCGGCAGACTTTGTCAACCTACCTTCCGACCTACTAGACCAAGAAATCACGGACACCCAGCGCCGCATCTGCGAATGCCTCGGGCTCGACATGTGTGCACTCTGGCAGTGGTCGGTCGAGGATCCGGACCTTGTGACATTGACCCATCTCTATCGACCTCTCGGAGGTCCGCCGGTTCCTGAGCAAATAGAAGCAAAGGAATATTTTCCTTGGTGCCTGGAGCAAGTAAAGTCCGGCAAGGTTATTGCCGTTTCCACGGAGGAGGCTCCAGCGGAGGCGGCCCGCGATCAGGAAGTCTGGCGGCATTACGGCATCAAGTCTACCTTGGGTCTTCCCCTATCGGCAGGGGGAAAACCGCCGATTGGTGTACTGGCCTTTGACAGCGTGCTTGAAGAGCGTACCTGGCCGGAAGATCTTGTAAATCGGCTGCAGCTGGTTGCTCAGATATTCACCAATGCCCTTGTTCGGAAGCAGTCGGATGAAGCTCTGCGTGCGAGTGAGGCGCGGCTGAGTTTGGCGATAAATGCCGCAGGTGCGGGCCTATGGAGCATGGATATCGGCACCGGCAGAGTTTGGGTCTCGAAAATAACTCGGGAGCTGTTTCATTTTGCCCCGGATCAAGAGCTG
>Ga0210077_1000550_pt1 | contig 13378 bp, 11 predicted proteins | sample RushMan_CattailN_5_FD_185556 | JGI IMG/M metagenome (GOLD analysis project Ga0210077, IMG submission 185556) | Wetland microbial communities from San Francisco Bay, California, USA, that impact long-term carbon sequestration -... | ecosystem: Environmental > Aquatic > Marine > Wetlands ... | reverse complement strand
CCCGGCTGCGCTCACGTGGAGGGGGAAATTCATGGCAAGGCAACTTGAGCCGCACGCACGCGCGCTCGCGTATGACGGCGCGATTCCTTCGTTGAGCGAACTCGTGATGGGCGTGCACTGGTCCCCGCCCGAGCACGGCGGCTGCGGCGCGGACCTCGACGCACTGTGCATGCTGTACGACGCGCCGGGCCGCGTCCTCGACACGATCCATCCGGGCCGGCTGCGCAACGCCAACGGCAGCATCGTGCACACGGGCGATTCGCTGCAGGGCGCGAACCATTGGGACGACGAACGCCTGTTCGTCTTCCCCGAAGCGCTGCCGGGGACGGTGGTGCGACTCGCCTTCGTCGTCGCGTGCGCCGACGGGCGCACGTTCGACGAAGTGCCCGGCGCGGTCTGCCATGTGACCGATCACGCGAGCGAGCACGAATGGCTGCGGCTCGACCTCACGGCGCTGCGCGGGCAGCGCAGCCATACGGTCGCCACACTCCAGCGCGCCGGTGACGGATGGTCGCTTGCCGGCGGCGCCGGCGGCGCAGACCGGGCCTAGCGCCCCGCGCCTTCCGCAGAATGAAGCAGCGAGGGCCGGCGCCTTATCGGACGAGCACGACCGGGACGGCTGCATGCGCCGCCGCCTTCGAGGCAACGGACCCGACCAACGCGTGATGCGCCGCCCCCAGGCCGCGAGTACCCATGACGAGCAGCTCGCAGCCGGTGTCCGACGCAAGGCGCACGATCTCGTTCGCGGGGTCTCCTACGGTGAGGTGGAGATCACTGCGAATGTTCTCCCCGCCCAAGAGTTCCCTCACGGCACGCGTCGCCTCCTCTCCGGCACGACCACTCCACTGCCGGATCACATCATCGTGCGGCGGCAGCACGGTTTCGAGGTAGGTGAGCGGCTCCTGGACATAGACGATCTGCACGTCAAGCTCACCGAGCCAACTGCGCCACTGGACCAGCGCGCCGGCCGCCCGCAACGCGGCCTCCGAGCCATCGACCGCTAGCATGGCACGCGTGGCGCGCCCGAGCCGGGATGGCAGCCTGGATTCTGCCCGAACAAGGCACACCGGAATCGCACTCGCATGCGTCACTCTGAGGGCAACCGACCCGATCGCATATCCGCCGAGGGCACCGCGTCCCCGCGTGCCCATTACAACCCATCCCGCGCTCCGAATCTCGGCTTCGCGGAGGATGCCTTCCGTCACGAAACCCAGCCGAACCGCTGCTTCGGCCCTCAAGCCGGCGGAGCGCAGGCGCGAGACCGCCTTCTCCGTAACCTCACGTCCCCTTGCGAGCAGTGCTTGTTCGATGGCCCGTGCGTCGATCGCCGCTTCCGGCCATATCGCAATCGGGCGGGTCTGCACATTGATCGCCACGATCTTCAGTTCCGACCGCTCGCCCATGTAAGAGGCGAGCAACTCCACTGCCCGGTCAGCGGACGGCGTGCCATCAACCGCGAGGAGGACCGTGTGTGCCACGCTAGCTCTTCGCACCGAACACGACGCGCAGCTCGTTCACAAGGCCTATTCGATGCGATGATGTGACCTGAATCGCCGCGGTAAAGGCACTTCTGCTCGACTTCATCGGTTGCGGCATGCCCGCGATTTTGCGTCCATCGCTTGCATGGCACAAGCGCGTGTCGGAACATGCACGCCGCAGGCTATCAATAGACACTGGTGAGTTCGATGGAACGCCACGCTCCAGCAACTACCGACGGCGACGGAAAGAACCTCCGTCCGTCGGCGGATCTTCCAGGCACGACTCCCATGATGCAGCAGTACCTGCGCATCAAGGCCCAGCACCCCGACATTCTCCTCTTCTACCGCATGGGGGATTTCTACGAGCTGTTCTACGACGACGCCGAGCGCGCCTCCAGGCTGCTCGACATCACGCTCACCACGCGCGGGGCCTCGGCCGGGCAGCCGATCCGGATGGCGGGCGTGCCCTGGCACTCGGCCGAACAGTACCTGGCGAAGCTGGTGAAGCTCGGCGAGTCGGTCGCGATCTGCGAGCAGGTCGGCGACGTCGCGACCGCCAAGGGCCCGGTCGAGCGCGAGGTGACGCGCATCGTCACGCCCGGCACGCTCACCGACTCGGCGCTGCTCGACGAAAAGTCGGACAACCTGCTGCTCGCGCTCGCCGCCGACAAATCGACCGTGGGTCTGGCGTGGCTCTCGCTCGCGAGCGGCGAGCTGCGCCTGGCGGAGGTCGCGCCGCAGCAGCTCGCCGCCGAGCTGCGCCGCATCGCGCCGGCGGAGGTGCTCGCCGCCGAGGGGCTCGAGCTCCCCGGCTACGTGGTGACGCGCCTGCAGGCGTGGAATTTCGATCTCGACTCGGGCCGCCGGCGGCTGCTCGCGCAGCTCGGCGCGGCGTCTCTGGCCGGCTACGGCTGCGAGGACATGACGCTCGCGGTGGCGGCCTGCGGCGCGCTGCTCGAATACGCGAAGAAGACGCAAGGCCAGGCGCTCGCGCACGTCACCGCGGTGCGCGCCGAGCGCAGCGGCGAATACCTGCGGCTGGACGCCGCGACGCGGCGCAACCTCGAGCTGACCGAGACGCTGCGCGGCGAGCCCGCGCCGACGCTTTTCTCCCTGCTCGACGAGTGCGCGACCGGCATGGGCAGCCGGCTGCTGCGCCACTGGCTGCACCACCCCTTGCGCGACCGCGCCGCGCTCGAGCGGCGCCACGAGGCGGTCGCGGCGCTCGATGCGCGCGCAGGCGAGGTGCACGCGGAGCTGCGCCGCTTCGCCGACGTCGAGCGCATCACCGCGCGGGTGGCCCTGAAGAGCGCCCGCCCGCGCGACCTCTCGGCCCTGCGCGAGAGCCTCGGACGGCTCGAGGCGCTGCGCGCCGCCCTCCCGGTGCCGGGCGCACCCCTGCTCGCCGAGCTCGCCGAAGGCCTCGCCACCCCCGCCGAGTGCCTCGCGCTGCTCGCCGCCGCGGTGCAGCCGGAGCCGGCCGCGCTGCTGCGCGACGGCGGGGTGATCGCCGAGGGCTACCACGCAGAGCTCGACGAGCTGCGCCGGCTGCAGACGAACGCCGGCGGCTTCCTGATCGAGCTCGAGGCGCGCGAGCGCGCGCGCAGCGGGATCCCGAACCTGAAGGTGGCCTACAACCAGGTCCACGGCTACTACATCGAGGTCACCCACGCCCACGCCGAGAAGATCCCGGACGACTATCGCCGCCGCCAGACGCTCAAGAACGCCGAGCGCTACATCACGCCCGAGCTGAAGAGCTTCGAGGACAAGGCGCTCTCGGCGCGCGACCGCGCGCTCGCGCTGGAGAAGACGCTCTACGACGCGCTGCTCGAGAAGCTCGCCGTCCACGTGGCGCGGCTTCAGCGCGTCGCGCGCGCGCTCGCGCAGTGCGACGTGCTCGCCTGCTTCGCCGCCACGGCGGGGCTGCGCGGCTACTGCCGGCCGGGCTTCGTCGACGAGACCCTGCTCGAGATCGAGGCGGGGCGCCACCCGGTGGTCGAAGCCCAGCTCGAGCGCTTCATCGCCAACGACGCGCGCCTGTCGCCCGCGCGCCGGCTGCTGCTGATCACCGGCCCGAACATGGGCGGCAAGTCGACCTACATGCGGCAGGTCGCGCTGATCGCGCTGATGGCGCACGTCGGGTCGTTCGTGCCGGCGAAGGCGGCCCGCATCGGCCCGATCGACCAGATCTTCACCCGCATCGGCGCCGCCGACGACCTCGCCGGGGGGCGCTCGACCTTCATGGTCGAGATGACCGAGAGCGCCAACATCCTGCACAACGCGACCGAAAGGAGCCTCGTCCTGATGGACGAGGTCGGCCGCGGCACCTCGACCTTCGACGGCCTCGCGCTCGCCTGGGCGATCGCGCGCCACCTGGTCGAGAAGAGCCGCGCGCTGACGCTGTTCGCCACCCACTACTTCGAGCTCACGCGCCTCGCGCTCGACTACCGCGAGGTCGCCAACGTGCACCTCGACGCGGTCGAGCACAAGGACACCATCGTGTTCCTGCACGCGCTCGAGGAAGGCCCCGCGAGCCAGAGCTACGGCCTGCAGGTGGCCGCGCTCGCCGGCGTGCCGAAGCCGGTGATCCAGCGCGCGCGCCGCATCCTGCAAAGCCTCGAGGAGCAGAGCCTGGCGCGCGGCGACCAGAGCGATCTGTTCGGGAGCAGGCAGACCGAAGCCGCCGAGGCCGAGCCCGCGGCCGACCCGCTGCGCGACGCGCTCGGCCAGGTCAATCCCGACGACCTCTCGCCGCGCGAAGCGCTCGAGCTGCTCTATCGCCTGAAGAAGCTCTAGGGCGCTGCACCACGAGCGCGCACGGCGCGCCTTCGCGTGCACGAAACGGTGCCGCGCGCGCGCAAGAAACGCGTCAGGCCGATCGCCTTCCCTCTGTCGCGGGCCGCTGGCACGCCGCTTGCTGTCCTCCGACCAGTTGCGACTTTTCGCTACCTCGGAAGGAGATCCCCATGGCACAGAACGGAAACAGGAGAGCATTTCTCAAGAAGGGCATCGTCGCCGGAGCGGCGGGAGCGCTCGCCGCGCCGATGATCGCGCGCGCGGAATCGGCCAAGACCTTCAACTGGCGCATGACCACGGCATGGCCGGCGGGGCTGCCCTACTACCAGGTCGGGCCGGGCAGCGCCGAATCCTTCGCCGACAAGTGCAAGAAGATGTCCGGCGGGCGCCTGAACATCAAGGTGTTCGCCGCGGGCGAGCTGCTGCCGGCCTTCGGCGGCTTCGACGCCTGCTCGGCCGGCAACGTCGAGATGAACCATGCCGCGGCCTACTACTGGTCGGGCAAGACCTTCGCGGCGCAGTACTTCACCACCGCCCCGTTCGGCATGGAGTACATGGGGCACTTTTCCTGGCTCTACAGCGGCGGGGGCCTCGAGCTGTGGCGCGAGGTCTACAAGCCGTTCCACCTGGTTCCCTTCCCCGCCAACTGCACCGGCGTGCAGATGACCGGCTGGTTCCGCAAGCCGATCCACAGCCTGCACGACCTGAAAGGGCTCAAGATGCGCGAGGTCGGCATCGCGGCGAAGATCTACGCCCAGCTCGGCGTCGCGGTGAGCTCGCTGCCCGGCGGCGAGATCTTCCCCGCGCTCGAGCGCGGCGTGATCGACGCGGCGGAATGGGTGGGCCCCTTCCTCGACAAGCGCCTCGGGCTGCAGAACGCGGCGAAGTACTACTACACTACCGGCTGGCACGAGCCCTCGACCACCGGCGAAGTGACCGTCAACGAGACCGCGTGGAACTCGCTGCCGACGGACCTGCAGGCGGTCGTCGCGAACGCCGCCGCGGCGACCAGCATCGAGGGCATCATGTACCTCGAGTCGCAGAACATGGCCGCGCTCAAGGAGCTGCGCGACAAGTACGGCGTCAAGACCGCGCCGCTGCCGGCCGCGGTCATCAAGGGCCTCAAGACCGCGACCTTCGACCTGCTCGCCACCTACACCGCCAAGGACCCGCTGGTGAAGAAGGTGCACGACGCCTACTACGGCTACAAGAAGGTGCACGACCAGTGGTCCGCGATCGGCGAGACCGAGTATCTGACGCACGTGCAACCGGTCTGAGGAGCCCGCCCTGCTGCGCCTCTCCCGCGCGCTGAGCGCGGTCGTCGACGTCGTCGGTCGCACCGCGTCGTGGCTGGTGCTCGGCCTGGTGCTGCTGATCGCGGCCGAAGTGCTGATGCGCTACGGCTTCGACGTCAGCAGCATCGCCGCGCAGGAAATGGAGTGGTGGGGCCTCGCGATCATCTCCCTGCTGGGCGTCTCGTACGCCCTCAAGCAGGGCGAGCACGTGCGCGTCGACGTCCTCTACCAGTACTACAGCGAGAAGGCGAAGCTGTGGTTCGACTTCCTGGTCGCGCTGCTGGTGATGACGCCGATCTCGCTCTACCTCGCCATCCTCTCGCTGCAGTTCGTCGGCCAGAGCTTCGCCGATCACGAGGTCTCGCAGAGCCCGGGCGGCCTGCCCTACGTCTGGCTGCTGAAGGCCTTCGTGCCGCTCGGGCTGCTGCTGCTCGGCCTGCAGAGCTTCGCCCTGGCGCTGGAGAAGGCCGCCGCCCTGCTCGGCCATACGCCCCGCCATGACTAACGAGACGCTGGCCGCGCTCGAGGTGCTGGGCTTCATCGTGCTGCTGCTGGCCGGCATTCCGGTCGGCTTCGCGATCGCGGCCGCCGGCATCGTCTTCGGCCTGCTCGGCTTCGGCCACAACCTGTTCAGCCTGGTCCCGCTGCAGATCTACGGCGTGGCGACCAACTACACGCTGCTCGCGGTGCCGCTGTTCGTGTTCATGGGCGTGCTGCTGGAAAAGTCGCGCATCGCCGAGGAGATGCTCGACGTCATGGGGCTGATGGCAGGCAGGCTGCCGGGCGGCATGTCGGTCGGAATCATCATCATCGGCATCCTGATGGGCGCGGCGACCGGCATCGTCGGCGCGACGGTGGTGACGGTGAGCCTGCTGTCGCTGCCCACGCTGCTCAAGCGCGGCTATCACAAGGGCCTCGCCTGCGGCACCATCTGCGCCTCGGGAACGCTGGGCCAGATCATTCCCCCCAGCCTGATCCTGATCCTGCTCGCCGACCTGGTCGGCGAGTCGATCGGCACCCTGTTCGCCGCGGCGCTGATCCCGGGGGTGATGATCGGCACGCTCTACATCGTCTACATCCTGGTGCTCGCGCGGATCCGGCCGGACCTCGCGCCGCCGATCCCCTTCGAGGAGCGCAGCGGCGTGACGCGGCGCGAGCTGACCGTTCGCGCGTTGAAGGGCGTGGCGCCGCCGATCCTGCTGATCGTCGCCGTGCTCGGCTCGATCATGGGCGGGGTCGCCGCGCCCACCGAGGCCGCCTCGATGGGCGCGCTCGGCGCGCTGCTGATCGTGCTCTTTTCCGGCAAGCTCAGCCTGCCGGTGCTGCGCGGCACGATGCTCAGCACGCTCAACGTCAACGCCATGATCATGCTGATCCTGTTCGGCTCGCGCACCTTCAGCGTGACCTTCCGCGGGCTGAACGGCGACGACCTGATCGACCGGCTGCTGAGCTCGATTCCGGGCGGCTTCTGGGGCACCATCATCTTCCTGATGGGCGTTCTGTTCCTGCTCGGCTTCTTCATGGAGTGGATCGAGATCTGCTACATCGTGCTGCCGCTTTTCCTGCCGTTCTTCGTGCACCAGCACACCAACATGGTCTGGCTCGCGACCGTCATCTGCGCCAACCTGCAGACCTCCTTCCTCACGCCGCCCTTCGGCTGGGCGCTGTTCTTCATCAAGGGCGTGGCGCCGCCCGAGGTCACCACCGGCGACATCTACCGCGGCGTGATTCCCTTCATCGGGGTGCAGCTCGTCGCCCTCGCGCTGCTGCTCGCCTTCCCGCAGATTTCGCTCTGGCTGCCGACCGCGATAGGCTGGATCAAGTAGGCACCGCCGAAGCTATACTTCGGGCGTGCTCGTCGACATCGGCGCCAACCTGACCCATACCGCGTTCGCGGGCGACCTGCAATCCGTTCTTTCCCGTGCGCGCGAGGCGGGGGTCGGCACCATCGTGGTGACCGGCACCAGCGTCGCGGACAGCCTCGCCGCGGCGAGGCTCGCCGAGGGGCACGGACTGTGGGCCACCGCGGGCGTGCATCCGCACCACGCGCGCGACTGCGACGCCGCCACGATACCCGCGCTGCGCGAGATCGCCGCGCACCCGCGCGTGGTCGCGATCGGCGAGTGCGGGCTCGACTACAACCGCAATTACTCGCCGCACCCGGACCAGGAGCGCTGGTTCATCGCCCAGCTCGAGCTCGGCATCGAGCTCGGCAAGCCGCTGTTCCTGCACTCGCGCGACGCGCATCCGCGCTTTGCAGAAATTCTAAGATCGCACAAGGTGACGAAGGCCGTCGCCCATTGCTTCACGGGGGAGCGCGACGAGCTGCACGCCTACCTGAAGCTCGGCCTTTACGTCGGCGTCACCGGCTGGATCTGCGACGAGCGGCGCGGGCGCCGCCTGCTCGAGCTCGTGCGCGAGATCCCCGCCGACCGGCTGCTGCTCGAGACCGATGCGCCCTACCTCACGCCGCGCGACATGCGCCCCCAGCCGAAGGCGCGCCGCAACGAGCCGGCCTTCCTGCCGCACGTGCTGCGCGCCGTCGCGCGCGCGCTGGGCCGGCCGGAGGACGAAGTCGCCGCCCAGACCGCGCGCAACGCGCGCGCCCTGTTCGGCCTGCCGCAGCCCGCGTGAACCTCGCGCACCTGCTGCTGCGCAGCGCCCGCTGGCTGCCCGACCAACCGGCGCTTGCGATCGGAAGCAGGGCCGTGAGGTCGTATGCCGAGATGGCTTCACGGGTCTGCAGGCTGGCGAATTCCCTCGGAAAGAAATTCTCGCTCGTTGCCGGCGAGCGCGTCGCGCTGGCGATGAAGAACTGCCCCGAGTACTACGAGCTGATGTTCGCCTGCTGGCACGCCGGGCTGGTCGCGGTGCCGATGAACGCGAAGCTGCACCCGCGCGAATTCGCCTACATCCTGGAGAACTCCGGCGCAAAGCTTTGCTTCGTCACGCCGGATCTCGAGAGCGCGGTGCCGACGGGAATTTCGATCGCCTCCGCCGATTTCAGTAGCATGTTTTCTGAAGAAGCAACGGGCCCGGCGGAGGTATCGCCCGACTCCCCCGCCTGGCTGTTCTACACCAGCGGCACCACGGGCGTGCCCAAGGGCGCGGTGCTGACCCACCGCAACCTGCTGTTCGCGACCCAGGCCTACTTCGCCGACATCGACAAGCTCTCGCCCGGCGACGCGATCCTGCACGCGGCGCCGCTTTCGCACGGCTCCGGCATGTACGGCCTGCCGCACTTCGCCGCCGGCGCGGTGAACGTCGTTCCCGAGTCGGGCCACTTCGACCCGGAGGAGATCTACGCCCTGCTCGATGCCTGGCGCAACGTCTCGTTCTTCGCCGCACCGACGATGATCGTGCGCCTGCTCGCGAGCCCGGCCGCGCGAGCGCCCGCGAACCTGAAGACGATCAGCTACGGCGGCGCGCCGATGTACGTCGCCGACAGCCTGCGCGCGATCGAGCTGTTCGGCCCGCGCCTGTACCAGCTCTACGGCCAGGGCGAGAGCCCGATGACCATCACCGGCCTGACTCAGGCGATGCACGCCGAGAAGCGCGCCCTGGAATCCTGCGGCATCGCCAGGACCGGCGTAGAGGTGGCGGTGTTCGATGCCGGGGACCGGGCGCTGCCGCCGGGCGAGACGGGAGAGGTCGTCACCCGCTCCGACTGCGTGATGGCGGGCTACTGGCAAAACCCCGAGGCGAGCGCGCGCGCCCTGCGCGGCGGCTGGCTCCACACCGGCGACGTCGGCAGCCTGGACGAGGCGGGCTTCCTCACGCTCAAGGACCGCTCCAAGGACATGATCATCTCGGGCGGCAGCAACATCTATCCGCGCGAGATCGAGGAAGTGCTGCTGCGCCATCCCGCGGTGGCCGAGTGCTCGGTGGTCGGCCGCCCCCACCCCGAGTGGGGCGAAGAGGTCATCGCCTTCGTCGTCGCCGCGCGGCCCGTCCCGCCGGCCGAGCTCGACGCGCTGTGCCTGGAGCACATCGCGCGCTTCAAGCGTCCGCGCCAGTACCGCTTCGTCGAGGCCCTGCCCAAAAACAATTATGGCAAAGTCTTGAAGACCGAATTGCGCCGCCTGGCCGGGGATGTGGCACAGTAACGGCCCATGGCACAGGCCCCGAAGAAACCGCCCAGCGCGAAGGCTCCGGCAACCGCAATAGCTCCGCCTGTGACGGGCAAGCGTCCGCTGATCCTGATCGTCGACGACAGCGACGACATCCGCAAATTCGTCCACACCATGCTCAAGCCGCGCTACGACACGCGGCTGGCGGTGGACGGCACCTCGGCCATGGCGGCTGCGGCGGAGGCGCCGCAACCCGACCTGATCCTGCTCGACGTGGAAATGCCGGGCACCGACGGCTACGCGGTCTGCACCGCGCTCAAGGCGAATCCGGTCACCTCCCGCATACCGGTGATTTTCGTCAGCGCGCGCCACGACCCGAAGGATCAGGCGCGCGGCCTGCAGCTCGGTGCGGTCGACTATATCGCCAAGCCGCTCAGCGTGGCGCTCGCGCTCGCGCGCATCACCAATCACCTCGCGCTCTCGAGCCAGACGCTTCAGCTCGAGAGCCTGGTCGCCGAGCGCACCCGCGAGCTGAAGCAGACGCGGCTGCAGCTGATCGAGCGGCTGGCGCGCGCGCTCGAGATCCGGGAAGGCGCCGGAGTGAGCAACCGCGTGGTACGCATCGCGGAGTACGTGAGGCTGCTCGCGGAGTCGCTCGGCGCGCGGCAGGAGATGTGCGAGCTTTTCGCCCACGCCTCGTCGCTGCACGACATCGGCACGCTCGGCGTGTCGGAGGAGCTGATGCGCAAGACCGACGCGCTGTCCCCCACCGAGTGGGCGGAGATGCGCAAGCACCCCGAGATCGGCGCCGCGATCATCGGCGAACACTCCGACCCCCTGCTTGCCACTGCGCGCGCGATGGCGATCGCGCACCACGAGCGCTGGGACGGCAAGGGCTACCCGAAGGGGCTCGCCGGCGACGCGATCCCGTTCGCCGCGCGCGTCATGTCGGTGGCGGACGCCTTCGAGGCGATGACGGCGACCCAGCGCTGGCGCGACCCCAAACCTCTCGAGGAGGCGGCGCGCGAGATCGTCTCCGAATCGGGCAAGCAGTTCGATCCCACCGTCATCGCGGCCTTCCGCAAGGCGCTGCCGAAAATGGCCAAGGTGCACAAGAACGTGCGCGACGAGCTCAAGGGCATCCACAACCTGGACTTCATGGCCGCGCCGCGGGGCTAGGCCTCGCGGCGGGTCACTCGCCCTTGCCGGGCTCCGCCGTGAAGTACTTCTCGAACTTGCCCTTTTCGTCCTTGTGCTCGTCGGCGTCGGCAGGGGCCGTCCCCTTGCGCGTGATGTTGGGCCACTTGGCTGCATACTCGGTGTTGAGCGGGAGCCATTTTGCCGCCTTCTCGTCCGAGTCGGGCACGATCGCCGCGGGCGGGCACTCGGGCTCGCACACGCCGCAGTCGATGCATTCGTCCGGGTGGATGACGAGCATGTTCTCGCCTTCGTAGAAGCAATCCACGGGGCAGACTTCGACGCAGTCCATGTACTTGCACTTGATGCAGTCTTCGGTGACGACGTAGGTCATTTGCGCGCTTCTTTCACGATGCGAAAGGGAATCGGGGCTTGATTATCGCATCGCCGCCCAAAGCTTCGCCATAATCGCCTCATCAACATGCAAGATAACGCCATGTCCGCGCACGCCCTCGACGTCGCCGCCCCCGATTTCGAACGAGAGGTCCTAGAAGCCTCCAAGACCCTGCCCGTCATAGTCGATTTCTGGGCGCCCTGGTGCGCCCCCTGCCGGGCGCTCACGCCGATCCTCGAGAAGCTCGCCGCCGAGTACGCCGGGCGCATCAGGCTGGTCAAGGTCAATTCCGACGAGAACCAGGAGCTCGCCGCCGCGTTCGGCGTGCGCTCGATCCCGGACGTGATCGCGTTCCGCGACGGCAAGCCCGCCGCGCATTTCCTCGGCGCCCAGCCCGAGTCCCAGGTGCGCGCCTTCATCGACAAGCTGCTGGAGGAAGCCGACAACGAGGCGCGCCTGGCGCAGGCGCAGCGGCTGATCGATCAGGGCCGGCTCGACGAGGCCGAGGCGCTGCTCGACGCGGTGCGCTTCGATGTCGATCTCGAGCCGCGCATCGACGCCTTGCGCGCGGCGATCCGCTTTGCGCGCTCCGGCGCCGACGAGGGCAAGTTGCGCGAGCGGCTGGCCGCGAATCCCGACGATCACGCCGCGCGCTTCGCGCTCGCCGGGGCCCACGCCGGGGCCAAGCGCTATCGCGAGGCGCTCGACGAGCTGCTCGAGATCGTCGCGCGGGACAAGAGCTGGGAGGACGAGGCCGCGCGCAAGCAGATCCTGAACATCTTCAACCTCGCCGAAGGCGAGCCGGATCTCGTCGCCGACTATCGCAGGAAGCTGGCGCGCGCGCTCTACTGAGCCAGCCGCATTGACCGGCCGATTGTAATGAATTATAACAATCGGCCCAGATGGTCCGGGAACCCGCATTGCGCAAGGTTTCGCTAGGCCCTGCCGATGTCCGCGTCGAGCGCGACGCGGCGGGGCGTTTCCTGCTGCGCCACGCCGCGCCGCTTGGTGCCTGTCCCCGGCGCCTGACCGACCGCCTGCTGCGCTGGGCCGACGAGGCGCCGGAGCGCAGCTTCGTCGCAAAGCGCGGCAGCGACGGCGGCTGGCGGCGCATCAGCTACGCCGAGGCGCTCGCGGCGGCGCGCTCGATCGGCGAGGCGCTGCTTGCGCGGGGCCTGTCGGCCGAGCGGCCGCTCATGATTCTGTCGGAGAACGACCTCGAGCACGCGCTGCTCGCGCTCGCGGCGCTGCACGTCGGCGTGCCCTACGTCGCGGTGTCCCCGGCGTACTCGCTCGTCTCGCGGGACTACGGCAAGCTGCGCTACGCGGCCGAGCTGATGACCCCTGGCCTGGTATACGCCGCCGACGCGCGCTACGCGCCGGCGGTCGAGGCAGCGGTACGCGCCGGCACCGAGGTGCTGTGGGGCAAGGACTTCACGGCGCTCGCAGCGACAGCGGCGGGACCGCGCGTCGACGCCGCGCACGAGGCGATCGGACCGGAAACGATCAGCAAATTCCTGCTCACTTCCGGCTCCACCGGGATGCCGAAGGCTGTGATTCACACCCAGCGCATGCTGACCAGCAACCAGCAGATGATCGTCCAATGCCTGCCGTTTCTGGCCGAAGAGGCGCCCGTGCTGGTCGACTGGCTGCCGTGGAACCACACTTTCGGCGGCAATCATAACTTCGGTCTCACGCTGTACAACGGCGGCACGCTCCACATCGACGAGGGCAAGCCGACGCCGCAGCTGATCGGCGAGACGCTGCGCAACCTGCGCGAGGTCTCGCCCACGGTGTACTTCAACGTCCCGCGCGGCTTCGAGGAGCTGGCGCGGGCGCTCGACGCCGACCCGGCTCTGGCGAAGAGCTTCTTCTCGCGCCTGAAGATGATGTTCTACGCCGCCGCCGGCCTGTCGCAGCCGATCTGGGACAGCCTGCGCCGCATCGCCGAGCGCACCGTCGGCGAGCGCATCCTGATGATTACCGGCCTCGGCATGACGGAGACCGCGCCGTTCGCGGTCTGCGCCAACTGGGAGGCCGGCCGCTCCGGCGGCATCGGGCTGCCCGCGCCCGGCGTCGAGCTGCGCCTCGCGCCGGTGGCCGACAAGCTCGAGGTGCGCTACCGCGGCCCGAATGTCACGCCCGGCTTCTGGCGCGCTGAATCGCTCACGCGCGCCGCCTTCGACGAGGACGGCTTCTACCGGAGCG
>Ga0210077_1000549_pt1 | contig 13383 bp, 10 predicted proteins | sample RushMan_CattailN_5_FD_185556 | JGI IMG/M metagenome (GOLD analysis project Ga0210077, IMG submission 185556) | Wetland microbial communities from San Francisco Bay, California, USA, that impact long-term carbon sequestration -... | ecosystem: Environmental > Aquatic > Marine > Wetlands ... | reverse complement strand
CGACGACGCCGGGCGCTTCGCGGGGGTCGTGTCGCTGCACGAGATCAAGCAGAGGCTGCTCTCGCCGCGGGACGCAAGCTCGCCGACCGCCGGCGAGCTGATGCGAAGCGAATTCGCGGTCCTCACGCTCGACACCTCGCTGGGGGACGCGCTGCAGAAGTTCCTCGACCAGGGCGCCGAGCGCCTGCCGGTGGTCGGGAGCGCGGACGACCGCCGCCTGCTCGGCGTGGTATCGAAGTCCGATCTGCTGCTGGAGATCCGGGCGCTTACCGGCTGAGCGGCCGGGTCCCGTCGCCCGGCCCGAGGGGGCGCTGCATGATCACGCTGTCGAGCCAGCGGCCGAACTTGAAGCCGACCGAGCGCAGCGTGCCGGCGCGCAGGAACCCGGCTTGCGCGTGCAGGGCGATCGACGGCGCGTTCGCGCTGTCGCCGATCACCGCGATCAGCTGCCGGCAGCCGAGCGCGGCCGAGCGCCCGATGAGCGCGGCGAGGATCGCGCGCCCGGCGCCGCGCCGCGCGAGATCGTGCCGGATGTAGACCGAGTCCTCCAGCGTATAGCGGTAGGCCGAGCGCGCCCGGTAGGGCGCGCAGTAGCCGTAGCCGGCGAGCTCGCCGTCGAGCTCGAGCGCGAGGTAGGGCAGGCCCTGCGCGGCGACGTCGTCGAAGCGGCGGCGCATCTCCTCGATCGAAGGCGGCGTCTCCTCGAACGAGGCCACGCCGTTCAGCACGTGGTGCGCGTAGATCGCGTGGATCGCGGCCAGGTCGCCCGGAGTCGCGGGCCTCGGTTGCAGCGTGCCCATTTTTCCCTCGTCGGCGCCATTCGAGGCGATTATAGTTTCTCCGGTCCATTTTGCCGCAACGACCCATGACGATACGCCGTTTCGCCCTCGCCGCCGCGCTCGCGCTTTCGATCACGGCGTGCTCGAAGGTCACCCAGGAGAACTACGCGAAGGTCCGCAACGGCATGACCGAGCAGCAGGTCTACGCCATCCTGGGCCAGCCGAGCGAGGAAGCGAGCCGCGACATGCTGGGCATGAGCGCCACCACGGCCAAGTGGGTCTCCGGCGACACGGTGATCAACATCCAGTTCGTCGGCGGCAAGGTCGTCCTGCGCAGCTTCGATCAGCCGGGAGACAGATAAAAAAAGGGGCGGCCGCAGCCGCCCCTCGATCTGCGCGCAGCGCCGCGTCAGCCGCCGTTGGAGGCGCTGACCTCGGTCGCCGCCGGCGCTTCCTCGCCCGCCGGGATCTCCGGCAGGATCGGCTCCGCCGCCTGCTGCTTGCGCATGTTGTGGTAGGCCATGCCGGTCCCCGCCGGGATGAGGCGGCCGACGATCACGTTCTCCTTCAGGCCGCGCAGCCCGTCGCGCTTGCCCATGATCGCGGCTTCGGTCAGCACCCGCGTGGTCTCCTGGAACGAGGCCGCCGAGATGAACGAGTCGGTCGACAGCGAGGCCTTGGTGATGCCGAGCAGCATGTAGGAATACACCGCCGGCTTCTTGCCCTCTTTTTCCGCCTTCTCGTTTTCGTCCAGCACCTCGGCGCGCTCGGCCTGCTCGCCCTGGATGAACGCCGTCTCGCCCGGGTCCTCGATCTGCACCCGGCGCAGCATCTGGCGCACGATGACCTCGATGTGCTTGTCGTTGATCTTCACGCCCTGCAGCCGATAAACGTCCTGCACCTCGTCGATGATGTAGCGCGCGAGCGCCTCCACCCCGAGCAGGCGCAGCAGGTCGTGCGGATCGACCGAGCCGTCGACGATCATCTCGCCCTTGTTCACCACCTGGCCGTCGTGCACCAGCACGTGCTTGTCCTTCGGGATCAGCTCCTCGTGCTGCACGCTCTCCAGGTCGGTGATCACCAGGCGCTGCTTGCCCTTGGTGTCCTTGCCGAACGAGACGGTGCCGGTGTGCTCGGCGAGGACCGCCTTGTCCTTCGGCGCGCGCGCCTCGAACAGCTCGGCCACCCGCGGCAGACCGCCCGTGATGTCGCGCGTCTTGGAGACTTCCTGCGGAATGCGCGCCAGCACCTCGCCGATCTGCACCTGCTGGCCCTCCCGCACCGCGATCACCGCTCCCACCGGGAAGCTGATGTTCACCGCGTGGTCGGTGCCGGCGATGCGCACTTCCTCGCCCGACTCGTTGAGCAGCTTGACCGACGGCCGCACGCCCTTCGCCGCCGCGCTGCCGCGGCGCTTGACGTCGATCACCACCAGGGTCGAAAGACCGGTCACGTCGTCGATCTGCTTGGCGACGGTGACGTTCTCCTCGACGTTCTCGAACTTCACCGTTCCTGCGTACTCGGTGATGATCGGGCGGTGGTGCGGATCCCAGCTGGCCACGATGCGGCCGGCCTTGATCGCGTCGCCGTCGACCACCTGCAGGATGGCGCCGTAAGGCACCTTGTGGCGCTCGCGCTCGCGGCCGTTGTCGTCGGCGACGAGCACCTCGCCGGAGCGCGAGATCACCACCTTGTCGCCCTTGGCGTTCGACAGGTAGCGCATGGTCGGCGTGAAGCGCGCCGTGCCGGCGGACTTCGCCTCGACCTGGCTCGCCACCGCGGTCCGCGAGGCCGCGCCGCCGATGTGGAAGGTCCGCATCGTCAGCTGCGTGCCCGGCTCGCCGATCGACTGCGCCGCGATCACCCCGATCGCCTCGCCGACGTTCACCAGCGAGCCGCGGCCGAGGTCGCGCCCGTAGCACTTGGCGCAGACGCCGAAGCGCGTGTCGCAGGACAGCGGCGTGCGCACCTTCACCTCGTCGATGCCCAGGCTGTCGATGGTGTCGACCGCGTCCTCGTCCAGCAGCATGCCGGCCGGGTAGAGCGTGTCCTGGGTCTCGGGATGCGTGAGCTCGGTCGCCAGCACGCGGCCGAGAATGCGCTCCTTGAGCGCCTCGACCACTTCGCCGCCCTCGACCAGCGCCTTCATGGCGACGCCGTTCTGGGTGTTGCAGTCGTCCTCGGTGACCACCAGGTCCTGCGTGACGTCGACCAGGCGGCGCGTGAGGTAGCCGGAGTTGGCGGTCTTGAGCGCCGTGTCGGCCAGGCCCTTCCTCGCGCCGTGCGTCGAGATGAAGTACTGCAGCACGTTCAGGCCTTCGCGGAAGTTGGCCGTGATCGGCGTCTCGATGATCGAGCCGTCGGGCTTGGCCATCAGGCCCCGCATGCCGGCGAGCTGCCGGATCTGCGCCGCGGAGCCCCGCGCGCCGGAGTCGGCCATCATGTAGATCGAGTTGAAGGCCTCCTGGCGCACTTTCTTGCCGTGCCGGTCGATGACCTCCTCGGTGCCGAGCTGCTCCATCATCACCTTGCCGACCTGCTCGCCGCAGCGGGACCAGATGTCGACCACCTTGTTGTAGCGCTCGCCCACCGTGACGAGGCCGGAGGTGTACTGGCTCTCGATCTCCTTCACCTCGGCTTCGGCGGCCTGGATCATGTCGTGCTTCTGGGTCGGAATGCGCATGTCGTGCACGCCGAACGAGATTCCGGCCCGGGTGGCCATGGTGAAGCCGGCCTGCATCAGCTTGTCGGCGAAGATCACCGTCTCGCGCAGGCCGCAGCGGCGGAACGCCGCGTTGATCAGCCGGCTGATCTCCTTCTTCTTCAGCGCCCGGTTGAGCAGCTCGAACGGCAGCCCGGGCGGCAGGATCTCCGACAGCAGCGCGCGGCCGACGGTCGTCTCGTAGCGGGTGACCTTGTCGCTCTTCTCGCCCGCCTCGCTGACCTCGACCTCCTTGATGCGGACCCAGACCCGCGAGTGCAGGTCGACCTGGCGCGAATCATAGGCGCGGTGCACCTCGGCCAGATCGCTGAACGACATTCCCTCGCCCTTGGCGTTGAGGAACTCGCGCGTGGCGTAGTACAGGCCGAGCACGATGTCCTGCGACGGCACGATGATCGGCTCGCCGTTGGCGGGCGAGAGCACGTTGTTCGAGGCGAGCATCAGCGTCCTCGCCTCCATCTGCGCTTCCAGCGACAGCGGCACGTGGACCGCCATCTGGTCGCCGTCGAAGTCGGCGTTGAACGCCGCGCACACCAGCGGATGGAGCTGGATCGCCTTGCCCTCGATCAGCACCGGCTCGAAGGCCTGGATGCCCAGCCGGTGCAGCGTCGGCGCGCGGTTGAGCATCACCGGGTGCTCGCGGATCACCTCTTCCAGGATGTCCCACACCTCGGGCACTTCCTGCTCGACCAGGCGCTTGGCGGCCTTGATCGTCGTCGCCAGCCCCAGCAGCTCGAGCTTGTTGAAGATGAAGGGCTTGAACAGCTCGAGCGCCATCTTCTTCGGCAGGCCGCACTGGTGAAGCTTCAGCTGCGGTCCGACCACGATCACCGAGCGGCCGGAGTAGTCCACCCGCTTGCCGAGCAGGTTCTGGCGGAAGCGCCCGCCCTTGCCCTTGATCATGTCGGCGAGCGACTTGAGCGGGCGCTTGTTGGCGCCGGTCATCGCCTTGCCGCGGCGGCCGTTGTCGAGCAGCGAGTCGACCGCCTCCTGCAGCATGCGCTTCTCGTTGCGAACGATGATCTCGGGCGCCTTCAGCTCGAGCAGCCTTTTCAACCTGTTGTTGCGGTTGATCACGCGCCGGTAGAGGTCGTTCAGGTCGGAGGTCGCGAAGCGCCCGCCGTCGAGCGGCACCAGCGGCCGCAGCTCGGGCGGCAGCACCGGCAGCACCTCCATCACCATCCAGTCGGGCTTGATGTTGGAGTTCTTGAAGCCTTCGAGCACTTTCAGCCGCTTGGCGATCTTCTTGATCTTGGCTTCCGAGCTGGTCGCCTCGAGGTCCTTGCGCAGGTTCTCGATGTCGCGGTTGATGTCGATCGAGCGCAGCAGCGCGCGGATGCCCTCGGCGCCCATCGCCGCGGAGAAGTCGTCGCCGAACTCCTCGACCTTGGACAGGTAGTCGTCCTCGGTGAGCAGCTGGCAGCGCTTGAGCGGGGTCAGCCCCGGGTCGGTCACCACGTAGGCCTCGAAGTACAGCACGCGCTCGATGTCGCGCAGCGTCATGTCGAGCACCAGGCCCAGGCGCGACGGCAGCGACTTGAGGAACCAGATGTGCGCGGTGGGGCTGGCGAGCTCGATATGGCCCATGCGCTCGCGCCGGACCTTGGCGAGCGTCACCTCGACGCCGCACTTCTCGCAGATCACGCCGCGGTGCTTGAGGCGCTTGTACTTGCCGCACAGGCACTCGTAGTCCTTGATCGGCCCGAAGATCTTGGCGCAGAACAGACCGTCGCGTTCCGGCTTGAAGGTCCGGTAGTTGATGGTTTCCGGCTTCTTGACCTCGCCGTAGGACCACGAGCGGATCTTCTCGGGCGATGCGAGCCCGATCTTGATCGCGTCGAACTCCTCGTCCTGCTGAACCTGCTTGAAGAGCTCCAGTAGCGCTTTCATCAGTACCTCTCCAGGTCGATATCAATGCCCAACGAGCGGATTTCCTTCACCAGCACATTGAAGGACTCCGGCATGCCGGCGTCGATCTTGTGGTCGCCCTTGACGATGTTCTCGTACACCTTGGTGCGGCCGTTGATGTCGTCGGACTTCACCGTCAGCATCTCCTGCAGCGTGTACGCCGCGCCGTAGGCCTCCAGCGCCCAGACCTCCATCTCGCCGAAGCGCTGGCCGCCGAACTGCGCCTTGCCGCCCAGCGGCTGCTGCGTGACCAGGCTGTACGGTCCCGTCGAGCGGGCGTGCATCTTGTCGTCCACCAGGTGGTGCAGCTTCAGCACGTGCATGTAGCCCACGGTCACCTGGCGGTCGAAAGCCTCGCCGGTGCGGCCGTCGAACAGCGTCACCTGGCCGGAGATCGGCAGGCCCGCGGTCTCCAGCATCGCGTTGATCTCGGCTTCCGCGGCGCCGTCGAACACCGGGGTGGCGAACGGCACGCCCTCCCTGAGGTTGTTCGCGAGCCGCATCACCTCGCCGTCGTCCAGCTCGGCGATGCCGTCCTCGCGCGCGGCCGAGGCGTAGATCTGCGTCAGGGTCTTCTTCAGCTCGGCCGCGCTCGCCTGCTGCTTGAGCATCTCGCCGATGCGCAGGCCGAGGCCCTTGGCGGCCCAGCCGAGGTGCGTCTCGAGGATCTGGCCGACGTTCATCCGCGACGGCACGCCGAGCGGATTGAGCACCACGTCGACCGGGGTGCCGTCGGCCATGTGCGGCATGTCCTCGACCGGCACGATCTTGGAGATCACGCCCTTGTTGCCGTGGCGCCCGGCCATCTTGTCGCCCGGCTGCAGGCGGCGCTTGACCGCCACGTAGACCTTGACCATCTTCAGCACGCCCGGGGGCAGCTCGTCGCCCTGGGTGAGCTTCTTGCGCTTGGCCTCGAACATGCCGTCGAACTCGACGCGCTTCTGCGCGAGCGAGTCCTTCAGCCCCTCGAGCTGCTCGGCGGCTTCCTCGTTGGCGAGCCGGATGTCGAACCAGTCGTAGCGCTCCATCGACTCGAGGTAGCTCTTGGCGATCTTGGTGCCCTTGGCGAGGCGCTTCGGGCCGCCGTTGGCGATCTTGCCGGTCAGCAGGCGCTCCAGGCGCTCGAAGGTGTCGACCTCGACGATCCTCATCTGGTCGGCGAGGTCGGTCTTGTAGCGGCGCAGGTCGTCCTCGATGATCTGCTGGCTGCGCTTGTCGCGCTCGATGCCTTCGCGGGTGAAGACCTGGACGTCGATCACCGTGCCGGAGATGCCCGAGGGCACCCGCAGGCTGGTGTCCTTCACGTCGCTCGCCTTCTCGCCGAAGATCGCGCGCAGCAGCTTCTCCTCGGGCGTCAGCTGGGTTTCGCCCTTGGGCGTCACCTTGCCCACCAGCACGTCGCCCGCCTCGACCTCGGCGCCGATGTAGACGATGCCGGACTCGTCCAGGCGCGACAGCTGCCCCTCGGACAGGTTCGAGATGTCGCGCGTGATGTCCTCCGGCCCGAGCTTGGTGTCGCGCGCGACCACCGTCAGCTCCTCGATGTGGATCGAGGTGAAGCGGTCGTCTCCGACCACCCGCTCCGAGATCAGGATCGAGTCCTCGAAGTTGAACCCGTTCCAGGGCATGAACGCGACCAGCATGTTCTGGCCGAGCGCGAGCTCGCCCAGGTCGGTCGAGGCGCCGTCGGCCACCACGTCGCCCTTGGCGATGCGCTCGCCCTGGCGCACGATCGGGCGCTGGTTGATGTTGGTGTTCTGGTTCGAGCGGGTGTACTTGGTCAGCTTGTAGATGTCCACCCCGACGTCGCCCGGCACCGTCTCGTCGTCGTTCACGCGCACCACGATGCGGTTGGCGTCGACGTAGTCCACCACGCCGCCTCTGAGCGCGATGACGCAGGTTCCCGAGTCGATCGCCGCGGTGCGCTCGACGCCGGTGCCGACCAGCGGCTTCTCCGGGCGCAGGCAGGGCACCGCCTGGCGCTGCATGTTGGAGCCCATCAGCGCGCGGTTGGCGTCGTCGTGCTCGAGGAAGGGGATCAGCGAGGCGGCCACCGACACGATCTGCGCCGGCGCCACGTCCATGTACTGCACTTCCTCGGGCGACTTGAGCTCGAACTCGTTTTTCCAGCGGCACGACACCAGGGTGTCGACCAGCTTGCCCGCCTTGTCGACGCCGGCGTTCGCCTGCGCGATCACGTAGTTGCCTTCCTCGATCGCCGACAGGAACTCGATCTCGCTGGTCACCTTGCAGTTGACCACCTTGCGGTACGGCGTCTCGAGGAAGCCGTACTGGTTGGTGCGCGCGTAGAGCGCGAGCGAGTTGATCAGGCCGATGTTCGGCCCTTCCGGCGTCTCGATCGGGCAGACGCGGCCGTAGTGCGTCGGATGCACGTCGCGCACCTCGAACCCCGCTCTTTCCCGGGTGAGACCGCCCGGCCCCAGTGCGGAAACCCTTCTCTTGTGGGTAATTTCCGACAGCGGGTTGGTCTGGTCCATGAACTGCGACAGCTGGCTCGAGCCGAAGAACTCCTTGATCGCGGCCGAGATCGGCTTGGCGTTGATCAGGTCGTGCGGCATCAGGTTGTCGCTCTCGGCCTGCGACAGGCGCTCCTTGACCGCGCGCTCGACGCGCACCAGGCCGGCGCGGAACTGGTTCTCCGCCAGCTCGCCGACCGAGCGCACGCGCCGGTTGCCGAGGTGGTCGATGTCGTCGATCTCGCCGCGCCCGTTGCGCAGCTCGACCAGGATGCGGATCACCTCGACGATGTCGCGCGGGCTGAGGGTGAAGCGCTGCTCGATGCGGGTCTCCAGCTTCTGCCGGTCGACGCCCTTCGACTTCAGCTCCTGGAACATCCGGTCCACCACCGCCCGCGCCTCTTCCTCGGTCGAGATGCCCTCGATGCTCACCTTGTTCAGCGACAGCTCGGGCACGTTCCCGAAGTGAGCGCGCACTTCCTGCTCGGCTTCCTTCGCCAGCGCGATGTTCTTCAGCCTGAGCTGCCAGCTGGTGTCGCTCGGGGCCGAGATGCGGCGGTTGAATTTCATGCGCCCGACCGCGGACAGGTCGTAGCGCTCCTCGGCGAAGAACAGGCCGTTGAACAGCGCCTCGACGGCCTCCTCGGTGGGCGGCTCGCCCGGGCGCATCATGCGGTAGATCGCGATGCGGGCCTGGTTCAGGTCGGTGGTCTCGTCCGCGCGCAGGGTCGTCGAGACGTAGGCGCCCTGGTCGAGGTCGTTGGTGAACAGGGTCTGGACCTTGTTCACCTTCGCCTCGCGCAGCTTGGCGAGCAGGGTCTCGGTGACCTCGTCGTTCGCGTTGGCGATGATCTCGCCGGTGTCGGAGCTCACCACGTTGTGCGCGAGCGCGCGGCCGATGATGAACTCGTCGGGGGCGACGAGCTTCTTGATGCCGGCCGCCTCCATGTCGCGGATGTGCTTCACCGTGATGCGCTTGTTCTGCGCCACGATCAGCTTGCCCGCCTTGTCGTTGATGTCGAAGCGCGCGATCTCGCCGCGCAGCCGCTCCGGCACCACCTCGAACAGGACGTGGTTCGGCTCGATGTTGAAGCTGTCGAAGGCGAAGAACTCCTTCAGGATCCGCTCGGGCGTGTAGCCGAGCGCCTTCAGCAGGATCGTCGCCGGCATCTTGCGGCGGCGGTCGACGCGGAAGAAGACGATGTCCTTGGCGTCGAACTCGAAGTCGAGCCAGGAGCCGCGGTAGGGAATGACGCGGGCGGAGAACAGCAGCTTGCCCGAGCTGTGGGTCTTGCCGCGGTCGTGCTCGAAGAACACCCCGGGCGAGCGGTGCAGCTGCGAGACGATGACCCGCTCGGTGCCGTTGATCACGAACGAGCCGGTGGTCGTCATGAGCGGAATCTCGCCCATGTAGACCTCCTGCTCCTTCACCTCCTTGGTGGTCGGCTTGGGCGCCTCCTTGTCCATGATCACGAGGCGGACCTTGGCGCGCAGCGGGCTGGCGTAGGTCAGGCCGCGCTGCTGGCACTCCTTGACGTCGAACGGCGGCTCCCCGAGCGCGAAGCTGACGAACTCCAGGCGCGCGTTTCCGGAGTGGCTGGAGATCGGGAAGATGGACGTGAACGCAGCCTGCAGGCCTTCGTTCTTGCGCTGCTCGGGTGCCACGTGCGCCTGCAGGAACGCAGTGTAGGACTCCAGCTGCGTTGCGATCAGGAACGGCACGTTGAGCACGCTTGCGCGCTTGGCGAAGCTCTTGCGGATGCGCTTACGCTCGGTGAGGGAATAGGTCATGAACGCTCCCAGTAAAGGAACACTATTGCGGCGGCAAAAGGCAAAGCGGAGGCGCGGCGTCCGGTCGGTTCGCGGCGTCTCGGCTTTGCACTCTGTCTGTCGTCTGCTGGCCCGGGTCCGATAAGAGAGCCCGGCGGCCCGGAAGTTCCGCGCCGCCGGTCTCCGCTAACGCCTTACTTGATCTCCGCCTTCGCGCCGGCCTCGGTGAGCTTCTTCACCATGGCTTCGGCGTCGGCCTTGGCGACGTCTTCCTTGACCGCCTTGGGCGCGCCGTCGACCAGGTCCTTGGCTTCCTTCAGCCCCAGGCCGGTCAGCTCGCGCACCGCCTTGATGACGTTCACCTTGTTGTCGCCGATGCCGGTCAGCATCACGGTGAACTCGGTCTTTTCCTCCGCCGCCGCGGCGCCGCCCGCGGCGCCGCCTGCGGCCGGGGCCGCCACGGCGACCGCCGCAGCCGCCGACACGCCGAACTTCTCTTCCATGTCCTTGATGAGCTGCGACAGCTCCAGGACGGTCATGCCCGAGATCGCTTCGAGAATTTGTGCTCTTTCCATCTTCGACTCCTGAATGTTTAGGGTTCCTGAATGCTTGGTCGTTCCGGGTCAGGCCGCAGCCTTCTCCTTCTGATCGCGTACCGCGGCCAGCGCGCGCGCGAACTTGCCCGGCACTTCGTTCATGGTGCGCACGAGCTTGGCGACCGGCGCCTGCATCGTGCCCATGAGCTTGGCCAGCAGCTCCTCGCGGCCCGGCAACAGCGCGAGCGCCTCGACGTCCCTGGCGGACATCACGCTGTTCGGCATCGCGCCGGCCTTGATGACGAAGAACTCGTTCGCCTTGGCGAACTCGGCCAGCACTTTCGCTCCGGCTACCGGATCCTGCGCGATGCCGTACATCAGCGGGCCGCTCATCTGATCGGCCAGCTTCTCGAACGGCGTGCCCTGCACGGCACGCCGCGCGAGCGAATTCTTCAGCACGCGCAGGTAGACGCCGGACTTCCTTGCGGAAGCGCGCAGGCCCGTGATGCTCTCGACGTTGAGGCCGCGATACTCCGCGACGATCAGCGCCTGAGCGCCGCCAAGCTGCGCCGCGATCTCCGTTACGACCGCCTGCTTCTGCTCCAGACTAAGGCTCAAGGTCTACCTCCTTGCGTTGATCAAACGGCCGCCCCTCGCGGGACGGCCCCCAATGGCGACCTTGAATCAGGAACCCTTGATTCCTGCTTCGGGTACGCCGTCTGCGTAGGGCGGTGCTGCTCGTTTAAGCCGCTTTGCGCGAACATGCCTGCGGCCCCTACGGTCTTTGACAGCAGCCGGACGTTCCTGCGAACGGCCGGCGGCCCAAAGTCTTCTCTCACTGCTGCGGCTGCGCCGCGAGCGACGCGGGGTCGATTTTCACCCCCACGCCCATCGTGCTCGACACCGACATCTTCTTCAGATACACGCCCTTCGCGCCCGCGGGCTTGGCGCGGTTCAGCGCCTCGACCAGCGCCGCGAGGTTGTCGCGCAGCTGCTCCGGGGTGAACGACGCGCGCCCGATCGTGCATTGCACGACGCCCGACTTGTCGGCGCGGAACTGGACCTGGCCCGCCTTCGCGTTCTTGACCGCCCCGGCCACGTCCGGCGTCACGGTGCCGACCTTGGGGTTCGGCATCAGGCCGCGCGGGCCCAGGATCTGGCCGAGCTGGCCGACCACGCGCATCGCGTCCGGCGAGGCGATCACCACGTCGAACTCGATCTTGCCGCCCTTGATCGTTTCGGCCAGGTCCTCGAAGCCGACCAGGTCGGCGCCGGCCGCCTTCGCCGCCTGCGCCTTGTCGCCCTGGGCGAACACCGCCACCCGCACCGACTTGCCGGTGCCGGAGGGCAGCACGACCGATCCGCGCACGGACTGGTCGGTCTTCTTCGCGTCGATGCCCAGGTTCACCGCGACGTCCACCGACTCGTCGAACTTCGCGGTCGCGGTGTCCTTGATCAGCTTCAGGGCGTCGAGCGCGGCGTAGGTGAGCGCGCGGTCGACCTTGCCCGCGAGGGCCTGCTTTCGCTTGCTGAGCGTCATTTACATGCCCTCCACGACGATGCCCATCGAGCGCGCGCTGCCGGCGACCGTGCGCATCGCCGCCTCGAGGTCGCCGGCGGTGAGATCGGGCTCCTTGGTCCTGGCGATCTCCTCGACCTGCTTGCGCGTGATCTTGCCGACCTTGTCGGTATGCGGCCGCGGGCTGCCGCTCTCGATGCCCGCCGCCTTCTTGATCAGCACCGTGGTCGGCGGCGTCTTGATGATGAAGGTGAAGCTCTTGTCTGCAAAAGCCGTGATCACCACCGGCAGCGGCAGGCCCGGCTCGACCTTCTGCGTCTGCGCGTTGAAGGCCTTGCAGAATTCCATGATGTTCAGCCCGCGCTGGCCGAGCGCCGGGCCGATGGGGGGCGAGGGGTTCGCCTTGCCCGCCGGCACCTGCAGTTTCACGTAGCCGACGATCTTCTTTGCCATGCTTTTCTCCTATCGGGTCCGAGCGAACGCCGCAGCGTTCTCCCCGTTACGCCTTCTCAACCTGCCCGAACTCCAGCTCAACCGGGGTCGAGCGCCCAAAAATCGTGACCGCCACCCGCAGGCGGGACTTCTCGTAGTTCACGTCCTCCACCGTGCCCTGGAAGTCGGTGAAGGGGCCGTCCTTGACGCGCACCATCTCGCCGACCTCGAACAGCACCTTCGGCCTGGGCTTTTCCACGCCCTCGCGCATCTGCTGCATGATCGCGGTCACCTCTTTCTCCGAGATCGGCGCGGGCTTGGTCGCGGTGCCGCCGACGAAGCCGGTCACCTTGTTGGTGTTCTTCACCAGGTGCCAGGTGTCGTCGTTCATCTCCATCTCGACCAGCACGTAGCCCGGGAAGAACTTGCGCTCGGACATGTGCTTCTGGCCGCCCTTCATCTCGACCACCTCCTCGACCGGCACCAGGATGCGGCCGAACTTGTCCTGCATTCCGGCACGGGTAATGCGATCTTCCAGCGCGCGCTGCACCGACTTCTCGAAGCCGGAGTAGGCATGCACGACGTACCAGCGTTTGCTCATGTCGACCTGCTCGATTCTGGCCACTTTAGGTCTTCTTCCATCCGAGGATCACGTCGTAGAGGACCCACTCGAGCCCCTTGTCGCTGATCCATAGAAACACCGCCATCGCCACCGCGAACGCGAACACCGCGGCGGTGGTCTGTACCGTTTCCTTGCGCGTCGGCCACACCACCTTCCTCGCCTCGGTGATCGAGTCGCGCGCGAAGGCGACGAACAGGCGCCCGGGCGCGGTGAACCACGCCACCGCGCAGCCGGCGAGGAGGCCGCCGACGACCGAGAACACGCGCAGCAGCACGTCCTCGTCGCCGAGCTGGTAGTAGCCCCAGATGCCCGCTACCGCCAGGGCCACCGCAATCGCCAGCTTGATCTTGTCCAGCATCGTTTCCGCAGCTTCTCTTTCGGTTAGGTCCGCAAATTTTGGCAGGCCAAGAGGGAATCGAACCCCCAACCTTCGGTTTTGGAGACCGACGCTCTGCCAGTTGAGCTATTGGCCTTTGGATTCCCTACTCGACGACCTTGGCGACGACGCCGGCGCCGACGGTCTTGCCGCCCTCGCGAATGGCAAAGCGCAGGCCCTGCTCCATCGCGATCGGCGCGATCAGCGTCACCGTCATCTTCACGTTGTCCCCCGGCATCACC
>Ga0210077_1000547_pt1 | contig 13391 bp, 15 predicted proteins | sample RushMan_CattailN_5_FD_185556 | JGI IMG/M metagenome (GOLD analysis project Ga0210077, IMG submission 185556) | Wetland microbial communities from San Francisco Bay, California, USA, that impact long-term carbon sequestration -... | ecosystem: Environmental > Aquatic > Marine > Wetlands ... | reverse complement strand
AGGCACTCTATGCCAATGTGCCCGTGGCACCCTTGCACAATCCACCGAATATCCAGGGCATCGAGGCGGTGACCGCCCTTTTGCCTGACGTGCCCCAGGTCAGCGTGTTCGACACGGCGTTTCACCGGCAGATTCCGGACGCCGCGTCGGTTTATCCCGGGCCGTACGAGTGGCAGGAGCAGGGAATTTTCCGTTACGGGTTTCACGGCATCAACCACCAATACTGCGCGCACCGCGCCGCGCAGATGCTGCGCAAGGATTTGAATTCGCTGCGGCTGGTGACCTGCCATCTGGGAAACGGCTGCTCGCTGGCGGCGATCCGCGACGGACACAGCGTGGACACCACCATGGGATTCACGCCGCTCGAAGGGCTGATGATGGGGACGCGCTCCGGCTCCGTCGATCCGGGAATATTGACGCATCTGATGCGGCAGACGAACCTGAGCGGCGAGCAGATCGACGACATGCTCAACAAGAAGTCCGGCCTGCTGGGAATTTCGGGAGTTTCGAGCGATATGCGCCAGGTCGTCTCCACCATGAAGCAGGGAAACGCGCGGGCGAAGCTGGCGTTTGAAATGTTCGTGCACCGGCTGCGCTCAGGCATCGGCGCGATGGCGGCGGTGCTGGGCGGGATGGACGCGCTGGTGTTCAGCGCCGGGATTGGAGAAAACTCGCCGGAAGTGCGCGCCGCGACGTGCGCGAATTTCGATTTTTTCGGCGTGCGGCTGGATGCGGATCAGAACGCCAAACCGGCGCTGGATGCGGATCTATCCGGTGACGGCGCGCGCGTTCGCGTGCTGGTGATTCGCGCGCAGGAGGATTGGGCGATTGCGCGGGATTGCCGGCGGCTGGCGAAAGCTGCTGCCAGGACCCCGGGCCAGGTCGTCGCGCCGTAGCGCGGCTTGGCTCAGGCCAGCGTAGCCGCGGCCGCGAGCGATTCGAGCTTTCGCAGCTGGGCGTCTCCGCCGATGACGATCAGCGTATCGCCGGGTTGAATCAGGGCGTCGGGCGCGGGGTTGAACGTCATCGCGCCGGCGGCTTCCTTCACGGCGAGTACGATCACACCCGCTTGCTCGCGAATGGCGGAATCGGCAAAGGATTTGCCCGCCAGCTCGGAACCCTCGCTGACTCGCACCTCTCCGATCTCGATGTCCAGGCGTTCGGCGCCGATGGCCGTGTCGATGAAATCGAGCACGTTGGGGCGCAGTAGCAGTTGCGCGATGCGATTGCCGATGAAAAAGTAGGGCGAGAGCACCTGCGACGCGCCCGCGCGCATGAGTTTCGACGTGGCATCTTCTTCGCTGGCGCGCGCGATGATCTTCAGGTCCGGACGCATGCCGCGCGCGGTGAGAACGATGTAGAGATTTTCGGGGTCCGAACTGACCGCCGCGACCAGGCCCGAAGCGCGGTCGATATGCGCCCTGGTGAGATTTTCCTCGCTCGATGCGTTGCCGACGATCACTGGGATTTTTTCGTCTTCCGCCCAGCGGGCGCGGCCGGCGTCTTTTTCGATAATCACGCAACTCTGGCCGCGGGCGCGCAGCGCGCGGGTGACGGTGCGCCCGACGCGGCCCGCGCCGCAAACGATGTAATGATTGGACAGTCTTGCGATTTCGCGTTCCATCCGCCGCCTGCCAAAGGCCTTGCCGAACTCGAATTCTAGCAGCGACTGGGAAAGGGTAGCAATCGTGAAGCCGCCGGCGAGCACGGCCCCGACGATCAGAAAGGAATTGAACACGCGCCCAACGTACGACAACGGATGCGTTTCCTGGTACCCGATGGTGGTCATGGTGGTGAGGGTCATGTAAAACCCATCGAACCACGGCCAGTGCTGGATGACGTGAAATCCAATCGTGCCGGCCGCCACCACGATGGTGAGGGAGATCAGCGCCAGTCGCAAACGGGTTCGCGTGCTCATCATCGGTTTACTTCACAGGAAAATTACCGGCTGGCGGAAGGATAACATTACCCCGGGCGGGAGGCGGGACGGCCTTCACGGCGCCGCTGAAGTAGTCAACGGCGCCCGGGGATTTTCTCCTTGCGCTCGACCGCTTGTGGGAGTATCACAAAGGCGTGACCGGCATATGATCCTGGGCACACGGAGGTAACCATGACTCCACCGCACCAGAAACTTTGATGTTTCCGCTCTTGCGACGCGAGCGGCCGACGGGGCCGTTTCAGCGCTTCGCGGCGGCTTGCGGTAGTAGACAAAACGGGGAGCTGCCAGGCTCCCCGTTTTGCATTTCAGGCGTATGCGCGAGCACGATCCACGCTGCGAACCAGAGCCATCGCTATCGGCACCGCTCGTGTAGAGCCGCGCTTTAGCGCGGCAGATTTTGCGGCCGGAATCAATCTTCCGCAACGCGCGCCGGCACCTTCCGGCCTCTTGATTTCCAGGCGTGATACGCCGCCGGAACGAAGGAAAGCACGATCACCGCGGCAATGATGTAGTGAATGCGCTTGTCCACGTTGGGAATGGTGCGCCCCAGCGTGTATCCCAGCAGCACCATGCCCCAGACCCACAAAATCCCGCCCGCGATGTCGTAAAGCAGGTAGCGCTTGTAGGTCATTTTCGCGGCGCCGGCGACGGGCGGGCAGAACGTGCGGACGATGGGAATGAATCGCGCGATGATCACCGTCTTCGCGCCGTGGCGTTCATAGAACTCATGGGCGCGTTCCAGATGGCGCTTCTTGAAGATCAGCGAGTCCCGGCGGCGATAGAGTCCCTCTCCGCCTTTTCGGCCGATCCAGTAGCCCAGCTGATCGCCTGCGACCGCGCAGACCGCGACCAGCGAAAGCAGCCACGTCAGCTGCAAATGTCCGGCTCCCGCGAACACTCCGGCGGTAACCAGCAGGGAATCGCCGGGCAGGAAAAAGCCGACGAACAGGCCGGTCTCGACGAAGATGATGGCGCAGACCAGCAGCGTTCCGCCCCATTCAATCAGGCCGCGGACGTTGTACAGCTGCTCTAACAGGTGCTTTGCGAACTCGACCACTTGTGTTGGTTCCCCTGCGGATGTCTCTCGTATTCGCGCTACTAACCCTAGAATTTACAATAGCATGAAAACTGCCCTGATTTCGGCAGAGCGGCACCAAACTGCTAGTACTTTGCTCCCAGCGAAAATGGTCACCTGTACCATTGGTCAGGCCGGACCCAGCCCGCAAACTCCACTTGTTCGAGACAGCGGATCTGAGGAGGCACGACGATGGAAGGTGGCTACGCCGTATGGGTTGGGCAGCCGGTAATTCTGCGAGTGGTGACGGGGAACCTTCGCGTGCCATTGCGCGGGCGGCTGCTGTCCGAAACCAATGACGTCGTCCGGCTGCGCATCGCCGACAGCTGGGACGTGGATATCTTCAAAACCATGGTGGTTGGCATCGAGCACGATATACCGATGTACGTCCTGAACTAAAGGGACGCGGTGAGCGAGATTGCTGTCGCGGGCGGTCAAGTGGATTCAGGCGTTCGGGCCGGAGCGGCGGCATAGCTTCGGCCTCTGGAGTAGCTCAGATGCGGAAAAAGGCGGAAGCGCTGCGCGACGTCCTGGTCGCCCTCAGCATCCAGCTGGTTTTCCGGGCGACGCTTCTGCTGCGGCAGTGGACCTAGAGCCGCCACCGATTACGCGTCCAAGCCGCGGTATAGGCGCCTGATTTTTCGTAGTCGAGTCTAGAAAAGATCTTCCGGCCCATAGCTCCCTCAACCCCAGCCCCGGGTCTGTACCCCCCAGACCCGGGGCTTCTTCTTTTCTAGGCAGTCTCCATCCGGCATCTCTTTCGTGCGAGCAGACACCCACCGCTGGCGTTGAGCGATCGACGGTCGTCCTGCGCTCGGTTGCAAGTTCCGGGTATAAGTTTGCAACCGATGGTATAACTGGTGACTCTGATTAGCGTGTACAACTAAGGAGCGCCATACGTGAAAATCGCCGGGGTCGGAAGCGCGTTTCCCAAGCACTATTACGATCAGGAAATCCTAGTTGCGGCTCTGAAGAACGACTGGCGTCAGCGGTTGCCCAATCCAGACATTCTGGATCGTCTCGAAGACAGCATGAAGGTCGACGGGCGCTACACCGCGCGGCCAATCGATTTCTACGAGAACATGAACAAGTGGGGCCAGGCCAACGACGTGTGGATCGAAGTGGGCCTGGAACTCGGCGAGAAGGCTCTTTGCGGCGCGCTGGCCGGCGCGGGCATGGAGCCCAACCAGTTGAGCGCGATCTTCGTCACGTCGGTGACCGGCATTGCCGCGCCTTCTCTGGATGCGCGGCTGGTCAATCGCATGGGGCTCTCCCGCAACATCAAACGCATTCCCATTTTCGGGCTCGGCTGCGTGGCCGGGGCTGCGGGCATCGCCCGCGCGGCGGACTACGTGCGCGGCTACCCGAAGCAGGCGGCGGCGCTGCTCTCGGTCGAGTTGTGTTCGCTCACGCTGCAGCGCGACGATCTCTCCATGGCGCACCTGATCTCGGCGCTGCTTTTCGGGGACGGCGCCGCGGCCACCGTGGTGGTCGGTGACGAAATCAAGTCGGACGGTCCCGAGATCCTCGCCACCAAGTCGATCTTCTATCCGAATACCGAGCGCACCATGGGCTGGGACATTTCCGAGAAGGGATTCCGAATCGTCCTGTCAGCGGACGTGCCGGACACCGTGCTAAAACATCTCGGCCCGGACGTGGACGAATTTTTGGCCGAGCAGAATCTGCGCCGGAGCGACGTGAAGAGCTGGGTGATGCACACCGGAGGGCCCAAGGTGCTGGAAGCGACGGCCGAGGCGCTGGGGCTGACGAAGCAGGATCTCGATGCCTCCTGGGAGTGCTTGCGGAAAGTGGGCAATCTTTCGTCCACCTCCGTGCTGCTGGTGCTGGAGGACGTTTACAAGAACCGGCGTCCGGCTCCCGGCACGCTGAGCATCCTGGCGGCAATGGGACCCGGTTTTTGTTCGGAGCTGGTGCTGCTGCGCTGGTAGAGAGCAATTTGTAGCAACGGCTCGCCGAATTATAGAGACAGTCAGCATTGGCAAGCAGCCTGCAAGCGGCTGCTTGCGCTTTCGCCTCGGGAGCGTGTGCTACACTGAGGACAAGATCATGGGCAACTCCTTCGACGTCGGAATCGAATCCCTCACGCAGCAGGCCCGGGAAGAGAACTGCGAAGAGCCTTTGCGCGGCGCGGCCGGTTCCGGCCGCAAGTCCTTCTACATCGAGACGTTTGGCTGCCAGATGAACGCGCACGATACGGAGAAAGTGGCGGGCCTGTTGTTGGCGCGCGGGTACACTCCGGCGAAAAATGCCGCGCAGGCCGACCTGATGCTGTACAACACGTGCAGCATTCGCGAGAAGGCGGCGCAGAAAGTCTTTTCGCGGCTCGGCGAATGGCGCGGCGAAAAATCGAAGATTATCGGCGTGCTCGGCTGCCTGGCGCAGCAGGAAGGCGAAGAGATTTTCGAGCGCGCGCCCTGGGTGGGACTCGTGTGCGGGTCGGCGAGCTATCGCAAGCTGCCCGAATTGATCGACGAGTTGGAATCCGGCGGGCGCCGCGTCACGGGCCTCGATCTCGATACCGACGAGACGTTCGAAACCGAAATTACGCGCCGCGATAATCCCATTCGCGCCTACCTGACGATCATCGAAGGCTGCGATTACGCCTGCGCGTACTGCGTGGTGCCGCATACGCGCGGGCCGGAGCGCAGCCGGCCGAGCGAGGCCGTGCTGGCCGAAGCGCGGCGCCTGGCCGAAGCCGGCTACACCGAAATTCAGTTGCTCGGCCAGACGGTAAATTCTTATCGCGATCCGTCACCGCGCGGACTGAATTTCGCCGGGCTTTTACGCGCCGTGGCCGCCGTCGACGGCATCCGCCGCGTGCGCTTCACCACCTCGCATCCCAACGATTTCGGCCGCGACATCGTGGAAGCGATCGACGAGATCCCGGAGCTTTGCGAGCACGTGCATCTTCCCGTGCAGTCTGGTTCCCCGGCCGTGCTTCGCGCCATGCGCCGCACGTATACGCGCGAGGAATATCTGGAAAAAATTTCCTGGATTAAGAGCGCGCGGCGGCCGATCAGTATTACATCGGACATCATCGTGGGTTTCCCGGGCGAGACGGAAAATGACTTCGAGGAAACCATCAGCTTGCTCGACGCGGTCGGCTACGACGGGCTGTTTTCGTTCATCTATTCGCCGCGTCCCAACACGACGGCGGCTCGGATGGCCGGCGCGATCCCGAAGGAAGAGACGTCGCGGCGGCTGGCTTACTTGCAGGAGCATCAGCGGCAGATCCAGGCGGCGCGCAACGCCACGCTGGTCGGATCGACGTTCGAGGTTCTCGTGGATTCGCGGCACGCCGCGCGCGGGCAATGGTCCGGGCGCACCAGCAGTAACCGGATTGTAAATTTTGTTTCGCCGCAGGGAAATCTTTTGGGAGAATACGCGCACGTTTGCATTCAGCGCGCGGGGCCGAACAGCCTTGTGGGCGAACATGCACATGCGACGCAATTCGAGGGGGGGCCGCCATGGAACTCGAAGTGAAGATTCGAGGATTGATGATGGATCCGGCCACCAATCAGCCGGTGGTTGTGCTGAAGGAATTGCAGGGCAGCGGCGTGCTTCCTATCTGGGTGGGCGTTTACGAAGCGCAGGCCATCGCGCTGGAGATCGAAAAAGTCCAGACCGCCCGGCCGATGACTCACGACCTGCTCAAGAACATGCTCACCGGCCTGAACGTCCACGTGCAAAAAGTCGTGGTGTCGGATCTGAAAGACGATACCTTCTACGCCTTGATCTGGATGGAGCGCGAGGGGCAGACCATGTCGATGGATTCGCGCCCGAGCGATGCGCTGGCCCTGGCGTTGCGCCTCGATTGCCCGATCTACGTGGAGGATCAGGTGCTGAAGAGCTCGAAGATCACCAGCGTGGTGTCCGAGAAGAGCTCCAACGAAGAGCTGCGCAAGTGGCTCGAGAATCTGAGCGACGAGGATCTGGGCCGGTACAAGATGTAGCTCGTGCCGGTGCCGGTCGCGGCACGGCCATGCTTCCACCAGCCGGGGGCTGTGAGCCGTTCCGGAACCGTAGTTTTTAAACTTTATGCTTGCGCTCAGCCCGCGAGAGTAGGTAGAGTGAGCCTACTCGTAGTAGCGGAGCAATCGCGGGACTCTATATATAGTTCTGCGGTTGCCAAAAGGGGAGCGAGGGGCAACGGTTTGACCTGCGTCCTGGCAATTGCCAATCAAAAGGGCGGCGTCGGAAAGACTACTACATCCATCAACCTAGCCGCCGCGCTGGCCCTGCGAAAGAAGAAAACCCTCCTCATCGACCTCGACCCGCAATCAAACGCTACCATCGCGTTTTTTTCTCACGAAGAAGTTCAGGGGACGATGTACGACATCTTCGCGGAAAGCAATGCGGAGATGGCCAAGATCATTCGCCCGACCAAGGACCCCAACCTGTTTCTGGCGCCCGCGCGCCTGGCTCTGGCGCGGCTGGAACAGCAGCTCGCCGGGCAGTTCGATGCGCCATTCAAACTGAAAGACGCGCTCGCGCCCGTCCTGAAGGATTTCGATTTTGTGGTCCTGGATACGCCGCCGGCGCTCGGCATCCTGACCGTCAATGCTCTGGTGGCTTCCACGCACTTGCTGGTGCCCATTCAGGCCGCCTATTTCGCCATCGAAGGCACGGACGATCTGCTGGAAACCTACGGCCGGATTCGTGCGCGACCCAACCCGGGCTTGAAAATCCTCGGCGTCGTGATCACGCTCTACGACAAGCGCACCAACATCTCGCGGGACACCCACGAACAGATTCGCGCCACATTTGGCGACGCGCTTTTCAAAACGCGAGTCAGCAAAAACGTGCGGCTCGAAGAGAGCCCAGCCTATAAGGAAACCGTGTTCAGCTATGCGCCGAAGTCTTCCGGCGCCGAAGATTACAAGAAGCTTGCTCAGGAGGTAATTCAACGTGTCGAAGAGGATCGGGTTGCCCGTCACTCTCAAGATGCGGCATGACGCGCATTACGTCGAAACGCTGACCAGCTACAGTGGCGCGTCCATTGGCCGGATGGTCCCGATCGATAAGATTCGGCCGAATCCTGACCAGCCGCGGAAGCACATCGGCGATATCCGCGAACTTTCCGATTCCATTCGCGAAAAGGGCGTGCTGGAGCCGCTGCTGGTTCGCTACGTCCCGCGCGAGGACATGTATTACATCATTTCCGGAGAGCGCCGCTACCACGCGTCGCAGGCGGCGGGCCTGCACGAGCTGCCCTGCATCGAAAAGATTGCGGACGATGCCGAAACCCTGGAACTTGCGCTGATCGAGAACCTCCAGCGCAAGGATTTAACTCCTTTTGAGGAAGCCGACGGCTTGCAGCGTCTCGCCGACCAGTTCGATTACACGCACGACGACATCGCCAAGAAAATCGGCCGCTCCCGCTCGTCGGTGACGGAAATTATGTCTCTGCGCGTGATTCCCGCGGACGTGCGCCGTGCCTGCGTCGAGGGCGCGATCGGTTCGAAGTCGCTGCTGTTGCAGGTGGCGCGCCAGCCCACCGAGCGCAAGATGCTCGAAATGGTCGACCGCATCCGGCAGGGAGGCCTGACGCGTGACGAAGCCCGCCGCGTCCGCAAGGAAGACACGGAATCCGCTCCCCGGCCGCAGCCCTTCGTCTTCGATTACGACGCGGAGGACCAGTCGTTCCATCTGCGCCTGCAATTCCGCAAGAGCCACGTCAGCAGCGAAGAGCTGGCCGCCGCGCTGCGTGCCGTGTTGCGCCGCCTCGAATCCGGCTCCATCTCCTCCTCCGCCGCCTGATTTCGCCGGTGCGCAGAATTCTGCAGCCGTCGACCGGACTGCGGCACCCTCGATCGGTGAATCGGGTATCTGGTGCATGATCGCAGGATCCCCTGCTATCCTATTTCCATGGAACTGAATGCGCAGCAAGTCAGCGTGCTGGATCGTTTGCGGACGCACGGCATGGACATCGTAGCGTTTCCGATGTACGAGAGCCTGGTGGGTGTAAAAAGAGGGAATTGCGCCGTCCTGCTGGCTCCCACGGAAGGTGGCGGATTCCGTATGTACGGGCAGCCGTCGTATCTGCTCAACGGCCAGCTGAGCGCGCATACCATCCAATCGGACGGCCACTGGTTCGTGCGGAAAGACGAGAAACTCGAGGCCACATCCGAACGGCGCAAGGAGCTCGACGCCTTTGCCGCAGAACTCGCCGAGGTTCTCCTGCCGGTGGCCTAGCCGGCCCAGCGCCCGCGGATGCCGGTTGCACCGGCTCCTTCCCCGATCGACTGGCCTAACGTGCGTTGACACGGTGGGCCGCGCGTGCTAGTTTCCGCCTCGCACATGCCACGTTCTACCGCTCCTCAGGCCAAGCGCATTGCCATCATTCCGGGCGATGGTATCGGCAAAGAAGTGATTCCCGAGGCCGTGAAAGTGATGAAAGCCGCCGCATCGGCCGGTGGGCGCGATCTTTCCATCGTGGGATTCGACTGGGGCGCGGACCGCTACCTGCGTGACGGAACTACCCTGCCGCCGGACGCTCCGGAAATGTTTCGCCGCGATTTCGACGCCATCCTACTCGGTGCGCTCGGTGACCCGCGCGTTCCCGATAACCGCCACGGCGCCGATATTCTTCTGGGACTGCGCTTCCAGCTCGATCTTTACGCCAACGTGCGCCCGTGCTTTCTCTTCGACCGCCGCCTCACTCCGCTGAAGGATCGCGACGAGAAGGACATCCGCTTCGTGGTGATCCGCGAAAACACCGAGGGCCTGTACGTCGGCATGGGCGGCTTTTTCAAGAAGGGAACCGCGGACGAAATCGCCACGCAGGAGGACATCAATACGCGCAAGGGCGTCGAGCGCGTGCTGCGCTACGCATTTGAATACGCCGAGCAGCACGGCCACAAGCGCCTGTGCATGAGCGACAAATCGAACGCGCTGGCCTACGGCCACGATCTCTGGCAGCGCACCTTCGCCGAAGTGAAGCGCGAGTATCCGGAAATCGAGTCGAGCCACATGTACATCGACAACCTGCTGATGCAGATGATTCGCGATCCTTCGCAATTCGAAGTGATTGTCACCTGCAACCTCTTCGGAGACATCGCCAGCGACGTGGGCGCGCAGCTCGCCGGCGGCCTTGGGCTGGCGCCCTCGGGAAACATTCATCCGGGGCAGGTCTCCATGTTTGAGCCCGTGCACGGATCGGCGCCGATGATCGCCGGAAAGGGAATCGCGAATCCCATGGGAGCGGTTCTCGCCGCCGCGATGATGTTCTCGCACCTGGGGCTCTCCGAAGAAGCCCAGCGCATGGAATCGGCCGTGCGCGCCGCGATCCGCGAAGGCAAAACCACGGCCGACCTCGGCGGAGCTCTCGGCACGCGCGAAGCGGGCGATTGGCTGGCCAGGAAAGCGGAATCCGAGTGATCGCGGACTGAGGCGACTTCTGGAATGCCCCTGTGAAGCTTCACAATGGCCGTGGAGCCACGCAAGGAGCCGGGTACGGCCTCCAACACCGGGCCGCGCCCTTCGAAGCCTCTCGCGGGGCGCAGGCGCGGAATTCGCGAGCATCCGCAGCCGCGCCAGAGCGCATCCAGTGATTTGTTTTTTGCTCTGGATGGCGTTTTTCTCTATTCTGTGAATGCCGCATTCATACCAGCGTTTGACGGGAGGGTTTATTCGTATGTGCGCACGACGTGTGGTCTTAGGAGTGATGGCATTTCTGCTAGCCGGTATTCCGTGCGCCGCGCAGTCGGCGCACTCTTCCGCGCAGGATGCTGTCGCCGGAAATCATGCGCAGTTGCTGAAGACCACGGAGTCTTTCGTTCGTGAACTCTTCGCCTGGGGCCCGAACATTCCGGTGAAACTGGGGCCGCTGAAGCAATCGGCCGCCGCGAATTTCTACGAAGTGCCGGTGCGGGTAACGCTGGATGGCCGCATTGAAAACGGCGATGTCTACGTCAGCAAGGACGGCAAGACGCTGGTGCGCGGAGCCCTTTACAATGTGGACGCGGACCCCTTCGCTGAAACCCGCGCGAAGCTCAAGTTCGATGGAGACCCAACGCTCGGTCCGGCCAACGCGCGCGTGACGCTGGTGGAGTTCAGCGATTTCGAATGCCCCCATTGCCAGGAACTCTACGAAGTGATGAAGACGATTGAGCACAAATATCCGCAGATCCGCATCGTCTATAAGAATTTTCCGCTCACGCAGATTCATCCCTGGGCGGAAACGGCTGCCATCGGAGGGCGCTGCGCGTATGAACAATCTCACGCCGCGTTCTGGAAAATGGAGTCTTCGATCTTCGAAAGTCAGGATGCGATCACTCCGGACAACGTGTGGGACCGGCTCGTCCAATACGCCACGAAGGCCGGATTGCAGCCGGACACATTCAAGGCGTGCATGGCTTCGGCTGAAGCGAAAAAGGCCGTCGAAGAGGACCGTGCCCAGGGCGTCGCGCTCGGCGTGGACAGCACTCCGACGGTGTACGTCAATGGCCGCCCGTTGATCGGCGGCGACCTGGCTGCGCTCGAGCAGTACATCAACTTCGAACTCGCCAAAACTTCCGCGGCAAGCCAATAGGCAGCGGCACGCGGCGGGTTAGCCCTTCGGGGCCTGCGCGCCGAAGCTGAGCAGACGCGTTACAAGTTTGGCCAGGGGCATTTTGTTCGCGTTGGCCGCATCGGCTTCGTCGAAATAGCGCCGCCACTCCACGTCCGGAAATCCCATGCGGGTGGCTTCGGCGGGCAGTTCTTCGCGCCACGATCTCCTGCCGCGTGCCGCCAGGCTCTGAATCGCCCGGAATACCGTCGCGTGCTCCGGTTCTCGCCACGAATATCCCGATAGCTCGCGCGCGAAACGGTTCGTCTCCCCGCCGGCATCTTCCCTGCACAGTGCGCGCAGTATTTCACGCTCGATCGTTAGGGTATCGTCCACGTCCGTGTTGGTGGCGCGGTCTTCTGCCATGATGGGTCGGCACGCGATTGTACTGCCGACATGGTGGGAGAAACAGGTCCGCGAGACACGTGTAACCGTGACCTGGAATGCTACATAGCAGCGCGTCGGAAGGGGAAGAGACTGCGAGCTGTTAAGTCTTAGGCCGCGACGTGCGCGACAATCGGCCGCACGAAATCGATGCGGTCGATCGTGGCCGCCACGCCGTACATCGGTGTGGTCTCGTCTGGCAGTTGTGTCACACGAAGCGCTTCCGCGCTAGCGCGGATCAACGCCGTGGAACCCGGATCCCGCTCTGTGGGGAGCGCGAAGGTCAGTTCCATTTTGGTTCCCGGCTCGACCGGTACGTCCGAGTGGAAATAGACGCCCGTGCGCGAGATGTCGCGGAGCTGAGCTGTGTGGAATTCTGCCGGACGCTGGCGCGATGTACACACTTGAAGCGGAAGGTAGACTTCATACCTTCTGGCTTTTCGTCTTTCACCCATGGGTCCCCCTCTAAAGCACAAAAGCAATGCCGCTGCCAGTTGGACGTTGGCGGCGCGCTGAAAATAGGGCCCTTATTTGTGCCCCACGGCACGATTTTGGTGCAGGTTGTGGAAAAATTTCCTTAGCTGGGAAATAGATTCACGCATTACTTTTGTAGGGTGTGGTACCTACTGGTTCTATGACCCTTGGGTTTTGTCGCCGCTGGGCTGGCTCAAACTTTCCAGCCGGCGCCCGCCACGGAGGCGTGATCGGCGGTCGTTCGGGCTGGGCTAGAGGACCGGATCGAAAAGAACCGAAGCGCCCTCGGCCTGGGTTATTAGTCCCTTGGTGATCAGCAGGCGAATCAAGCGTTCGACGGTGGCGTGGTCGGGCCCTTGCAGCGCGGAGGGAAGCCCCGGCTTGGGAGTGACGTCGTGAAACACGATGGCGCGGGAACCGGTGATCTCGATGAGCCACTGCTCAAGAGCTTTCCGCTGCGACTGGTCAAGGCTATCGAAGGCGATGCCCATGCCGAGCCCGGCCTGCGAATAGACCACCACCCCGTTGGTGTCCAGTTGCGTTTTGCCCTTGCGCACGCCCACATGCACTTGGGCGCCCACGGGAAGCGGCACCAGCGTATCGACGAAGCATCCGCCCGGGCCGAGGTCGGTAGTGCGGGTGGAAAAGCGCGCGCCGGAACTCAGATCCACAATCTCCGCGGAGGCGGTAAAAACGTGCCGGTCGGTGGTGCGGCGTTCGGCCTCTTTCGTGGCCGGCTTCGGTGAGCCTGCTTCCGCGGAAATTTTCCTCTGGCTGTGTTCGTACATCGTGTTCACACCTGCTTTCGAATGTCTGCGCTAGCCGCCATGCGCCGGAATCGTGAATACGGCCCGCGATTCGCCGGCACTCGATTATTGTCACTGGTGGTTCGTTGGGCTGGCAAGCGGGTTCCGCGGCGGTTTGCTCAAAGGCCAACCGCAACAACT
>Ga0210077_1000546_pt1 | contig 13400 bp, 11 predicted proteins | sample RushMan_CattailN_5_FD_185556 | JGI IMG/M metagenome (GOLD analysis project Ga0210077, IMG submission 185556) | Wetland microbial communities from San Francisco Bay, California, USA, that impact long-term carbon sequestration -... | ecosystem: Environmental > Aquatic > Marine > Wetlands ... | reverse complement strand
CATGCCGTCGTCACTGGCGGAGGACGCGGAATCGGCGCGGCCATTGCCGAAGCGTTGGCGCGATCGGGCGCAGCGGTATCGCTGCTCGGACGAACAGCGGAGACATTACGTTCGACCGCAAATCGACTCTCCAAGAATTACGGAGTGAAAGTGACGACCGCGACTGCCGATATCGCCGATCACGCGGCAGTTCAAAAAGCCATTGCCAGCGTTTGCGGCACCCTTGGTTCGCCGACGATTCTCGTGAACAACGCAGGAGTGGCTATATCTTCACCTTTCCTCAAATCCGACGCTGATCTCTGGCGGAAAGTTTTCGACACTGATTTGATGGGAGCAGTGTATTGCACGCAGGCCGTTCTGCCCGCTATGCTCGAAGCCAAGTGGGGACGCATCGTCAATATCGCATCGACGGCAGGACTGACTGGCTACGGTTACATCGCAGCCTACTGCGCGGCCAAGCATGGAGTTATAGGTTTGACGCGCGGTTTGGCGATTGAAACGGCGCGCACTGGAGTCACTGTGAACGCGGTGTGTCCGTCCTATGTGGACACCGAAATGACTGCCGGAACGATCGAGAACATCGTGCAAAAGACCGGGCGCACCCGCGAACAAGCGGTTGCCAGTCTTATTTCGAGCAATCCGCAGGCGCGGTTGATTCAGCCTGTGGAGGTGGCAGACGCAGTCGTCTGGCTGTGTGGCGAAAATTCCGGGTCGGTGACGGGGCAAAGCATCGTCATCGCCGGTGGAGAGTTGATGCCTTGAACGCGGCCGCCGCCGGAACTGCGGCAGAGTCGGGTGTTCGCGGCGGAGGGCGCGCCTCCTATACGTAGGCTGACAGTCCCGTGATGCGCTCGCCGATGATCAGGCGCTGAATATCGTTCGTACCCTCATACGTGTACACGGACTCGAGATTGTTCATGTGACGCATCACGCAGTAATCTTCGACAATGCCGTTGGCCCCCAGCAATTCACGTGACATCCGCGCAACTTCCCGGGCCACCCATACGTTGTTCATCTTGAGCATCGATACATGCGATGGGTGCAATCGGGCCCCGTCCTTCAGGTGTCCCACGTGGAGCGCTAAGAGCTGGGCCTTCGAGATTTCCGTGATCATCCATGCCAACTTGTCCTGTACCAGTTGGTGCGAGGCGAGCGGCTTATTCGCGAACTGTTTGCGCGATTTTGTGTACTGCAACGCCGTGTCGTAGCAGGCCATAGCCGCGCCGATCGCGCCCCAGCCGATTCCGTAGCGCGCCTGCGTGAGGCACGACAATGGGCCGCGCAAACCGTCAACTCCGGGAAGGAGATTTTCTGCCGGGACTTCGCAATCGCTCATCGAGAGGCCGGAGGTTATGGACGCTCGCATGGACAATTTTCCGTGCACGTCGCGCGCGCTGAGCCCTTTCGTACCCTTTTCCACCAGAAAACCGCGCACGCGATTGTCTTCACATTTTGCCCAAATGACGGCCACGTCCGCGATCGAACCGCTGGTAATCCACATCTTTTCGCCGTTCAGGACGTAGCAGTCGCCGTGGCGCACCGCTCGCGTGAGCATCCCGCCGGGATTGGAACCGAACTGCGGTTCCGTGAGCCCAAAACAGCCGATCGCCTTTCCACTCTGCAGCCGGGGCAGCCACTTATCCTTTTGCGCTTCGGAACCGTACGTGTAGATGGGATACATCACCAAGCCGCTCTGAACGGAAGCGAAGCTGCGAAGCCCCGAGTCGCCTCGCTCGAGTTCCTGCATGACCAAGCCGTAGGCTACATTCGACATTTCCGCACAGCCGTAGCCTTTCAGATTGGAACCAAAGAAGCCCAGCTCCCCGAGTTTGGGCACCAAAGCCAAAGGGAAGGTGGCGTCGCTATAGTGCTGCTCGATGATGGGGATCACTTCTTCATCGACGAACTGCCGCGCCGTTTGCCGCGCGAGAAGTTCCTCATCGTTGAGCGTTGAATCAAGATCCAGATAGTCCACACCCGGGAACGTGGGCATGAAGCCCCTCCTCATCCGCACTTCCAGCGGTCCCTTCGCACGAACCGCCGCGACGCCATGCGCGGAGCCTCAACATAATAAAACACAGGCGTTGCTAGCTGTGATGGTCGTCACTGATGTTTCCTTAGTTTGAGCAGAATCTCAGCCAGTTCAATATCTTGGAGTTGTGAATGCGGAACCAACGATGATCCCCTCGGACGCAATCCCCCCGGGTAGCCTCGTTGCGATCGTCGGGAGCGGAACGATGGGCGCCGGCATCGCGCAGGTGGCTGCCGCCGCCGGGCATCCAGTGATCCTTTACGATACGCGTGCAGATGCGGTGCCGGTTGCGATTCAAAATATCCGTCAGACTTTTCAGAAGCTTGCGCAAAAGGGCAAATTGTCCCCCGCCGAAGCGGAAAGCGCGGGATCGCGGCTACGTCCCGCGACTCAGCTGCCGGAGCTTCGCGGGTCCGCCATAGTAATCGAAGCGATTGTTGAGGATATCGAGGTCAAGCGCCAGCTGTTTGCGGATGTTGAGGGGATCGTCGGCGCCGACTGCATCCTGGCAACGAATACCTCGTCGTTATCGGTGAGCGCTATAGCCGCTAAATTGAAGTTGCCGGGCCGACTGGTCGGAATGCACTTCTTCAACCCGGCTCCGATTATGGGCCTTGTAGAAATTGTCCGTGGAGTGGCCACCGACTCCCGAATCTTCGCCCAAGCGCGCGCAACGGCGGTGGCTTGGGGAAAAACACCGGTCGCCGCGGCGTCTACGCCCGGCTTCATCGTCAATCGCGTCGCCCGACCCTACTATGGGGAGTCGTTGCTACTGCTTGCCGAGCAGGCCGGCAGTCCCGCTACTATCGACGCGGTGATGCGTGAGGCGGGTGGCTTTCGCATGGGGCCCTTCGAACTGATGGATCTGATTGGATTGGACATTGGACTTGCCGTGAGCCAATCCCTATTCAGCTCCTATTTCGGAGATTCCCGCTACCGGCCCTCCTTTATACAGCAGGAGATGGTGCGCGCAGGTTGTCTCGGCCGCAAAGCCGGGCGGGGTTTCTACCTTTATGCGGACGGATCCGCGCCAGCCGAACCTCACACGGAACCGCCGGCGTCCCCACCGCAAGAAGTTGAGCTCAGGCCTGGTAGCCAGCTGGCAGCGGCGCTGGAAAAACGGTTGGCGGGCACAGGCATCCAAGTGCGCCGCGGCGCCCCGGATCAATCAAACGGAAGCCACATTCTGATCGGCGGCGCGACGATTGCACTCACCGACGGCCGCACGGCAACCGAATGCGCGCATGAATCCGGGCAGCGGAATTTTGTTGTTGTCGATCTCGCGTCGGATTACATGTCTGCGGTGCGCGTGGCTATCGCCAAATCCCAGGGCTGCGATGAACATTCTTATTCGTCGGCGGTGGGCCTCTTCCAGGCTGCTGGATTCCGGGTATCGCCTTTGAAAGACGTGCCGGGACTTGCCGTGATGCGCACGGTTGCGATGCTGGCCAACGAAGCTGCCGACGCCGTGAATCAAGGCGTGGCAACCGCGCCTGACGTCGATACGGCGATGCGCAAAGGCGTGAACTATCCGCGCGGCCCCCTTGCGTGGGCGGATGACCTGGGTTTGCCGGTGGTCGAGAGAGTGCTTCGGAACCTCGCCAGTTTCTACGGCGGGGAAAGGTATCGCACTTCGCCGTTGATTCGACAATCCTTGTGGGCTGGCCAGCGGCTTCACGAATCGTAAGGCGGCGAAACCGGGCAGCGACATACCCAATTTACAGGCCCCGTCAGTTTTTTGTTGACAAAGATATATTACAGTACCACAATACGCCTTAAGGGGATTCGATGAGGAACTTGGATCGCGAATCGGAGGGTGCTGTAGCCGTGGCGACGGAGCGCGATTGGCAAACCGAACCGCTTGGGGATCTGGTGCAGTACATTGTCGAGCGGCATCATGTCTTCACTCGGGGCGAGATCAATCGGCTCAGTCTTCTTCTTGGAAAAGTGATTCCCCTTCACGGGCGCAGCCATCCGGAACTGCTTCGCGTGCAGACGGCCATGAAAGCCCTTTCAGCGGAACTAATCGAGCACATGGACAAGGAAGAGGGCCTACTGTTTCCGTATATTTCCGAACTGGAACAGGCGGGCCGCTTCTCTCGTCGGCCGCCGGAGCCAGTCTTCGGAACCATTCAAAATCCCATCGCGGCAATGATCATGGAGCACGAAGCCTCTGAGCAGGCGTTGGAGACGCTGCGGGAAACCACTCAAAATTACGCAGTTCCGCAGGATGCCTGCCCAAGTTTCAAGGCGCTATATGAGGCGTTCCCGGCCTTTGCCGCAGACCTGAAACAGCACATCCATCTGGAAAACGACATCCTGTTTCCACGGGCAGTTGAACTCGAAGGCAAATTGACGGATCGTTCGAAGCAAGCAGGCCGAGCCACATAGCATTGGGCCCGCGCGCAGGGAGATATTTCGCAGTGGATGGGGAGTGAAAATGAAAACATCAACGGTGTCGGAAAGAACGGCAAAGCCGGAGATCGCGGGTCCAAACGTGGACGCGGTTCTGCGGATCATGGACGACATGGAAAAGTCTTGGAGCGACAAGAATCTCCCGGCACTCTTCGATCATTACTGGCATAACGACGGCTTCGTACTTTTCACCTCCCGGGGCTCCTATTACGGCTGGGAATCTGCTAAGAACATGCTGGAGAGGTACTTCGACAACTTGGAGGAGATCACCCTGAAATTTGGTCCGCGAAAGGTGCGCATCTTCGGGGATGTCGCGACGGTCGTTTACGAATGGCGCACCGATGGCCGTTCGAAGCTGAATGGCACTCGTCTGTTGCGAGAAGGCTATGGCACCGACGTGTTTCTCATGGAACACGGCTTGTGGAAGCTGTATCACAATCACGTGTCGGTCGGACGGATTGGAACCACCCGGATGCAAGATCATCCGTGGTAGGAAATGTGCGAACGGACCAATGCTTAGCGCGGTCCGCCGCAAGTGAAAGGTAGTCATTGCCTTGTTACCGGAAGATCGTGGTACTACATTGCAGGTTTTGAGGGGGCATGCCACGGCACCAAAGCCCGTCGCCCAGTCGAACGTTGATACCGATTCGGCTAAGGACGTGGTCATTCGGCTGGCGGTTCCCTCCGATCTGTCTTCGCTGGTGGCGTTGGACGAGGAAGTAACCGGCCTTCCGAAGCGAAAATATTGGAAGGAAGCATTCGCACGTTATGGACCACAGGGCGAGGCGGGCCGTTTCTTTTTCGTCGCCGAGCGAAAGAATCAAATTGAGGGTTTCATTGTCGGCGAAGTGCGCGCCTGGGAATTTGGCGAGCCCCCTTGCGGCTGGGTCTTCGTTATTCAGGTCCGCCCGCAAACACGATTGGCGGGGCTTGGAACGCGGCTATTCGAAGCGCTTTGCGACGCTTTTCGCAGTGCCGGGGTAAGGAAGATTCGGACCATAATGGCACGGGACAATCACCTGGTGCTGTCGTTCTTTCGCAGCCAGGGGATGATGGCCGGCCCGTTCATAGAACTGGAAACCACGATCGATTGAAGTGGTGAGAAAGAGCGTATGCGACTTCAGAAGTCCAGTTCGATTGCATTGTACGCCGTGCTGGAACTTGCCGCCCATCCGGCGCATCAGCTTTCGGGGGCCGAGATTGCCCGAAAGTATGGAATTTCGGTTCATCACCTGGCGAAAGTCCTGCGAGATCTAGGGCACGCCGGAATCGTGGATGCGGTCCGCGGGGTCGGTGGAGGCTATCAGCTGATCGCCAATCCGAAGCGGCTCACGCTGCTCGACGTCATCAAACTTTTTGAGCCCGTAGGGCGCAGAGCTGGATCGGGTGCGGATCGCAATGTCGCCACCGACGCAAGCACTGCGTTGGACCTCGTGCTCGATGAGATCGATCAGCACGCGATCGCGACGTTTCACTCGATCACCATTTCCACCATGTTGAAGCTGATGGCGCGGAAGCCGTGGTCCCAACAAGAGCACGAGCCGCGTCCGGCTCGAAGGACGGCATCGAGCCGATGAGCAAACGCTTTCAGTGCCGAATTGGCTGTCGTTATTATGGTATTGGCGTACTAGAATATATGTAATGCTCCGCGCTGGGCGAATTCCGCGTAGCGGCGGTTAGGAGGCACACGTGGCTACCACACCGGTCCAAGGGATCTCACAACTCGACTCCGTTTTTGCTTCCTGTCGGGAGATTGCCCAGGACATGGATTTTTCTACCGCCAAACAATGGCTCAAGGAGAATCCTCAGAAAAAAGCGATCGGCTGTTTCCCGGTCTACTGCCCCGTTGAACTGATCCACGCGTCGGGGATGCTGCCCCTTGGCATCATCGGAGGGGGCAATGAAATTGAAGTCACCTATGCCGATTCCCGCTTTCAATCCTTTGTCTGCTCGATCGTGAAAAGCACGTTGGAGTTGGGCCTGACCAATCGGCTGAGTTTTCTGGAAGGGATGGTATTTCACTCGATCTGTGATCCCGCTAGGAACCTTTCGAGCGTTTTTCAGCGCAACTTTCCAGGCCTTTTCGTTGAGTACGTTCATTTCCCGCAGAACTTTGCTTCACCGCTTGGCAGGCAATACCTGGCGAAGGAATATCAGCGGCTTCTCAATGGCCTGCAACAAAGATCCGGACATGCCCCTACCGCAGACGATCTCAATCGCAGCATCGATCTCTATAACCGGATTCGCGCATCGTTGCGCGAAATCTACCGCATTCGAACCGACTCCCCGCACTTGATTTCCGCGGCCGAATCGTTCGTCCTCACCCGCGCGGGAACGCTGATGGCGCCGGAGAACTTCTTGAAAATGCTTCAAGGTGTACTGTCTGAACTGCCCGGTCGCCCGACTCGGCCGAAAGACAGGATCCGAGTGGTTTTGGAGGGTTCATTTTGCGAGCTTCCGCCGCTCGGCTTGATCGAAACGTTGGAACAGGCCGGTTGTTACATTCTCGATGACGATTTCCTGCGGGGATGGAGATGGTTCACAGAGGATGTTCCCTTGCAGGAAGATCCTTTGGCAGCTCTTGCGGAAAGCTATTCCGAGCGGGCTTATTACTCCGGCACAAAGCACGACACGCGAGAGAGGAAGGCGGAACATTTAATTCGCCTGGCCAGGGAAAAGAAAGCGGACGCGGTAGTCATTCAGGCGGCGAAGTTTTGTGAACCAGCCCTCTTTGATTACGCGCTTTACCGCAAGGCTCTCGAAGACGCGAAGATTCCTCATCTGCAGTTGGAATTCGAAGAAAAGACGTGGAGTTTTGACCGTGCACGTTCCGAAGCGGAAACCTTTGTGGAATCACTCTTGTTCGACTGAGACAGACGGTTGAAAAGTAAAGGAGTTTGACCGTGACACAACCCGCAGCAAAGAGCGACTATCAGGGACGCATCCACAACCTTCAGAAGGACATGATCGGCCGCTATTACTCTCGATTAACGGCGGCGGCGGAAAACAAGAGCGAGAAGGCCATCTATATGTTGGTCAGCGGGAATCCGGTCGAGCTGATCGAGGCCTTCGACATGATCCCCGTCTATCCCGAAGTAAATGCCCTGCAGCTTGCCGTGAAAAAGCAGTCGTTGCCTCTCATATTGGCGGCGGAAGAGATGGGCTATTCGACGGACAACTGCGCGTACGTGAAAGCTGACGTCGGAATGTACTTCGCCGGGCGGAAGACGCCTTTTGCCACAATTCCTGAGCCGGATTTGATCCTCTGTAATTACGTCGGCTGTAACGTTTACCTGCAGTGGTTCGAGCACCTTAGGGAATACTCGAACGCCCCGATCTACAACCTGGACGTTCCGTTCTTCCGCTCGAACTCCGGCGAGCCGTTCGCTGACGACGTGCAATACGTCGTCAAGCAACTCGAAGAAGTGATTGAAGTCCTTGAGCGGATGAGCGGTAAGAAACTTGATTATAAAAAGCTCCAGCGCATCGTCGCTCTTTCCGGCGAGACCGGAGCCTTGTGGTCGGAAATCAAAAAGCTCGCTCAGAACCGTCCGTCTCCATTCGACGCCTACTTTGATTCTGTGATGATGATGGCCCCCCTCTACTGTTTGCGTGGCACCGAGGATGGGTTGTGGTTCTTCCAAGAGGCGTACAAGGAAATGAAGAAGAGGGCGGATAGCCAGGAAGGACCGCTTCCGGAAGAAAAGTTTCGCGTCGTGATGGAAGGTCCTCCGCCATGGCCCTACTTGCGGCAGTTCCGCGATATGTTCAGCCGTTGGGGCGCGGTCGCCGTGGCGTCCACCTATTCAACGGTCGGCGGTATTTGGGAGTTCGGATTCCGTCACGATCCCAATCGGCCGCTGGAAAGCATCGCTCGCCACATGCTGCAGTGGAATTTGACGAACACGAACTTCTTGGAGCGATACCGTCAGATCAAAGAGTACGTGAGTGCTTGGAAAGCCGACGCATTGGTGATCCATTCCGTGAAGAGTTGCAGGCTCTTCTCGGCTGGCCAGGGCGATATGCGCGAATACTTTACCAAGGAACTCAACATCCCAACGCTCCTGATCGAGTCGGATATCGAAGATCCACGGTATTTTTCGGAGGCTCAGCTGCGCAATCGTGTAGACGCGTTCTTTGAGTCGCTTGAGCACCAGAGAATGATGGTTCACAAGTAAGGGACCGATCGGCGCGTCGAGTGCAAAGAAGCACCAGGAAAGGCAGGGCCACATGATTTACGGAGGCGGAGTAGACGTTGGATCAACACAAACAAAAGCGGTCATTCTCGCCGAGGGCCGCCAGATCGTCGGACGTGCCCTCATCAATACCGGAGCAAATGTCTCGATGGCGGCGGAACGGGCGTTCCGGCAGGCGGTTGCTGACGCGAAAATCGAGCCCGAGAGCGTCGCCTATGTCGTGGGCACTGGCTATGGCCGCTACAAAGTGAATTTTGGCAACGCGCAGATCACCGAAATTTCCTGCCACGCCCGCGGAGCCAATCTGCTCTTTCCCAAAACCCGTACGGTGATTGACATGGGCGGCCAGGATGCCAAAGGCATCCGTATCGGCGAGCAGGGCGACGTCAAGGACTTCGTGATGAACGACAAGTGCGCGGCCGGCACGGGTCGCTTTCTTTCGAATGCGGCGGAAACGGTAGGACTCAGCTTGGATAAGATCGGCCCTGTTTCCCTCGAAGCGAAAAAAGCGGTGCGGCTGAGCACCGTCTGCGCCGTGTTCGTGGAATCGGACATCATGTCTTACTTAGCCGAGGGCAAAACGGTCCCGGATATCCTCGGCGGCGTCCACAGTGCGATTGCCGCACGCACGGTAGCGCTGGTTCGCCGCGTAGGCATTGAACCTGAAATTTCCTTCACGGGTGGCGTGTCGCGCAACATCGGGATGGTCAAGGCGCTGGAGGAAAAGCTGGGGCACCCGGTGAATGTTTGTGACGACTCGCATTTTATTGGCGCGATTGGAGCGGCCGTTTTCGCTCTCGAGCGTGCTATGGGTGGAGAAGTATCCGCGACATCGACCAAGACCGGCAGCGTGGGCGCATCTGCACCCCCGCAGCCAAGCGCCCGCACTTGATTGCAAATTCTCGACAGACGCAACTCGAGGTGGCTTATGACTTATGTAGCAGGAATCGACATCGGATCGAGAAGCACGAAGGCCGTCTTGCTGGACGAGTCGCGCCATGTTTGCGCCACAGCGCTCGTTAAAACGCGACCGGACTTTCCGGGCGTCGCGAAGGAAGCAATGGAACTGGCGCTATCCAAAGTCGGCAAGCGCATGGAAGACGTGAAGTACGTAGCGACCACGGGCTTGGGGCGATACAACATTCCGTTTCGCGACATCCAGATCACAGACATCACTTGTGCCGCGCGAGGAGCGGAGTTCCTGTTTCCGAATACCTCATGCGTGCTCGACGTGGGAGGCCAAAGTACGCGCGCGATTCGGCTGCGTGAAGGCGGAAAAGTAAAAGAGTTCAAGTCCAACGACAAATGTGCTGCCGGCTCAGGCGGGTTCCTGGAACGCGCAGCCCATTACCTGGAGATTCCTCTTACGGAGCTCGGACCTCTTTCGATGGCCGCGGAAAAGCCGACTACGATCAGCAGCGTCTGCGCTGTGCTCGCCGAATCGGAAATCATCAACCACGTTAGCGACGGACAAAGCGTCGAAAACATTATCCGCGGCATCCACAATTCGCTAGCTTCGAGATCGAAGGCGTTGTTGTCCCGCGTGGGGCTAGAAGATGAAGTCACTTTTGTCGGCGGCGTGGCGCGCCAGCGCGGAATGGTCGAGTCTTTGAAGCAAACCATCAACCGCTCGGTGAATGTCAGTGAGGAGCCCGACACGGTCGCCGCTCTTGGAGCGGCTTTGCTGGCCTATCAGCGCTTGCAGAAGCTAGGAGGAATAAAGGAACCGGAATCCTTCGTTTTCGGCTAGCGATGCGGGCTCGCGCTTACAGAGTTGCTGCGGCTCAGCGCCCCGTGGGGCCCGCAAATCGTGCTGTCACCTCCCACGGAAGCGGTTTGCTTTTGAAACTCACCGGTTTTTCGCTAACGCGCTGTACCCACAGGAAAGGAAGTCGTTGAAAGCGCGTTCCTTAGTGGATTGATCGGAGTTCGATCCCCACCGCCCCTGCCCATCTGTGGATTAGCATCAACTTGCAGCCCGCGGCGAGAGGCGATCATCCGGCGGTGTTTTTTGCTGCGCGTTCCCGCAGGGCCTGGAGGTAGCCACACCTGCCCAAGATCCTGGATTTATAAGCCGCCGCCCGGAATGAAGTCGCAGAAAGTCGGGTGGTCTCTTTGACGAAGTGGATTCGACGGAATGGTTGGGGTGAGCGATGGGATTTGAACCCACGACCCTCGGTTCCACAGACCGATGCTCTACCGGCTGAGCTACGCTCACCACCGTACAAAAATCATAGCACGGCGTTGCGCATGAGCATAGGCGCTGATTCGGACATTCGTGGCTGCCTGATTTCTAGAACGTGAAACCGAGCGCAATCAATCAGACCGCGGCTACGCTTTGCGCGGGAAGGGAATTGGCGCCGAAGGTCTGCGCCGCTGCGCGTATCGTTTCAGGTGATCGCGCGCCTGATCGGCCCAGGGGCCGTTCGGCGCGTGACGCAGGTAAAGCCGCCATTGTTCGCGAGCCAGCCGCCGCTGTCCGCGTTTTTCGTAGGCAAGCGCCAGATTGAATCGCGCGTCCGCGTGACTGGGTAGCACGCGCGCGGCGCAGCGAAGATGTCGAATGGCTTCGTCGATTTCGCCCTGCTCTTCGAGGACGCAGCCGAGGTTGTAGCGGCAGATGCCGTTCCACGGATCGAGCTGCACGGCCGTCAGGAACGCCGCGCGCGCTTCGTCCACATCTCCTGTTTGGTAGAGCGCGACGCCAAGATTGATGTGCGCCTCGATCCAATCCGGGGATTGTTCGACGATTTGCCGGTAATAGCCGATGGCGTCGGGCAGCGTGCTCTCCTCCGCTTCGCATTCGAGCGCGGCGCGGAAGAGATCCTCGGCCGTCGGCCCCTCCAATGCCCGCAGCTTGGCTTCCGGCCTCGTGGTGTCAAACGAAAACGCCCATTGCTGTTTCAGCGGATTGAACGGGCGGCTGTCGCCGGGAGGGATCACCATCACGTTGCGGCCCTGCTCGACAAATTGCAGCTGATGCAAGGCAAGCGGCGCAGCGCCGAATTGCTGTTCGACCAGCTTCAGCGCCTGCCGAACGCGCCGCGCGGAAATGCGGCGGTCGGTGAGCCGTTGCATGGTGCGGAGTGAAACCAGGTCGCCGAAGCTATAAAACCGCTCGCCCCAGCGTGCCCGGGGACGAACCAGCCGCAAGCTCTCCCAATATCGAAGACGGCTCGGCTGTACTCCCAGAATGCGCCCCACTTCTCTGCGGGTATAACTTTGTGACAAGCGAGCGCTCCCGTCAGGCGTAAACCTGCAGTCGATTATGCACCCTCTGTCAAATCTCCGTGAATTGTTTGCGCCGAGGCCGTTGGGGAACAATCTGATTCGCTGGTTCAGGCGGGTACATTGCCAAGAAGGCGACAGGTCCGCGCAGGCCGATTGCGCGTTGAGCCCAGCTTGCTACACTTTTCTTATGTTTACGTGTGTGGGGATTTCCACGTAAATCGCGCATCCCATGACATTGGACAATACCGAGCGTCTTTATTTGGAGCGCCAAGTGACGCTGGCGCGCGCGGTGATCGCCGCGCTGTCTTTGGTCGCTCTGCTGGAAACTTCCGTGGCTTCCGTGCGGTGGGTTTCCATGGTACTGCTGCTCGTCTATCTGCTGGTGGCTCTTGGGGCCGTGTTTGCGGAGCGTTTTTTTCCTAATTGGCACCTGCGCATCCCTCTGGCAGTCGATTTTTCCGTGCTGGCTGCGCTGCTTTATCTGACGCCTTCGGTCTCGGCCTTTTGGTTTCTTTTCCTGTTTGCTGTTTTCGCGCTGGCCACGCGCGGTAACACGCGGGCCATGTTCGCGCTGGTAGGGCTCGCAACCGCCGGGATCATTCTGCGCGTCGCCGTCGAAGATTCCTTTCAGTGGCAGAGCACCTGGCACTGGGCCGCGATCGGCTTGGGCACCATCGTATCGGGTTTGGGCATGGGCTACTTAGGCGCGCGCGAACGGGAACACCTCGGCCGGCAGCAATTCCTCGAAAAAATCACCGGAGTCTTGCGTTTCGACCGTGGTTTGACCGAATCCATTCGCCAGGCGCTCGGGGAGCTGGCCCTGGCGTTTGATTGCGAGCAGGCCTGCCTGGCGGTGCGGGATGATGAAGTCGAGCGCCTCTTTGTTTGGAAAGTGCGGCCCAACGACCGGGAATCGTCCGGATCGGAGACTCTCCCATTGGCTCGTTCGGAAGCATTTCTGATCGATTGCCTGGAAGTGTCCATGGGCTGGCGGCAGAACGGCGGCAGTGGCGAAGGTTTCGGCTGGGACCGCCGTACCGGCCGTCGTTTTCGTCGTGTGCCGCCGCTTGCGGACGCGACGCGCGAGGAATTGGGCGCGACGTCGCTGCTGGCGGCAACGATCGAAGCGGACGGGCAGCCGGCCGGGCGCGTCCTCTTGATGAACGCCAATAGCGGGCGTAAGGGATTTTCCGATGGCGATTTGCGCTGGCTCGAGCGCATCGTGAGGCAGTTGGGCCCGCCGCTCGAAAACGTCTTTCTGCTGCGCAGCCTGCGCATGCGCGCCGTCGAATCCGAGCGCAGCCGCGTGTCGCGCGATCTGCACGACGGCATCTTGCAAACGCTGCTGAGCCTGAATATCCAGCTGGACGTTCTGCGGCACAAGCCTCCGCAAACGCCGGAGAAGCTGTGCGCGGAGCTGGCCAGCCTGCAGCGCACCGTGAAGGAGCAGAGCGAAGAGTTGCGCCACATGGTCACGGAGATGCGCCCGCTGCGCGTGGAAAGCGCTGATTTGAAGGAGCTGATGT
>Ga0210077_1000545_pt1 | contig 13464 bp, 14 predicted proteins | sample RushMan_CattailN_5_FD_185556 | JGI IMG/M metagenome (GOLD analysis project Ga0210077, IMG submission 185556) | Wetland microbial communities from San Francisco Bay, California, USA, that impact long-term carbon sequestration -... | ecosystem: Environmental > Aquatic > Marine > Wetlands ... | reverse complement strand
TTTCTGCTAACGAACGCTGTTCTAGTTCCATTTGTAACTGCCTGATCGCCCGCTTAAGCGCATCGGTGCGTTCTGAGACAACTTTTTCAAGGTGATCGCGCGCTTTCTGCAACTCGACCTGGTCTTGCTTGAATTGGGTGATCTGGTGAAGCACTACAACACGTCCAACGGAATTTCGACGAGCATCCCTTAATAAAGATATATGCAGATCATAGTATTGTTTATCGGTTCCATTATTAACAGTGAATTCTGATCTATATTCGTCTTCACTTCTGGCATTTTCTATGTGCGCAACCAATTCGGGTATGATATGTGAGATATTCTTACCCAAAGCCGTGTCATCCAAGTTATTGAATATTTTTTTGGCTGAAGGGTTTACCTCTACGATAGAGTCATCTAGATCCAACACGATGACACAATCTGCCATTCCTGCAAATATGACTTTTTGTGCGATAGGTAATATACTAACGAGCTGAAAACGGAACAGGCTGACAAAATATAGCAACCCCGAAGTCAGGAACAAAAACGCGGTTATATCCAGAAAATATCCCGGGCTCCAACCACCTATGTAAAAGACATTACCTATCCAGGGAAGAAATATGGCAACGAGGGTGAGTAAAACCTGCCAGCGCTGTAAACGCACAATATCGAAGATGCTAGATAGTAATTTGAACGATCCGATCAATAATAATAAATAGCTGAAACCCATGAGCACCCAGAACCAGGGGCCACGGTTAAAATCCAATATTTCCAAGGGACCTACCTTCACTAAAATCACCTGTTTCCAAATCAGGTGATGAAGATCATTAGTCCAAACAAAAATCAATGTCACAATTGGAATGGCTCCTAAAGCAATCCAATACTTAAGGATGCGTTTCATCCATCCAGGATTATTGACGTACTGGGCGACAAATGTGAACCAAGCAACGGGTATGCTGACTATCCCAAAGTACTCAAACCGCTCCCAGAAAAGTTTATAAGTGAGCGTGGAAGCTATAACCTCAAAAGCATATCCCAATGACCAGATGGATGCACCAAGGATTAGCCCGCTGAGAGCTCGTGAGCCTGGTGCGTGCCTGTATCTGGCAATGTAAATTGCCATAAAAAAACCCAGAGATGAGCTGGCAAGTAACAAGGTCGTATCAAAAAACTTCAATAATCCACTTATCCTTTATAAGCATGGCATATATAAGCAATTCATTAATATCCATGCAAAGTAAAAATCATAACACTGAATACAGATGATAGAATGACGAATAATATTAATTATTACTAATTATTACGATGTTGTTTGTCTTATATGGATGATATTTTCAGATGCAGCATATTTTTTTACAAAGTCAAAATCGATATATTTTTCAAAGCCCTAATAAACGCCGGTGAGAAGTTATGTATTAGATAAGGTGACAAAACCTTAATTAACGGGATTAAATCTGCGCCAATGCATCAGAAATACTAATCCCCTTATAATCATGCTAGAATAAAATATTGCTCACAAGAAGGAGTGGCTTAAATATGGAAAACAGTAATTTTCGTCAATTACTCCATCAGCTTGATGAAGAAATAAGAAATACTCACACAGTTGATGAAAGAGGTAGGGAAATGCTTCGTAATCTTGAGGTTGATATCAATACTTTGCTTGAACGTTCGGGAGAAACTCCCATTGCTGTGCATCCGTCGATTACCCAACGCTTTGAAGAAGCCATCAGTTATTTTGAAGTGACACATCCCAAATTGACTGCAGCAATCGCCAAATTGCTTGAATCGTTGAGCGGCGCTGGTGTTTAATTGATCGTAATTTAATATTTTCCCGCGCGCGAATTATTGCTTGCTGCCAGTATTCAGTTATAACTAAGCGGGATCAGTGAGGATTTTATTTTAATCACACAATTCTTTTACAGAGACAGAAACCATTAATTTCCTGGTTTAGATGTTTGTAAGTTTGATACAATTTTCATCTTAATACTAGGATATAATAATGCTTCATCATAAACGGCATCTTAAATTCGATGATTTTAATATCAACAGGATTATAATAATTTGGGGGAAGATGATCAGAAGGAAATGAAAAGATTAAAATGAAACAGCGTACAATAGCAAATACCTCAGTAGGCGAGATTGGCCTGGGTTGTATGGGAATGAGTCAATCTTATGGTCCTGCAGATGACAAAGAATCTCTTGCAGTATTAGATCGGGCAATTGAACTGGGTTGTAATTTCTGGGACACTGCTGATGTATATGGCAATGGTAAAAATGAAATCCTACTGTCTCAGGCTCTCAAAAAGCATCGCCTAAATGTATTTCTAGCCACAAAGGTAGGCAACGTGAGGGATCGTACCCTCACTTCTCATCAAGACCAGGTAAATGCGAATGCTCCATGGATCGTGGATGGAACCCCGCAATACATCAAGAAATGCGTTGATCTTAGCCTTCAGCGCTTAGGTGTGGAGGTGATAGACCTATATTATCTTCACCGTGTAGACCCGCTGGTTCCGATTGAAGAAACTGTCGGCGCTATGTCTGAACTGGTGAAACGGGGTAAAGTGAGGTTTTTAGGATTAAGTGAGGCATCGGCTGAAACCATTCGCCGGGCAATGATTATACATAAGATCACCGCCTTACAGTCTGAGTATTCTCTTTGGACGCGTGGAATAGAAGCCGAAATTTTGCCCACCTGCCGCGATTTAGGAATCACTTTCGTTCCTTTTTCACCCTTAGGGCGTGGCTTTCTAACTGGGACGGTAAAGAAAGCTCAAGATCTTTTCCCGGATGATTTCCGTCGGCGAATCCCACGCTTTTCTGGAGATAACCTGATAAAAAACTTGCGGATTATTTCAATAATCCGGCAGATTGCAGATAATCATCATGCAACTCCAGCCCAAATTGCCCTGGCTTGGGTACTCACCCAAGGTAAAGACTTAATCCCTATTCCAGGAACTAAGCATGTTAATTACCTGGAAGAAAATATCGCTTCAGCAAATATCAGTTTCACAGCAGAAGAATTAGCACAGCTCGATCAAATCCAGGTTTTTGGTGAGAGATACCCTGAAGCTAGCAAGAAATTTATCCAACGATAGCTTTTTATTACCATATTCATAAAATATAAACGATCAAACGGTTATACGTTTGATCGTATATTTTTAATCCTGGGCTTTTTCCAAAGCTTTCAAGATCTCTTCTCCAAAATGCTGGAATCTCCACGGTACGTCCGAAAGATAATCGGAAAGTGCTTGCAATTCACGGGGATTACGGGAAGCAAGCTTATGTAGCAAATCCCTTGGCAGTATAATATCTGACTCCACTTTCATTTGGCGCGCTTTTTGCTTACGCCATTGTTTGAGTATTTCTACGCGTGCCAGGAATCGATCATCAGGGCGCATATTCCGGTGTGGATATACTGGTTCAGCTTGTAATCCACGCTGAACTGCCTGTAAGAGAACCTTCCCATGACGCTGCATCTGGTGATTGGTCATTCCCGGCAAGGATTTTAATTCATCCAAGTCTTCAGGCAGACTGTAGGCGATAGTAAACAAAGTGTGATCACTAATCACTTTAAAGAGTGGGCGATTGATTTGCCTGGCTACCTCATCACGATAAATGCATAATTGCTGTAGCACTGCGGCTTGTTGTGGAGAAAGGTGATGCACGCCGTTTACCCTCCAGCAATCCGTTTTGCCATTATTCGGTGTAGCTTCCACCCGGCAAAGCCTTTTAAAATCCTCCTGGGCGAGTGGTAATAAATTTTTTTCCTTAAGCTCTCGCTCAAGTTTGTCCTTTAGAGAAATCAGGTAATGTGTATCAAGGCGCGCATAGTCTAATAGATATTCTGGCAATGGCCTTTGCCCCCAATTGGCGCGCTGGTGCCTTTTATCCAGCTGGATGCCAAATTCAGCTTCAATTAATGAGCCTAAACCAACTCCCTTCCGACCCAACACCCGAGCTGCCAGCATTGTATCGAAGAGATTATTGAAGCTGAAACCAAAGTCGCGTTTTAGGCAGAGAAGGTCATACTCTGCAGCGTGAAATATTTTTAATATGTGAGGGTCAGAAAAAATTGGCCCAAGGTTTTCTAAATCCTTGAGTGATAGGGGATCTACTAAATAATCTTCGTCTGGCGTGGAAAATTGAATCAGACACACTTGCTCGCGATAAGCGAACAAGCTGTTGGATTCTGTGTCTACGGCTATATTGGGCTGGTTTGCAAGCGTTTGCACCAGTCTTATCAGCCCCCCTGGTTTGGTAATGGGTCGGCTGAATTCAGGTATGGGCATGAGATTATTATAGTCCAATTAATCCCCATTTCTTCTGCACCATGCAATATTTGTATTTCATCCTGGCTTGACAGTCTCGTTAAGTGATGTTATAAATTGACTGACCGGTCAGTTATTTATAGGAGGGTTTTATGTCTCCTCGTCCTGATGTAAGCGAAGAACGCCGTAATCAAATCATTGAATCAGCCATCAAAGTCTTTGCTCGTGAGGGTTTCGCAAATACACGTATGGAGGATGTTGCTGCTGAATCTGGTTTGAGCAAGGGATTACTCTATTGGTATTTTAAAAGTAAAGAAGACATTATTATCGCTATTGCTGATTTGCTTTTCAGCGCAGAATTTCGCAAAATGCAGAACCTTTCAATTAAAGGACAGACTTCCCATGATTGTTTGGAATATTTCTTAGATATCTTTGTTAAGGACCTGCAAACGATAATCAAACTTTCACCTGTGATTTATGAATTTTATGCTCTAGCCTTTCGAAATAAGGCCGTGCGACACGTAATGCATGAATATTTTCAAAGATTTATGATGATCATGGAACCAATCATCTTGCATGGTATGGAACAGGGAGAATTCGTGTCAGGCAGTGCTCGCCAGGTTACCATAGCTATAGGCGCTTCCTTCGAGGGCACTCTGCTATTATGGTCTTATGCGCCAGATATAATCCAACCAGAACAACAATTACGGGCTAACCTGGATATCCTCGTAAGGGGATTGGAATGTAGATGAAATACGCTTTTCTAGACCCCAATAAACCATTGATTACTTGTTCATTTACCAATTGTCAGAGTTGCGTGTTAAAAAGCCAACTGTATTGTCATTTTAATCTTTGGGGCCTGCTCCGCTTCTTGGGCGTTGCATTCCCACCATTTATCCTGGCAGGAATAGGCATAACGCATGTTAATGCCTGGCTGTTAATTCCCTGGGTTGCTTTTGCATTGAGTTATTTTGGTTTAATTGAGATCAGGGTGATGTGCTCCCACTGTCCTCATTATGCTCAGCCTGAAATTAAGTCATTAAAATGCTGGGCTAATTATGGATCACCTAAGCTGTGGAGGTACAACCCTGGTCCAATGTCTTCCAGCGAGAAATTGGTGTTTTTTATCGGCCTTGGGTTGATCGGGGGTTACCCGTTGGTAATATTGATATTTGGCAGAGCGTGGTTATTGTTAACCTTATATATCTTAACAATTGTTGGGATGGGTACTTTGATGTCAAGAACAATGTGCAATCACTGCATGAATTTTGCCTGCCCGTTTAACCAGGTTGAGATCAACCTACGTGAAGCATTTTTCAATCTGAATCCAATTATTGATGATGCCTGGAAAGGAGCCCACTGATGAGTAATATCCCGCTGATTGAAATGCAAGGCATTAACAAAATATATCCCATGGGAGAGGTAACGGTAAATGCTTTAAATGGATTGAACCTGAATATCTCGCGGGGAGAATTTATAGTGTTACTTGGTCCATCAGGTTCGGGTAAGACGACCACTCTCAACCTGATTGGCGGCCTAGATCAACCCACTGATGGTCGGTTAATCGTTGATGGTGATGAGATTGATAATTTTGATGAACCACACCTAGCAGAATATCGGCGACATAAGGTGGGTTTTATTTTCCAATTCTTCAATCTAATCCCTACACTTACGGCAGTTGAAAATGTAGAATTTGCTCTTTATTTAACCCAGCGCGGCAAAACACTAAATCAACGAGCATTGGATTGTCTTGATCAAGTGGGGTTAAAGAATAGAGCTGACCATTTCCCTTCTCAACTTTCGGGAGGCGAGCAGCAAAGAGTGGCAATAGCTCGTGCACTCTCAAACCACCCACCTTTATTGCTCTGTGATGAGCCTACCGGAAATTTAGATGCTGACACCGGACGGCAGGTGCTAAAGGCATTACGTGATCTAAATAAACAGGAGCATGCTACCATCGTTTTAGTGACGCATAATACCAGCATTGCACCGATGGCAGACAGGGTTGTTCGTTTACATAATGGTTCGGTGGACAAGATTTTAATCAATGATACACCTGCGCCCGTTGCTGAGTTAACGTGGTGATGCCATGAAGATATTGCTGTTAAAAACAATCCGCGACTTGCGTGCTTCATTGGCCCAATCCATTGCACTTGTGGTTATCGTTATGTTAGGTGTCGCCAGCTATGCTGCTTCAGTCGCAGCATACCGTGACCTGGGTAGCTCCTATCAGCGAACCTACGACCAATTAAAACTGGCAGATGTGACATTTTCGGTTCAATCTGCGCCAGAAACTGTCTCGAATGACATACGGAAGATTGACGGAGTGCAGGCTGTTGATGCACGTCTTGTGATCGATACTGGCATGGAATGGGCTCAAGTCAATGGTCAGATGAATGGTCCAATCCGCGCCCGATTAATCGGTATTCCAGTTGATCAGCATCCAGCAGTTGATGACGTACTCGTGCTAAATGGATTGTACCCCCAAACGAATCCAGGATTTTCAGCCCTGCTAGAATCACACTTTTCCAATTATTCTCATCTGGGTGTCGGAGATTCTGTTTCACCGATTTTTAATGGCAAAGCAGCTGATTTTAAGATCATCGGCGTGGCTGCCAGCCCTGAATACCTGATAGTTAGCCCGAGCAAACAGGAAATTCTACCTTCAGTTAGCAGTTTTGCTGTGCTGTTTGTACCGCAACCAGTATTACAAAATGAACTTGGTCTTGACGGAATGGTCAATAATTTTGCAATCTTGATAAGGCCGGATTCAAACCGTGCAGCCATCGTGAATGCTGTTCAAGCATTACTCATACCGTATGGTTTGCAAGACACTACCTTGCAAGAAGATCAACCCTCCAACGCGGCCTTAAGCGCAGATCTTGGCGGTTTTCGCGAAATTGCATACTTGATGCCGCTGGTCATTTTGCTGGTCGCTGCTGTTTCGGTATATATGATGCTTGGCCGGCTGGTTCGCGCTCAAACACAAGAAATAGGCTTAATGAAAGCCATAGGATATGGTAATAGCTCAGTCTTATTGCATTATCTTCTCTTTGCCTTGTTAATCGGCGTGTTTGGGGCATTACTGGGAGCTGTATTGGGTTTGCCTTTAGGTTCCGCAATTACCAGTTCTTACGCTAATGAATTAGGCATACCAATTGTTGCGTCAAAATTTTATCCAGATTTAATACTAGAGGGAGTAATACTTAGCTTGATAGCGACTGTGCTGGCTGCTATCGGCCCTGCTCGAGGAGCATTACGGCAATCTCCAGCACAAGCCATGCGCCTCGACCCATCCCTTGCCCAGGTAAAAGGTCGCATTTCTTTCATTGAGCATCTAATAAAAATGCCTCTTTGGATTCGCCTGCCCCTACGCAATGTTTTGAGGGTTCCACGTAGATCACTGACAACCGCCTTAGGAATCATTTTCGCCTATGTGTTATTTCTGATGGTATGGGGAATGACCGATAGCATTAATTATTTCTTCAGAAACAATTACACTGTGGTTGAAAAGTGGAATGTGATGGCGTTATTTGATAATCCTCAAAATGAAACTGTCACCAGTACAATCCAGAACTGGCAGGGTGTGAAAAAGGTTGAACCGATAGCAGAATTTCCAGCCACGGTTTTAAGCAATGGTCATTCTGAAGATATTTTATTAACCGCACTTGATCCGTCACAAACCATGCACGGTTTTCAACTGCCAAGCGGATCTTCAGCAGATGAAATCTTAAAACAAGGCCAATTGATACTTACCGCTGGACTGCTCAATAAGGTTGACCTTCACCAGGGAGATCAGGTAACTCTACAAACACCTTTTGGCCAACAGGATTTTATTTTAGGACCTCCTAGCGAAGAGATGATTAATTCAGAGGGGTATATATCGCTTTCTGAATTACAAAAACGGGCTGGTTCTGCTCAACTAATACTCAATGGGGTTTATCTGACGATAGACAACAGCCAGGCGCAGCAGATAAAAAAAGAATTATTTCAGCTTCCTGGTGTTTATAGCGTTCAGCTTAAAGCCGACCTGGTAGCAGATATTCAATCATACCTGGTTCTATTTTATGGCATTATGGGAGTGATGCTGATTTTCTCACTCCTTATGGCTTTTGCATTATTGTTTAATGCCATGACCATAGGTGTGTTAGAACGCAAGCGTGAGTTTGCTACCATGCGCACACTCGGAACCGGGAGGCAGCGGATTGTTGTTCTATTATTTATAGAAAATCTGATTCTGTGGATATTTACCCTCATCCCAGGTTTGGTTTTAGGCTATCTAACCGCTAGAGGAATTGGTAATTCTTTCAATACTGATCTATTTACCTTTAAAATCGTGATAGCACCTGCCAGTTATGGTATTGCAGTGGTTGGAATTCTCCTGACCATGCTTTTGGCTGCACTGCCTGCTATTCGTCGGGTAAATCGATTGGACTTAGCCGAAGCTACCAAAGTGCTAACATAAGGGAGCATGATGATCGCCTGGATAAATTTTGCTGTATTGCTGATTTCAACAATCCTATTCCTGGCTTTTTATATCCGTAGTGTTAGCCCAGCTGGGAGGGAGATGGTGAAAGGGCCACAAGCCTATCAACTTTCTTTCTGTGATCGCATGTTAGCAGGAGCCTTTGAATTCGTTATCTTAGCGAATTATGTTATCTACCATTTCTATCCGTTGGATACACCTTTACCAGCATTGTTCCGATGGTCTTGGACAATCTCATTCATCGTGGCTATCATTATCGGTGTTCCTGCTACAATTTTGATGGTCATTGGGATGCGTGATGCCGGGGAGGAAACCTTACGACCAAAAAAAGAACATCCCATGTATGGTGGAATCTATAACAGAATTCGCCATCCCCAGGCAACCGGCGAGGTATTTCTGTTTCTGGTGATCGCACTGGTCCTTCATTCGCCATTCCTGACGTTATTCTCGCTCATCTACTTCCCTATTTTTATTATCATTTGTTTTGCTGAAGAGCAGGATTTACTGCTGCGTTATGGCGAGGCATATGCAGTTTATTGCCAGCGTACCGGGGCTTTTTGGCCAAAGCGATGGGCTAAATTATAGGAGGAAGTTTTATTCTCGAGCAAATATTAACCAATCCATGGTTCTGGGCATTCTTAGCTGCTGTGGGCTGGTGCATGGGTTTTGGCGTGATAGGATCCCACACAATAGGTAGAAGCAGCAGCTTAGGGATTGCTATGTTTATCTTTGCCGAAGTACCACGTATTTTGCTGCCATTACCCTTTATATACCAACCCCGTTTAGAAACTACTACAGCTTGGCTGATTGTGTTAGGGGTTATCATTTTTGCAGCAAGCTTATTTTTCGGTACGCCTGTGTATCGCATCAAACCGCTCACCGGGTCTGACCGTCAAAACCCATTACGGACTGATAGACTTTACGCCATCATCCGACATCCGCTCATGTTATGTGATATTTTCTGGCTTTTGGGATGGTCTTTAATCTTCAGCTCAATTCTTGGAATAGTCCTCACTCCAGTCTGGTGGCTGATCATTTATGTTCTGACATTTGTTGAGGATGAAGCATCTGTCAGAGAATATGGAGATGCCTATCGCGAATACCACGCCCGTGTTCCACTTTTCATTCCCCGATTAATCCATAACAGAAGGAGATCAATTGATGGTTGAGAAAATCAAGGATATTAAACCTCCTCAGGGGATAGCTCGTTTGGCTTTACGCTTCCCAATCTGGCTTTATCGCGTGGGTTTAGGAGGATTATTGGGCACCCGTTTCTTAATGCTGACACACACCGGACGAAAATCTGGGAAGAAGCGCCATACGGTACTTGAAGTAGTCCGGTATGAGAAAGCAGGGCAGAAATTCACTGTTGCGGCTGGTTTCGGACCTGGATCTGATTGGTATAAAAATATTCACAAAAACCCACATGTTATCGTCCAGTGTGGAAGAAAACATTGGGAAATGATCTCGGTATTTCTATCCTCAGAACAGGCTGGAGATGCTTTATTGGATTATAACCAGCACCACCCAACTGCATTGCGCGAATTAGCACGTTTTATGGGCTATCGCATCGACGGCACTATCGCTGATATTCGCGCCTTGGGACAATATATATCTATGGTTACTTTTCATCCAGAAGCTATCGATAATTAGGCGTTTTCATCTTCACATTAAAACATTAATCTCAAATCCACCGAAGGTCAATGGAATGACAAATGATCATCTTGAAAATAATTTACAGGGGTGGATATATAAATTCATACCAATCATGATAAATAATCAGTTAAGGCTCATTTTTCCCGTAAGTAGTTATATTCCATAATATGGTTCAAATACTCAATAGGAATAAATCTAATGCAACCAGACAGACACGCTTCCTTGCCTTCCAGATCTACATCAGGCTCTTCTTCCAATGAACAAGATGGACAGGTAAGTTCTCCATACACTACTATTCAGGAATTTGGTAAAAATATCTGGATTGTTGATGGCCCTACTGTTCGCGACATGGGGATTCTATTTACCACACGGATGGTAATCGTAAAACTACAAGACGGCTCTTTATGGATTGATTCTCCGGTTCCTGTATCCTTTGAAACCCTCAGGGAAATTAGTCACCTTGGCTCTATAAGTTATATGATTGCTGCAACCCCAAGACACGTATGGCGCTTGGAATCTTGGCACACCCTATTTCCTCAGGCACAATTGTGGGTAACTGAAGCTACGCCTTTCACCTTGAAAAAAGGTAATTTACCGTATACCGGCATTCTGAGAGATACTCCAGAACAAGGATGGGTAGATGACCTGGATCAGCTGCTGTTTATGGGCAGCCCTTTTCTCAAAGAAGTTCTCTTCTTTCATAAATCATCACACACACTGATTCTCGATGACATAATCCAAGTACACGTTCTCGGAAAAGGCCAACCATTTAGCAATGCTCTCCTTAAGCTGGAGGGAGTCACTTCTCCAGATGGTGGGGTTGCGCTGGATATCAGGCTGGCATTCACCAACAGAAAGCTTGCTCGACGATCGCTTGAAAAATTACTTTCCTGGGATTTTGATAAATTAATCATCGGACATGGCAGCTGTATTGAAAAAGATGCAAAGGCATTTGTGGTGAAAGCATTTAGCTGGCTTGTAGATTGAGGCTCTTTAAAATAGAAATTATTTTGGATCAGGGCTATTTTATTCAATTACCTTGAACTGTTATCTAGCTACCTTTTGAAGAAAGGCGAGCAGTACAAGTCTGTCATTGTCAAGCATAACAACGATTTAAATAAGAGGATAGAAATGCCTAAAAAATCTTATTCGCTCCCGCGACATTCGACCTTGCTGAGACAACTCGCATGATCTAAATTGCCAAAGGAGAACGGGGGTAAACCCGTGGTCGGCGTTGAAATGCAGCCTGAACAAGTAGCAAACCTAGCATGCCTTGTACGGAAAGGCTTTGTTATCGGCATGCGGATAGCAAAGCATCCTTCAGCGAATATTCAGCGAGCTATTCAACTGCTGTCGCATCACGATGATGCCAAAAGGAAGGCAAAGGAATTTTCTAAGCTGTTGGCAAAATGGGATGGCCCAAAGCTGGCTACCGAACTACTCTATGAAAAATTTGGTGACAAAACATTATAAAGAAATTCTTATAGTGCGGGTAATTTCTTTTCCATCACCAGGGCAGATTCGCCATCCTGATAATATCGCGTCCATTCTCCCACCTTGACGTATCCAAATTTATCGTACAATCTGATAGCCACATCATTAGACGTCCTGACACAAAGCCTGACCCTATTTACTGAAATTTTTTTCTCGCAAGCTTTCAGTAATGCAGATCCTATTCCCCTGCCGCGATACTCGGGTAATACTGCCACTGTCGCGATCCATGCCACGCCTTCCATCCGGCGAACATCTCCTGCGATAAAACCCACCATCTGCTTGTCATTTACAGCCTTGAAGCGGATCACTCCTGGGAATGTTAACACCCCGATCAAATCTATCAGCGGCCAGGCATCCTTCGGAAAACAGACCTGCTCAACATGTCGTAGTGCACCAAGATCGCGGATCGATGCAATCTCGATCGCCACCCGATCTTCAGGCTGGGCAGGAAGTCTGGTATCCATACAATCCCCAATAATACCGTAATTTTATCGATTAAAACAAAGGCAATACGGAACACGTTTTATTGTGCACCGTATTGCGATTTGTTTTTTTGCCTAATTGCTACTTCTTCTCGGCTGGCTGATCGCCTTTCATATAATTAGCGATCATACTGGTGAATTCTAATGGGAAGATAAACTTGGTAGATGCACCTGAACCGATGCTCTTCAGCGCTTCGAAATATTGCAGGGTCATCGTCTTCTGGTCTACTGTTTGAGCAATCTCAAAGATTTTATCCAGAGCGTTTGAGAAACCTTCTGCGCGTAAAATCTGTGCCTGCCGTTCACCTTCAGCGCGCAGAATGTTGCTCTGTTTCTCGCCTTCTGCTCGAAGGATTGCACTCTGCTTCTCACCATCAGCCACGTTGATGGCGGCTTCGCGCGTTCCTGTAGATTCGGTCACTACTGCGCGGCGGATACGCTCAGCTGACATTTGACGGTTCATGGCATCTTGCACCTCACGTGGAGGAATGATCTCACGGATTTCAACATTGGTCACCTTGACACCCCAGCGTTCGGTCACTTCATCCAGGCGAGTTCGCAGCATATTGTTAATATGTTCTCGTTCGGAAAGTACTTCATCCAGCATGATCCCACCAATAACCGCACGTAATGTGGTAGTTGCCATACCCTGGGCAGCTGCTTCAAAGTTACCTACTTGAAGCACGCTTTCCATCGGGTTCAGAACCTTGTAATACCATAAGAAGTCGATACTGATCGGTGCGTTATCTTTTGTAATCGATGTCTGATGGGGGATCTCCCGCACCTGTTCTCGCAAGTCTACCGGAACACCGCGATCTACAATCGGGATCAGGAAAACAATACCAGGACCTTTTGAGCCAATACATCGACCCAGGCGGAAGACGACCAAGCGCATGTACTCCGGCACCACCCGGATAGCACTGGCAAGTAGGATGATCGCCAAGACGACTGCTCCACCAACCAAGCATAAGACAATGGTTAATTGAGTGCCTTGCATAATTTACCTCCTCATAGATTTGTTGTTAACTACTGAACCCGGATTAATTCTTCTATTCTTCATCTTCAGGGACAGGTTCAACATCCAAAATAAAACCCT
>Ga0210077_1000544_pt1 | contig 13478 bp, 13 predicted proteins | sample RushMan_CattailN_5_FD_185556 | JGI IMG/M metagenome (GOLD analysis project Ga0210077, IMG submission 185556) | Wetland microbial communities from San Francisco Bay, California, USA, that impact long-term carbon sequestration -... | ecosystem: Environmental > Aquatic > Marine > Wetlands ... | reverse complement strand
CAGAAGTTCAGAAACCCTGAACGGTAAACCTTGAACCCAGAACTCTTTAACCTCATAACTCTTGAACCCTGAACCTCTGGACCCTGCAAACAAAGAGGAGTACCGATGCAGCAAGATAGAATAGAAAACGATGTAAATATGAGCCTGGTTCAAATGATTTCAACGCGCAACATGGAAGAGCAGTGCGCCAAAATATCAAAATGGCTTAAACAATATTATAACTTAGATGTGATTGGATTTTTTCTCAAAGAACCCCATACAACCCGGGCTCATTTTTTCACGGAAACCGCTCACATGAAAATTGTGCATAATCTGGAAGATATGTTCCTCAAACTGCACCAAGCCGAGGAAGCACAAAATACCGTTTTGCTTTTTGCACTGAATGAGGGGAAATTGACGGCATTTAATGCTTCGGAACATGCAGGCTCATGTAAGCCTATCGGAATAGGCATCCCACTGCATGTTCCCGGCCACCTTATTGGGACACTGGCTCTGGTTGCAGATCCGAAAACGATTCAATATTTTACCACTGAAGCATTGGAAAACATCTCATTTGTTTCGCTGATATCCGTTCTTCTGGACAATGCCAACTTTCATGAGCTGAACGCCAGAAAAATACGGATGCTTAACCTCTACCAGACAGTCAGCTCATCATTGACGTATATCGGTGATTTACAGGAACTTCTGAGCACCATCACCGGCATCGTAACATCCGAGCTCTTTTGTGAAGAAAGTTCAGTACTCTTTTATGATGAAGGCACCAATGAATTCGAATTTTTTACGGCCTTCGGAGAAACCGGAATGACGCTGGTGTCGAAACGGTTTCCCGCCGACAGAGGAATTGCCGGCCGGGCCCTGAAGGAAGGAAAAACACAGGTGGTCAATGATTGTAAAAACGATCCGGACTTTTATTGCGCAATTGATGAAGAAAATAGTTTTCAAACAAAAAACATCATTGCGGCGCCATTGATTTCCGGTAATGAAAAAGTCGGGGTCATCAATGCGATCAATAAAATAGAAACCAATTTTTTTGATAAAGAAGACGATCAGGTCTTATCGGCCATTGCGGATGAAGTGGCATTGGCAATCAAAAATGCAAGGCTTTTTGATTATATCGTTAGCAGCTACTGTAAAATAAGACAGGGACTCAACACTTGCAGGGACTGCAAACGTCCTCTAAAATCGTGGACGCCTTGTGTGCGGCAAATGGAAATGTCCGGACTCTGAAAATACCATATCGGATAGGGAAAGATATATGCCTTTCCTTTACCGATCAATTCCTCGATAGAGATGTCAAATAAAGAAAGATGAATTAAGATGAAAGTTATGTTCTATGGTACCAGAGGATCCATGCCGGTAGCCGATCCGGATTATGTCCGGTTTGGCGGAAATACCTCTTGCATCCTGGTAACCTTCAGTACGGGCAGAATTGCTATTTTGGACGCCGGTACCGGCATTCGAAAGTTGGGGAATGATCTGTTAAAAAATTCTCATGAACAATACGATAATATCAGCATTATATTATCACATACCCATTGGGACCATATACAAGGTTTTCCTTATTTCGATCCGGCATATGATCCGCGGCGGAACTTCACCATATCCATCTGTGGGAAAGAGAGGATGGGAAAAGACCTTAAAAGCATTTTTGCGACACAAATGCAAAATGATTTCTTTCCTGTCCCCTTAGAAAAGATGGGTGCCAATTTTACTTTCCTTCAGCCGGATATAACCACCTATGAACACCCCAGTGGTATTAAAATAGTAGCTTCCAAGCATAGTCACCGTGGCGATGCATATGGCTATCGTATTGAGGAAGACGGAAAAATTTTAGTATATTGTACCGATGTTGAACATAAAGATGGAATAGATCCTAATGTGGTGGCACTTTCCAGAAATGCAGATCTCCTTATTCATGATGCTCAGTATACCGCTGAAGAATTGGAAGTGAAGAAAGGCTGGGGACACAGCTGCTGGAAGCAAGCCATTGAGGTCGCTGAACAAGCCGCGGTGAAGAAACTGGCGCTTTTTCATCATGACCCGGACCATGATGACATCTTTTTATCGAATATGGAAAAGGAATGTAAGAAACTCTATCCACAAGCTTTTCTTGCCAGAGAACACAGTCAAATCGACCTATAAAAACTCTACACCTCAACGCTCGTTTAACATCCCACAATTATGGGCAATCCAAGCCCACAGCCAGATACGAGCTTTGGCAATCAGCAATTAATAATTGCATTTCTACATGCCCCACTCCTTTTCTTTAAAAAAAACTACCCGATATTTTTTCTTCAGCTCTTTACATTTGAAAAAATTGAATTATTCTATCTCCGCGTAAATTGAGCAGAGATGTTTAAATATTTTTTTAACAGTATAATCAATATGATATTAAAATCGCGTCGATCTTGACGTTTGATCGCGAATGTTGCTGAAATCGTTTTGACAGCGATATCGGAGGTGAGGGTTTGACACTTGTATCGAAAGTGACGGACCTTTTTTCTTGTATCGATAAGAAGGTGGCCGAATTTCAACTGAAAAGCGGTCTGCGCTGCCCCAATATGTGCGGCGTCTGCTGTCCGACCGCTGATGTTCAGACGACGATTCTTGAGATGCTGCCGGCGGCGCAAGAAATTCTTTATCGAGGTGCCGGGGCCTTCTGGTTGGATCGCATAAGCGTCCAAGACCCTACAAGTCTGTGCGTGTTTTACCAAACCCGGCCGGCACCGGAAGCATCAGGACATTGCGGATTTTACGCCTGGCGACCGGCGGTGTGCCGGTTGTTCGGGTATGCCGCCGTTCGAACCCGCGAAGGGAAATCAGCGCTGGCGGTATGTAAACACTTAAAGCAAACCGCGCCCGATGGTGTCGCCGCTGCGATGGCACTGGATGCCGAAGCGCCCTGTTTTACCTGGTACGGAACCCAGATCTGCGGCCTGGATCCTGTTTTGGGAACGAAAATTTTGCCCATCAATATGGCTTTGCGGCATGCCATAGAACGAATGGGGTTACAGATTCATTTGGCATACCGTGAAAGGCTGGACTCCTCCAATAATGCTGCCTGATCGCGGTGGCCGTAAACGATGTGAATTTGTCCAGTCAGGTTAATCTAATTACTTGTAAAAAACCTTAGAGACAGATAAGTCTTAGTATAAAGACAGGAGTCTGGAAAATAACCTTGCCGTTTTTTTTATATCCTGGGTTGGAGCAAAGGAACGTTTCCAACTCGTACAAAATTTACATTCAAAACTGAAAACATAATGGGGCCAACATGGGAAACAATGTTAATGATCCAGACAGAAACGAGGTCCGAGCTTTTATATTTGGAATCATCGACGATATGTCCGACGCAGAAATGCGACAACTTTTGGAAGATCTGGAGAAATGGCAGAAATCCAAGAATGAAAAGAGGAAATATCCCCGGAAAACGACGCTTATGGACATCATCTATTCATCCGATAAAAGGCGTGTTTTTGAAGATTTTGTTAAAAATATAAGCGCCGGCGGCCTATATATTGAAACCAACCTGGTATCAGAGCTCGGCCAACAGTTAAACATGACTTTTTCCCATCCGGAATCCGGTAAACCCATCAAGGTTTCAGGAAAAATTATAAGGGTCGATTCCGCGGGAATCGGTGTGAGATTCAATAAACTGTTAAATGATCTTTAGCCCGAATATTCTCTGTGAACACTTTCGAGATGGCTTTTCTTTGACGGCTTTGATATTTTTTAATCGATCTCAAAGGAGCGTAACATGAATCATCCCCGGAAAGAGTTGAAAAGCCGTTATAGGTTTTCGGATTTTTTATTTTATATCTGCCTTTTATCGGTTCCTTTGGTCACGGCAGTTCTTGCCATCGTCAAAAACTCAGTGTGGTGGACGATTGTCTTTATCGGACTTGGGGGAGGAAGTGCGGCGATAATTTTGAGATTCTATTGTACCCGCTGTCCCCATTACACCCGTGATGAAAAAAATCTCAAGTGCATTTTTTTCTGGGGCTTTCCCAAGTTTTTCAATAAAAGACCCGGAAAACTCGGTGTTTCCGATAAGGTGATCACTTTCAGCGCGACGATGGTACTGCTGATGTTTCCCGTATACTGGTTGCTGATGGCTCCCGGCCTTTTGATCGTTTATGTGTTGTCTTTGATCGGGTTTGGGGCCGCCATCTACCGCAACGAGTGTAATCGGTGTACATATTTTGAATGTCCTGCGAACAGGGTTCCCGAAGCTATAAAAAATCCCCGCTGAAGGGATAATTCCAACGGTCGATTTTCGTTGACACAACATTCAATTCGAAATATTTTAGTAATTATTAAGATGCATCTCTGGGGAAAAAGTTGATCCCCGGGCTTTATTCTCGGTTCTAATTGCTGCCAACTGCTTACATCTTCCGGTTGTACGCTCTCGAATTCTGAAAACACATACTCACTGAAACGGACTCGGATTTCCCGCAATTTTTTTCATTAAAAATCAAACCAAGTTTCAGTTCCTATAAAAAAGCAATTGTTGTAACTCTATTCAAAAAAGGGGGTAATATGAGTAAAACAAAACAATCGGACAAGATTTTTCAGATCATCATGAAACGGATGGTTAAAACCGGTCAGGCACCTCATTACACGGAGATTGCGGCTGAAATGGATGTGCCGGTAGAAGAGGGGCGCAAAGGATTGCATGCGCTTTATTCACCCGGCTTTCCAGGCTGGTTTTTGCCCAATACCGACTACATCTGCTCCTTTCCGCCGTTCAGCAACCTTCCCACCCAATATCGTATCACGATAGACGGCCAGCAGAAGTGGTTCGCCCAATGAGGATTCGAAGCGCTGGCGGTCAGCTGGCTTTTTCCGGGAAAAACAGTACAAATCGATGCACCCTGCCTGGATTGCGGTTCGTCGATAAGGGTAAAAATGAAGGACGGCAAAGTCCAAAACAGCGATCCGGAAGGCATAATGGGATATGTATCGGTTCCCTTCAGGAATTGGTTTGATGATCTTCCTTATGCCTGAAGCACCATGAATCTCTTCCGGTCGGAAGAGCATGTTAAAAACTGGAGCGATTTTAAAGCCGGTACCGAGGAAGGAATCAATCCGCTGTCTAGTGTGGTCGGACTTTTTTCACTCAGCTTTTTTACCAAACGGTTGGACGCTGATTACGTGTCCCGCATGGAAGAGTATATGACGGAGTTGATCGGGGTGTTGAAAAGTATGGGTTCTTTTTGGCATCCACCCGATCAGTAACAAATGACCCGAAGGGTATATTTAGCTGCACTCCGCGAGACACGAGCGGTCAGGTCGGCGAGGAACAGATAATGACGGTCACGAAGAATAAGGCCACACTCTTGATGACCTTTATCCTTTTGGTGTTGATGGTTAAGGGAGTTTCATGCGCCCCCGCGAAGGACATGAAAGGCGTGCATCTTGGAGATATCACTCTCCCGCCGGGATTTTCCATAGATATCTATGCCGATGATGTTGAAAATGCTCGATCATTGGCTCTCGGCGATAACGGCACGCTCTTTGTCGGCACTCGCTCGGCCGGTAAGGTTTACGCAGTTTTGGACCGCAATCACGACGCCAGGGCCGATCAAGTCATCACCATCGCCAAAGGATTGGATATGCCCAACGGTGTGGCCTTTAGGAAAGGTTCTCTTTATGTCGCGGAAGTGAACCGCGTGCTGCGATATGATCGCATTGAGTCACGGTTGAAAAATTTGCCCAAACCGGTAACGGTTACCGACCGGTTCCCACAGGATCATTACCATGGATGGAAATTCATCCGTTTCGGTCCGGATGACAAGCTTTACGTGCCCGTGGGCGCGCCGTGTAATGTCTGCGAACCGGATAACGAGATATATGCCTCGATTACGCGCATCAATCCAGACGGAAGCCACCTGGAGATCTTCGCCCATGGCATACGCAACACAGTGGGTTTTGACTGGCATCCGAAAACCAAAGAGCTGTGGTTTACGGACAACGGGCGGGATTGGATGGGCGACGACATTCCTCCCGACGAGCTGAATCGCGCACCGCACATAGGCATGGATTTCGGTTTTCCTTACTGCCATGGGGGAACCATTCCGGATCCGGAATTCGGCAGCAAACGAAAATGTGACGAATTCGTGCCGCCGGCCATGGCCTTGGGTCCCCATGTTGCTGCCCTCGGAATGCGCTTTTATACTGGAAAGATGTTTCCGGCCCAGTACAGAAACCAGATTTTTATTGCCGAGCACGGATCCTGGAACCGGACGTCCCCCATAGGTTATCGTATCAGTCTGGTTCGTCTCAGTGGAAACCGTGCGATCAGTTATGAAGTTTTTGCTAAAGGATGGTTAATAAACGGCAGCGCCTGGGGACGTCCCGTGGATGTCCTGGTGATGCCTGACGGCGCTTTGCTGGTTTCCGACGATCGGGCAGGTGTTATCTATCGGATAAGCCATGAATGATTGTTGATTGATGATAAAATTTTTCCGGAACCAAAATACTTGCCACAAAGGCACAAAGGCTCAAAGGATATATTTGCTATTCTTTCTTAGTGACTTGGTGTCTTTGTGGCATAAGGAATTCTTTCGATTCATTTCTCTATTTTTTCGATCCTTCTTAAGTGACGCCCGCCTTTGAATTCGGCATTCAACCAGGCATCCACGATTCTAACGGCTTCTTCTTCCGATATCATCCGCTCACCCAGAGAAATCATGTTCGCATTGTTATGTTCTTTCGCCAGTCGCGCGCTTTTTTCATTCCAGCATAATCCGCAACGGATCCGCTTCACTTTGTTGGCCACCATCGCCTCTCCGTTTCCGCTGCCGCCGAAGACAATTCCCAAATCATTTTCCCCGTTGGCAACGCTTTCTGCCGCAGGCCGGATATAATCCGGATAGTCGACCGGTTCATCGCTATCGGTCCCGTAATCCACCACGGCATATGATTTGGATTTCAAATGGGTTTTAATTCTTTCCTTGAGTTTATAACCGGCGTGGTCACTTCCTAAGGCAATTCGTTTCATTTCATCACCTGTTCGATACATCCGGTGGTTTTAACACCGCTTGTTCATCATCACCTGCATCGACCCTGACCGCTGAGCAGTGTTGAAGCGTTTCAACTCCGCCTTTGAGCGAAAAATGTCGAGCGAACCAATGCCCCGATCATATTGAAAACAATACGGGCGGCAGTAAGCGCCGCCAGTCCGTTGGTATCTTTCTCCGGCACGAATTCAACCAGATTAAACCCGCATACATTGGCCTTTTTCGTGAGTCCGTGCAATAAATCCACGATCTGCCGGTATGACAGCCCGCCCGGCATAGGGGTATTAACGGCAGGCATTATCGATGGATCGAGACCGTCGAAATCGATGGTCAACAAACAGGCTGAACCAATTGCGACCCGGTTTAAAATATGAGCTATACCGCGGTCCTGCACGGCTTTGGCGGGGATGATCCCTGCGCCGTAAGTTTGAGCTGCCTCGACGTCTTCGGCGCGGGCGCTGCCGACGCCCCGCATCCCTGCTTGTATCAGCGTATCGATCCAGGGCATTTCCGAAGCCCTGCGCATCGGGCTGCTGGGTCCTTCAGTGATACCGTTGATGTCATGGCGCCAGTCGATATGCGCGTCGATCTGGACAACCGTAAATATACCTTTCCCTCGGAAAGCGCGTAAAAAAGGGATGGTTACGGAATCATCCCCTCCGAGAACAATCGGCACGGCCCCGGTGTCAACAACGTCTCGAATCCTTTCTTCGGAACGTCTGTGGTTGCCGGCAGGATCGAAAGGATCCCCTGGCAGATCTCCGCAATCGACAACAAGGATGTCACGGTTGTCAAGAAGCGGTCCGCCAAGATCATAATCATGGTGGTCTATCATTTTTCCATATCTTTCGGCGGCCTTTCGAATGGCCGTCGGGGCGTTAACCGAGTAGCTTGGTGTGCCCGGGGAATAGGATGTCCCGTGAGGAATGCCCATTATTGCGATGTCCGCCGTCAATCCGCGGGTGTCCTCCCAAGGCGGCATGCCGGCAAAAGTAATTTGACGTGTCATGTTAGATTCCGTTAGAATGTACACAAAATAATGGTTTTATGATCATCGCTTCTTTTTTATCGCGCTATATTTTTCGTATATGAATCATAATAATTTTTTTTTTCGAATAAATGCAAGCCGTAACTTTTTAAATTCAGAAAATCAGATGTACGATGCAAACCGACTTCGGTTCATTGACTTTAAACATAGTGGTCTTAGTTTTTGTCTAAAACATTGGACCTTGTATTTTAGTAAATAATGGATAAGAATCATTTTAAGGATCATTTTTCCGCTGCCTCCGAACAATACAGCCGATATCGACCCGATTATCCCGATGAACTGTTTACTTTCTTATCCTCAATAACTCCCGGCCGGGACCTTGCGTGGGACTGCGCCACAGGATCCGGCCAGGCTGCCCGCGGGTTGGCAAAATATTTCCATAAAGTTATTGCCACTGATGCCAGCGAACGGCAGATCGAGAATGCAATCCGTCATGAAAAAATTTCATATCAGGTGGCGCCGGCCTATAAAACAGCCATTGGGGCGGAATCCATTGACCTGATAACCGTAGCACAGGCATTGCACTGGTTTGAATTTGACCGGTTCTACAAGGAAGCCCGGCGGGTTTTGAAACAAAATGGGATCATCGCGGTTTGGACATATAATCTGCTGACAATATCGCCGGAAGTCGATAAAATTATCCAATTTTTCTATGCTGATGTCGTCGGTGAATTCTGGCCGCCCGAAAGAAAATTCGTGGAAAACGGATATCAAAATATTGAATTTCCATTTCATCGATTGCCGAGCCCGTCCTTTCAAATGTCGGCAAAATGGAAGGTCGAGCAGCTTATAGGTTACCTTGCGACCTGGTCTGCCGTAAAGCGCTACAGAGATCGAAAAGGGAATAATCCAATCGAATTGATCGAAAAACAATTAATCCGGTCGTGGGATAACCATTCAGGCTCAATGGCGGTGTGCTGGCCGTTATCCGTTATAGTCGGCAAAAAGACAGACGACGGATGAAAAACGACGGACGACGGATGACGGACGACAGATGACCGATAGCGTGAATGCCGACCGCCGGCTCTCGCATGCGGCAGCGTTAGGCTTGAGGATCGCTTCGCTAGAGGTTGGAGGCAAAAATTTTTTTCCTGCCTCCAACCTCCAACCTCAGACCACCAACGGCCGAAGGCCTTGCCTCCGGCGACCGGCGTGAGAGTGCGAAACATGAAGTCATATATTAATTCAGGAACAATGTTTTTCTTAATTCAATGAGGAGGACTTATGACACTGACTGCAATCAATCCGGCAAACGGCGAGACGATTAAAACTTACGAGCAAACACCTTTCGATAAAGTCATAAACTCTATAGAAGGCGCGCATCAGGCATTTAAACTCTGGAAGGAAACAGGCTTTTCCAAACGGGCTGAATTAATGATGCGCGCTTCCCAAATCTTAATCGAAAACAAGGAAGAATATGCCAAAATCATGGCGTTGGAGATGGGTAAACCCATCCGGCAAGGCCGTGCGGAAGCCGAAAAATGCGCGTGGGTGTGTGAATATTATGCCGACACTGCTTTAAATATGCTGCAACCTGAGAAAATTAAAACGGATGCAAGAAACAGCTTCGTATCCTTTGAGCCTTTGGGCGTTATCCTTGCCGTCATGCCTTGGAACTATCCTTTTTGGCAGGTTTTTCGATTTGCGGCTCCGGGATTGATGGCCGGCAACGCAGCCGTTTTGAAACATGCCTCGAATGTTCCGGGTTGTTCTCTGGCCATCGAAGATGTCTTCATTAAGGCGGGGTTTCCCGAAAACCTTTTTCAGAATTTTTTAATTCCCAGCAAACAAGTCGAGCGCGTAATGGAACATCCGCTGATAAAAGGCGTAACATTGACCGGGAGTAATTTCGCAGGCCAGGCGGTGGCGTCCGCGGCCGGAAAACTGCTCAAAAAATCGGTGCTCGAACTGGGCGGCAGCGATCCGTATATCATTTTAGAAGACGCGGATCTCGAAGCTGCAGCGAAAGCATGTGCAGAGAGCAGACTTCTGAATTCCGGCCAAAGTTGCATTGCTGCAAAACGGTTTATTGTCATCGAAAAAGTCCGTAAACGATTTGAGGATATGTTCATCGCGCATATGCAGGCAAAAAAAATGGGGAACCCCTTGGGAGAAGACATTGATATCGGCCCCCAGGCCCGTTTTGATCTGCGGGACAATCTTCATCGGCAGGTGATACAGAGCATTGAAAAAGGCGCCAAATGCCTTCTTGGCGGAGAAATTCCAAAAGGCAAGGGGGCGTTTTATCCCGCAACGGTTCTCAGTGCCGTTCAAAAAGGGATGCCCGCCTATGAAGAAGAAGTTTTCGGGCCAGTGGCGGCTATCATTTCCGTTAAAGATGAAAGAGAAGCCATTCGAGTGGCCAATGATTCATCTTTCGGTCTCGGTGCAGCTATTTTCACCGGAGATATCAAACGTGGCGAACGAATCGCCACACACGAATTGGAAGCGGGTTGCTGCTTTGTCAATGCTTTTGTAAAATCAGATCCGCGACTTCCGTTCGGGGGCATCAAATCAAGCGGTTACGGGCGAGAGCTTTCACATTACGGCATCAAAGAGTTCGTCAACATTAAAACCGTTTATGTACAGTAATTCTTTCAGAAAGGCATCTTCTCCACGGGCCGCCGTTCCGGAACGTATTCGTGAGGAATGTTGCCGTCATTCCATTCTTTTGAAACATAAAGGTTGCAGTAACAACTGCCGTATTCTTCGATATCCGGTCCACTGTAAATGCACGGGCAGAAGATATCCCGGTCGGCATTCCTGTCGCCCGAGAGCAACCGGCAGGGACACCCCATGTATCCGTAACGTTCCTTATTTTCAATCAACGCGTCTAAAAGCTCAAAGGTTCTTTCTTTGTCTGCATTAAAGAAATGGCCTTTGGGTTCCTGAATATTTTTCATCGTTTCGTACAGTTTTTGAGCATCCATATCACGCGGCTCCTTGTTTTTTTCTCACAACGTTGATCAGACTCCCTTCCAGAACCATTTCAATCTGGCGATCGCTCAGGGTGTGCTCCGTTTCATACGTGGCATCTTTTGTCTTGTTGGTGATTCGTAAGCGCTTTCCTCCCCGGCTCAGAATCTGGCGGATGCCCGTGACTTCAATCTCGTCTTCCTGGTCAATGTTGTCGTAGTCCGAAGGATCGACGAATGTGAGCGGCAATATTCCGAAATTACTTAAATTTTGCCAGTGAATCCGTGCAAAACTTTTGACAATGACAATTTTAAGACCCAGATAACGAGGGGCCAGGGCTGCGTGTTCACGGCTGGATCCTTGCCCGTAGTTGGTTCCTCCCACAACTATAAAGCCTCTTTGCTGGTGTTTTATGGCCCGATCATAAAAATGTTCATCGATTTGGCTGAAGGCGAATTTGCTGATCTCCGGAATATTGCTGCGAAAAGGCAAAATTCTGGCACCTGCAGGCATGATCTCATCGGTCGAAATATTGTCTCCGGTTTTCAGCAGAACCTTTGCGGAAACGGTATCGGGCAGCGGATCGAACGGCGGCAGCGGCTTGATGTTCGGACCTTTTTCAAGCTTGATGCCTTCTCCTGAATCCGGCGGAGCGATCAACATCTGCGCATTGATTTGAATTTCCCGGGGCTCTTCATACCGGGGATAGGGCATATCCAGCGTGCGAGGATCGGTGATGACACCGGTCAATGCCGAAGCAGCCGCTGTTTCCGGGCTGCACAAATAAACCTGATCTTCTTTGGTGCCGGAACGACCGGGAAAATTGCGGGGTACTGTTCGTAAACTGATTTTTCCGGTAGCGGGCGCTTGTCCCATGCCGATGCAACCGTTACATCCCGCCTGATGAATCCGCGCTCCACACCGGATCAGCTTTTCCAGATACCCTTTTGTCGTCAAATTTTCCAGTATTTGTCTCGATGTGGGATTGATATCCAAAGAAACACGACCATGAACCTGACGGTCCTCCATCATGAGGGCGGGTACGGCGAAATCTCGAAACCCGGGATTGGCGGATGATCCGATATAGGACTGGTAAATCTCCCGGCCGGCGACTTCTCTGACAGGAACAACATTGCCGGGACTGCTCGGCAGGGCAATCAGCGGCTCCAAGCCGGACAAATCGATATCATCGGTTTCATCATAGGCGGCATCATCATCGGGCATAATGGAAACCCAAACATTTTCTCGGCCCTGGGCCTTTAAAAAATTTCGCACAGCATCATCCGATGGGAAAACCGAGGTCGTGGCGCCCAGCTCGGTCCCCATGTTGGCGATCACATGCCGGTCCATTGCAGACAGGCAGTTTAATCCCGGGCCGTAATATTCTATGATTTTTCCATATCCGCCATTGACGCCGTGCCTTCGCAGCATTTCCAAAATCACGTCTTTGGCGCTGACCCAGTCGGGCAGGCTGCCCGTCAGACGGACTCCCATGATTTTAGGCATTTTAATATAGACCGGCTCCCCAGCCATGGCCATGGCGACCTCAAGGCCGCCGGCCCCCATGGACAACATGCCCAATGATCCGGCCGCCGTGGTATGGCTGTCCGATCCCAGCATCGTTTTTCCCGGAACTCCGAACCGTTCCATATGAACCGGATGGCTTACGCCGTTGCCCGGACGGCTGTACCAGACGCCGAACTTCTGGCAGCAACTCCATAAAAACAAGTGATCGTCGGCATTTTTAAAATCGGTTTGCAGTAAATTGTGATCGACGTATTGGGCTGAAATCTCTGTTTTTACACGCGGAATCTGCATCGCTTCAAATTCCAGCATGACCATGGTTCCGGTGGCATCTTGGGTCAGGGTTTGATCGATTTTAAGGCCGATCTCTTGTCCCGGCTGCATGCTCCCCTCGACCAAATGGGCTTCGATCAGTTTTTGGGCGACATTTTTCCCCATCATTAATTCCTCCTATACCTCATGGTTATTAGAATCTATCTTCTCGAAAACTGATCGCTTGAGATTCAGTAAATTACAGTCCCGGTTGGTCGATACCGATGCTGCGGCGGACTTCGGATAACACCGGCTTTGCAATCGCTCGGGCAGCAAGCGCCCCTTGTTTTAGGATTCGTTCTATGGCCGGTTGATCGCGCAGCAAAGCCTCATAGATCCGACGGCCTTCTTTGAATTTTTCAAGCAGCAGTATAATCAGTTTATTTTTAATGTCGCTGTAACGTGCTCCTCCCTTAAGATAAATCATTCGTGTTTCCTCAAGGTCTTCAGAAGGAGCAAAATGCCGGTACAATGAAAAGAGATTGCATGCCTCCGGATTTTTCGGGGCTTCAGGTGGTTTGGAGTCAGTAACGATACGCATTACCTGTTTTCGGATTAATTTTTCATCTGCAAATATCGGAATGGTGTTCCGGTAGGATTTACTCATTTTACGGCCATCCACACCGGGTACGCTCATTGCATCCTTTCGAATCAACGCC
>Ga0210077_1000543_pt1 | contig 13498 bp, 14 predicted proteins | sample RushMan_CattailN_5_FD_185556 | JGI IMG/M metagenome (GOLD analysis project Ga0210077, IMG submission 185556) | Wetland microbial communities from San Francisco Bay, California, USA, that impact long-term carbon sequestration -... | ecosystem: Environmental > Aquatic > Marine > Wetlands ... | reverse complement strand
TGCTGGCGGATAACGCCGATGTTTTTCTCAAGCCGTCAGGCTGGGTGATGCTGGCGGTCAAGTCACAGAGCATTGACGTGACGAAGGAACCCGCGGAAGTTTACGAGCAGGAAGCCAGAGTGCTGCAGAAGCGGAGTTTCGACGTGAAAGAAGTGGTACGTTTAGACCCGTACGATAAGGCGCATGCGATGATAGTTGCTCAGCGATAACTGAGTCACTGTGCATGCTCCAGAACCGTTTTTCCCATCAGGTCGATTTCTGGGGGTGAGAAGCCCCCAAATTTTCTTGTGACAATGTACTCGGGCAAGTCACGGACTCGCATAACCGGCACATGAGCGTTGTGGAGGTGCAGGTCCACATGCTTGTTGCTGAAAACCACGACGGCGTCCACCCAGATGCCCTGCGAATTCACCGCCAAAGCCGTGAGTATTTTCTTTATGCGCATGGCGTTACTTTTCGCCTGGTTGCTGGGGCTGCCCGGCAAAGGCGTTTTGCCGTTTCCGCTCTGCCGATACCACTTGTCGCCATAACAGAATATTCTGCCCCACTAATTCTTGGTTTCAATGACGAAAACGCCGTTCGGACCCAAAACCACGTGGTCAACGTTGCCCGAGCGGTCTCGCAGCATCAAATCGTTGAGCAGCGCGTACTCGTCGCCCAGTTTGGACAGGGCTTTTATCACGGTTTTTTCGCCTCCGAGCCCGCTGAGATAGCTTAGACCTCGCCTGTAAGAGAACACGCTTGTGAACAGAGCAACCAGCGAAAGCAACAGCAACACCAGATTTACTGAGACATATACCACGTAAGCCAGCATCAGCACCAAGGCAAACGCTGACGCAAGCGCAATCAGGAAGCTTTGCCTTACTATGTGCTTCAGGTAATCGCCCTGTTCTTTAAGGACCCGCATGAATGGAACCAGCCGCCGAAAGTTTAGCTAAACGTAGTGTGTGATTGTAGAAAAACCTGCCTCTCCAGCAAGAGGCCCCCTCCCTTATTCAAAGGCGAAAAGAAAAAAGAAGATTGCGGCGTTACTGCGGCGGCTTCGGCGCAACAGCTACTTTTCTATGGTAAAATCTCGCAGCGATGCAGAATCCGGCTGCAACTATCGCGAGCCAGAAGGGCCACAGGAACCCTGCACTCATGAAGACTATTATGGAAACGTCTGTGACGAAGGGTACAGCGAACGGAGTCGTTGTTGACCCCATCAATGGAACGCCGATGCCGAGCGCGGCTTGCAGAATCAACGTGACTGCGACCAGCCCGATTATGAAGAATATCACCGTGAACAAGGGCTTCTTGTAGCCGAAGTTAAGCAGGTCCTTGGAGTACGACTTGTTGGGCAGCACCGAGTAAATGAGCATTGAGACGCCGCTCGCGACTAACGTGAGCAATGCAACCACGTTGAGCGCCCAGATTAGAGGCACGGTGAATCCTGTGGTCAGAAAGTTGAAGTTGGTGTTTACGGGCGAGGCGTTTGCCGTCAGCAGGTTGTCGCCGATGGTTATCTGCCACCATGGAATCAGCATCGACACTGCAACAACTATGATGGTGATGATGCCGCCGGCGAGGCCGAACCAGTTAATCTTGGACATTAAATTGGTCATTCCTTTTTCACCCCGTATAGGTTGGGTTTGGAACTTGGATGTTCTGGTCCATTTGAATCTGAAGCCCCTGAACATCTACCGTGAAGCCTACCAGTCTGGCGTCAACCATTTCTTCACCAGCATGCTCAGTTTCAAAGTGAGGGATCGCTTCCTGAGTCCATTGGCCAAGAAGTGTCAGCGGCTTGGTTTCGCCCTTTGCGACGCTGACTGGGTTCGCGAGGCTTACGTTTCCGAGAAGGAAGCCGTGGGCGACGCATTCAACGTTTCCAGACATCGAGTTGATAGTCACGTCAATGGGTAAGGGGTTGGTGAAGTCAAAGGTCATCGTGACGGTTCGAGCTGCTAAATCATATTGCGGTTCTCCAACAGGCTCTAGCATGGGCGTGTCGGAACTGCCGCCGCTGCTTAACGTGTCGATTATGTCGTTTGCTTCCGGAGGAATAATCAGCCCCATCAGGTTGCCTTGGTTAGCCAGCAAAGCGCCGACAAGCGGCACAACAACTATGACTATCGTAAGAATGGTGAGAAGTAACCTGACTTTGTTCATCCGTGTCACTTCATCTTTCCTAACTATTCAGATATGCTATAGTTGAACGACGGGCTTTTATGGTTTGTGAACGCTCAATATCCTTTTTCACTCTTTGTAAGGCGTGTTCAACACATCCTTAACCTTATTAGTAATCACTGGTCCAAGCCCGTGAACCGTCTTCGCCCAGTCATCTACATTAATCAGCGCGTTCAGCGGCGTCTGATAAGACTTCAATATCGCCGTGGCTTTCTCCCGTCCAACGTTTGGAAGGCTCGCCACAAAAAACACCTGCGCATCCGCCGTCGTTTCCGTTCGTTTGAACGCGTGAACAATCGGCGCTCTTTTCTCCACAACCTGCTCCTGCCGCGCGGCGACGTAAAGGAAGTCAACGGTCTCTTTCTGCGACGCGGTGTTCACTATGGCTATGCCGTTCTTGGCAAGGTTGAACATGGCGCCCCAGACCGACGCGGGCTGGATGTTGCTGTACTTGTAGATGATGGGCAAGTAGCCTTCCAGCAGTATCAGCGACTTCGGGTAAACGTCTCGAAGCCTGAACAACTGCTCAAAAAGATAGCGCCGCGTAAGAGTGTAAACGAAGTCGTTGACGGTTTTCCTCTCCACCGCGCACTGGTCAGACAGAATGTAGTCTCCTTTTTCAAGAGCCGCCGTCTTCACGTTGGCGCCCCGTTCAATCAAGCCTTTCACAATCTTGGAGGCGGTGCTGGCTTCTCGGCTGTCCACAATTACGGTGGGTTCTTCGCCGTTCTTCTTCTTATCCTTCAAGTACGGAAGCAACGTTTCAGTTCCAGACATAACATTGACCCTGAGGTTGCGGTTACGTTTTCGCGGTTTATCTTACTTTCGTTTCTAAGCGTCGCCAGCCCCCAGCGGTTCCGTAGCGCTGATGGTTCAAGCGAAAGTTTATAGAGTCTGTCAATTGTCTTATGGAGTGTGAGAGCCGTTTTTTGAACTACACTTAGGGTTGAGGAAGATAGTTGTCGTTGTCGGATTTGAAGAAGGGCGGGTTGACTGCGCAAAAAACTTTCGTCATAATCGTAGCGGTCGCCATATCTGAAATCGTTGTTGCCTCCTTCTCAAGAAGTGTTTCCCTGCTGGCAGACGGCATTCACTCCATTTCTACTGCCGCTATTTTCCTTATTGTTTGGATTGGGCTGCGGTTGTCCGGGCGTTCGCCTGACGGAACCTTTCACTTTGGCTATTACCGCATAGAGACGCTTGGAAGCCTTATTGCAGCTTTCGTTCTGGCGGTGTTCGGAGGCTTCATTGTGGCTGAATCGTATTTTGCGTGGCTGGGACAGAGGGAAATAGTCAACGCGGAAGCGGCCATAATTGCAGCCTTAGCTTCGGCGGTAATAATTGGTCTGATTTCTTGGTGGGTTGAAAGGACTTCAGAAAAATACGGCTCGACGGCGCTTAGAACGGGAGGAATCACAGGCACCATCGATGTGCTTTCCTCAGTTGCGGTGGTGGTTGGAGTCGTTTTAAGTAGGTATTTCGGGATTCTCCACGCCGATTCAATAGCGGGAATCCTGATTGCAGGAGCCATCTTTGTTGGGGCTTACTCGATTTTTAAAGAAGCATCTTTGGTTCTGGTTGATGCTTGCAAGTGTGGCGATGTCGTGAACGCCATCGGAGACTTAGCGAAGAGCGTGAAGGGCATCAAAGAAGTGCACAACATTCGCATGAGGCGGCTTGGTCCTTATCTTGTGGGAGATTTGCATGTAGTTGTTGATAATGACATGCTTGTGAGAGAGGCGGATGAAGTATCTGCGGAGGTAAGCGAAAAAATCAGGAAGGAGTTCGGAAAGGTAATGGAGATAAACGTTATAATCGAATCAGATGAGGCGCATAACCGCCATTCACAGAAAATCACCGTGACCGAAACGGACCCAAACTCAAAAACGGGAAACAGCAAGTGAACTAGTTAATCGAAAATGTGAGCCCTTCTACTCGTACCTTGCCAAGTATAGTGGCTTCTTGGCTTCCTTGCGCCTCTCCTCCAGCGGCACATCTTTCAGCGAGACGTTCTCCAGCATTTCCTGTAAATGCTCGTCCACTGTTTTTTCCTGCTGGTCGGGGCGAAGCTCCTTGTCTAGTAAGGACCTTCGTGATTTTCTAACGTGAGGCGTCATTGGCTATGTCACTTTGGTTTATTTCACAATGCAACAAACTATATGCTGCATGAAATATTAACACTTGTGACTGTAACGTTACAGCCACAAAGATTTATCTTATAGAACATTAGCGCGAAAGTTCTATAATCGCTTTAATTGCCAAAAAGCAAGCGAAACAAATGCAAGAAAAAATAAAGTGGGAGAGTTAGGGTCCCTTTTTAGTGATTTCCTTGACAACGCCTGCTGCGACTGTTGTGCCCATGTCTCTGACGGCGAACCGCCCGAGTTCCGGAAAATCAGTGTACGTCTCTATGGCTATGGGGTGCAATGGCTCCATCCGTACCCAAGCAGCGTCGCCTGTCTTAAGAAAGCTAGGTTTCTCTTCGACAACTTGGCCTGAGCGCGGGTCGATTTTCTTTATGAGTTCAGTGAACCTGCATGCGATTTGTCCAGTGTGGTAGTGGAGAACTGGCGTGTATCCTGCTGCGATGGCTGTCGGGTGGTAGATGACGATGATTTGTCCGATGAATTCTTTGGCAACGGTCGGCGGGTTATCCACGGGTCCTGCAACGTCTCCACGGTGAATGTCAGTTTTAGATATGCCGCGTACGTTCATTCCGATGTTGTCGCCTGGCTCTGCAACAGGTATTGCTGTGTGGTGCATCTCCATCGATTTGACTTCGCCAGTCTTGTTTGACGGCATGAAAACAAGAGTCGCTCCTGCCTTAAGTACACCTGTTTCAACTCTGCCGACGGGAACCGTGCCGATGCCTGTGATGCTGTATATGTCTTGAATTGGAACTCGCAGTGGCTTGTTAGTGGGTTTCGGAGGCACTTCCAAAAGGTCTAACGCCTCAATCATAGTAGGTCCAGTGTACCATGGCATTTTATCGCTCTTAGCAACCAGGTTGTCGCCTGTCCATCCTGAAACTGGCACAAAATTGACTTTTTCAACTTTGAAGCCTACCATCTTGAGCATTCTTGACACTTCGTTCTTGATCTCTTCGTATCGCTCCTTGCTCCAGTTAACAGTATTATCATCCATCTTGTTAACGGCAACTATCACTTGTCGAACGCCTAAGGTGAATGCCAGAAACGCATGTTCTCGTGTTTGTCCGCCTGGACCGATTCCTGCTTCGAACTCGCCTTTCTTGGCTGAACAGAATAGGACGGCGGCGTCGGCTTGGCTTGCGCCGGTAATCATGTTCTTTACGAAGTCCCTGTGCCCCGGCGCGTCGATGACTGTGTAGTAGTACTTTTTGGTTTCGAACTTGAGGAATCGGAGGTCAATGGTTACTCCTCTTTCACGTTCTTCCTTGAGGTTGTCAAGAACCCAGGCGAACTTGAACGTGCCCTTGCCCATTTTCTCGGCTTCAGACTGATAAGCATCAATGGTTCTCTGGTCAATTGCTCCGGCTAGATACAGCAAGTGTCCTGTGGTGGTGGATTTCCCGTGGTCAACGTGCCCCATGATAACGAGGTTTAAGTGGGGTTTTTCGCTTTTGCTCATTTTTTCCTTCCTCTTTTTTTATTTTTTTCCTTAAATTTTAGTGATTTCGTTAACACAACTGTGCTTTCGATTATTTTAAGTTTATCATCTCACTTCTGCGTTTATCCTCCCCGTTTCGGGTTCATTTCGAACCCATGAAACCGCACTGCCAAATCGGGGAAAGAACTATAATAACCAGCCGAAGAAAAATAATAACTGAAAAGCCATGTCCATAATCGGCTTAGACTTAGCTGGAGTCGAAACCAGACCCACAGGGCTATGCATCCTCAAAGGTTTGGCAGCCAAAACCGCGCTGGTCTACACAGACCAAGAGATTATGCAGGCAATCGAGGCAGCAAACCCCCGCGTAATCGCCATTGACGCGCCCTTAAGCCTTCCACCCGGAAGAAAATCGATAGATGAAAGGACAAGCATTCACTTGAGAGAATCCGACAGGGAGCTCCTGCGACGGGGAATAAAGTTCTTTCCCATAACGCTTGGTCCCATGAGAAAACTGACCGAGCGCGGCATCAAACTGCGAAAAAACCTTGAAACCCGGCATTTCAAAGTGATCGAAGTCTACCCTGGAGGAGCCCAAGACGTTTTAGGAATTCCCAGAAAGCAGCGCGGACTCGACAAGCTGAGAAAGGGTTTGGAAGATGCAGGAGTAAAGGGGCTAAACAGCCAGATGAGCGACCATGAACTTGACGCTGTCACCTGTGCGCTCGTTGGGAAACTGTTCCTTGAAGGAAAAAGCGTCGCCTACGGAACGCCCAGCCAAGCGATAATAATGCCGAAAGGAGAAAAACATAGCGTAAAAAGCTGATGACGCGAAAAAAAAAGAGTGTTTCGGTTTAGGCTTTTTTGGTTTTGGTTGTTTTCCGCCTTTTCAGAAACAGGTAGCTCCCAGCAGAAGCTATCACAACCGTGGCGATTATGGCTATCACGAGTGTTGTTGGGAAAAGCTGGATGTTAAAGTACACTGTCTCGGATGTGCCGATGTTTCCAACTTCATCTTCCGCGTAAACGGTTAGGCTGTGAGAGCCTTCAGACAGCACAGGCAGGGTTACGTTACCGGTGACGGGGACTTGTTCTTGCCCGTCTAGGCTGTACGCAATCCACTTTACGGGTTCATTCACCGTGAAAACTGATTCGATGTCGGTCACATCGTAAGTCTTGTTTTCTGGAAACAGGATTACAATGTTCGGAGCCACGGAGTCCACCGAAAAACTGGCAGAGCGGCAAGAGCCGATGTTCCCGCGGGAATCGTTAGCGTAAACCGTTATACTGTGGGCGCCCTGCGACAAACCAGACAACGTGGTGTTACCAGTTATTGTTATGTTGGGATGGTTGTCTAGGCTGTAGCCTATCCAGTCGGTAGCCTTGTTCGTGGTAAAAGTCAACGGGACACTGCTGTAGGTCTTGTTCTCAGGCCAAAGCACACTCAACTGAGGGGGCACGGTGCCGTACCCCGACGGCGTATACTGCTCATTCACGCTAAGCCAAGTATCATTGTAGAAGCCGCCGATTGCATACAGCACATCATTCACGACGGCGAGGTCAAAATACAGACGAGGCGACGGCATAGGATCGGTTGTGCTCCAGCTGTTGCGTTCAGGGTCGTACACGTTGGTGACGTTGCTGTAGTCATTTAAGACGAAGCCGCCCATGAGGTAGATTCGCTTAGGCGCGTCAATTCCGCTTGTTGCCGCCGAAGCCATGTAGCTTCCTTCAGGGTTAAACGTGGCTCCGTTGCTCCACTTGTCGGTTGCTGGGTCGTAAACTTGATTGGCGGTAACGTACGTTAAGTCGTATTTTTGCCAGAACTGGGTGCCGCCGCCGATGATGTAAATTTTGTTGTCAACCACACCTGACGCGTAGCCGAAAGTGGCGATTGGCACAGCGGTCTTGTTGTCCCAAGAATCAGTAGCTGGGTCGTAAACTTCGTTTAAGTCACTTTCCTTATAGTAAGGGTCAGAGGGGATGTATTGTTTCCCGCCTATGATGTAGATTTTCCCGTCTACAACCCCCGCAGAAAGGTCAGCTCTGGGCGTGGGCATAGAAGCCTTTGTCTTCCAAATGTTAGTTGACGGGTCGTAGACCTCAGTTTTTCCCGTGAACCCTGAAGCGCTAGAAGTGCTGTCGCCTGTTGTGCCACCTATAACGTAGATTTTCCTGTCATAGACGGCGATGGCGAAACCGCTTCGGGCAGTCGGCATCGGCGCCTTAATCGTCCATGAGTTCGTGTTTGGGTCGTATTCCTCGTTCACGCTGAGGTAAGTGTTATTGTCCGAGCCTCCAATCGCGTATATCTTCCCGTTCACCACCGCGACGCCTAGTCCTGCGCGGGCAGTCGGCATCGGCGCACATCCAGCCCACGAGTCACCATTAGCGGCGGCGCTGGGAAAGTGAAGGGTTGCGGACAGAAGCAGAATGGCGAGAGCTACGATTGCCACAGATTGGATGTGTTTTTTCATTATTATGGAAGCCTCTGATCTGCCTTTTAGTAGTATGATGGTGTCTCCCCTTATATTTTTGGAGGGTAACCAGCCTAAATACTCTCTGCTTTTTCATCAAGTTGAGCTGTCAAAGAGTGCTGTTCCAGAAGTAAATTTGAGAGTACTTGTCCGCAAGCGAAAACGCCGAGTCCTCATAAACGATGTCTAAACCAGTTCCGTATCGGTTCAGAAGCGTTTGCGTGGCATTCCAGATTTGAGGCGCTTTAGCGTCGGCGCTCCACAGCCCCCAGATGGTGTCGTCTGGTGTTCGCATGCCCCAAGCATAGTCCTTTGGAAGAGCAAGCACAGCTTGAGCGGGAGCGTTGTGCTGCGGCGGGCTGGTCTGGATTTTGTTCCAGAACTTCTCCAGCGCCGCGAAGTGTTCAGGCGTCAGGATGCCGTATTCGTTGGTTTTTGGATAGTTGAAGACTACGATGTATTTGGCTCCGTTCTCGTAAGCCGTAACCATGTCCTGATAGAGTTTGTCGCCGTCTTCCAGATATGGCTGTTCGTCTGAGGCGTATGTTACGATTGCGCCCCAGCTTTTGTTTTGGACGTTTGCTGCTCCCCTGACCAGCGCTATGTCCTGAGTTATGCTCTGGTTCAATCCAACCTGCGCCAGCACGACGTCGTATCCGGCTTTGTAGTCGAACCAGTAAAGTGCAAAGTCAGAAGTAAACGCCGTTGGAGGGTTTTCTAAAGTTTTGAGGCTGTGCAGCCCAGGCATGGTTTGCCAGCTGTCTATGAACAAGTTGGTCATGGCTTCGTAGTTTTGGGGTGGGTTCGCCGTGAGATAATCGTCAGTGCTGCCTGTTTCAAGAAGGCTGCCTGCCGGCTCATCGTAAAAGTATATGCCGAGGAAGCGGTCGCCGAAACGGTTTTTTGCGTTGTTTATCCAGGGTAGCTGCCAGGACTGGTCGATTTTCCCGAAGTAGACGATTATGTTCAAATTTGCGTTTGTGGCGTAGTCGCATATCTCGTTCATCGTGGTCTCGTTTTTGCTTACGGGTCCTGAATCGACAACTAACAGGTTCGTGTAACTCTTCACCTTGTCGATGAGCAGTTCCGCTTCGACAGTCGTGTTGGAACTGAAGGTGACGCCGAAATAAACGCTTGTTCCGCCGTCCCCCGAGGGAGCCAGATTTAAGGGGTTTACGAGGAAAAACAGTGCGACCGTTATCAAGATTACTAGAAGGAGCGCAAGGAGCCATTTTGCCTTCAGATTGAAGCCTCTAAGGAATAGAAAGGGTCTGGCGAGCGTATATTTCTATTATGGTTCGTGAATGAAAAACTCTTCACACGATTAAAAAGGAACGCGTTAGCTCTCCGAGCTCTTAGATGGCGCAAACAATGATTCCAGTCTGCCGCGGTTAGCCCACAGGAGACTGAACTGAATTAGCAGGAACGCGGAGAATTGGACTGTCCAGATGTTACTGCTGCTTAATAATGGTGTGAGCCTGTCAAACGAGTAGCTTAATCCTCCAGGCACATTATAAGACAGCCACTCGTAGCCAGATGTCACGACCAGCGTCATGAAGTTAAAAATCATCGATATAAGCAACAGGTAAGGACCTGCCGCGGCTACGAAAAATACGAGTTCGCGGTGTTTTGCGTTCGAGTCTTTTCGCCTCGTAAGTAGGGTGCATTTCTTTGCGGAGGAAGAGGCGATTAGGCAGAACAGGGGTAACGTGAGGTAGTCGTATTTTATCGAGTTAACGTAGGGAACAAGCAAGTTATCGCCTAAAACTAGGTAGGTGTTAAAGCCGATGATGCCTATGATGGCGGAGAAAAAGGCGATGTCAAAAACCCATGTCTTCGGGAAATGTTTCTTCTGCAAAAACGAGAGCAATAACGAGAAGAAAAAGCCCAGAATGAAGAAGACGCCTAAGGATTCACTGAGAAAATTCAAAGTAAAGACGGGTGAAGGAACAAACCCGCTGGGCAAAAACTGTCCAAAATCGTCGTGGTCAAGTATGGAGATTAATCTGCGCCCTGAGATAGGTTCATACCACAAATACTGAATGAATACGGCAGGCAGAATGAACAGTAGCAGCGTCGTCAAAACGCGAGTGCGGTTTTTCGGCTTCGAATAAACGTAGAAGAGAACGAGCGGAATCAGCATGAAAACGGCGAACAGTTTTGTCAACAACGCTAATCCGAAGATGACGCCAGCGGCAAAAAACAGTTTGTTGGAGTCTCGGCGTATCGCCCAAATCCCCACAAGCAGGTAGAGCAGGCTGAAGAAGAGGCACTGAACGTCTATTAGGAAAACTCGGGACATTATCACCTGCCAAGGAGTCAGAGCAAAAAGCGCAGCCGCAAACAATCCCGTTCGGTGCCCGTAAAGCACTTCACCTATCTTGTAGGTGAGGTAAACGCATCCGACCGCAAACAGGGTTGTCACAGCTACTGCTGTTTCGTAGGAAACGCCGAAAATTTTCAAGAAAACCGCATCAACGTAGAACCCGAAAGGCTGCATGTTAATCAGGTTGCCATAGGTAACGTATGGGAAGCCCCATTTGACCACGCCTTCGGCAGCCGCGAATTCCGTCTGCGAGTCCCAACTGGAGTAAGGTCCCAGAGAAATCGACAGCAACACGGAGCCCAGCAGAATCCCAATAAGCGGGGCGTGCTGGACAAGCAGGCTTTTCACTGCTTGCCACTTGCCATAGCTGTACGGCACGGAGGCTTCAGGTTCTTTGTTGGGCAACTGCGAAGCTTTCCAACCCCAAACGGCAGGTTTTGCAGGTACCAGCAGCCGCATCGCTATTATACGTTCCGAACATGAAAACAGTTTACAGCCGTTGACTGCCCAAATTTAATAATAAAACGTAAAATAAGTAGTTGGAACGGTGCGCCCAACCTTTTCATTACTTTTCGTAACTAAAAGTTACCAATTTGTTTCCAGCGTCAACGAGAACCTTTTCTCACTCAAGTATGATTCGTGCGTCCACGGTTTTCGCACCCTTCTCGTAAGCCAGAACCGGATTCAAGTCCAACTCCTTAATCTCAGGGTAATCCATAATCAACCTTGACGTGTTCAGCAGTATAGCAGTCAACGCCTCGATGTCCGCTGGCGGCGTGTTCCGGTAACCCTTCAAAAGCGGATAAGCCTTCACCCCGGTCACCATGTCCACGGCATCCTCATGCGTTATCGGCGCAATCCTGAACGTGACATCCTTCAACAACTCAACGAAGATTCCGCCCAGCCCAAACATCAAAGTCTGCCCGAACTGCGCATCCTTAACCGCGCCAACAATGACCTCAGTGGACTGCGGAGCCATCTCCTGCACCAAGACTCCTACAATGTGCGCCGCCGCGTTATATTTTTGGGCGTTTTCCAAAATTTTCCAATAAGCGTCGCGAACTTCAACGGTGCTTTTCAGGTTAATCATCACGCCTCCCGCATCAGATTTGTGGATAATCTCGGGCGAAACAATCTTCAAAACCACAGGAAAACCAAGCCGCTCAGCAAACAGTGCGGCTTCATCCTCGGTTTTCGCCAACTCGAACGCCGTAACAGGAATATTGTACTCCGCGCATATGGTCTTAGCTTCGGTTTCCAGCAGGACTTTCCTGCCTTCAAGCCGAGCTTGAGAGATTATTTTTGACGTTTTGCTCAAATCACACAACCTCGAAGAACGTGTTGAGGTATAACAAGCAGACAGAGGCTAAAATCGTTTTTGTCCTCGCGTTCAGCTCATAACCAACGCCGCAAACACTTTCGCGTCATTAACCATATTCTCCACTTTCGAGTATTCGTTGGGCTGATGAGCCACCTCGTCCACGGTGCTCCAAACCACGGCTGGAATCCCCGCTTTTCTGAAGAAAGCCGCGCATGTTCCGCCTCCAATACCGCCGACCCCTGCATCTAATCCTCTGGCTTCCCAAAGCGCCTTCTTAAGAAGTATAGCGACATGGGAGTTGCCGTCATTCGTTTCTGGCGCAGCTTGCTTCTGTAGCAATTCAAGCGTGATTTTGGCTCCTGTTTCCTTCTCAAACTCTGCAGTAACCCGCTTAATTTGCGATAGAACTTCATCCACATTATAGCGGGGCAGAATTCGGCAGTCAAAATACACGGTGTCTTCACCAGGGATTATGTTTACGGCGTCAACGTTCTTTTCCTTCTTGGTAGGTTCAAAAGTGCTCCAAGGCACATCAAACTGCTCGTCTTTCAGCGGGTATTTCTCATGCAACATCTTGTCCAAAGCCAACGCAACCTGCATACCAACGCGATGCGCATTCAATCCCGTGTTCGGCAAGCTTGCGTGAACCTGTTTTCCAAAAGTGCAAATCTTGAACCAAAGGACGCTCTTCTCAGCGACTTCTATAAAGCCTCCGTCACTGCCGCCACCATCAGGCACCACAATCAAGTCATCTTTCTTGAAAAGTCCCTTACCAATCAAATGTTGAACGCCCCACGTGCTTCCTTGCTCCTCATCCGCCACAAACGCCAAGGCAACGGTTCTTTTGGGTTTTAGTCCAAGACGTTTTATGGCTTTAACGGCGAAAAGCGAAGCAACCAACGACTGCCCGTTGTCTTCTGCGCCTCTTCCGTAAACTCGGTTGTCTTTTAGCTGCGGCTCAAACGGCTTTGACATCGTCCACATCTGTTCCTCTCCGGGCGGAACAACATCCAAGTGAGTAACTATCCAAAACCGTTTAGCGTCTGTTTCTCCGCGGCAATAAGCAATTATGTTCGGCCTTTTTCCAGATGAAGCCCTTGAATCTTCCGCATCATAACGCTCTATTTTGTCAAAACCGGCATCCTGCAGGATTTGAATGAGCTTTTCAGCCTTTTGATTTTCGCCGTCGCCGCCGTTTTCAGGCCCGATTGCTGGCAGACGAATCAGCGCCATTAACGTATCCACCATTTCGGTTTGTAACTGGTCTATTTCATTGAAGAGTCTCTGGTTTTGCAAGAACAATTCCTCCTAACATGCTTTGATACAGCAGTCGCTGCTTTAACATTTCCTCAAAACAGAAGAGAGGAACTTGCAAGGTTTTCCGGATTTAGCTGTTTTCAGCTCAGTTCCTGTAGCGCTCGCAGACGCTTAACGATGTTAGGATGCGTCGACAATGCTTCAATCAGCTTATCCGCGAAAGTCAACTTCCGCGAAAGAATCTCCTGCACCAAAGCCTGGTTTCCAGCGCCCTGCATCGCAGCTATCTCCGCTGAATCCACGTGTGCCCTGTCTGGGTCAGAGATGAAAAGTGCCTTGAAAGCGTTCGAGTTCTGCTTG
>Ga0210077_1000542_pt1 | contig 13514 bp, 10 predicted proteins | sample RushMan_CattailN_5_FD_185556 | JGI IMG/M metagenome (GOLD analysis project Ga0210077, IMG submission 185556) | Wetland microbial communities from San Francisco Bay, California, USA, that impact long-term carbon sequestration -... | ecosystem: Environmental > Aquatic > Marine > Wetlands ... | reverse complement strand
AAACATGGGGGTCCAAGATAGCGAGCACGGCAAATCCCAGCCGAACCAGGTCATCGGGTGCAGCATAAAAGGTCCGCATGGCTTCATCATCCAATCGCGTGGGATACGGCGTTGCGATATAAAGGGCCGGTCTTTGGAGTTGGGCGATTTCCCGCACTGCGGCATCATGCCACTCGGGCAGTTGAAAGTCCGAACCGATCCGGACGGATTTCCCATAGCACATCCGGCGCAGGTTGAGGGCCATCAAAGGGGCTGTTTGGGTCACGTCTTCACCAAGGATAAAAGCGGCGTCGGCCCGACCGACCTCTTGCAGCGTGGCCGCGGGAACCGGGCTTTGCTGCAAAATGTCGCGGACGGCGCTGAGGCATTTAAAATCACGATCGGAAAGACCGGCATGAAACCGATCCGGCCCCACCAGGGTACGCAGGGCGAAATTGCTTTCCAGAGAGGCGCGCGGAGACCCGATGCCGATCACTTTACCGGGATCGGCCAGCATGGCGGCCGACAATTCCAGAACCTCATTTTCCATCAGGGGTTTGGTCCCATTTTTGCCCTCTGTCTGCTGGAAAGGGTAGCGAATGCGCTGAGCGCTGTTCACGAATTCGTACCCATAGCGTCCCCGGTCACACAAAAAATATCCGTTGACCTGGTGGTGATACCGGTTGCGAACCCGCCGCAGTTCTTCGTAGCGCTCGCCCGGAATCGTATTGCATCCCAATCCGCAATGTACGCATACCGACGGTGCCGTCTGCAGATCCCATTTGCGCGTAAAATGAGATTTGAGCGTTTTATCGGTAAAAACACCGGTGGGGCAGATTTCCACCAGGTTGCCGCTGAACTCGCTTTCCAGGGGTCCGTTTTGAAAGCGGCCGAAATAGACATGATCATGGCTCGCCAAGGCATTCAGATCGCTGCCGCCCGCGTAGCCATTGTAAAAGCGAACACACCGGTAGCACTGGATGCAGCGGTTCATTTCATGATTGAGAAAGGGCCCCAAATCCTGGTTTCGATGGGTCCGCTTTGGAAAACGGAAATGCCGGTAGTTGTGACCGGTCATGACCGTCATGTCCTGCAGGTGGCATTCTCCACCCTCATCGCAGACCGGACAGTCATGGGGGTGGTTGATCATCAGCCATTCAATGACGCCGGCCCGAAACTCCGCTGCCTCGGGATCGTTGATGGAAATGCGGGTTCCGTCAACGGCCGGTGTCATGCAGGCCATGACGAGTTCGCCCTGCAGGTCCTCCTCGTCTTTGAAGCGTTTGACGGCGCACTGGCGGCAGGCACCCACCGACCCCATGGCCGGGTGCCAGCAGAAATACGGCAAATCAAAGCCCAAAGCCAGACAAGCCTGCAACAGATTCTGCCCTTTTTCAATGTTGTATGCTTTGCCTTCAATATAAATCGTTACCATGCGCTATCTCCAGGGGCAGCGTTTTTCATGAATATGGCGCTTAAAATCGTCCTCAAAATAGATCAGTGCACTCTGCAAAGGCTCCATGGCGCCGGGCGCCAGGGCGCAGAAAGTGCGGCCCAGTGTGATCAGCCGGGTGTGCAGCCTGAGGTGTTCGATGTCTTCGGGTTTCCCCATGCCATGTTCGATCGCCTTGAGGATCTTGGCCACCCAAACCAATCCTTCTCTGCAAGGGGTACACCAGCCGCAGGATTCCTGGGCAAAGAAATGCATCAGGTTGCTCAGCAGGCCCACAATGCACGTCCGGTCATCGATCACCACCATCGTGCCGGTACCCAATCGGCTGCCGGCTTCCTGCATGGAATTGAAATCCATCCGGACATCGAGATGTTCTGCCGTCAGCATATCCGTAGATGCGCCGCCGGGCAATATGGCCCGAACAGCCAGGCCATCCTGCATGCCGCCGGCATGTTCTTCCAGAATTTCCCGGATGGTGACGCCCATGGGCAGCTCCCAGGCGCCCGGCCGCCGCACTTTTCCACTGGCGCCGTAAATTTTGGTTCCCCCGTCGGGTACGCGGCTTAAAGCCCGAAACCAGGTCGGGCCGTGGCGGATGATGTGGGGAACATTACATATGGTTTCCACATTGTTGAACGCCGTGGGTTTGCCCCAGAGCCCGACCACCGGCGGGAACGGCGGTTTGGACCGGGGGATGGCCCGTTTACCTTCCAATGCGTTCAAAAGCGCGGTTTCTTCCCCGCATATGTACCGCCCGGCACTCATATGAAGATAAAGATCCAGATTGAAGCCGGAACCCAAAATGTTCTGGCCCAGATACCCTTTGGCATACGCTTCCTTTATGGCCGTCTCCAATCTTTGGCTCGCCGTCACGTAGACCCGGCGCAGAAAAATATAGCTAATCCCGGCCTGGACCGCATAGGCGGCAATAATAATTCCTTCGATGAGTTGGTGGGGATCCCCCTCCATGAGAAACCGGTCCTTGAATGTGGCCGGTTCCATCTCATCGGCGTTGATCACCAGGTATTTGGGACGCGGGACATCTTCGCCCATGGGCACGAAGCTCCACTTGCGTCCGGTGGGAAAGCCGGCGCCACCCCGGCCGCGAAGATTCGATTCCAGGACCAGTTGGGTTACATCTTCCGGCGCCAGTTGGGCGAGGACCTTTCGCAGCCCTTGATAACCGCCGGCATTTTCATACTCAGCCAGGTTCAACGGAGGCCGGCCGGGCCGGATATTTTGTGTCAGCGGCAGTTCCATGATCGGCTCTTTTGGGTTATCGTCATTATGTTTTTAATTTGTTGATTCGTCGGCTCGTTAAAGGACTAAAGCACTAGTTTCAATCATAGGATGCCAGGATTTTGTCGATTTTTTCGGCATCGAGGTCGCCGTAAAGCTCGTCGTCGATCATCATCGCGGGCGCCCGGTCGCAAGCCCCCAAACAGACGTTGGGTAAAAGCGTGAAGCGACCGTCGCCGGTGGTCTCGCCCAGACCGATGCCCAACCGATTTTTCAGATGATTCACAATGGTGTCATATCCCATTATCCAGCAACTGACGCTGTCGCAAACCAGGATGACATGCCGTCCCACAGGCCGGCGAAAAATAAAATTATAAAAAGTGGCCACAGCATCCAGGTCCGTCGAAGACATCTCCAGCACGTCCGCCACCAGGGTCACCACTTCGTCGGATACCCATCCGCGATGTTTCTGAACGATTTTCAAGGCCTCGATGCCGGCAGCCCTTTTCATTGGATAGTGTTCTGCCACGGCCTCGATCTCTTTTTTCTCCTGCTCAGTCAGCATGCTTTCCTTTCATGTTCAGCGGTCCACATCCGCCATGACATAATCGAGGTTTCCCAGTATCGCCAGCAGGTCGGGCACCATAAGGCCGCGACTGATGGCCGGGATGATCTGAAGATGCGCAAAGGAAGGCGTTCGTATCCGTGTGCGATAGGCATGGATCCCGCCATCGCTGATCAGATAATAACTGTTGTTTCCCTTGGTGGCCTCAATCCCAACGCAGGCTTCGCCGGGAGGAATCACGGGACCCCAGGTAACCCCTAAAAAGTGATGGATCAGGGTTTCGATGTCCTTTAAGGTATGTTCCTTGATCGGCGGTGTGGCCAACGGGTGATCTGACTTATATGGGCCGCCCGGCATTTGGTTCACGCACTGCTCGATGATCCGAAGACTCTGCCGGATCTCTTCGACGCGCACCACGGTTCGATCAAAGCAATCGCCGTTTTGTGCAACGGGAATGTCGAACTCGAACTGATCGTAGCCGGAATACGGCCGTTTTTTACGAAAATCCCATTCCAGGCCGCAGGCGCGCAATCCCGGACCGGTCACCCCCCAGTCCAACGCCTGATTCAGGGTAAAGCTGCCGATACCCTGGGTTCGTATTTTGAAGATGCGGTTGCTCATCATCATTTTATCGTACGATTTCATTCGATTGGGCATGAAGCGAAGAAACCCCTTCACCAATTCTTCCCACCCGTCGGGCAAATCCTGGGCTACGCCGCCGATGCGAAACCAACTGGGATGCATGCGGCCGCCGGTGATTGCCGTGATAATATCGAAAATACGTTCGCGATCGTTGAACATGAAAAAAACCGGAGACATGGCCCCGAGATCCTGAACAAAAGTACCGTACCAGACGAGATGGCTGGCAATACGAAAAAATTCGGCCAGCATGATGCGGATCACCTTGACACGATCGGGAACGTGTATGCCGGCCAACTTTTCCACGGTCAACACATAAGGCAAGTTGTTCATCACGCCGCCCAGATAGTCGATGCGGTCGGTGTAGGGAATGTAGGTATGCCAGGTTTGGCGCTCGCCCATTTTTTCAGCCCCGCGATGATGGAATCCTATCTCTGGCACTGCATCCATTATTTCTTCACCATCCAGTTGCAGGGCAATACGGAACACACCGTGGGTCCCGGGGTGTTGGGGACCCAAATTGAGAAACATCAGATCCGTGTCTTCTCTTCGGGTAGCCAGCCCATATTGCTCGGGATGGAAACGCAGGGCTTCTTCTTCACGCAGTTGCTTATCCACCGGCAGTTGAAACGGCCCCATTTCCGTCGCCCGCGCAGGATGCTCCTTGCGCAGGGGATGGCCTTCCCATGTAGCCGGCAGCAAAATACGCCGCAGATGCGGATGTCCGTCAAAGGTAATGCCGAACATATCCCATACTTCTCTTTCATACCAGTCGGCCGAGGGCCAGATGCCCGTGATCGAGGCCAAACTGGGATGCTCGCCCTCCAGGGGCACCTTGATACGAATATCCTGATTGCGTTCTGTTGACAGCAGATGATAAACCACTGTGAAATCAGCCTTTGGCTGACCCGATCGATGTGTCCGCCATCGCTCGTCAATGGCGGTCAGATCGTAGAGCATCCGATAGGGCCGGTCGATGGTATGTTTAAGATATCGCAGAATGTCGGGAACCCCCTCGCCGGTGCACCAGATGGTCGGTATATCGTCGCGGGTCTGCTGCTGCATGAGAACGGTGTTGTCAAAACGGTCCTGCAGTTCGCCGACGATGGGTGCGGGTTGATTCATGTTTGCATTACCTGTTCGTTATTCATTAACCCGTCAGACGGTGTCCGGTGATCGCAGTATGGTTGCCTTTTGCCGTTCGGACCGACGGGTATCGCGTGTGGACGGCAGGGATGCTCGCCGAACATCCTGAGGACCGGCAATCCAGCTCAAGGGGCGCTTTTCTCTGCCCACTGCTTCCTGGAGCATAGTCAAACCGTGCATGAAGGCCATGGGACTGGGCGGGCAGCCCGGAACATAAACATCCACCGGAAGAAATTTATCCACGCCCTGGACAACGCTGTAAATATCGTACATGCCGCCGGAGTTGGCGCACGATCCCATGGAGATAACCCATCGCGGCATCATCATCTGCTCGTAGAGACGCTGGATGACCGGCGCCATCTTGATAAAAGGCGTGCCCGCAATAATCATGAGGTCCGCTTCTCGCGGTGTACCCCGAATCACCTCTGCGCCGAATCGTGCAATGTCGTAGCGGCTGGTAATGCTGGTAGCCATCTCCACAAAGCAGCATGAAAGACCGAAATTGAAGGGCCAAATCGAGTTCTTTCGTCCCCAGGCAACCAAGTCCTCTAATTTGGATAAAATCAGGCTGCGTCCAACCGCTTCCTCGATGGTATCGGCTTGGGCGGAATTCGGTTTTATCCGGCTCATTCGCCAACGCATATTGGGATCACTCCTCTTTTTAAACCACTTAACTTATAATTAATGACGGTCAGACCGCTACGTCTCTCCCGGCAAAAACCCACGATTCCTCATCATAGAACAATGGCGATCTAACGTTTGCCTTTGATATAATTTTCCAACTGTTCGATGATCTCCTCTTTATGTTCGATGATGGTGTTGACAATGTCGCCGATGGAAATGATACCGATGAGTTGATCATTTTTAAACACGGGCAGGTGCCTGACCCGTTTTTCGGTCATCAGTTCCATACAGTATTCGACATCGTCATCGGGACCGACGCAGATCATATCGGCGGTCATGATTTCACGAACCGCGACATCCTTTGAGAGCTTTCCTTTCAAAACGATTTTTCGCGCGTAATCCCTTTCTGAAATCAGACCGACAGCCGTGTCTTCTTCAATGACCATCAGGGCACCCACATTTTTGTCCGCCATCATCTGCAACGCCTCGTAAACCTTGGCATCCGGTGAAATGGCGTAGACCTGTGTTCCTTTCTCCTGCAAAATATCATTAACGCTTCGCATAAATCGCTTTCCTTACTCGTTTGTGATTATTGGGGATCAATCGTGCTCGTTCTCGTAATCGAAAACAATAAAGAATCGATTACGATTACGTGCACGAGAACGAAAAAATCGAAATACAAGCGATTGACCCAAATCTTCATGATTTTAATGAATCGGATGGCGCCTTCTGCCGGTGTTTGGCAGTTCCCCAGTCGAGCGCTCCGACCCGCCACAAATAGAAAAGTGCCAGAAAAAGAAAGCCGACAAAAATGAGGATCTCCACGTAGGCAGTCCATCCCAGTCTACGGGCGCTGCCGGCCCATGCAAAAATAAAAACAGCTTCCAGATCGAAAATGACGAAGAACACGGCCATTAAATAAAACTTTACGTCAAATCGAATGCGCGCCGAACCGGTCGGGATAATACCGGATTCATAAGGATCACCGGTAGTTCTTTCCTTGTGGCGCTGTCCCAGCACAGCCGATAATCCGATCATCGCCGTGACCAAAGCGATGGCGGCAACCAAAAATGCTAAAAGCGGCCATAGCGTAAATGCATTCATGATTTTTCCTCCGAGTCACTGGCTGTTCTAAATTACCGTGGTCTCCCATACACAGGATCGACATTCTCGATTATAAAATTTTCAAATGATAAGAATTCTTTTTATAAAGAATTCCCTTTAAAAAGCAAAAAACTGAGGTTAAGGAATTTGAGGTCGTTATTGATGTGTAACGGCCGGGGATAAGTAACAATGTATTAAACTCTCACTTATTGGGCAGCAAGTTCCAACCGGCTTCAAGATATAAAAAACAACTACCAAATGAAAAACATATTGTCAAGATGGCATTAACTTGTGTCCATCCATAAATGAGGATTTTTGTTCAAGATCAAGGCATGCGAAAAAAATAACCGCAGGCATATAGTTGATATTCCGAGGATTATTTTTTGAGCATAACGCCGAGATCGGGCAAAAAGACCATTTATGGATGGACACTAACTTGCATCTGACTTAATCATGAGCAAGGGTATCTGGGTGCGGTGTTTGAGCTTGTCTGATACGCTGCCGATTATGTTCTTTTTTTAAAACTTTAAAACGCGCGACCTGGTTTGCCGGCCGGGTCCTAAATTCCCAAAACAACAAATCATTTTGCTCCGAGGGTTTTTCGTGATATTATTTTTATCAGACGTTTTAAAACATGTAATTTTGAACGCGCAGATAAATATTCTGTCGTTATCCTTAACGATTTGGACTCCCCTTTATTTCAAAACTCGGCGTGAAGCCTATAAAGAGAGGATGGGAAATGGTGAAGCCGGAAGACATTCGAAAACGATATTTGAGCATTTTTTTCGATCAATCCATCGCCTTTAAAATTTATTTGTTTCTGGCCTTCCTTTTTTTGATGTCTTCAATTGCGTCTTTAGCCGGCAACAAAACCAATACCGGCGATGAGCTCATTTCCCTGACAGCTAAGGATGAACCTTTGGGGGATGTGCTAAATAAAATCTCCAGGGCCACCGGTTACGAAATTGACCTCGATCACGACTGGCGGGATTACCTTGTGTCGGTCACTTTAGAAAAGGTGCCTTTACATAAGGGGTTAAAACGAATCCTTAAAGATCTGAACAACGTGATTGTCTATGTTTCGAGCAAAAAAATTAAAATTATTATCTATGATAAAATCTCACCCGACAGAGGATCTTCCGCTCCTTCCAATCCCAATGAAAGGCCTCTGATTTCTCCAAACCGGTCTTACCGTCCCCCGGCACCCGGTATTCCCGATTCACAGGCCATTGAAAAAGAAGAAGCGCCCTCTGAAAATCCTGCTGCTTCCGGCGAAAAATTGGAGACCGATAAGAGAACCCCTACAAATTTAGAAGACAAATCATCCAAGCGTCGCTCTGAACAGAACAAACAGAGCGAATCATCCTCAGGTGAAGACACAGATAGTTCACAAAGCTCTAAAAGTAGTAGCAATAATGAATAGATATATATACAGTAAATCACAAGATCTGGAATGTCCATATGAAGTTTCAAAAGATATTATCACTGATTTTATTTATTTCCTTTTTGCTGTTCCATAACGTCGCGATCGCAGACAGGCATATGCGGTGTCAGGGCAGCCTTGTATCCATAGGGGATACCACGGCCCAAGTTTTGGACAAGTGCGGTCAGCCGGACAAAATCGATCAATGGAAAGAATATCATAACGGCAGCATGACGCAAATATATGATTATAAAAACGAACGTTATATCGCCCCACAGGAAGTCCCGAATCCGATCCTCATGCAGCGCTGGACGTATAACCTGGGTGAAAATCAGTTCATACGATATCTGTATTTTCAAGATGGGGAGCTAATCAGAATTAAAACCGGCGATAGAGGCGGCGATTGATTATTTCTTGAGCTTTGCGACCATCTCTTCAATGACTTCGTACCCTTCTCTATAGAATTTCTCTTTCTTATTCCAAACTCATCCAAAATCCGCCGAAATGCGTCAATATTTTGCCGGATATTGTCACATATGCTTGGCGAACGACTCAAATCTATTTAAACAACTATTTGATATATAAAGATTTAGCAGTTTATCCTAAAATTTTTAAGATCTTGTATGATTCTTGCATACCCATACCAGATTCTTACTGATTATACCCATAACGAAAAAGGGGGATCATATGGAAGAAAAGATCATAAGGGAAAACAGGTTCGAGCTGGATATCGGCTACATCAAAAAAAGTCCTTGCAGAGAATGCCCGACAAAGAAAAATCTCCCGGAATGCTCGGATTGCTGCGAGACGTTATCTCAATTGCAGGAACTTTTGGTGGGCAGCATATCGTGTACGCTCAGTTTTTCGGAATTGGAAGAATATTCCGTATAATCCAAAAATGATCGATAAATATCGTTTTTACGTATTCGAAAACTTTTTGGCCAGATCCATGTCAATAACATACATGCAGATTTGCTTTGCACCTTGTTCCGTGTAAAAATACTTTTTGCATAGATTTTTGATTAAATACTCGACTTCGTCGCGAATCCTTTTATCATAGGTCTTGAATGCTTCTTTGTTATAATCTTTAATGGCGCGACGAAAATTTTCGTTTTCCAGAAAAGGATCCAGCACTTTTTCTTTGAGATGGTATACATAGCGGTGGTGCAATGACTGATAAAGCGCCGTTTGGGTGATATGTTTTCCATCGAGCATGATTTCCTGGGTGAGTGTCTTGGATGTATATTCATTCTGAGTGTCTTTTCGAAAATCCATTCGCTGCTCTCTGTCCACCTTCGGTCCCAAAAGACACCCCTCGATCATCATGAAAAAATCTTCGGTGATGTGTAATTTTTCCCCTGTAAAGCTGCAGGTTTCATTGGATCCGGTTTCAAAATTGATGGAAAACAGGTAATGCTGTATATCCCTTGAGATTTGTTCATCATTATAAAGATAGAGCGACTCTTTAACCTCCTGCAGAATCGTGTAGTTGTACATCCGCAGCAGGGACGACAAAAAACCTCTGGGTATGGATCCGTTCAATTCTTTTCGGTATTTGGTAAAAAAGCCGTTCAGGATCGACATATTGATCAGCTTATCCTCTCTGGCATAAGTGGAGTAAAACTCATTAAAAATTTTAATTGAATCCCGGCCGGAAAAGCCATGGTTTCCTTCGGTTTCCGATTCCGCAATAATCTTCCGCCGTCGTTTTGCCGTAAATTTTTTCCGGTCTTCGTCTGAAAGCCATTGGGGAATGTATCCGGTATAGATTTCCATCTTGAGCAGCTGCAGATTCTCGTCACAATATCGACCGTATTTCTCGGGATCGCCGATCCATTCCAACAGCGCTTCGGACCGGAGATTCAGCCGTGACGAGACAATGATCCTCGCAAAATTGTGCAAAACCCCGGGCAAAAAACTCTCGTCGATATGTCTGCCGAAAATATTCCGATAAATCTCAACTTCCGTATTCAAATCCAAAACATAAGGAATATTAATGGATTCGATGCGGTCAGAGAACGACTGCAAACCTTTTAATTTTGTTTTATCTTCGGGATTTATGAGCGCCAGGAAAAGGGAATTGACGTTTTCCTCTATATCTCCGACTTTATGGACGCCTTCGCTGATGATGTTGTGCAGTTCGATCAAACGGTCTTTGTTGTACGACTTTATATCCATAAGGGCATAGATGCCGTTGTTGGTTTTTGCATATCGTGAAAAATAGTATTTTACCTGGTTGCTGTCTTTTAGAAGATGGTTGATTCGGCTCTGGAGAATGTCATTTTTGTAAATGTCCTGTTTCAATGGCTTATCGCCGGGGTTGAAGACACTGATACCTTCGCCGATCCTCCGGTTGAAGGTATAAGGTCTGGCATAAAGCATGTTAAAGACCTTCTTCGGATTTTTCAGACGGTTTAACAATGCCTGAAACAAAGAACTGCAGATGGTGCAAGGTTGATCTCTAAACACCCACTCATACTCCTTTTCGGTAAAAAGACGCCATTTTATTTTATCATTTTTAAACAGGTCATCGAAGAAGGCCCGGCGATAATCCTTGGGAATGATCAAAATTGGATTGTCATGGGAAGGACATGGCACTTCGATATCATTATCGGCCGAATCCGCTAACGGGTTTGCTTTCGATAAATCCTTGGCGTCTGTTGGCAAGCTGGGTTGGGTTTGGAAAAATTTTTCGAACAATTGAATCGGCCCGCCGTTATTTTCTTCACCCAAAATTTCTCGGTTTAACCGCCAAACCGTCTCAAAACGCAACCCGTCTTCGGTATTGGAATATTCCTCGAATTTTTTGAGCAGATTGTTTAAAAAGGTACTTTTCCCGCACCCATGAGGCCCCTCAAATATATAAATCTTGTTCTGCTGGGTACCGCGCTTTAAGGACTCGGCAAGGTTGATCAAACGATTTGCAAAGAGTCTGTCGGCAAAAAAAGGGGTGTCGGAGCCTTCAACAAAGAGTCGGCTGCAATCATAATGCACAAAACCAATGGATTCGGGATCATCCGGGTACTCATTATGGCCTTCGCCGACATATTTTTTAATCATATCGTAAAAAACCTGGAAAGCATTTCGTACCACCACAGTCGGTTTTTGCGTGAGCACCCCGAGAAAGTCCTCAAAAGAAAGGGTTGATCGTCGACGCCCGACAGCCATGCTTCGGTTGATATTTTGCATTGCAGTTGAAACGTTTCTCATTCTATAACACCTTCTTGGAAATCTTTCGATTTTCCATGGTGTATAATACGCGCTCCCATTTCACTTCCTGTTCTTTGATTTCCTTTTGTTGCATCATTGAAAAACCGGAGCCCATACCGTTATTCGGCGCCACGGGTACCGACACCACCTCGTTCGTCTCCAGATGGACGGGTCCGCCCCAGAGATATTCGATTCCCATCATGGTATTTGCAATAAACTCTTTTACCAGCGGCTTTTCTTCGAAATGGTGTGCCAGATAAAGTGCATGATCGCAGCTTTTTTTTTCGTCGACTTCGATATGGGGCGGATGATACAGGCTGTCGATCAACATTTGACGATAATCTTTTGCCTTGAGGCTTTTGACATAATACTCCCAGACCATTTTTGCCGAATTCAATCGCCGGCCTGCGACAAACAGCTTATTGCCGGAGACAAAATCCTGGTCGACAAAGGTGTTGATAAACATGAAGTCGCTAAAATCATTTCGAACCTTAAAAATTAAATCTTTTCCTGTTCCGGTATCTTTGTTGTATTTTTTTCTTATTTCGACATCCTTGATTTTCCGAAACTCCCAGTCATACTTTCCTTTATCACCCATCTCCTCGATATATTGAAACAGCCGCATCCCCAAGGCATAGGGGTTAAGACCCACCCGGGGCAAAGCGGTAACGCCGGCATTAATTCGGGCAAAGTCCACTTCATGACCGTTGATACGGTTGTCTTTTAAAAAAAGGTTTTCATGCCAATAGCTGGCCCATCCTTCATTCATAATCTTTGTTCGGATCTGCGGCTGAAAAAACAGGGACGTTTTTCGGATGACATGCATCACGGATGTCATCCATTGATTATCATCCTTTTTTAAGAAATTTGAATTCTTGATTAAAAATTGAATGAGATCTCCATTGGCGTTGTGGTTCTCTTTGACGTGTCTATCAAAGAGTGCTTCAAATTCGGGATATTTTTTTACAATGTCTGAAAAAAACATCTTTTCTCCGAACTCGCCATCTGTTGCCATACATTCATTAAATCGGTTGATTTCTTTCATGTATTCGTGAATTTTTACTTTTTTAATTGCCTGCAAAAAAACATCGAAGTAGTAGTCGAGTCGTTTTGACCGGTCTTGCTGAATCGGACGATTCAAGCGGGAAAGCTCACCGTGATATCCGACCATATTATCGATACCGCGTGTGAATTCAATAACATAATCGACCCATCTCCCCTTTTCAGACCTGAATTTTGCAATGAGCCGCTTATCCGAAAGCGCCTGCCCGGCAAAATCATCGTCCCAGGTGTGTCGAAAGAAAAGATTATTTTGAAAAAAATCGATATGGGCGAGAACATGATAAAAGATCATGACATTGAGCCAGTCCGGGTTGTTATCGTTGTAAAATGAAATGGCCGGACGGGTATTGATAACGGTTTCATAAGGATTGCCCGGGTAGAGTTCATATCTGCCTTTTTCTTTGAGAATTTCAACGTCATGGACCCAGTAATCGTAAAGCGTCGGGATCATCACCTTTGGGGTGAGCTCCAGAAGATCCCGGTTGGTGACGATATACTCCAAGGTTTCATCTTCAAAGCAAAGTCCGGCCGCCCGTGCTCTGTCCTTGCAGCCTTCCATAATTTTCTTGGTATGTTGATCAATGAGTTCCATTATGAAATGAGCGATTTAATCCCCTCGATGATACGGGTCTCGTCAGCATCCTGGCCCATGACATCGAGCCGGAACAAATTGGGTTTTTCATCCAATAACTTCGATTTTTTCAGGTATTGTTCCACCTCGGTCTCGTTGCCGGTGCTGCCGGGATGTTCGGCAATCGTAATGCCGACGCGATTGGCATAGGTCAGCATTCTGTTCAGCTCGGGAATCGACTCCTGGCCTTCCCTGTCCCAATCGTCGCCATCGGTGCCGTGAAATATGTAGATATTATAGTCTGCCGCCAGATTCTCTTTTTGCACGATATCGTTGACCAGGCGAAATGCGGAGGCCACCCGGGTTCCGCCGGCCACTTTGGAATTGTAATAAGTGTAAAAATCATCGACTTCTTTGGCTTCGGTGTCATGAAGAATAAAGCGGGATTCGACCTGCATGGCAAACTGGTACAACAGCCAGCTGTAAATCAAGACATGCT
>Ga0210077_1000541_pt1 | contig 13534 bp, 10 predicted proteins | sample RushMan_CattailN_5_FD_185556 | JGI IMG/M metagenome (GOLD analysis project Ga0210077, IMG submission 185556) | Wetland microbial communities from San Francisco Bay, California, USA, that impact long-term carbon sequestration -... | ecosystem: Environmental > Aquatic > Marine > Wetlands ... | reverse complement strand
GCTGGGAATGAGCAAGGTGCGCGAGGCCGCGCAGCTCGACGAGGCCTATTCGCTGGCGGTGAATTACGACCGCACCGTGATGGCGGAGAAGTTCATCGAGGGCACCGAGCTCACCGTCGGCGTACTTGACGACGCGCCGCTGCCCGCAATCCGGCTCGAGACCCCGCGCGACTTCTACGACTACCAGGCGAAGTACATCGCGGACGACACGCGCTACATCCTGCCGTGCGGTCTGCCGGCGGCGCGCGAGCGGGAAATCCAGTCGTTGTGCGTGGAGGCTTTCCGCGCGCTCGGCTGCTTCGGCTGGGGTCGCGTCGATCTGATGCTCGATCGCGACGGCGCCCCTTTCCTGCTGGAGGTCAACACCGCGCCGGGAATGACGGATCACTCGCTGGTGCCGATGGCGGCTCGTGCGGCCGGCATGTCGTACGAGGACCTGTGCCTGAAGATTCTGGAGAGCGCGCATGTGGGATAACCCGCGCCTGCTCAATTACGTGGCGGGGATGCTGACCGGGTTCGCGCTGCTGATCTTCATTCTGGCCGGCCTGAGGCTGTTGCTGCGCCCCGACCTGTTTCCGCTGCGCGAAATAACCGTTCGCGGCAGCTTGCAGCACACCTCGGCGGCCCAGATCGAGCAGGCCACCCGCGGCCGGATCGAGGGCAACTTCTTCTCGGTCGACCTGGCCGCGGTGCGCGCGGGCATCGAGCAGCTGCCCTGGGTGCGGCAGGTGGTCGTGCGCCGGGTCTGGCCCGACGGACTCGAGGTTTCGATCGAGGAGCGCGTCCCGCTCGCGCACTGGGGCGACAAGGCGCTGGTGGATACCGATGGCGAGCGCTTCGACGGGAATTCGAGCGCCGCGCTGCCGACTTTCGTCGGGCCATCGGGGAGCGAGGCGGACGTGACCCGCCACTACCGGCAGTTCGCGGCGCTGCTCGCGCCGCTGGGAGATCCGCTGGTGCGAGTGGTGCTCACGCCGCGCTATGCCTGGCGCTTGCGCCTGCGCAGCGGCCTGCGGCTGGTGCTCGGGCGCGAAGCGGGGGAGCTTCCGCTCGAGCAGCGTCTGGCGCGCTTCGTGGCGGTCTATCCGCAGACGCTGGGGAAGACGCCGCAGCGGCACGACTACGTCGATCTGCGCTACCCGAACGGCTTCGCGCTGCGCGTGGGGGATCGGAAGGGCTGAACCAAATGGCGAGAGAAAGCAAAGACCTGATCGTCGGACTGGACATCGGCACCTCCAAGGTGGTGGCGCTGGTGGCGGAGCTCCATCCCGACGGGGCGCTCGAGATCCTCGGCATGGGCGGGCACGAGTCGAAGGGCCTGAAGAAGGGCGTCGTGGTCAATATCGAGGCCACCGTGAACGCGGTCCAGCGCGCGCTCGAGGAGGCCGAGCTCATGGCCGATTGCAAGATCGCCTCCGCCTACGCCGGGATCGCGGGCAGCCACATTCGAAGCTTCAACTCCACCGGGATGGTGGCGATCAAGGATCGCGAGGTCACGGCGCTGGACGTCGAGCGCGTGATCGATACCGCCCGGGCGGTGAACATCCCGACCGACCAGCAGATCCTTCACGTGCTGCGGCAGGAATTCATCATCGACGGCCAGGAGGACGTGCGCGAGCCGCTCGGCATGTCCGGCGTGCGCCTCGAGGTCAAGGTGCATATCGTCACCGGGGCGGTGTCGGCCGCGCAGAACATCGTCAAGTGCGTGCGCCGCTGCGGACTCGAGGTGAACGACCTGATCCTCCAGCCGCTCGCGTCGTCGCGCGCGGTGCTGCAGGAAGACGAGACCGACCTCGGCGTGTGCCTGGTCGACATCGGCGGCGGCACCACCGACGTGGCGGTGTTCACGGACGGCGCGATCCGCCACACGGCGGTGATTCCGATCGCCGGCGATCAGATCACCAACGACATCGCGATGGCGCTCAGGACGCCGACGGCCGAGGCCGAGAACATCAAGATTCGCCACGGCGTGGCCCTGCGCCAGCTGGCCGATCCGAACGAAATGATCGAGGTGGCCGGAATCGGCGACCGCGGCCCGAGAGTGATGTCGCGGCAGACGCTCGCAGAGGTCATCGAGCCCCGGGTGGAGGAGCTGTTCTCCCTGGTGCAGCAGGTGCTGCGCGAGTCCGGTTTCGAGGAGCTCCTGTCCTCGGGCGTCGTGCTGACCGGCGGCAGCGCGGTCATGCGCGGCATGGTCGAGCTCGGCGAGGAGATCTTCCACATGCCGGTGCGGGTCGGCATTCCGCGCTACGCGGGCAGCCTCGCCGAGGTCGTGCGCAGTCCGCGCTACGCGACCGCGGTCGGCTTGCTTCTGGAGGGCGTTTCGCAGGTGCAGCAGGGGCAGATTTCGCGTCAGAGCGGCTCGATCCGGGCCGTGCTGGCGAGGATGCGCGAGTGGTTCCAGCGCAATTTCTGAGAACTTTTTCGTAGGCGTTTCATTGGCAAGGAGGAAAACCGCATGTTCGAAATCGTAGACAACCACGCATCAGGCCCGGTCATAAAAGTGGTCGGGGTAGGCGGCGCCGGCGGCAACGCGGTCAACCACATGATCGAGCAGGGCGTCGAGGGAGTCGAGTTCATCGTGGTCAACACCGACGCCCAGGTCCTCGCGCGCAGCAGCGCGCGCAACCAGATCCAGCTCGGCGACAGCGGGCTGGGGGCCGGCGCCAAGCCCCAGGAGGCGCGCGACGCGGCGATGGCGGAACGCGAGCGGCTCGAGGAGACGCTCGCGGGCTCCAACATGGTGTTCATCACCGCCGGCATGGGCGGCGGTACGGGCACCGGTGCGGCCCCCGTGATCGCCGAGGTGGCGCGTTCGCTGGGAGTGCTGACCGTGGCCGTGGTGACCAAGCCGTTCGGCTTCGAAGGCACCAAGCGCATGCGGCTGGCCGAGGAGGGAATCGAGCAGCTCGGGCAGCACGTCGACTCCCTGATCGTCATCCTGAACGACAAGCTCGAGGAGGTGCTGGGCGAGGACGTCACGATGGACGAGGCGTTCCGCGCGGCCGACGACGTGCTCAACAATGCGGTGGCGGGCATCGCGGAAATCATCAACTGCCCCGGACTGATCAACGTCGATTTCCAGGACGTTCGCACGGTGATGTCCGAGCAGGGCATGGCGATGATGGGCTCGGCCATGGCGGAGGGCATCGACCGGGCGCGCATCGCGGCGGAGCAGGCGATCGCCAGCCCGCTGCTCGAGGGCGTGATGCTCGCCGGTGCGCGCGGCGTGCTGGTCAACATCACCGCCACGCGCAGCAGCCTGAAGCACGGCGAGGTCAAGGCGGTGATGAACACGATCCGCAGCTTCGCGGCCGAGGACGCCACCATCATCTTCGGCGCGGTCTACGACGAGGAGATGAGCGACGACCTGCGCGTCACCGTCGTGGCAACGGGGCTGGGCGCGCAGGTGACCCTGCGCCAGCCCAAGCCGCAGCTGGTCGTCGCGCAGAAGACGGGCACCGACAACCAGCCCCTGTCCAACGGCGTGGACTACAACCAGCTCGACTCGGTCCCGGCCGTCATCCGCCGCAACCGCGCTTCGACGGTGGAAGCGCTGCAGCAGAGCGGGGTCGACAAGTACGACATTCCGGCCTTCCTGCGCAAGCAGGCCGACTGAGTGCGGCCTCCGGGCCGCGCGACTCACCGCGCGCCACGGGCGCAGCGGACGCAGCGCCACTCCTCCTTGCCGGCGCTGCGTCCGCACTCTGCTACAATTCACAGCCACGACAGATAGTTACAGATGCTCCGCCAGCGCACACTCAAGTCTCTCATCCGCGCGACCGGGGTCGGTCTGCACACCGGAGAGAAAGTCTGCATCACGTTGCGGCCGGCGGGAATCGACACCGGGGTTGTTTTCCGGCGCATCGACTTCGCCGTTCCCGCCGACGTGCCCGCGCGCGCGGATCTGGTGGGCGAGACACGGCTGTCTTCCTGCCTCATTTCGGGCGAGGCCAGGGTCTACACGGTCGAGCACCTGATGTCCGCGCTCGCCGGACTGGGCGTTGACAACGCCTACATCGATCTCGACGGTCCGGAAGTGCCGATCATGGACGGCAGCGCCGCGCCTTTCGCGCTGCTGCTGCAGCAGGCGGGAATCGAGCAACAGGCTGCGCCGAAGCGTTTTCTCCGCGTGAAGAAGCGCGTCGAGGTGCGCGACGGCGACAAATGGGCGCGCCTGGAGCCCTATGCGGGGTTCAAGCTGTCGTTTTCCATCGTATTCAACCATCCCGTCATCGACCGCTCGAGCCAGGCCGTCACGGTCGACTTCGCGCAGACCTCGTATCTGAAGGAAATTGCGCGTGCGCGCACCTTCGGCTTCATGCACGAGGTGGAAAACCTGCGCGAATCCGGGCTCGCGCTGGGGGGCGGCCTGGACAACGCGGTGGTGCTGGACGAGTACCGCGTTCTCAACGCGGAGGGCCTGCGCTTCGCGGACGAATTCATCCGCCACAAGGTGCTGGACGCGATCGGCGACCTTTACCTGGTGGGCAAGCCGCTGCTCGCCGCGTTTGCCGCGCACAAGTCGGGCCACGCCCTCAACAATCGGCTCCTGCGCGAGCTGCTTGCGGACGAAGCGGCATGGGAGCTGGTTTCGTTCGAGCGTCCGGAGGACACGCCGGCCGGAGTCGCAGGCCTGATGCAGCAGCTCGCCTAGCGGCGGAGCTCAAGTACCCGGCTTTCGTCCTCGCGCCGAGCCCGATGCTTTTTCCGGGCGGGCGCCTGCCGGTGACGGCGTGACCCGCCCGCGGTCGTGGCGCGCCAGGATGGCCTCGAGGGCCTCTCGCGCGGGGGAGTCTGCCATGCGGGCATGCAGGCCCCTCAATTCGGACAGCGCGCCCTCCGAGATTTGGATTGATTTGTGCGCCGCAACATCCTTTTTGCGTGATGTAGTTGGTTGCAGCTTCACGGAAACTGAATTAACCTTTGCCCCTTGTTTCAGAAGGTAATTGCCGAGGCTTTGGGACAGCAGCCGGAGCTTTGCTGCGGCCGCGGAATTGGATGCAAGCAGAACGAGCCGGCCGTCCTTCAGGTTGGCGGGGCGGACCGCGGTGGCGAGTTCTTGCGGCAAGAATTCCTTGCAAAGTCTCGTAACGGCCTGTATTTCAAGGGCCTTGAGAACTGCGGAAGCGGCGTCGTGATCGGCCGAAAGGTAGCGGCCGATTTTGGGAAATCGCACGGGAGTGGCGAGTGAGGAACGGGTCGTGCAGATTATCTTGATCTCCAGCCGGTTGGCAAAAGCCCGGTCGGTGACCATCGCGCCGGGCCACATCGTGGCCTCGCTGATCGTGCTGCTGATGCTGTTGTCGGCGCTCACCGGCGCCGTGTACTGGGCCACCCTGCACTTCGCCTCGGATATCCGGGTTCCGTTCGTGGAAAAGATGGTGGCTGCGGCGCAGAAGGCCGAGGCCGAGAAGGCGCGGCAGTACGTGCAGCAGAACGTCAACGCGATGGCCGTCAGACTGGGCGAGATGCAGGCCCAGCTCGCGCGCCTCGATGCGCTGGGCGAGCGACTCTCGGCGCTTGGCGGCATCAAGCCGGCGGACATTCACCTCAACTCGCCGCTGGGACTCGGCGGGGCGGTCTCGACCATGCCGCCCCAGGACCTGTCGCTCAACGACCTGAAATCCCGCGTCTCGCTGCTTTCGCGCCAGATGGAGAATCGCTCGGACTACTACGGGGTGCTCGATTCCGAGCTGCGCGACCTGATCGTACGCCGCAAGGTGATGCCCACGATGCCCCCGGTCCACGCGCCGCGGGGCTCGGGTTTCGGCAGGCGCATCGACCCGTTCACCGGCCAGCTGGCGATGCATGAAGGCATCGATTTCGAGGTCGACAAGGGCACCCCCGTCCACGCCGCGGCCGGCGGCGTAGTAAGTTTCGCGGGCTTCCATCCACAGTATGGAAATCTGGTGGAGATCGACCACGGCAACGACCTGTCGACGCGCTACGCTCATTTGTCGAAGATCCTGGTGCGGACCGGGGAAATCGTCATGCGCGGAGCCGTCATCGCGCTGAGCGGCTCCACCGGGCGCGCGACCGGCCCGCACCTGCATTTCGAGGTCCGCTACAAGGGCGTCGCGATCAATCCTGACCGGTTTCTGGCCGCTACCGATCCGAAGCTGCCGGAGGCGAACAAGCGCCGCATCGCCCGAGGGCGAGACTAGTCGTGCGGCACGGGCCGCCTGGGCGGCCATGCTAAAATTTCCATTTTCCGCTTGAGCGCGGCGAGGGCGGCGGCGGCCCCCGCGCGGGCCCATGCCAGCCGGGCGCGGAGCGGAGCGCAACCCCGATGATTCCAAACGTACTCACGAAAATTTTCGGCAGCCGGAACGAGCGGCTGCTCAAGCAGTACTCGCGCACGGCTTCCCGTATCAACGCGCTCGAGCCGGAAATGGCGGCCCTCGGCGACGATCAGTTGCGCGCCAAGACCGACGAGCTCAAGGGCCGAATCGCCAGCGCCGTCGCCGGCGTCGAAGAAGAGCGCCGCGCCGAGGTGATGAAAGCCGCGCTGGAAGACGCGCTGCCGGAGGCGTTCGCAGTCGTTCGCGAAGCGGGCAAACGCGTGCTGCGAATGCGCCATTTCGACGTGCAGCTGATCGGCGGCATGGTGCTGCACTACGGGAAGATCGCCGAAATGCGGACCGGGGAGGGCAAGACCCTGGTGGCAACCCTGCCGGCCTATCTCAATGCGCTGGGCGGCGCGTCGGTGCATATCGTGACGGTCAACGACTACCTCGCCCAGCGCGACGCGGCGTGGATGGGGCGACTCTTCACTTTCCTCGGCCTGACCGTCGGCGTGAACATCCCGCAGCTCGAGCCCGAGGAGAAGCGCCGGGCCTACGCCGCCGACATCATCTACGGAACCAACAACGAGTTCGGCTTCGACTATCTTCGCGACAACATGGCGATGCACCTCGACGAGAGGTTTCAGCGAGGACTGCACTACGCGATCGTCGACGAGGTGGACTCGATTCTCATCGACGAAGCCCGCACGCCGCTCATCATTTCCGGGCAGGCCGAGGACCGGACCGAAATCTACGTCCGGATCAACGAGGTGGCGCCGCTACTGACGCGGCAAAAGGAGGAGGAAGGGCCTGGCGACTTCTGGGTGGACGAGAAGAATCACCAGATTCTGCTGTCCGAGTCGGGCCACGCCCGCGCCGAGGAAGTGCTGGCGCGCGTCGGCCTGCTGCCGAAGGGCGCCAGCCTGTACGAGCCCGCCTACATCAATCTCGTGCACCAGCTGTACGCGGCGCTGCGGGCACACAACCTCTACCTGCGCGACCAGCACTACGTGGTGCAGAACGGCGAGGTGATCATCGTCGACGAGTTCACCGGACGGCTGATGGTGGGGCGCCGCTGGTCCGACGGCATTCACCAGGCGGTCGAGGCCAAGGAAAAGGTCAAGATCCAGAACGAAAACCAGACGCTCGCCTCGATCACCTTCCAGAATTATTTCCGCCTCTACGGCAAGCTCGCCGGGATGACCGGGACGGCGGACACGGAAGCGTTCGAATTCCAGGACATCTACAAGCTCGAGACGGTGATCGTCCCCACCCACAAGCCGATGATCCGGCTGGACCGCCTGGACCTCGTGTACCGCACCTCGGCGGAGAAGTACAAGGCGATCACCGAAGACATTCGCGATTGCTACGAGCGGGGGCAGCCGGTCCTGGTCGGCACCACCTCGATCGAGAACTCGGAGCTGCTGTCCTCGCTGCTCACCAAGGAGAAGCTTCCGCACCAGGTGCTGAACGCCAAGCAGCACGCGCGCGAGGCGGAGATCGTGGCGCAGGCGGGGCGCCCGAAGATGGTCACCATCGCGACCAACATGGCCGGCCGCGGCACCGACATCGTGCTGGGCGGGAACGTCGACAAGCAGGTCGAGCTGATCGAGGCGGACGAGGCGGTTCCCCTGCCGGACAAGACGGCAAGAATCGAGAAGCTGCGCTCGGAGTGGGAACAGCTGCACGAAGACGTCCTCAAGGCTGGAGGGCTGCACATCATCGGCACCGAGCGACACGAGTCGCGCCGGGTGGACAACCAGCTGCGTGGACGTTCGGGCCGCCAGGGCGATCCGGGATCATCGCGTTTCTATCTCTCGCTCGAGGATCCGCTGCTGAGGATTTTCGCAGGGGACCGGATCAACCGCATCATGGTGATGCTCAAGATGCCGGAGGGCGAGGCGATCGAGCATTCGATGGTCACGCGATCGATCGAGTCGGCGCAGACCAAGGTCGAAGCGCGCAACTTCGACATCCGCAAGCAGCTGCTCGAGTACGACGACGTCGCGAACGACCAGCGCAAGGAGATCTATGCGGTGCGCAACGAGCTGCTCGAGTCGCAGGACATTTCCGGGCGAATTGCGAGTCTGCGCCTGGGGGTGGTGACGGACATCTTCCGCAGCCACATCCCGGAAGAGAGCGTCGAGGAGCAATGGGATATCGGCGGGCTGGAAACCGCGCTCAAGAGCGAGCTGAATCTCGACCTTCCGCTCAAGCAATGGCTGGAAGCCGACCCCGAGCTGCATGACGAGACGCTGCTTGAAAGGGTCACGCAAAAGGCGCACGACGCCTACGCGGCCAAGGTGCCCGAGGGCGCCGAGGAGTCGTTCCGGCAGTACGAGCGCTACGTGATGCTCCAGATCCTGGACGCGCACTGGCGCGAGCACCTCGCCGCGCTGGATCATCTGCGAAAAGGCATTCATCTGCGGGGTTATGCTCAGCGCGACCCGAAGCAGGAGTACAAGCGGGAGGCCTTCGAGCTCTTCGGGGCCATGCTGGAATCGGTCAAGCTGGAGGTGACGAAGACGCTCGCCGTGGTGGAGATACGCGCCACCGAGTCCTTGGCGGAGGTCGACGACGCGCAGCATGTGGAGAATCTGCGCATGCAGCACCCGAGCCTCGACGAGGTGCAGCTCGAGGCCGATGACGAGGCGATTGCGTCCGCCGCGGCGAAGAAGCCGCAGCCGATGGTCCGGCCGACCCACAAGGTGGGCCGCAACGACCCCTGCCCATGCGGCTCGGGCAAGAAGTACAAGCACTGCCACGGCAAGCTCACCTGAGGCCGCATGGCCGTCGAACTGTCGCCGCCTGACCCTGCTTCGCTGCGCCCGGTGGAGGGGGTCGAGCTCGGCGTGACGATGGCGGGCGTGCGCAAGGCGAACCGGCGCGACCTTCTCCTGATGCGCCTTGCAGCGGGCTCGACGGTTGCCGGCGTGTTCACCCGCAACCGCTTTTGCGCCGCGCCGGTCATTCTTGCCAGGCGGAACCTGGCGGCGGCGCAGGGCGTGCGCGCCCTGATCATCAACACGGGCAACGCCAATGCGGGGACGGGAGACGACGGCCTCAAGCGAGCCGCGCTGGTCTGCGAGGGCGTTGGCAGGGCGATCGGGTGCGCGGCGGCCCAGGTCCTGCCTTTTTCGACCGGGGTGATCATGGAGGCGCTGCCGGCGGAGCGGATCGTCGCCGGGCTCGCGGCTGCGGTCGCGGACTTGCGTGCCGACAACTGGGCTGCGGCGGCCGAGGCGATCATGACGACCGATACCGTGCCCAAGGCGGCGTCGAGAACGGTGCGCCTGTCCGGCGGCCAGGTCTCGGTGACGGGCATCGCGAAAGGGGCCGGCATGATCCGGCCGGACATGGCGACGATGCTCGGCTTCATCGCCACCGATGCCCGGGTGTCGCAGGAGGCCCTGCAAGAGCTGGTTCGCGAAGCCGCCGACCAGTCCTTCAACTGCATCAGCGTCGACGGAGATACCTCGACCAACGACGCCTTCGTGCTCGTCGCGAGCGGAGCTTCCGGCGTCGCCGCGCAGAGCAGGGCCGATCTGGACGCCCTTGGGCGCGCCATCACGGAGATCGCCGTTGTGCTTGCGCAGGCAATCGTGCGCGACGGGGAAGGCGCAACGAAGTTCATCACGATACGCGTCGAGGGCGGCCGTTCGGTCGAGGAATGCCGCCGCGTGGCGTATGCCATCGCGCATTCACCCCTGGTCAAGACGGCCTTCTTCGCTTCCGACCCCAATCTCGGGCGCATTCTGGCGGCGATCGGCAATGCCGGAATCGGCGACCTGGATACGTCGAGACTGCAGCTGTATCTGGATTCGGTGCTGGTGGCCGCGGACGGCGGGCGCCATCCGGACTACCGGGAAGAGCAGGGCGCGTCGGCTCTGCGCAAGCCCGAGTTCACCGTGCGCGCGGTGCTCAACCGCGGCCCGGCTGCCGCCACGGTCTGGACTTGCGACCTGTCCTTCGAATACGTCAAGATCAACGCGGAATACAGAACCTAGCCCACTGCATGAAGACAGATCCTGAGAGGCTGCTCGCGCGCGCCGAGGCGCTGATCGGCAAACTGGAGGCCCTGCTGCCGCCCCCGCCTCCTCCGCCCGACTGGAACGCGAGCGTCGCGTTTCGCTGGCGCAAGGCGGGGCCGCTCAATCTGGGCGGCTGGCTGCAGCCGGTTCGCCACGTTCATCAGATCCGTCTCGCCGACCTGCAGGGAATCCAGGGCCAGATCAGGAAGGTCGAGCAGAATACGCGGCAGTTCGTTCAGCGCAAGCCGGCCAACAACGTGCTGCTTACCGGTGCCCGCGGCACGGGGAAATCCTCCATCATCAAGGGGCTGCTCAACAAATACGCGCGCGACGGGCTGCGGCTGATCGAAATCGAGAAACGCGACCTCATGGACCTGCCCGCGATCACGGAGCTGGTGGCGGGCCGCAAGGAGCGGTTCATGCTCTTCTGCGACGATCTGTCCTTCGAGGCCGCGGAAGCCGGCTATGTCGCGCTCAAGGTCGCGCTGGACGGCTCCATTTCTTCCACCTCCGAGAACCTCCTTATCTACGCGACCTCCAACCGCCGGCATCTGATGCCGGAGTACATGCAGGAGAATCTCGAGACGAAGTACGTCGACGACGAAATTCACCCCGGCGAAACGGTGGAGGAAAAGATCTCGCTCTCCGAGCGGTTCGGCCTCTGGGTATCCTTCTATCCCTTCGATCAGGACGAATACCTCGTGATCGTCGAGCACTGGCTGAAGGCGTTCGGCTGCTCGGGGAAGGAGGCCGAGGCCGCCCGCCACGAGGCGCTGCAATGGGCGTTGCTGCGCGGATCGCGAAGCGGACGCGTCGCCTACCAGTTCGCGCGCGATTGGGCGGGCAAGAGCGCCACGCGCGCCGGCCGCGCCAGGCGCTAGCGTCGAGTGGTCGAGGTCTCGGCCGCCGTCATCCTGCGGCCCGACGGGGCGTTCCTGATCGCACGCCGCCCGGCGGGCAAGGTCTACCAGGGCTACTGGGAGTTCCCGGGAGGCAAGGTCGAGCCGGGCGAGCCGGCGGAGGCGGCCCTGAAACGCGAGCTCCACGAAGAGCTCGGGATCGACGTCATCCGCGCCTATCCCTGGATCACCCGCGTCCATCGCTATGAGCACGCGACGGTCAGACTGAATTTCTTCCGCGTCCTCGAGTGGTCGGGGGAGCCGCATCCGCGAGAGGCGCAGACGATCCGGTGGCAGGCGCCGCATGATCCGGTGGCCCAGCCCATGCTTCCCGCCAACGCGCCGGTGCTCGCGTCGCTCGCACTGCCCTACGAATACGCCATCACGACCGCGGAGTCAGTCGGCGCGCAGGCGATGCTCGAGCGCATCGAACAGCGGCTCGAGCAGGGATTGAAGATGATCCAGATCCGCGACAGGTCCATGGCATCGGGCGAGCGGCTGGAATTCGCCCGTCAGGCCGTGCGGCTCGCGCACCGCCATGGCGCGCGTGCGCTGGTCAACCTGGACTACGCGCTCGCGCGCCGGATCGGGGCGGACGGCCTGCACCTGCCGGCGCAGGCGCTGATGGAGCTTGAGCAGAGACCGTCCGGGCTGGTCGGTGCCTCGTGCCACAGTGCGGCGGAGCTCGCCCGGGCGATGCAGCTGGAGCTGGACTTCGCGGTGCTCGGTCCGGTGCTGCCCACGGGCTCGCATCCGGACGCGCAGCCGATGGGCTGGGTCCGCTTCGCCGAGCTCGCCCGCGGCGCCACGCTTCCCGTGTACGCCATCGGCGGACTGCAGGCATCCGATCTCGAGCAGGCCTGGCGTTCGGGCGCGCACGGGCTGGCCATGATCTCCGGCAGCTGGCGCCGAGGGCCGGCGCAGAACCTCTAGGCACCGCGCGATTCGACGATCTTCTGGTAACTGCCCTTGAGGTGCTCGTATCCGGCGGCGAAGGCCGCGGCGTCCGGCGCGATGCGATATCCGGCATCTTCCAGCCATGCGCGCATGGCAGCGTGCGTGTGTCGCGCGGGGTCCAGCATGTCTTCGCGGGCGCAGCCGAATTCCCCGGCGACCATGCGTCTGCCATAGACGACTTCGTGCGCCACGACCTCGGCATTCACGAAGACCGCAGACATCGTGGGATAGGCGACGTTGTGGCAGGGTTGTGATTTCAACACGCCGAGCTTGTCGATCACGTCGTTGACGACGTTTATCTCGTCCGGCAGTTCGCCGGGAAGCGCGCCGCGGCAAGCCTTCAGCAAGCCCGGCAGGTCGCGCGAGGTGCGCCAGCGCCGGGGCTCGCGATCGATGTTGATGAAGATCTTGACCCGGTGCCGGGACTTCGAGGGTTGCGGCAAAGGCTTCCCGCCCTTGAACACGTCGAGATGCAGGCCTTCTTCGACGGTCTCCGTCAGGCGCCACGTGATGTTCCCTTCCTCCAGCGAACGATAGTGCGGAAACAGCAGGGCAAGCCCGGTTCTCAGCTGGCCGTTGAACGAGGCGATCTGTGATTGGGCATAGGCCGCCATCGACATATTGCCGAACAGGCCGACAAGCGGGTGGGTCGTGTCGACCGACAGCTTGCCGTCGCTGCGACGGACGACGGGTTTCTCGAGGCCGTTTGCAGTCCCGATCTTCTTCAGCTGCGGCGGAAACTCGATCCCCTGAAAGAAATCGAGATCGAACCGGATCGGCATGTGCGGAACAACCACGACGCCGCGGTTCTCGTAATGCGCGCTGATCGCGTCCCCGTATGTGCGCGCGTAATCGCCGAATGACTCCCTGCGCTCGAGAACGAGAAAATGGTCCGGCAGGTCCGGCGCGCGCTCGATCACTTCGTCAGGCTCATGTACTTCAGCTCGTCCGGCGAGAACCGCTCGAGCGCGCGGGTTGCGAACTCGAGGTCATCCGAGCGGCGCGCGAAAATGATGTTGCCCAGGAAGCGCCCCTCGCGAAGCTCGTCCATGACTGCGCCGGCGGGCCGCAGGCCGTCGCGCGAGAGGCGCAGCTGGTCGGGATTCACCTGCCAGCCGCTGCGCAGGATCCAATCGACCATCTCCCGCGTGTGCGGCAGCGCCGGATCGACCTCCAGAAGCAGCGTCCGCATACTGCCGCTCTCGATCAGCCGCTGCATGCCGCGAATGACCTTGTGCTCGTGACCGTCCACGTCGATCTTGACGTGATCCGGGGGCGGAACCGCGCCCGAGTCGACCAGATGGTCGAGGGAGAAGCCGATCGAGCCCTGCGCGAAGCGGCTCGCGGCGGGATAGTCGCG
>Ga0210077_1000540_pt1 | contig 13541 bp, 17 predicted proteins | sample RushMan_CattailN_5_FD_185556 | JGI IMG/M metagenome (GOLD analysis project Ga0210077, IMG submission 185556) | Wetland microbial communities from San Francisco Bay, California, USA, that impact long-term carbon sequestration -... | ecosystem: Environmental > Aquatic > Marine > Wetlands ... | reverse complement strand
TGCGGGGTCGGTTGTCAGCACTGTGCCGCGGTCTACGTCTTCGACTTCCACGTTCTTCAAGGCTAACCCGACCCTGTCGCCTTTGGACGCCGAGTCAAATTCGTCGTCGTGCTTCTGTATCGAGCGGACCTGAGCGGTTTTTGCGCCGGGGAGGACTTTGAGGCTGTCGTGCTTCCTGATGGTGCCTTTGGCGACCAAGCCGAGTACGACGGCTCCTACGCCTTTGACGCTGAAAGCGTGGTCCACGGGAACCGTGCCCACAGCGCTCTCGCCGTTCCCCGTTTTCCGCGCCGCCTCCGCCAAGCAGCGTTCCATCAGCACCGCTGGGTTGTCTTCGATGAACTCAAAACTTTCCAGACTGGTGCCCTTGATTAACGGGAGAACCTTCTCAGGTGGCAGGTAGTTTCGCAGGATAAAGAACCCGCTGTTTATCCCCGCGCACTGAAGCATAACGAGGCACTCGCCTAAAGTTGCGTTCAACTCGTCCACGACGACCACTGCCTTCTCAGCCAAGGCAACAGCGTAGAACAGCGGCGCCAACCGCTCTGGATAACGGGTCGGCTCGATGAAAGTCACCGTGTCTTCGTCCCGTTTCAGGTTGTAGAGGGTTATGTCTGTGGTTGTGCCCTTCTTGCCGAGACCGTTTGCGTAGCCTGCCGCGCCGAGAACGGCAACCGTAAGATTCCCCATAGACGCTTCATCCATGAATTACCGCATGGAACGGCGGTCCACCTGATAAATTTTGCGCCAACCAACATCAAAACAAGAACGTGAAGTTCCGCCAAATTTCTGCAGGATTCAAAGAAGCATAGGTAGTATACTTTAACCCATACTCCACAGACATAGGCAAAACATAAAACGGCTCAGTCAAGAAAATTTGACTTAGGCTTGGTCAAGAAACCTTTACCACAGGTCTTTAATTGCTATTTAATTAGAATAACATCCATGAAAAGCCTCGCCGTATTGCTGATTCTATTAGTCTTAACGTCCTGCTCATCCATAGTTGCTGGACAAGACTGGCATATTAGTCTCAAGGGATTGCCCACCAAACTCGCCACCTTCAACCTATCTTCAGACAACGCAACATTCGTAAAGCTAAACTACGCTAGGCAACAATTCTCAGTTGCTGGAGACTTACACGCTGAAAACTTAACCATGGAAATAGACGCTGATATGAATTACGGTATTGGAGATTACCGTAGTAGCTTAAACATTAGTTGCACAGCGGATTGGAAAAATGGCGAGATAATAATTGCCCCATTAGGCGATAGCGCAAACGTCACCTATACAGGAGATTGGAAAAAAGGCGACGTTACGGTTTCAGTCAACCAAAAAAATGAAATAATGCTAAGTTATGAGTTTGCTTTAACAGACCTGCCTAAAGGATTCCACCAGTTAACCTTCGATGGTGATGGAGCTGGATTATACTTCAACTACACTGACTATTTAGTGTATTTCTATGGCATAGACGGCTCCTGCACGTTAGACTTCACCAACTATCCCCCTGCTGAAAATCCACCTGCAACGCCCACCCCCACAACAACTCCAACATCTACTTCAGAACCAGAAGAGCCTTTTCCAACAATCTTGATTGCGGTTATTGCCATAATAGTGACCGTAATCATTATGGTCGCGTGTCTGCTGGTCTACTTCAAGAAACGCAAACACTAAGCACTTCGTGTTCACTTTCGCTTTCTAAACAACTTTACTCCATCTAAATCAATGATGTATTCAAATCCTGCCTCTACAAATTTCTGAGAGTCTTCTGCTTTTGACGTTACAGACAGCATTGGAAAATAGTAAAAGAGTATGTTCCAGTCATTTTTCTTTATACAGAGGGGAGGGGGCTCAAACTCAGAACAGAGGCGCTACTGCTCGTTGAAAGAAAACAGCCTTTTTCAGCGTTTTAAGTTAAGTCTTATTAGCCTAAGATGCCCTCAAAAGAGGTTGTTGGGCAGAGGTGGAACAAGCTGAATCGAGAGGGCGGACTCTCTATCCCCGCGAACCTGATTCGAACGGTAGCAATCGTAGGAGTCATTGTGCTGCACGCCGCAAACGAGGCGATAGCCCCGCAGCCGATGAATCAGTTGGAAATTTATCGTTGGTGGATGGTTGACATCTACCAAACCCTGTCCCGCGTCGGCGTCCCCCTGTTCGTCATGCTGACTGGCGCGTTGCTGCTTCAGCCGTCCAAATGCGACGAGCCTCTCGGCGTGTTCTTCAAGAAGCGGTGGGCGCGAATCGGCTTGCCGTTCCTGTTCTGGGGCGCCGCCTACTTCGCATGGAGCTACTTCGTTCACGGGCAAGCGCTCACCTCAAGCGTTATCTTGCAGGGCATCCTGTCGGGACCCTACTTTCAGTTTTGGTACATCTACATGCTCGTCGGGCTCTACCTCTTCACTCCAATCCTTAGGATATTCGTCGCCCACGCCAACCGCAAAGTACTCAAGTACTTCGTGATAATCTGGTTCCTTGGACCGCTTATCGTGCCGCTTCCCGGCTTGTTGGGCAACTACAACATAGACAGCAACCTCCTGACGATACCATGGTGGATAGGATACTTTGTGCTCGGCGCATACCTCATAAACGTGCGGGTCCGCCGCTCCACCCTGCTAATCCTGATGACGGCGATGTTCACGGCGACCGCGGTTGGCACCTACATGATAGCCGCAACAGTCGGAGGACCCCAAACCTACTTCTTCCAAGACTACTTCAGCCCCACAACCATCCTCGCCTCAGTCACCGTGTTCCTCCTGCTCAACACGCTCCGCGCACCGGCAAACCCCGCGGAAATCCCCCAGCCCAAAGCCAACTGGCTGGTCAACGGCATCGGACAAAACACCCTCGCCATATTCCTGTTCCACGTCATGGTGCTCGAAGCGCTGCAACTGGGCCTTTTGGGCTTCACAATCAGCGGCAACACCTTAAACTCCATCGTCGAAATCCCCTTAATCTCAGCGGTCTCCCTCTTCATCTGCCTCGCAGTGATTCTGCCCCTGAAAAAAATCCCCATCGTAAAGAACGCAATCGGCTAATCGCCGGAACCTATGCAGTTCCTTTAACTAAGGGGGGTATAGAAAAAAATCACACGTCAGTTCAGCCCGCTGCAAAAGCACAAAAAATAACTAAAAATAACTGAAAGTTACCAATTTGCTTTTCAACGCTCTGCGAAAAAACGCTATGCCTCTTCAATGGTGCACTTGAGCTTCTTAATTATCTCATCCGCCTTCAAAGGCTCCACCTTCAAAGTGTAAAGCCTCTTCGGCGTGCGAAGCTTCAGCTTAACCGTTTCCTTAAGCTTCTTAACCGTGCAGCGCTCAGCTTTGGCGCTTAACTCCACGAACTTGTCCACGTCTTTGATTTCAGCGGGCATATACCTTATTCACCTGTGTCGAACGGTTTGATGGATGCACTTCGTGTTTTTATCTGTTTTGGTATCCCTTGACGCTGCGCAAACGGTTTCGGTGAAGACTTAAATCCTCAACCAAGCGGAACTATCCTCTAAGGCTGAAATCTATGGCTCAGGACAAAATGCTGGTTTCAATAACCGCAAGCAGGGAGAAAGAGGAAATCGTGTACCACGTTGACTGCTCCAGCGACCTGACCGATGAAGAGTTAGAGTACTACTTAAGCGAGATAATCACCGGCATATGCAAGTGGAAGAAAGGCATCTGCGAAGAAAACATCCGAAGCTTCAAGGGAAAACTCAGGAAAAAGAAGGAATAACCTGTTCACCAAAAAAGTTAAAGCAAACGTGAACACCAATACTATTAAACACAACTGTGAATCCATAGCGTAAATTAAGAAGCCATATCAACGCAAAGCAACGAAGAACACGGGACAACCACGGTTGAACAAGCCATTGTTCAGCCAAAACGCAAAGGAGAAAAAACACGGCATGAAGCAGGTTCCAACCTTGTCCCTTATACTTCTTCTCTTAGTTTCCACAACATCCCTTCTCACCTCAGCGCCAACCTCAACCACCTGCAAAACGGCGACAACCCCATTCTACGTCGGCGTCACCTACTGCGGCAACACCACCGCCGAAGCCAAACTCCTCATCGACAGAGTCAAAAACTACACCAACCTGTTCGTCCTGCAGTCATGGCCCATAAGCCTCAACGAAACCGCCGTAAACGAAATCTGCAACTACGCCGTCGCCAAAGGACTGCATATAATCGTTTACTTCGGCTGGTTCGACACCTCCATAACCTGGTACGAACCTTGGCTGGACTCGGCAAAACAAACATGGAAAGACAAGTTCCTCGGCGTCTACTACTACGACGAGCCAGGCGGAATCCAGCTTGACTACAACTGGTCTGGCTACTTTCAAAGGTTGAAACGTTGGAGCTCAACTTCGTACTATCAAGAGCATGCGGCTGCGATTGAAGCCTACATGAACGGTTCATCCATGTACCGCAACCACGACATCGCCGCCAACATTTACCAGTACTACATGGTGACAGATCGCGGGCTTTCAATCTTGAAAAACCATTCCATCACAGCCTTCACTTCCGATTATGCCTTGTACTGGTGGGATTACAAAAGCGGTTACGACGTGATTCTCACGCAGCTAGGCTGGAACGACACGATTCCGCAGGACATCGCGTTGGTGCGCGGCGCGGCGAGGATGCAAGGCAATCAATGGGGTGCGATTATCACGTGGAAGTACAGTGACCCGCCTTACCTGGACACTGGCAATGAGATTTATTCGCAGATGCTTATGGCTTACGAGGCAGGTGCAGAATACGTGGTGGTGTTCAATTACCCTTGCCTCGAGGGCAACGCCTATGGAGTTTTGACTGATGAACATTTCGCGGCGTTGGAGCGTTTCTGGAACGACGTGGTAGCTGAACCCAATCAGCTGTGTGTTCCCGACCTAAGCGAAGCGCAAGCTGCATTAGTTCTGCCTCGGAATTACGGTTGGGGCATGCGAAGCGTCAACGACAGAATCTGGTATTGGGGTCCTGATTACTGGTCACCGCAGATCTGGAACGTGTCGCGCGCACTTCTTGCGAATTATGGTTTGCGGTTAGACATTGTTTATGATGACGCGGCGTTTCCTGTGGCTGGCAGGTACAGTGAAGTTTACTATTGGAATCAGCCCGTCTAGCGTGTGTGCTGGTTAGAAAACGTGTTTGTGGGGAAGAAAAAGGGTTTTTGTTGGTGGTTTTGGCGGCTACTTCTTTTTCGGCTTTATGCCTAGCTTCACTTTCACTTCTACGGTGTATTCTTCTTCGGTTTTGCCGACTGCGAAGTTCCAGTCTTTCACGTCTACTTCCATGTCTTTGAAGTGTGAAACTACGGTGTCCTTGTACTGGGTGATTGTTTCGCCGAGCTTTTGCAGTCGTTCGGTCATGTTGATTTCTTCTTTTTCGGGTATCTCGTTACACCTCCTTGATAAGTCTGAAACAAGTGTATGGCATAGTATAGTGCATGGTCTGTTTTTAAGATTATGTGACTGTGCAACTACAACACCAACAAGTTGCTCTGTTGAAAAGCAAATTGATTATTTTTAGTTATGAAAAGTTATGGAAAGCGCTTTTGCGGAGCTGACGTGCGATTTTGGGCTTATACCCCCTCTATAAATAGCTTCAACCAGTGATTGAAAGGTTTTGGATTATGGCTCACACATGAGGATTAGTTTAGGCAAATCTTGAAGAAGTATCTGGTTTATAGAATAGGTGACTTTTATGCCATCGACTTTTTCCTCGATGACTCTTTCCTCTTTGAGGCGGTTCATTTGCCACGTTAAGCCCTGTGAAGTCATGGAAAGGCAGGATGCTAACGCGCTATGGGAGATTCGGTTTTCAGAGGATAACTTTTTCAAAATTTCTCTAACAGTTTCATGTCTTAAAAGAGAAATCAATTTCATATCGCGAGTAGAGAACGTTTTTGACGCGAAAAACCGTTTGTACTTGCCGTCCTTAACGAACGAGATGAGCCCTGCCTTTCTGAGGACGCCTAAATGAAACTCCGCTGCTCCTATGGCGATGCTTAACCCAGTGCATATTCCTCTGAAATGAACGCCCGGGTTGGCAACGATAAAATCGTAGACTTGTGCTCGTGTTGAATTGGTGATTAGTGGAGGCTGGGCTTCTTTCAATGCGTCTTCAAAAAATGGTTGACTGGAAAACGCCGGAACCATCAATAACCTGAAATGGGAGGACAAGTCAGGTGGTGAAGGGCTGAAACTGAGGGAATCGTTTTTCGTAAATTGTATTGATGCTACGAGCGAGAAGGCTATCACAAGCGACATAACCAGCGCAAGTAACGGTCTCCAAGTTTTCAACTGCCCTTATTCCTCGGCACATGTATAGCCTGTTTTTGTTTTTAATGTTATTTGTAAGCGATTGTACCACACCTGCGGGAATCTAAGCTTTGGCTGAGCAGTAGCTTTTGAGTCGGTATTTTTATAAGCTGAATTCTTGAAGTAAGACTCCATGCAGGCAGAAATTGGGATAATCGGCGGAACAGGTCTATACGACCCTGAACTCCTCAAGAACATCGAAGAAATCACCGTGGACACGCCATACGGCGCCCCATCCGACTCCATCACTACAGGCGAGTTGGGCGGCAGGCGCGTGGCTTTTCTTCCAAGGCACGGCAAGAAACACACGATAAGACCGACGGACATTAACGTTCGAGCGAACATTTTTGCTTTAAAAAAACTCGGCGTCCAACGGATACTTGCGCCCTCAACCGTCGGCTCCCTGCGGGAAGAATACAAGCCCGGCGACATAGCATTCATCGACCAGTTCATTGACCGCACCACGCGCCGCGAGCAATCGTTCTACACCGCCGCGGAAAAGCGGGTTTGCCACATATCCGTCGCCGAACCCATGTGCCCCGAAATACGGTCTACGCTCATCGAGGTCGCCCGAGAAATGGACATTCGCGCTCACAACACCGGAACCTACGTGTGCATCGAAGGACCACGCTTCTCAACGAAAGCGGAGTCCCGAATGTTCAGGACATGGGGCGCCGACGTAGTGGGCATGACGATTGTGCCTGAGGTGGTTCTTGCCCGCGAAGCCGAAATATGCTACGCTTCAATTTCCACAGTGACGGATTATGACGTGTGGAAGGACCATCCGGTCTGCGTGGAAGAGGTTCTGGCGACTATGCGGGCGAACATTGAGTACGTGAAGCGGATAATCGTGGAGACTGTGGCAAGGCTGCCGAAAGAACGCGGCTGCGAATGCGGCGGCGCTCTAAAGGGCGCGTTCGTTTAAAAGTGAGGTATAAAGTATGAAGGCAGAACATAAAAACTTGAATCTTAAATCGAAGGTTCGCAGGATTCCAGAGTTTAAGGGCGTGGTTTTCTGGGACATCACTCCCCTGCTGAAGGATAAAGAGTGCTTCAGGGAATCCATACGACTATTAGCTGAGCATTACCGCGGCAAAGACATCGATGTCATCGTGTCAAACGAGGCACGGGGTTTCATTGTTGGCGCGGCTTTGGCGTACGAACTCGGTGTCGGATTCGTCCCGGTGAGGAAGAAGGGCAAGTTGCCGTACAAGTGCGTGGACCTGACTTACAAGAAGGAGTACGAGTGCGACACAATCGAGATTCATGAAGATGCCATAGAACGCGGGCAGAAAGTCTTGCTCATTGACGACTTGTTGGCGACTGGCGGCACAGTTAAAGCGAACATCGAGCTGGTGGAGAAGCTGGGCGGCGAAGTGGTCGGCATCGGCTTCCTGATTGAGCTGGGCTATCTGGATGGCAGGAAAGCGTTAGGCAGCAAGTACGACGTGTTCTCTTTGATTCAGTGCGACACGACCAACGGCTAGTTCTTTTCTTTTTTTTAGCTTTCTCTCCACTTGAACACTTTTGCAGCAGCCACGAAGAGAATAGCTGTGATTGCCGCGACCACTGCAAGGTCTATCACTGCCTGCGCATAATTTGCGTAAACCATGACAGCGTTCAACCCTTCGATTATGTAGTACAGAGGCATTATGTGCGCGATGCTTTGCAGGTACTGCGGCATGATGCTGATGGGGAAAAACGTGCCTGCGAGGAACATCATTGGAAACGTGACAATGTTTCCAATCACGCCCGCCGTTTCAGGATTCTTTGTCACCGTTCCAACCAGCATGCCTAATGATGCGAAAAGCATTGGACCCAGAACGAGGAAGGGTATCAGCCAGACAGTTAAGGTTACGTGTGCACCGAAGGCGAATATGCCCACGGCAACCATGAGCAGGAAAGAAACCGCAGACAGAAAAATGTAAAAGAGCACTTTGGATGCGAGCCACTCCATCTTCGTCAGCGGGGTCAGCGAAAGCTGCTTGAAGAGTTTGGTTTTCTTGTATTCTGAGGAAATGTTGACGAGAGAGAACATTGGGCTGACGAGTATGGAGAAGCCGATGAGTCCTGGGATTAGAAAATCAACGTATTGGGTTTGCTCCGTGTTGACAGTCGCTGAAGATATGCTTATGACTGTCGAACCGCCGAAGCGTTGCAGGTTGAACAGGTTTGCCACTCCGCTGACTGTTCCGCTGACAATTCCGCTCGTACTTGATGTGGGGTTCCCGTAAACTGTAACATTAACCATTTGACCTGCCGCGTAGTCCGCGGAGAAACCGGCTGGAATAAGAATTCCGTCAGATGCCGAATGGTCCGAGAGGTACTTTGTGAAGTTCACTGAAGAATCCACAAGTTCTACTCTAATCGGCCATGTGTCACTAATCCTTGTACCATCAGGCAAGGTGCCGTTTAGTGTCTGCACAAACTGCGCGGCTATATTCATTTGGGGTGAAGAAAACGGGCCTGTGTCTTGGTTTTGCGTGTAAACGGTTATTTTTCCTGAAGAGTTGCCTGAGAAGATTGCGCCAAAAATCAGTATGAGAATGACAGGGAATATTAAACCGAAGAACAGTCCGAACTTGTTTCGTAAATATCCGCGGCTGAACACCCTGAAGTCTGAAAGCGTTCTTTTAGCACTTGGCATCATCTCTTGCCTCCAGTGTTTGGTGATTTACTATTGCTACGTTCAGCTTTAATTTCGCCGTGTTCATCCATGCTTCCGCTCACTAATTTGATAAAAACATCATCCAGGCTGTCGCGTCTCGTTTGGATTTCGCCCCAGTTTAATCCAGATTGCTCGGCAGCGGCTAGAGCTGCTAGGGCGTCAATTTTCTGGTCAAGCTTTATGCAGATCAAGTCTTTGCCCTCAAAATCAACTTTCAGTTCAGTGTTCGCTTTGATGTAGTTTGCCAGCTTTTTGCTGCCGCGGATTTCAAGTCTTTCTCCTGAACCGTGTTCTGCTATGATTTCGTCTGAAGTTCCGATAGCCACGATTTGCCCGTGATCCATTATGGCGACTCTGTCCGAGAGCTGTTGAGCCTCGTCAAGGTAGTGGGTGGTGAGGATAATGGTTTTTCCCTTACTCTGCAACCCTCTTATCACTTCCCAAATTACTCTCCTTGCGTTCGGGTCAAGCCCCGTTGTCGGCTCATCAAGGAAGAGAAGCTCAGGAGAATTAACAAGCGACAGCGCAAGCCCCATCTTCTGTTTCTGTCCCCCTGACAGATTCTCGAAAAGAACGTTAGCAGAATCATCCAGCAGAACTTCTTTCAAAATTTCGACTGGATCCACGCTAACGCCGAAAAGGTCTGCGTAGTACTTCACTGCTTCCCGCGGGCTCGCTTTTTCAAAGAACGTGAATTCCTGAGGTATGACCCCGATTTTCTTGTGAAGTTCGTAGCCGTTTCCCCACGGGTCAAGACCAAGAACTCTCACGGTGCCCTCGTCCCTTTTCCGCAGTCCCTCCATGATCTCTATGGTAGTTGTTTTGCCCGCGCCGTTGGGTCCAAGGAGCCCGAAGACTTCGCCTTTGTTTACTGTGAATGAGACTCCGTCAACTGCTTTTATGTCGCCGTAGTATTTTTTCACGGAGGAAATTTCAACCGGGTTCATTACAGTTTGCCCTTCAGTGTTTTTCATTTTTAATAACAAGTGCAGTTATTCCTGACGGAAATATAGTTTTCGGAGGCGTCGTAATGCTTCATTATCAGCAGTTGCCGAAGAACGCCATTGTTACTATGCCGCTACAAACTAAAAAACGTGGTGCCAAAAGAGCAAGTGACCGCGGAGGTTACGGCGTTATGGTGTTAGGAAACCCTGAAGTCTTTCTACGTATTCGGTGAATACGATTTCTCCTTTTTTCGGGAAGTACATGAAATCCTGGTTTCTTTCATGAAGCGCCTTGATTATGTTCATCTCGATTAGGTTGGCTCCGACGCCGAAGCTTTGCTCAAGCGCGTCGGCGAAGGCTTCGATTTTGCTGGGTATCTCGTTTTTGGCGATTTTGTATTCATTTTCCAGGTGCTGGTAGATGGTTTTTTTGCTGTTTTCTCCGAGCGTTGAGAGGGTTTCGTCTATTGCTTCTTGGATGGTTTTTTCGAAGTTTGGTTTTTGTTTTTGCTGTTGGATTGTGTATGTTTTTGGTGTTGACATGTGTTTCCCTTTGTGTATTTTTGTATTGCTGTTGGTTTGTTATACGAGACTACATCTCACGTCGCAAGATTTAATATATAACTTGCTATGAAACCTGACATATTCCCAAAACCGATATAACTCCGAAAAAAGACACATCCACAGCCGTTCGAAACCCTTAAATCACCCCGCCAAACCATCTTTTAATGGTGATTCTATGCCCATCTATATTCTTCTGTCCACACTAACCTCCGAAGGCAGAAAAACAATCAAAGAAAGACCCGAAAGAATCAAAGAGGTAAACAGGGAAATCGAAGCCTTTGGCGCCAAAGTCCTCCAGCAATACTCCGTTTTAGGAAAATACGACTTCGTCAACATAGTCGAAGCGCCAAACAACGACGCCGTCACCAGAGTATCCATCGAGCTGGGCTCCCGCGGAACCGTCCACATAATGAGCATGCCCGCCACCCCCATAGACGAATTCCTCTCCATGCTCAAGAAATAGCCAACCGTTCCGAAAGCCCCTCCTTTTTTCCCGTTACTTTCTGAACTCGCGGTAAACCATGAAACTCAAGTTGTTATTAGAAGTTCATAATCCTTTTTAGCGCTGCACAACGAGAATATTATGCTGGTGAACCAATACAGTGAAGGCGTTGCCCAAAAAACGCTGGCAGCAAACTAGGCGAAATCTCAGCCTAACCTTCGAGTCCGCAGCCGGCACCGTCAAGTACCGGGCACTTTGGTACTCAGCTCTCATAGGCTTATACGCGTGGTGCATGTATTGGATTTCACGCGACATTTTCGTTTGGCACAAGTCCCTCGCAGAAATAAGCGTGCTGAGCTATGCGGGGTCAATCGCGTCCATAGCGCTCATCTGGCTGGGAAGCAGAATTTGGAGGAGCCGCCCGAAAGAAGTCAGAAAAGAAGTTCGGAAAGAAATCCGTAAAGACACTCAAAAAGAGGTTCGGAAAGCACCTTTGCCGTCTAAACAACCATTAAAACCTTCAACGCCGTTGAAACAGCCGTTGCCCCCGCCCAAAACAGTAGCCGCTAGTCCAGCCTGCGCGCATTACTTGGGATACTTGCATCAGCGCGAAAAATCCGCGGAAATACCTGCAGAATGCTTAACCTGCAAACAAGTGATTCAATGTTTTTCCGCTGAAAAAAAGAACAATGCTTAGGCGAGATTTGCCGCCAGATGCGGAGTTTGACGCTGGGCAACGAAAAAATGCCTTTTTAAACTGGCACAGAGCAGGACACTATCGCAAGACGATTCCCGAACGGCGTTTCCGCTGTTTCGGAGGCAAGCATGCCTGAGTGGATGGAGTACGTGTACATGCAGAAACCACGCCCAACAGATACTACCGGCGTTACGGTCTCGATAGACGCGATTATAATACTGATGCAAAGAAGGCGTTAGCAACACAATCAACTCTAAACAAAGCTTCACTTTCCCCTTTTTTAGTGGTGAACGGTTCCAAAAATGATGTAGTGGTGCCGAGGGCAGGGTTTGAACCGGCGACGACTCGGTCTTCAGCTTCGCCCTCAGTCACGCAAAGTAACTGGGTCGAGCGCTCTCCCAGGCTGAGCTACCTCGGCACATATACAACTGCTTTCTTAAGCAACTAACCTTTTTCATATAAACGTTTTCCGTGCCTGAATTTTGTTCATGTGTTTAGGATTGGAAAAACCTATCTCTGTCATCCATCGTTTCAACATTTCAAGACCGTATAAAGCTACATGAAAACCTTCCTTCTCGTTTCCACGTGGCCTTGCTCTGAACCCATTTTGCAACAGAATTGTTTCCAGCTGGTTGGATAGCTTTTTGCTTACCGTCCTAAGTTCTATCGTCGGATAAATAGGGTGATCATATGTTTTCTTGCTGAAGAATAGGGTGCCATCGGTATCAATGATTCCACGTATTGTCCATCTAATGAAGTCCCAATTTTTCTGCAGTATTTGTTCAGGTATGGTTACTTTGTAGGATTTTCCTTTGCCAACTGGTAAACCCAAACCAGCAAGAACTGTGAAAGCATCTTTAGACTGAAGCCTCCATCTTAAACCTCTCTGCCGGACGCGCATGGAGTATGGCTTCTTCGTAAACAAAAGATATGCAATCGTTGAAAGATAATTGAAATATTCCTTGTCAAACTGAGGATGACCCGTGATTTCAACCCGATATCTCGACCCGTCAGTCCATAAATTTCCATTTCCAATTATGGCTCCCACGAACTCGCACAACTCGGGACTGATTTCCGTCAATTTCATGATTGCTAAATTAATGGTTTTAGTATTTGAAATCTGCTTTCTCAAAAAACATTGACAGCTTAAGAGCCTCGTTTAGGCTGAGCTACCTCGGCACGCAGCGGTGGGAGTACACATGAAAGGTGAAGGGATTGGTTTTAAAGTTTTCTGATTGGGGTTTGCGGTTTGTTTGGATTTGGAGGTTTTGATAGTTCGCTGGAGGAAACAGGGTTTATGAGCCTGCTTTTTTCTGTTTTGTTTTGAGGATTAGGCCGTGTCGAGGAAGGCTGCGGTTATAACTGTTGAGCTGGTTGAGGAGAGCGTTGGCAGCGCGAACAGCGCGAACAGAGCGATTGCAGATGATCTGATCAGGTGGTTTAATGATGCGGTGTTGCCTGCGCCGTGGGTGAAGCGGGTGCGGCTGGTCTCTGTCCAGCGGTTCTCAGATGCCGAATAAGGCGACGTGGTGGGTTAGGATGTAGCCTATTGCTGAGCTGGCTACGAAGCAGAGGCAGAGGAGAAGTTTGTCGTTTCTGCGGGTCTGGTTTGGGTTGTGCATTTTTTGCGGCTCCTTTTTGCTTGTTGTTGGGTTTTGCGGGGGAAAGGTTTTATGAAGGCGTGGTTAGTATTTGTGGTTCAGGTGTTGTGGGCCGGTCGTCCAGCTCGGTAAGACGTCGCCCTCACGCGGCGAAGATCGCCGGTTCAAGTCCGGCTCGGCCCATTTTTCTTGGTGTTTTTTTGTTGTACGGTTGGGTGAAAAGGTTTATTAAATCTTGTTATTTGAGATATGCTGTTGTTCTCCAAAGAGAGGGACAAGAAGTGGAACGAAGCCTAAGCCCAACAAGATTCGACC
>Ga0210077_1000539_pt1 | contig 13605 bp, 13 predicted proteins | sample RushMan_CattailN_5_FD_185556 | JGI IMG/M metagenome (GOLD analysis project Ga0210077, IMG submission 185556) | Wetland microbial communities from San Francisco Bay, California, USA, that impact long-term carbon sequestration -... | ecosystem: Environmental > Aquatic > Marine > Wetlands ... | reverse complement strand
TTGGGCCTTGGAGCCCCGAAGGATGTCGATGATATGCTCCACCCCGAATGATTCATTGGTGCGTTTGACGCAGGAGAGCAGTTTTTGGGCGGCCACGCTCAAATCTTCGGGTTCCTTTTTTGCCTCCAGGCAGTTGTCGCACATGCCGCATGTCTCTTGCTCGTAGCGCTCTCCAAAATAGTCCAGCAGCACCCGCCGCCGGCACACGTCGGTTTCCACATAGCGCAGCAAAGTGGTGAGCAGCAGATTGGCCGTTCGCTGCCGGGAGGCGTTCATTCGGCCAATCATGAACTTGACCTTGTGAATATCTCCGTAGGAATAAAGCAAAAGGCATCTGGCTTCCATACCGTCGCGCCCGGCGCGTCCGATCTCCTGGTAATAACTTTCAATGTTTTTGGGCAGATCATAGTGAATGACAAAACGGATATTGCTTTTATCGATGCCCATTCCAAAAGCAATGGTGGCCACCATCACCTGTACATCGTCCTTGGAAAAGCGTTCCTGGTGGCCCTTTCGCTCAACATCGGACAGGCCTGCGTGGTAGGGCAGCGCCGGGATGCCGTCTTGGCTCAGCAACCGGGCAAGCCGGTCGACCTGCTTTCGCGTTGCGCAATAGATAATACCTGCCTGACCCGGATGACGGTGAATCATATTTAAACCCTGACGGTATGGATCGTCTTTAAAGGTCACCTGCAAAAACAAATTGGGACGATCAAAACCGGCGATGAATTCGGTGTTTTCACCCAGCCCGAGGCAGTTTTTAATGTCCCTGCGGACTTGCTCCGTTGCGGTGGCGGTCAGGGCCAGGCACACCGCCTTGGGCAGTTGTCTGCGAACCTCAGCCAGGCGCCGGTATTCCGGCCGAAAATCATGGCCCCATTCTGAAATGCAGTGGGCCTCGTCAATGGCCAAGCAGTCGACCCGGATCGACCGCAGCATTTCCAGCAGCGTATCCTTGAGCAGCGTTTCCGGCGCCACATACAGCAGCTTGACCTTTCCGCTTTTTACCTTTGCCATATTGGCGCGGTATGCGCCCGCTTCCAGGGCGCTGTTTAACATCACCGCCGCCACCCCACTTTCGCGCATCTGCTGAATCTGATCGGTCATCAAAGAAATCAGGGGCGACACAACAATGGTCAACCCATCGAACAATAGGGCCGGTATCTGATAACAGAGCGATTTACCGCCGCCGGTGGGCATGATAACCAAGGCATTTTTGCCAGCCATGACATGGGCGATGATCTCTGGTTGAAGGGATACAAAGTCTTTAAAACCAAAGACTTTTTGTAAAACCGCTTGGGCTTTCTCCATGATGTCAGGCATGTTTTTCCTCTAATTTCATAATTTTTAAACCTATCGGACTGCGCAGGGGCAATCCTGTACCGGGTGGTGGTAAAGCACATGCGCGAAGGTCGTCAACCCAGCGCGTAGTGAGCGGTATTCCCGTGGGGGGTTATTGGACTTGTTTGCCTATATTACGTTCCGCATTGGAGTGAGCGACTGAAGTGTTCAATTTCCAACGACAAATTTTTAATGGGGATTGGCGCTTTTAAAGCAGGTTACACCCTTTATTTAAAAGGGATAAAAATTTGCGCTATGTGTTTTATTTTATGGCAAAAGGATCATTATTTGTCAATAAAAAGTGAAGAATTATGAATTTTTACACTTTTACATACAGATCCGTCTCTGGCGTTGTTCGCTTAACGTTTCGTATTTGCATGTTTATATGCATATTTAACAATATTTTTAAGAAAAACATATATTTAGCTTGCTTTCTTTCCAAATGAAGACTATTATATAATTAATTAAGTCCTGCTTAATCTTCGGGACGGTTTCTCTCTGAAGGAACAATCCATTTGTCAAAGTGGCACCCTCCAGTTTGTTACGTTGAAAGTATTTAAGAAATAATCAAGCTGGATGATAATCACTCTTTCACCTAAAAGGCAGGGTCAGAAAAGGCCCTGTCTTTCTTTTTTGCAGGTTATGCTTACTGCAACAGAGCAGAAATCTGACCATGCGAAAATAGCTTGTGTTCCAAAAATATATCTGGCTTATGATATTTCATTGCGTTTACTGATTTCTCGAATCTACTTTAGATTGCGATTAAGAGGATTTTGTATTAGTTTGTATCCAGGACAAAGTTGGTCTTGAATAACAACGGGCTAAATATGAAAAGCGGAAAGAACGAAATATATATTTTCTGTCCGAAAAAAGGAAAACAACGTAAACACATTGATGTGTGCCGGCAGTGCCGTAATCGAAAAAAATGTCAGGCCTATAATGCGTACATGCAACCTGAGTTGCCATTTATATTCAACTCTGAAGGTCTCAAGATGAAAGAAATGGGTTGCCGTTAAGAATTAATCAACAATATATTCTTTTAAATCCTTAATCGATGGGCATTTGCATATTGACTTTATTATTTTGTTTCTGTAAGTGCCTTAATCAATTTTCAAACCCAAATCTAACAAAGGAGATAACTGATGACAAAAGCTGAATTGATCGAACAAATGGCAATGGATGCCAACATTTCTAAAGTTGCAGCGGGAGTGGCCCTGGACTCTTTTATTACCAATGTCACAAAGGCATTAAAGAAAAAAGATGGTAAGGTGACACTGGTTGGTTTTGGTACCTTTGCAAAAGTTCGTCGGAAAGCTCGAAAAGGACGTAATCCCCAAACCGGTGAAGCTTTAAAAATTAAGGCAAGAAATGCTGTAACTTTCAAGGCCGGAAAGAAGCTCAAAGACGCCGTCTAAGCACAAAAATATTTAAGGCGGTTTATTTTGCATTTATCATCCGATAAGCCGCCTTTACAATTTTCTTATTTAATGAGTGGTTAAACCCAAAAATGTTGTCAAAATTTATGGGGGGCATGCCGGGTATGGCTGAGACTGATGATAATAAAACAAAATTTTCGCTATCTCATGTTAAGTTTATCGATGAAGAAGCACGCTCGGCACATGAAGGCGACTGGGGATGTGTATTAGATAAACTGAATGAAGTCATTACCCGTTTTTAGATGCCCATGGTTTTTAACACTTCCTTAATCTGTTCGGTTTTTATATAACCTTTTTCCCATAAAATTTGGCCGATAGGACGGTGAACGGAACCGCTCAAATCTTCGAGGATCTGAATCTTCATTGCCTCATAAAGATTTTCTATGGTAACGAATCCCTTATCTACGGCCACTGTACCAAATCGTTTGTCAAGCTTACCTCCAGACACTTACTGTTTCCTTTGTTCAGGGCAGTTTGATCAGCAGACAAAGTGATATAAAATCAGTGGAATTGAAGATTCTGCCCTTTTGAAAACGAAAATCCATACCCAATCCGAACTATCCGGTTTAATAATGAAACTCCCCGCAGCCCCGCAAACGGGATTTCCGCCACACAACACAGGCGGCCAAGTCCGCTGCGCTCCGACAAGATAGCTGCGGGGTATCAAAGATATTTCTTCTATTTTTTGCTGTTGTAGTAACGTGATGGACCGCTCCATACGTCCCAATTACTTTCCTGAAAGATTGATTTGCAGCTGTTAACTGTTTCACCTCTGCCTTCTTCTGTCTTTTCTTTAATATCTCTGGGATTAGCGCCGACTTCTGCCCAGAAGAGATTTGCTCCACCGATCGCACCCAGAGTACAAGGTTCATGCGTACAGTTGCCCATCACAGACCGTGGCAATCCCAGCCTGGTAATAGCAACTATTTGAGCCATACGCATTTCGTTGATTACACCGCGTTTGGCTATCTCGGTTCCGGGTACGGGTATACGTCTATCTGCGCCGCTATATGAAGGATTAAAGGAGGCCGTGAATTCTATCATTTCAGCTATCTCCTCGTTAGTGTGTTCCGGTCCCACAGGTTCGACGCATGTTCCTATCTCAAGCCCAGCTTCTTTGAAGTTGCTGATACTCTGTTTTCTTTTTTCCACTGAAATAGTGGTATCTTTTCCCTCGCGTAAGCGAACTGCGTGATACACGCCTGAAAAGCCTGCATCTTTAAGCTTGGCAGCATTCTTTAGTGTCTGGTCACCAACGTTAGCAATAAGTGTTGTTTCCGGCTTCAGGTTTTTTCTAACTTCATGGGATATTTCTATGAAGCGTTCAAAGGGGTATTTGGCCGTTGACATCATAAACACTGCATTCGCACCATCAATTTCAAACTGTCGGGCGTAGGCCACGGCATGCTCTGTAGTCAGCTCCGTTGCTTCGTTGAAAACACCGTTGATCTTAGCAAAAGAACAGAAGAGACAGTCACAAGGACATGGTGCGAGGTTGATCGCAAACTGCCCATGTACTTCAGCCTTGCCGTCTGAAAGCTCTTTCGAAAGACGGGTAGCTTCAGCCATTACCATGTATGTTTCAGCAGAATCTGGCGCAAGGCCAAGCAGATAAACAAGTTCTTTTTTAGACAACACATCTCCCGATCGCGATTTCTTTATTAGTTTTTCAGTATGCATTTGTATCACCTTTTCAGTTTTGATTAACAAGGATTATTTAATTTTTGCATTTATATACAAGACAAATGCTTAACTTAAAGATAAAATAAAAAAAATGTGATGTTTGCGTAAAGATTGGGATAAAAAGAGGGCGTGGTGTCAAATCTTGACAAGCTGTTGCCCAAACCTTCCGCGCATTTGACAAAGATCGAGATATGATTATGTTCGGCCTAATAGCATGGAATACAGTCAAAAATAGTTAAGGAGGAAAGTGAGACATGGCGACTTCAACCGGGAAACAGTTGGCTCAAAACGTTCGACAGAAGATTGAAGACCTGAAGAAAGTCTGTGAAGGGGTTGATGAGAACACAGCCTCGCGTGCACCCGAAGGACGATGGTCTCCCAAGGAAATCCTTTCTCACCTATTGGGACCCGAAGGCTCGGGCCATCTGTCGATCCTGAAAGCCTTCCTGGACCAGGACACGCCCAGGCTCGATCTTCAGGCCGAGGACCCTTTTTTTTCTGAAAAACGCGCCCAAATGACCTTTGCAGCGCTCTTCTCAGAGGTCGAGAAGGAATACAATCATATCTCTGAGTTTGCCGCCGGCCTATCCGGTGAACAGCTCGACCGAAAAGCGCATGTTCCCATGCTCAAAGACTCGCCGCTGGGGGAGTACCCGACGCTGGAGGGACTGATCGGGGGCTTGGGATCGTTTCATGTCCAATTTCATATTGACCACATGCATGAGATCCTGAAAAGTCTGGGGCACGGTTGAACAGATTAGCTTTTTAGATCTATTGATCCAAGATTCCCTTTTGTCTGAAAACATTAAGCTGATAAATATCGACATAAAGGATAAGGACGATATTGTTATCCTTTCAACCGCGCTGAACGGAGATTCAGAATTGTTTGTTACCGGCGACAAAGAATTGCTTGAACTGGGAAAAATTCAATCCATGCGAATCGTATCTCATCGAAAGTTCTGGGAGAGGCTTAAAACCTGACCGCCGGATAAACACTGACCGAAAAACTGGTGCTTATTCACAACAACGCGAATTCCGCCGTACAGGCTCACTGCTGTAAATTTTGCAGAAACAGATCGAATTCTTTACCAGATCCTGCTTTTTTGGCATTATTTTTTTGCTATTTTTACCGCTTTATGTACTAAATTGATGAACTGACACAAATTAAATTACATGCTGTAAAAGGGTGGTTCTCATGAAAAACATCGAGGTATTGCTTTTTTCACTGGCAATTGTGGTCATCGCTTTAACCTCTTTTCAAAGCATTGCCGCGGCCGCGCAGGTGACGAGAATCAATCAAAACAAAGGATACATCTTCATCGACGGCACCATCGCCGAAGGGTTTGTAATGGGAGCTAAGGTGTGTTTTTATTCTTCTTCACGTGAAAAAATCACTTGCGGCAGAGTTGAACAGGCATCGGAGACCTTTGCCAGGGTTAAGGTAAACAACAGAATCGCAAAAAAAATCCAATATGGAATGACAGCTAAAGTTTCTGATAAAAAAGATACCATGGAGAAAGAAATAGTACCTCTGCCGTGTACCACGGATTCCGAATGCGGCGATGCCGGATTTTGCTTTGAAGGGAACTGCCGGCAAAGATAACCCTGACGTTGCATAAACAACATGGCAAAGGGGTATTAACCACAGGAATACTGATAGTATTTCGAGGATTAACCCGCCAGAGATCGGTGGCGGGTTAAAATTTGAGTCTGACCCCAGAGAATTAGGCTTCGCATTTCACGGGGCAGGCGCAGAGACTTGTCCGCCTCCGGCGGATTGGCGAAAAAGACCGTTTTCGTTCAGACATTAAATATTGATCACCTTATCGGCCACTTGCATGGCCGTAACGATATCCAGCATATTGGTGGTCTCGCCGACCTGCTTTCTCTCCAAAAGATTGAAATGATTCAGACAGGTACCGCACACCAGAATCTTGTATCCCTTATTTTCAAAGTCTTTTAGATCATCAAGCACCTCCGAACCGTCGATGGTCAGTTTCACGCCGTTGTTCACGAATACCAATCGCCACAACTCACGGCCCATTTCTTTGAGCGTTCGAAGAAAATTGACCATCAGCTTCAGACCTAGCTCATCGTCTCCGAACCCCATGCGGTCGGTGGCGCACATGACCATGATATTCTTCGCATCCGCTTCTTCTTCCACAGACGGCTGAGCTTGCGGTTGCTGATGATCGCCGCAGGTCCCGATGACCAGGTAATCCGCGCTGTTTTGTTCAAGCACCGTCTGAAATCCCTGGGATTCCAAAAAGCGTTGAACGTTTTGCTGTGAGGCTGCGTTGTCGACAATGACTTTTACGCTGCCTGAATGTTCTTCCTGCAAAGTGGCTTTGGTCTGCAGTACAGGCGCCGGACAGGCCAATCCGCGAGCATCGATTTCTCTCATTGAATAGCTCCTCTTTTAGTAAATTTAGACCACCCATATTTTTTCTTTCGGATCTTCCAGAACTTCGCCGATTTTTGCCGTATCGCTAATACCTGCAGCCGAAAGGGCTTTGACCAATGCATCGGATTGATCGCTGCCAACGCTGATCAGCAATCCGCCCGAAGTCTGGGGATCGAACAGCACGTCTTGAACAGAGCGCGCCACCCTGTGCCCAAAATCAATCATCGATTCCCGAAATTCCTTGTTTTTGTATGCTCCCGCAGGGAGGAGCCCCATGGCGGCGAACTCCAGGGCTTCCGGAATCATTGGCATGCGGTCGGAAAAGATTCGCACGCTCACGCCTGATCCATATACCATCTCGGCAAGGTGCCCGAGCAGACCGAAGCCGGTAATATCGGTGCAGGCGTGCACATCGAAGCGCAACATGATTCCGGCAGCGTCGCGGTTGAGCGAGGCCATCAAACGGGTCACCTTGTCTGTCAGATCCGCGGATGCCATGCCCGCCTTGATAGCCGTGTTGACAATTCCCGTGCCGAGCGGTTTTGTGAGAACCAGCCGGTCTCCCGGCCGCAGGCTCTTCTTGGCAAGCACGCGTGCCGGATGGACGATCCCGGTGACGGATAAGCCGTATTTCAATTCCTTGTCCTCGATGCTGTGGCCGCCGATGAGAACCACTCCGGCTTCGGCCAGTTTGTCGATCCCGCCCTGTATGATTTGCCGCAGAACCGAAAGGTCCATCTGTTTCACGGGAAAGGCCACCAGGTTCATGGCGGTTTTCGGTATGCCCCCCATGGCGTAGACATCGCTCAACGCATTGGCCGCGGCAATTTGTCCGAACCAGTAAGGATCGTCCACGATGGGCGTGAAAAAATCCACTGTCTGGATCAGCGCCAGGTCATCTGAAATTTTATAAACACCGGCATCGTCCGCACGATCCAAACCCACGATGACATTTTCATCGGTGGGAAACACCATGCCGCACAACGCTCTGTCCAGGTCCCCCGGAGCCAGCTTGGACGCTCAACCGGCCCCGGTTACCGTCTCAGTCAGGCGTATTCGTTTGATATCATCCATGGGTATCCTCCTTTACGGGATTCTCTTCTTTTTCGGAACTTCCGAACGGGCAGGATAATTCGCGAGCATGATACACATGTTTTTCCTCACAAAACGGACAAGGTTTGTCGAGTGCAACCTTCGCATCCAAAAATTTATTCCCCTTCATGTCAAGTGTAATCCCCTTATTGCTAATAATTTCAAATGAAGCACTTTCAAAGGCTTTCTGTTTTTTAGGACATACAAAAGCAAACTTCATTTATTTTCTCCTGCCAGCAGGGCCGCGCCCAAAGCCCCTATCATCTGCGGATCTTCGGGGACCAGGACCTGCCGTTTAAGGGTTTCCTCCAGCAGCCGCCGTATGCACGGGTTTTTGGCAACGCCGCCCGCAAAGACGATGTCGTTGCCGACGGACACCCTTTTAAGCATGCCGACGGCCCGGCGAACCACCGATCGGTGAAGACCCAACGCGATTTCTTTGGGATCTTCTCCTTTGGCGACAAGAGAAGTGACTTCGGATTCTGCGAACACCGTACACATGCTGTTAATCTGAAGATTTTTGGTTGCCTTGAGCGCTTCCGCGCCGAATTGATCGATGGTGTAGCCCAGGGTGCGGGACATAATTTCCAGGAATTTGCCGGTTCCGGCCGCGCACCGATCGTTCATTTCAAATTTGGTGATCTTTCCGTCATTATTTAACGCAATGGCTTTGGTGTCCTGGCCGCCGATATCGAGTATGGTGCCGACCTTCTGAAAAAGACTTCCGGCACCGACGCCATAGGCTTTGATTTCAGTGATCGTCGGCGCGTCAAAAGTGATCTCAAAAAGATTCCGGCCGTAACCGGTGGCAAAAATACGCTCATATTCAACCCCATCAAGCAATTCCCTGGCCCGGGTCATGGGGTCGAAGCCGGTATCGACCTGCCGTTTCTCGACAATTTCGCGATTCTTTAACACCACCAGTTCGATGGTTCTCGAACCGATATCAATGCCGGCACAATACATACGATGACCTTTACTTCAATATCTCAACAAACGCTTCCACCCGGGTCTTGAGCTGACCGACATCCTCCATGCTGTAATCGGTTTCGATCCGAAGAACAGGGATATTTTTTGATTCCAGTGCTTTTTCCACAGGGATCGCCTCCATAAGATACGGCTGACAGAACTGCAGCCCGAAGTGGATGACCCCATCCACCCGGTATTCTTTGTACATTTGAATGATATGATTAAAACGATCCGGATTGGGCGTAAAAATGGCACAATCAATATTAAAATAGCGATCCACCACGGCTTCCATCAGTTCTTCGACGGTGCTGCCGGAATCATCGGTAAGGTTGCGGGCTCCCCGTTCGCCGACGCAGGATTCCTCTCCCACAATAACGGCCCCCGTGGTTTCGATGATCCATGGCAGTTTCCAGTTGGGTACGGCCATGGGGCATCCGGACATCAATATTCTGGGGGCGCCTTCGGGAAACGCCCCGGTTCTCTTCTCGATCCTGGATTCCAGCTCATCGCAGATTTTATTGACCGATTCCGTAAATCGAACCGGATTATCGTAGAAAAAAACCTGGTTGACCAGCAGGGCGTCCAGACCGGAAATCGGCACGGGATCCGCTTTGCGAAGGCTGTACAGCCGATGAATCGCCTTGCGTTTATTGTTTACGATCTCGATTGACTTTTTCAGACCGGCGGCATCGATCTTAACGCCGGATAAATTTTCGACCGCTTCCTTAAAACGGTAATATTCGGCCTTTAACAAGGATCGTCCCGGATCGGTCTTCATCTGGGGGATGTCCATGACATACAGATTGGAAACAATATCATTTAAAGATTCATAAGCTTTCTTTTTACCGTCACAGGTATTTTCTCCGACGATCATATCCGATGCTTCCAGATACGGGCATACTTTTCCCAGTTTGAATCCAAAGGTCGACTTGATCAAAGCGCAGGTATTGCGGGGCAGCAGTCTTTCCACCTCTTCCATGGCAAAATCCGCACCTGAACACAGCCCCACAAGGGTTGCATTGCCGGCAAGGGCAATCTCTTCCGGCACGAATACGCAGTATGAACCGATAATTTTCCGGCCGGCTGCCTTTTCATCCATCAATTCTTTGATACGAAGGCCGTGGACCTCGCTCATGACAAAGTCGAAATAGCTCATCTGCTCGGGCCGGTCTTTTTGAGCCATATAAATATCCTGATAGGCTTTTCCTAAAATCTCGAGCAGCATGTCATGGGATTTAAGATCAAGTCCCAAGTCCTTCCACATATTCCGATAATCGTCACTCATTGTTATCTCCTTTTTTTCAAAATCGTCCAAGACATCCGGAATCAATGCAGTGGATGCCTGCAGAAGTCGCCGACATCCCATTTTGGATGCTTTCGGATTTTTTCCGGATGACTGTTTTACTTTTCACGATAGGTGATTTTGTAAACAAACGTGGCCGGATCATAGAAATCAAGCGGGAGACCGCCGACTTCAGCATAAGGATAGCCGAACGTATTGAGCGGCGGCCCCGCCTGAGGAGGATTCAGCACCACATCGCGGCCGTGGGCAATGACGAAGCGGTATGCATCAATGCCGCCCCAGAAATAATCGCGATAAGCCATGGTTTTGGGATCCTTCAGGTCGAGTTTTTCGACAAGCATTTTTTTGCGTACATCCGCAGGGTCAACCGGGACCCAGCCATACCCGGGAAGAAAAAACTCCGCCCAACAGTGCTGCCAGGTGGTGACATCCTGTTGGGGCTTTTTCCCGAGTCTGAGGCCGAAGACCTCTCGCGCCGGAACACCGGCGGCTCGTGCCAGTGCAATAAAGACCGAGGAGATATCCGTACATTTTCCACCTCGCGTTTGCAGCAGTTTAGCGACATCACCGATACCGCATCCCACGGTTTTAGGGTCCCGATACGTATTCTCACAGGTCCAGTCATAGATCGCCTTGGCTTTTTCCAGCACCGTGCTTTTTCCGTTGGTGATGGCGTCGGACAACTTTTTCACCGCACCGTCCGTCGGGCCAAGGGAAGTGGGTTTCAAAAACTTTTCATAATCGGCCGGATCCCAGGCCGGTTCTTTAGTCGGGAAATCACGGTCACGAACTTCACGCCGTTCAACCTTGAATGAAAACCGCAGTGTTCGTTTTTTGGCGTCTTTCGGCCATTTAGCATAAAGAATCGGGGTGCCGTAATACCGGTCCGTATATACGCCCATAGAAGAATAATCTCCTGAAGTTTTAATGTCGCTGATGAGTTGGTTCTTGTCGGAAACAGGGTAAGGGATCCATAGCCGGGCGACCTCTCCCGGCATCCGGGCTGAAAGATCCACATTCATGGTTATAATACCGGAACGGGTTTTTGACATGGCACTTGACCAGATTCCAAAAGTAAACAAAACAGTCAAAAAGGCGATAATTAAACTTTTTTTCATGATTTTTTCCTTGGAATGGGTTGTATTCGGTTTTTCTTTAGTATCCTTTTCCACATTCAATAATTTCGATGTTGGTGGCAGTGACGGACAATCAAAATATTACGGTCAGGCTTCACGTTCGACTATTTTTAATAGTTGCTATAAAAGCAAGAAGATAGGGATAATAGGTGATTTGAGAGCTGGAATTTATAAAATAGTATCAGGAGGCAAAATGTTGGATCTTTCGGTCCGACCTATAGCCCTACCATACACGGGCAGAATGATCGGCGGAGCTCAGGTAAAACCGAAAAAATAGTACATATGTTAATTCCCAATAAAAAATTGATATTTTTAAGAATATTAGAGAGGCTTTGCTTTGTCAAAGTCATAATATCTATTATCTGGAATTCAAATATTGATAATGTCTATAGTCATGTTCTGCAAAATCTTGCTTAAAATATACTGTTTTATTAAAGTATGAAGCAGCAAGCCCAAAAAAAATGATTAAGGAGAAAAGACATGCGGATTGTCGACATGCGATCGGACACCATTACACAACCGACTTCTTCCATGCGCCGAGCGATGTTTGAAGCCGACGTCGGAGACGATGTATTTGGTGAAGATCCCACGGTTAACCGGCTGGAAGAGATGGTTGCCGAACGGCTGGGAAAAGAAGCCGCGTTGTTTGTGGCCAGCGGCACCATGGCAAACCTGGTGAGCCAGCTCACTCACTGCGGCCGGGGCGATGAAATCATTCTCGGGGATCAGTCCCATATGTTTTTTTATGAACAGGGGGGTTCCGCAGCATTGGGCGGCATACACCCTCGCAGTCTGGAAAACAAACCGGACGGCACAATGGCATTGACGGATATCGAATCCGCCATTCATCCGGACGACGTCCATTTTCCCAGAACAAAACTCATTGTCCTTGAGAATACCCATAACCGGTGCAACGGGAGCCCCCTGGATGCCGGCTATATGCATACCGTAGCCGAATTGGCCCGTTGTTATGGGTTAAAATTGCATATAGACGGCGCCCGTCTTTTCAATGCGGCATTGGCGCTGGGTGTCGAGGCCAAGGATCTGGTGGCTGACGCCGATTCCGTCAGCATTTGTTTGAGCAAAGGATTGGCGGCGCCGGTGGGTTCCGTTGTCGGTGGAACAAGAGATTTTATTTCAAAAGCCCGGCGCAACCGGAAGGTGGTGGGCGGCGGCATGCGACAGGCAGGCATTCTGGCCGCCGCCGGCATCGTGGCACTGACCGAAATGATTGATCGCCTGGCAGACGATCATATCAACGCCAAACAATTGGCAAACGGCCTGGCAAATGTAAAAGGCTTATCCATCGATCCGGATCAAGTTTCAACCAATATCGTATACGTCGATATCGCCCGAGAAAACATGTCCGCTCAAATATTGGCGGAAAGACTCGATAGCCTGGGCATTCGCGTTCTCCCTACCGGTCCGAAACGATTGAGGGCCGTTACCCATTATCATGTGACGTCGGAGGATATAGGGTTTGTTTTGTCTACAGTATCCAAAGTAATGAAGGACATGTTTAATGCTTGAAACTTCTCTGCCCGGTATAGACCATTGTCGCGCCGAATTCGTTGCACGCTTCTATGGACTGATAGTCATTTTCCGAGCCCCCGGGCTGAATCACCGACGTTACGCCTTCTTTCAGGCCGACATCGATCCCGTCTCTGAAAGGGAAAAAGGCATCGCTGACCATGGCGGAGCCGATCATGCCGCCTTTTTTATCCGCTGCTTTGGCATCGATTTCGCCTTTTTTATCCTCATCTTTAAGGTCATTATACGGAATATGATACATTTCAAAGCAAAAGCGGTCGGCCAGTTTCCGGTAGGCCTTGTCCCTTGCAATTTCCGCAACACCCACCCGGTCCTGTTCGCCGGTGCCGATGCCGACAGTCACTTCGTCTTTGACGTAAATAACGGAGTTGGAGGTAATGCCGGATTCCACGAGCCAGCCGAACAACAGATCGTTGTATTCCTTTTCCGTGGGCTCGCGGTTGACCTGATACGCTTTCCCCTTGTAGTCACATGCGGCAAGTTTTAGATCGGCCTTTGTCCGGGCTGCCGGAACAAACGACCACTGGGCGATAATGCCGCCGTCAATCAGGCTTTTAAACTCCACACATCTTTGCCCCACGAAGGTCTGCAGCCGGTCGATATTATTGATGCGGATCACCCTGAGATTTTTCTTCTTTGAAAAAATCCCCATAACGCCGTCTTCAAAATCAGGGGCCACAACCACTTCGG
>Ga0210077_1000538_pt1 | contig 13610 bp, 11 predicted proteins | sample RushMan_CattailN_5_FD_185556 | JGI IMG/M metagenome (GOLD analysis project Ga0210077, IMG submission 185556) | Wetland microbial communities from San Francisco Bay, California, USA, that impact long-term carbon sequestration -... | ecosystem: Environmental > Aquatic > Marine > Wetlands ... | reverse complement strand
TTAAGGTAACAAAAGGCGCACCGCAGGTCATCATGAAGATGTGTGACCTAGATGCGGATACGGAGAGCAAGGCTTCAGGTGAGGTAAATGAGTACGCCCAAAAAGGATACCGCACTCTTGGGGTTGCGCGCAGTGATGGCAGCGATTCCTGGTCCTTCCTGGGAATTCTGCCGCTGTATGACCCTCCGCGTGAGGATTCTGCCGAAACCATTAAAAAAGCAGGTCAGCACGGCATTAAAGTAAAGATGGTCACCGGCGACAATATCGCCATTGCCAGGCAGATCAGTTCACAGCTTGGATTAGGCGCCAATATTCATTCCGCTAACGACCTGTTTGGCGAAGAAGAGGAAAATGAAGAGTTCACTCCTGAGGAAGTGTCCCAGGTGGAGAAGGCTGATGGTTTTGCACAGGTTTTCCCTGAGCACAAATTTGAAATCGTCAAGGCGCTCCAGGGAAAAAATCATATCGTGGGCATGACCGGCGATGGCGTAAATGATGCCCCGGCGCTCAAGCAGGCAAACATTGGGGTGGCTGTCAGCGGCGCTACCGATGCTGCCCGTTCTGCCGCCGAACTCGTGCTGACCGCTCCGGGTCTTTCCGTCATTATCAACGCGGTGGAAGAGGCACGCAAGATTTTCGAGCGCATGAATAGTTATGCCATCTACCGCATCACCGAAACCATCCGCATCATGATCTTCGTGGTGCTGGCAATGATCGTCTTCAATTTCTATCCCATTACCACCATTATGATCATTTTACTGGCGCTGTTGAATGACCTGCCGATCATGACTATTGCATATGACAACACCTGGCTGGACCCAGCGCCTATCCGCTGGAATATGCGGCGCGTGCTGACGGTGGCAACCTCGCTGGGCATCATGGGTGTAATCGAAACTTTTGGCCTACTGCTCATCGCCGAATTCGTGTTCAAATTGGACACTGTCCAGATCCAGTCACTCGTTTACCTCAAATTAACCGTAGCTGGGCACCTGACACTGCTTGTGGCACGTACCAAGAAGCCCTTTTTGCGCAGGCCTTTTCCTGCCCCAATTTTGGTTGGAGCCATCCTAACCACGCAAACCATCGCCGCGCTCATTGTGGGTTTTGGTTTCCTGGTGGTCCCCATTCCATGGAAATACGTTGGCATCGTATGGGGTTATGCGATCGTCTGGGTTTTCATCGAAGATTGGCTCAAATTGTCCGTCTACAAGCGATTCAACTTCTAGAAAAGAGCTTCACCTGGGGGCGGCTGATTGCAAACAGAAACGAGAGGAACAATGGACAACAAGACAAATCGGAGCAGTAACAAGGGGACCATTCGCACCCTTACGTTGAACAGTGGCTCATCCAGCTTGAAATTCTCTCTGTTTCATATGGGTGCTGGTGAAAAGCTGGAACTCTCCGGAAGCCTGGATCGCATCGGGTTGAAGGGCAGCCGTTTCCATGCGCGTGACGGCCAGGGAGAGACCCTGAAAGACCAGCACCAGGATCTCCCCGATCACAACACCGCGCTGCAGCTGCTGTTCGCCTGGCTCAATGATCATACACAGGGCGAGCATATTGATGCGGTAGGTCACCGCGTGGTTCACGGCGGCTCTGATTACAGGCAGCCGCATGCAGTGACTCCGGGTCTCCTTGCCAAACTGAAGGAACTGGTATCCATGGATCCCGACCATCTGCCCCACGAGATAAAAGCCATCCAGGCCGTGAGGCAGATGTACCCGGAAATGAAGCAGATAGCCTGTTTCGATACGGCATTCCATCGCCACATGCCTGAAGTGGCTCAGTGGTACGCGCTGCCGCGTTCCATCTGGCATGCTGGCGTCAAACGTTATGGCTTTCACGGGTTGTCTTACGAGTACATCATGATGGAGTTGAGGAAAGAAGCTGGCGATGACGCCGCCAATGGGCGCGTCATCATCGCACACCTGGGTAACGGGGCCAGCATGGCGGCCGTTAAAGGCGGTATTGGCATCGATACGACCATGGGCTATACCCCTACGGGTGGGTTGGTGATGGGGACGCGCTGCGGCGACCTGGATCCCGGAGTCGTGCTCTACCTGCTGGAAGAACGCGGGATGAAGGCATCCTCTGTAAATGACATGCTCAACCACTATTCAGGATTGGTGGGAGTGTCAGGCTTAAGTTCCGATATGAAAGACTTGCTGGACAAGGCATCTCAGGACGCGCACGCTTCCCTGGCAATTGACCTTTTCTGCTACCAGGCCAGGAAATTCATCGGCGCTTTAGCTGCAGTATTGGGAGGCCTGGATACCCTGGTATTTACCGGCGGTATTGGTGAAAACGCGATCCTAATCAGGGCAAGGATCTGCGAAAACATGGTTTTCATTGGCATTAAGCTGGACGCCAACGCAAACCGGGAAAATGCCAGGATCATTTCGACCGTTGGAACACCTGTCACCGTACGTGTGATGAAAACCAATGAGGAACTGATGATCGCCAGGCATACATATAAATTAATTACCCAACAATAAAATTTGTTGACGAAAGACAAGGAGGGTCAAGTACAATGACAGAGAAACAAGCAACCGGAATAAAAAACAGTGGGCCACTCAACCAGGAAGAATTAAAGAATATCAATGATTACTGGCGCGCCAGCCTGTACCTTTGCGCGGGGATGATTTATTTATTGGACAACCCGCTGCTGAAGGAACCCCTCAAATTCGAACACATCAAAAAACGCCTGCTGGGGCATTGGGGATCGGACCCTGGACAGAGTCTCGTATGGGTGCATCTCAACAGGATGATCAAAAAACACGATCTGAATATGATTTATATATCCGGGCCAGGACACGGCGCTCCAGCCATGCTCGCGAATGCTTACCTGGAGGGCACTTATTCCGAAATCTATCCGGAAGAAAGCCAGGACGAAATCGGCATGGGCAAGTTCTTTAAGCAGTTCTCTTTCCCTGGCGGCCTGGGCAGCCACTGCACACCCCAGGTCCCCGGTTCAATCAATGAAGGCGGGGAGTTGGGTTATTCCATTTCGCATGCATTCGGAGCAGCCTTTGATCACCCCGACCTGATCGTCACGGTTGTCGTGGGAGATGGAGAAGCGGAGACCGGCCCGTTGGCGACCTCCTGGCATTCGAACAAGTTCCTCAACCCTGCCAGGGACGGGGCGGTGCTGCCCATTTTGCACCTCAATGGATACAAGATTGCCAACCCCACTATCATGGGGCGGATGAGTGATGAGGAATTGAAGAGCCTCTTCATCGGCTACGGCTATAAGCCCTATTTCGTAGAGGGTTCTGATCCGGAGGAAATGCACCAGTTGATGGCGCAGACCATGGATACGGTCATCGCTGAAATTCACCAGATCCAGGATACCGCACGCAACGAAGGCGTCCAGGAATACCCGCATTGGCCTATGATCGTGCTGCGCACACCCAAGGGCTGGACCTGCCCCGAAGAAGTCGACGGGCACAAGGTGGAAGGCTTCTGGCGGGCGCACCAGATACCCTTTGAGATCGATGAAAACCCGGACCACCTGAAGATACTGGAAAAATGGATGCGCAGCTATCAGCCTGAAAAACTATTCGACGACCAGGGTAGCTTGATGCCGCATCTCAAGGAACACGCGCCCAAGGGCAACATGCGCATGAGCGCCAACCCCATCGTCAACGGCGGTTTGCTCAGGAAGCCGCTGAAAATGCCCGATTTCAGGGAATATGCCGTCAAGCTGGATGGGCAGGGCATCACACAGGTTGAGAACACGCGTGTGCTGGGTACCTTCCTGCGGGATGTAATCCGCAACAACATGCATAATTTCAGATTGTTCGGCCCTGACGAAACCGACTCCAACCGCCTTAGCGCAGTATTTGACGTGACCAAGAAAGTCTGGATGGAGAAGATCATCCCTGATGATGCGGACGGCAGCAAGCTGACGCGCGATGGCAGGGTGATGGAAATGCTCAGCGAACACACCCTGGAGGGCTGGCTGGAAGGCTACCTGCTGACCGGCCGTCACGGCCTGCTGGCTTCCTACGAAGCATTCGTGCACGTGATTGATTCCATGTTCAACCAGCATGCCAAGTGGCTGGAACGTAGTGGAGAGATTCCATGGAGAGCGCCTGTCTCTTCCCTTAACCTGCTGATTACCTCGGTTGTGTGGCGCCAGGATTATAACGGCTTCAGCCACCAGGACCCGGGGTTTTTGGATATCGTCAGCAATAAAAGCGCAAAGATAACGCGTATTTACCTGCCGCCAGACGCCAACTGCCTGCTTTCCGTGGCGGACCACTGCCTGCGGAGCACCGATTACGTCAATGTCATCGTGGCAGACAAGCAATTTCACCTGCAGTATTTGACCATGGATGAAGCCATCAAGCACTGCACCAAGGGCATCGGCATCTGGGATTGGGCCAGCACTGACCAGGGCAGCGAACCGGACGTTGTACTGGCCTGCTGCGGGGATATCCCTACCATGGAGGCGCTGGCTGCAGCCGCCATCCTGCGTGAGAATTTCCCTGATCTCAAGGTGCGGTTTATCAATGTCGTCGATCTGTTCAAATTGGAGCCCAACACAGAGCACGGCCATGGATTGACAGAGCGTGATTTCGACAGCCTGTTTACCAAAGATAAACCCATCATCTTCAATTTCCACGGTTATCCGTGGTTGATCCACCGCCTGGCATACAGGCGCACAAACCACAATAATATGCACGTGCGTGGCTACAAGGAGCACGGCGACATCAACACACCTCTGGACCTTGCCATGCGCAACCAGATCGACAGGTTTGACCTGGTTATCGATGTCATCGACCGTGTACCCGGCCTGCAGGTGGTAGGCGCGCATGTCAAAGAGCACATGCGTGATATGATCATCGAAAACTCGAATTACGCTCGCGAGAAAGGAACAGACAAAGAAGAGATCACAAACTGGAAATGGCCCTATCCAGTCGAAAACCAATAATTATTACAAACGCGCATGCGCGAGGATAATACTTCAAAAGAAAAAAATCCACCTGGAACGAGGTGAGCTGATGTGAAGGATCAGGGTAAAAATTTGTCTTCAACTCACCTGCAAGGTTTTACGCGCACCAAAATTAAATACACGGTAGCCGGCCGAACGCCAGAAGCTGCACTCCAATGTGTTTACATTGAACACACGTAAATGCTCCATCAAGGAAATGCCAGTCTTTCTGAAATCAGATTCGATTTGGTTCTTCAACGTGCTCGCAATCCCCATGCCTCTGAATTCTGGCTCCACGTAGACCGCGCCTATGGAGCCTATCCTGTTGACAGCCGCCATAAACGGGGGGACGGGGCACTCCTTGATCTCCGCCTCCATAAAGCCAACCAAGGTATCCGACATGATCGCCAGCAGTATCTCAAAATTTGGGTCTTTCAACTGGTTTTCAAGCATATGAGTAATCTCGATTTCCAGCTGTACCGTTCTTTCGAATGAGTGCTTCAGGAAGGGGTCATCCAGGCCATAATAATGTGCCATCATGTGTGCATAGAGTTCAACAACCTGGGGAATCTCAGCTGGGCTCATCTCCTGTATTTGCAGATCCTTCGTGGAGAAACCTGGTTCACTCCTGGGCTTTTCATCCTGTACGGACTGAATGGTAAGGGATTTACGCACATCCTCATAAAATACCAGGTAACCCAGGGCAGGCCAGGTTTTCACTCCCAGGTCATTGCCCAAGAAATAGTCCAATTCGGCATAACAGGCGCCATTCAGGCGGAAGTATTCAAGCAGTCGTGTTTCCAGGTTTCTGGCAATACCTCGTCCGCGGTAAGGTTCCAGGGTATGCGCCAGCTGCAGATAACCTGTACGTACAGCACAATGCAGCTGCAATGGTACAGTGCCCGGCTTCAACCGGCCTTCCGCGAAACCCACAACCCGGCCTTCCACCACAGCAACCAGCAGTGGATGGTTTTCGTCTTTTGCGCCCACCAGCCTGTGTAGGTAATCGCGGTAGCGTTTACGAGCACCAGCTACATCAAGCACTGCATTGGGGTTGCGGTAGTCATCCCTGACCGAACTGACAGCATAGCGCAAATGTGCAAGGTAAACCTCCGCTGTCGCATTCACATCCAGCTCTGACAGCAAATGGATTTCCATGCCAGTCAATCCTGAGGTCCCTGTGGTGTGCGATATTCAGCTATTTTCCTCTTTCGGACGCCGGTACTTGATAAAAGTGCCATCATGATATTCCTGGAACGCAGTGCGCAGTTCATCACGTGTGTTCATAACGATCGGCCCATACCAGGCAACCGGTTCACCAATCGGACGTCCGGAGAAAAACAGGAACCTGACCGGTTCATCGCGCGTGGAGATCTCTACCTGTTCTCCCTTATCAAACAGAACCAGTGTGTGGTTGCCAAGGGCTGGGTTGCGCTGCATATCAAAATAGTTGATCCCTTCTGCTTCATACGAATAAGGATCCTTTTCATTACTGAAGAGACCCTTCCCATCGATGATGTAAGCAAACACGTTGTACTTGGGGTGCGTGGGATGAGTGAACTGCGCTCCTGCCGGCATGGTTACATCCAGGTATTCGGGGTCGGTGACAATTTCACGCACAGCACCGGATTGGTCACCTACTTTCCCACAGATAATCTTGACCTTCACTCCGTCACCAACCTGCACATCGGGTATATCCATGCTCTTTACTCCACGGTAGCGCGGGTCCATCATCTTGTGTGATTTTGGCAGGTTTGCCCAAAGTTGAAAGCCCTCCATGACCCCATGTTCACCCTGTTTGGGCATTTCCTGGTGGACGATGCCGCTGCCTGCGGTCATCCACTGTACATCGCCCGGGGAGATATCCCCACCATTACCCAGGCTGTCGCCATGCTCTACATCTCCCTTCAACACGTAGGTGATGGTCTCGATACCGCGATGGGGATGCCATGGGAAACCCTTCAAGTACTCCTCGGGTTTCGTCGAGCGGAAATCATCCAGCAGAAGGAACGGATCAAAAAGCGGGACCTCACTGTAACCAAACGCACGCCTGAGGTGCACACCGGCGCCTTCAATGGTGGGCTTGCTGTTGAACACTTTATGGATTTTTCTCGTAGTTTTCACGATAACCCTCCTGTCCTCATAACCACAAAGTAACTTCATCCAACGACTTACGCGGCCGGGCACCAGGCTGTTCATCTGGATAACCGAATGAAACAGCAGCAATCATTTGTTTCTTCTGCCCCAGCCAATCACACAGCTCATCATAGGCATAGAAAACATCACATATCCACAGTGCGCCGATGCCAAGATCCTGGGCAGCCAGGTGCATGTTCTGGATAGCCGCGCCAACTGACTGCACATCAACGACGTTCATCAAACCAGAGGTCGATCTCTTCTTGTGGTTATCCTCATAGGGGTTGAACACAAAAATGGTCACCGGCGCCTGCTCCATGATGCGTGTAGAATTCTCACTGCTGCCAATCTTTTCCCCACGAGCCTTATGTTTCTCAATCCCGGCACGCATTGCTTTCACCATCTGCTCTCTTTTATCTTCTTTAATCACGATAAAGTACCAGGGCTGGCGATTCTTTCCAGATGGCGCCAGGATTGCAGCGTTGAGGATGCGCCTGGTGATCTCATCGGATAGCGGTTTGTCTAGAAATTTGCGTATGCTCCTGCGGCTGGCAATAGTATCGAACGTATTCATCAATAGTCTTACCTCAGTGACAGCGGATTATTTGAAGTCAATAAAACGAGCCTGCAGCAAACCCGCTCCTTTGATGCATACCCGATTTATCCATTCAGGTGCGCTGAATCTCAAACAATATATTCCATCAAAATGAGAAAAATATCAGGTTATTGCAAATCGTTCAAAAGAGCATAACCTGATATCTGTTTTCCAAGGCTAATGGTGAAACATCATCTCCCCAGCCCTTATCGGTACATCCAGGCGGTTTTCTGAGGGTGTAAGAGGGCATTCCCAGCGCTCATTGTAGGCACAATAGGGATTATAGGCCAGGTTGAAATCCACATGAATTTTGCCGTCTGGCAGCTGATGCGGTTCCAGATAGCGGCCTGCCGGATAGGTTTCCTTTCCAGCCAGGCTGTCAACGAAGGGCAGAAAATATCCATGGTCGTCGGAGTAAAGGGTCAGTACAGCATCCTTGCCGTCCACGGTAAAGTGGAAGCGACCGTACTTCCTGTAAGTCTGAGCACCACCTGTCGACGTTGCCATCCGGATTTGCTGGTTTCCCGGAATTTCAGTAACTTCGACATCGAAACGCAGTTCAGGCGCTTCAGGGAAATACTTTAATCCCTTAAAATCCTTTTTCTGTTCCCATGTCAGTGGGCTTTGTGGATCTTCTTCGAAAAACTCGTCCTTTTTCTGGCGAAATTCCTTTAAATCGATCATATTTACCTCCCTTATTTGGTTTACACCTCTATTAAACCACCTTAGCAGCAAAATGACTATAGCAGCCGCATAACCTGGCTAACGTGTATCTACTGCTCCCAGTCCAGCATGGATTAACAGCAGAAGGTCCCTGAGGGCAAGCGCGATGCTTACCAGCTTTTCAGCAGTCACCATCTCATTCGTGTCGCGTTCAGTGTGGGTAATCCAGGTAGAAATCTCCTGGTATTGACTCGATGTGAATGCAATGGCAGGGACCCCCTGCTGGATGAAAATCGAATGATCGCTCTGGTACCACGCCTCTCCTTCGATAATGTCCGGGAAAGCAGAAAATGCCCGGCGCGCTCTTGACTCCAGAGCTATTGGAAGACCGTAATAAGAAAAGGCGCTATTACCCTGATGATACCCTGCAGCATCAATATTCACCGCCAGCATCACCTGGTCGAACTTGCCAGCATTTTCACTGAGATACAGCTTCTGCCCAGCGGCACTGAAATAATCCTCCCCGTTCAGCATCACAATTTCAATCATTGGATCGCCCTGGTATTCCTTCAACAGCTCAGCCAGCAGCAGCAAAACTGTCACGCCTGACGCATTATCCAGCGCTCCAGGAGTCCCCAACTTGCTATCTATATGCGCACAAAAGACGATCTTGCTAACTTCCATCCCCCGGCTCCTGGCGATGACGATGCAGCCCTTCGCTGGAATGCACGCTGCCTCTGAATGGACCTCAACGGTTTGACCTGCGAGAGCTGCCAGGCGCAAACCCTCCTCCTCTGTCGTGTAAAGGGATGGGATGTTAAAATCCCCGTCCTCGATAAGTGGAAATGGATACATGCCGCCAGCCAATTCCGGGTTGCGCCCTGTTGCGGATATGATTGCAGCTGGCTGCCGTGATTCCAACAAATGGATGATGCGTTGATGCTCGGGCGGATTATAAAAATCAAAATTCTTTGGCATCAGCTGCTCCCTGGCGATATCGCCATGCAGCAATAATGCTTTTCCATCACACACGAGTCCCGCCAGTTCTTCTACCGTCGAGACGACAAGAAGTGGAGCAGTGACGCCGCAGCCCAGGGAGTATGGGCTGGGGTTCAGGTGAAAACGCTGTCCTTCGTATGCCAACGATGCTTCGCCATGCGTCCAGTGTATGCAGTCAAACTGAGGACACAGCGTTTGATAGCCAAAACTCGAGAGTACCTCGCTGGCCCAGGCAGTTGCCTGCCTGTTTCCACTGCTTCCCACTGACCTTTCCGATATTTCCAGGCAAAGTTTGTCAAGATATTCGTTTGCTTTTTCAGTTAATTTCGACATATACATTTCCCGGCGATCCAAAAAGAATTAATCCTGGGCCAGACTCTTTGAGAAAATATGAGCTTTAGTTTGAAAAGAGCGTCACTTGCGCGGCAGCAGGAGGTACACAGCGACTGCCATTAACAGCAGTCCGACTGCACGCTGCCAGGTAAATGGGATGCGTTCCAAACCTACCAAACCCAGGCTGTCGACGAGAGACGAAATCAGCATTTGCCCAAGGATAACGGTGCCCAACCCCGCCACGACCCCGGTATAGCGCAGTGAATATGCAATACCAATGATGATGAAAATCCCCAGGACGCCAGCCACTCCGAGCAATGTCCATGCCTGGCGTGGAAATGGACCCCAACTCACGAAACGTGGAGCGAAAACGGCAACAAACACCAGAAAAGCAAATCCGCCTCCGAGCATGTTCATCAACAGCCCGGTACGCAAAGGGCCCACCAACTGACCACTTCGATTGCTTATTGTGGACTGAATGCCAATCAGCAGCCCAGTAACCAGCGCGCCAGCCACACCCAGGATGATTGTATTATTCAAGAGTTTTCCTCCAAAGCCAGACAGGGATCGCTTACTTCGTTTCTCTTTCATCTTCAAATATTTCCAGGCAAAGTGGTGTGTTCAATCACACAGCTCACTACGGCAGAATCGATACAAAGCAATGCCAAGCACAACCAGGAACCATTCTGATTTTCAAAAAAGGGTACGACCATATCAACCTCATTATATGGGAAAGAAAGCTAAAAGGCCTGGATTCATGAGCATAAGTTACTGGGAAGTGAAAAACCAGTAACAAATTGACCCAAGGTGATCAATTCGAATCTGGTGATAATTGTGTACTTATCAAGCAGATCAATTTTCGGACAGAATCTCTTTTTTAAACTAGATCCAATCCTTTGCAGCATCACAATTACACATTGAACAGTAGTTGAGTTCTCTCAACGTGAAAAGCCTTCCGAGCTTACTGACAATTTCATTACAGGTTCCTCTCGAGATCATCTGTCGCAACAAGAAACCCCTTCTTTTGAGAGTATAATCCTTCAGGTTATCTTTTTCTTACATAGTTGGCGAGATGAAATCTCTAAAATTTATCATTACCTTTGCACGTAAATATACCGGGACGCTGGTAATCACCATCATCAGCATGCTGCTGCTGGTGGGTGCACAGCTGATCATCCCATGGATCATACGGCAGCTGATCAACACCGTCACGGGTACATCATTGTCCATTGACACGCTCAACACCATAGGGCAGCTCACGCTCATCGTGCTGATAGTGTATGCCGCACGAGCAGTCCTGCAGTTCCTGCGCTCCTATATGGCGCACCTGGCCGGATGGGGAGTGGTGGCTGATCTGCGTAAGCACGTTTATAACCATCTGCAGCGGCTCAGCCTGCGCTTCTACGAAGACAAGCAGACCGGGCAGATGATGTCACGCGTCATCAATGACACCGAGTTGTTCGAACAGCTCATCGCACATGCTGTCCCTGACGTGGTGGTTAACTTACTGACCTTCATCGGCGTGATTGGCGTCCTTTTCAGTCTCAATTGGAAGCTGGCGCTGCTCTCCATGCTGCCCATCCCACTGGTGATCGCTTCACTGCGTATTTATGCCAAGCGTGTGAGGCCAGCCTTTGTCCACCGGCAGCGGGAATTGGGTGAGCTAAACGCCATCCTCAACGACAGCATCTCCGGCGTACGCGAGATCAAGGCCTTCAATCGTGAGAATGAAATCCTCGATCGTGTTGGACGTGGCGTGGAACGCTACCGCGTGTCGCTGCTCAGCGCATTACGGCTGATGGCCACCTTCCAGCCCTTCATCGACTTTACCTCTTCCATCGGTGTGCTGGTATTAATTTACTTTGGAGGCAGGCTGGCGTACCAGGGAACCTTGCCAATTGCTGACCTGGTGGCTTTCTTCCTCTACCTGGATATGCTTTACCAGCCGGTACGCAACCTGGGTAACGCCTGGGAAGCCATCCAGAACTCACTGGCCGGAGCAGATCGTGTCACCGAACTGCTTCAGGAAGAGCCCGAACCCATGAACGTTCCCGGCGCGATCGTCCTGCCGCTGAAAGTCCAGGGACACATCCAATTCCAGGACGTCAGCTTCCACTACGCCAACGACGAGACCGTCCTCGAGAATATCAACCTGGATATCCCCCCCCAGAGTATGGTTGCCATGGTGGGACCCACCGGCGTGGGGAAATCCACCATGGTCAGCTTGATCCCGCGCTTCCACGACGTGACCCGGGGCCAGATCAGCCTGGATGGGTACAATATTCGCGATCTTTCATTGGAGAGTCTGCGCCAGCAGATTAGCATCGTGCTGCAGGACGTATTCCTGTTCCATGGCACAATCCGCGAGAACATCCTCTTTGGCCGTCCGGACGCCAGCGAGTTGGAGATGGTAGCTGCTGCCCATGCCGCCAACGCAGATGAATTCATCGAGCATATGAGCGACGGTTATGACACCATGATTGGAGAGCGCGGTGTGAAGCTTTCCGGCGGTCAAAAACAGCGCCTTTCCATTGCGCGTGCGGTGCTCAAGGACGCTCCCATCCTCATTCTGGATGAAGCCACCTCAGCTGTGGACACCGAAACCGAACTGCTCATCCAGCAAGCCCTGGAAAGCCTCATGCAGGGGCGCACCACCATCGTCATCGCGCATCGCCTGTCCACCATCCGCAACGCCAACCAGATCGTGGTGCTGGAAGGCAAACACATCGCTGAAAAAGGTTCTCACACCGATCTGCTCAAGCTGGATGGATTGTATAAACGGCTGGTTACCATCCAACACCGCCTGGAGCCGCTGCCCGCAGCCCAGTTAGGAAGCATTCGGTCCAATTGATGGATCTCGTGTTGATCCAACCAGAAAAAATACTCAATTAGAATTGGCTTTTTACCAGTCGATCCCGCAAAGCTGGCAGGATTTCTCCCATAATCGACGTGCAAGATCAGGATCCTGCGCCTTGCGGCTTGGCTCTTTCGGCTTCATCTCGCGCCAGTAGAAGTGCTGTGTATTCTGTATGGATTCGTCCAGGCTTAAAAACACAGCTGTCCTCGCAGGCACTTCAGGTGAGACTCCCAACTTGGTACGACGCTGCCACACCAGGTGAGAGAGATTGCCAGGCTCTTTCATCCCAATATCGGTATTGACCAGGCCAGGATCTAGAGCAAAAGCGAGAACGGGCGATCCTTTCAACCGGCGATTTATTTCATATGTAAACAGCACATTAGCCAGTTTCGACGAAAAATAAGCCAGGAATCCTATATACAAGATGGGTTGGTTCAAATGTTGGGGATAAATACGGGCATGATAATGAGAAGCCGAGCTTACAGTGATGACGCGGGCAAAAGATGCTGCTTTGAGGAGAGGGAGGAGTTCATGTGTGAGCAGGAATGGCGCCAGGTGATTGACTGCCAGGGTTTTCTCGATGCCTTCTTCGGTGCGAATCAATTTCTGTGAATATATCCCGGCGTTATTGATGAGGATATCCAGGCGCGTGATGCCTTTCTCTTCCAAATCAAGACGAATTTGAGCAGCCAGATGCTTCACCTCGCGTTGAAGCGATAATTCAGCCAGCAGGTACCTCACCTGTGCCTGGGGGACTTCCGATCTTACCTTTTTTTCTGCTTCTTTGCAGTGATGCGCATTGTGCCCCACGCCGACCACGTATACATTCTGCCTGGCAAGCGCCATAAGGATTGACAACCCAATACCTGAAGTCGCACCAGTTATTACTGCAGTCTTTCCACTACCAATGTAATTTTCCATAAATCATTGTTCTCCTCGATGCAATTCACTAATGATTGTAACGAACCATCCGGGTTTGTCAACCGCTGGATAGATGAAGGTCAGAACCCATGAACATAGGCTATACTTGGGAGATATGAGGTATTTTATAGCGGGAGGAAACCAGGACCATTGAACAGTTTTATTCTCAT
>Ga0210077_1000536_pt1 | contig 13634 bp, 9 predicted proteins | sample RushMan_CattailN_5_FD_185556 | JGI IMG/M metagenome (GOLD analysis project Ga0210077, IMG submission 185556) | Wetland microbial communities from San Francisco Bay, California, USA, that impact long-term carbon sequestration -... | ecosystem: Environmental > Aquatic > Marine > Wetlands ... | reverse complement strand
GCAGCACCTTAAGCGCCACCGCGTACGGGCCGGAATGTCCCGTTTGGCTGATGTTTTGTGCGCGGACCGCCGTTGGGACCAGAAACGCGGCCAAAGCCAACGACAGAGCGAGCGCGGTGAAAAAAGAGAGCGAGGAAGATGCAGTTTGTGCTTGCGTATGCGGTTTCATAAGAAGTACAGATTAGCGCCCGTTGGCGGCGGGCACAAGCCGCGTTTTGCTTGGGCCGGCGGACGAAGCGCTACGCTATTGGGCCGCAGGGACTTTATCGCGCGATCCGGCGGCGGTTCGCGGCTTTGGGAGCGAGGCCGTGCTTTCGCTGGGCGAACTTTTCGCCAGCGCGGCGCCGACCTGCTGCTCCAGCGTTGCGGGAGACAGCCAGCCGTCGTGGCTCCAGATGATTTCGCCGGACGGCGAGCTGAGCGAATACCAGGGCAAATCTTCCACCTGGTAGCCGTCTCCCAGGCGGCCATCTGCATCTTCCACAATCGGCGTGCGGAGTCCCGCCGAGAGGCTGGCAAGCGCTTCTTTCGCGCTTGCGGATGACGATTCCGTCGGCAATTCGTCGATTGCAACCGGCGAGGGCCAGTCCTTGCGGCGCGCCGTCGCGGCGTACCGATCGAGCGTGGCGAGCTCCGCCTTCACATTCGCGTCCTGGTCGAGCCAGCTGGCGAAAAAGAGCAGCAGATGCGCGTGCGCCCCGCCGATCTGCACTTTTTGCCCAGGAGCGCCAACAGGCTCCAGCGCAACCGTCGCGCTTGGCTGCAGAGGCGGCACGTATTTCAGCGAGACCTCCTGCGTCGCGGTGGGCGGGCCGGGAAGCAGCTTGGCGATATCGTTTGCCAGCACCTGCGCCTGCGGAGCCACTCCCTCGTAGCTCATTTGCGTCATGTAAATTTTGTGCTCGCGGCCCACGGTGTCGACCAGAACCATGGCCGGCTGGTGGTCGATATCGTTGTGGACCGCCGCGACGTAGACGTTGTAATCGCGCCAGACTCTCTTGAGCTGTGGGAGCGGCCCCGTGAGGAATCGCCACTTGCCCTGCATGTCGTGCGCGCGCGTGTAGGCCGCCACATCGCTCACTTTCAGCGCCAGGGGGTTGGCGTTGATTCCGATCAGTTGCACGTCCGCGGCCGCCGGGCCCAGCAGGCGCAGAGCTTCCACCATGCTTTCCGTGGTCAGCGGGCAGATGGTGGTGCACTGCGAATCCACGAACGCGATCAGGACCACTTTGCCGCGAAATTGCCCGAGCGAAGTTTCGCGCCCCATCTGATCGCGCAGGACGAAATTCGGAGCCGGCGTGTCGCCGGCCGGGCTGCCGGGATCGACGTCCTGATTCGCGTAGTTCGCCAGTGTTCCTTCCGCGGACGATCCGGGTGTCGCACTCGGAGATCCGGCTCGCTTGGCAGCCACGATCGCGATTGCCACCACGGCCGCAATTCCCAACGTCATCACGAGGGCGGGTATGAACCACTGCTTCTTAGAATTGCTCATTGCTTCACGCTTGTTCCTGCAAGGCTGAATTCACGTATTTTCGATCAAATTATTAAGGTAGGCGTCCGGCAAGGTGCGGTCAAGGGTGCGCGAAGATTTACATGCTGCGCCGGCACGGTCTTTTGCGGCACTCAACGTGACGGCGTGCCTGCTGCAACCGGACTGTGAAGTACTGCTGACTGAGGATTGTGCTGGCTTCGCGGATTACGCCGCGGCGCGAAGCCCTTGCCAGCCGGTCAGCTCCGCTTCCGCCTGGATCCAGTCGTCCACGGCGTGCCCGGGGTCTTTTCCGCGCTGCTCGTAAAGCTCGTAGGCGCGGAGCCGGATGCGGTCCTCGATCCTGTCAAAAGTGGCATCCAGCCGGCGAAACAGCGACTTCCATTCCTCCATGCCTAAGATCGGAGGAAATTGCCCGCCCCGCTGCGCGGTCTCCCGCCCGTAGGTCCAGTAAGTGGGCAGAATTTTCTCGGTCCCGCTTTCCAGATCGCGCAGCACCAGCAGAAACGGGTCGAAGCTTTGGCCGCCGGCCATTTTCGGGCCCAGGCGTACGGCGCCGGTCACCACGAAGCGGTTGTCCTTCGGGTTCGAATCGCTGGAGTAGAGGTGTTCGATTCTGTACTGCAGTTCCTTGCCGCATTTTTTGCAGACGCCGATCGGCCGTCCTTGCGAGACGGTTACGGCCGCTTCCCACGTCGAAACGGCTTTCGTCGTGTGATTGTTTGCACAGCAAATTCGTGATGCCATTCCTTGCACCTCCTATGGCCGCTTGCGCGCGCCCTTCGATCCCCTTCGATCCCCTTCGATCCCCTTCGATCCCCTTCGATCCGAAGTGTAGCAGACTCGAGATCCTGCTTTGCGGCTCGTGCACGCGGGTTTTCGCAATCCGTCACATCCGTGGCGGAGCGATGTTCCCATCGCAGGCGGCGTATTCGAAATTGCTCTTGCGCTACGTGCGCCGCTCATAGCAGATTACGCTTTTATGGAAATTTCTCTTGCGGACGGCCGTTACCGGGCGGCACTGCTGGCCGTTTCGATTCTGATCGCGGCGATCGTCGGCATTCAGGCCGGCGAACTCTGGCTCGCGGACCACTGGCTCGCTTCCGAAAACCTGGCCCTCGTGGAGCGCGCCGCCGAGCTGGCGCCGAGCGACGGCTCCGCCTGGGACCAGCTCGGGCACTTGCGCCAATGGAACCTCTCCAATCCCGATTTGCCCGGCGCCATCGCCGATTACCGGAAGGCGATCCAGAAGGACCCTCGCGCCGCGCATTATTGGATGGACCTGGCCAGCGCCTACGAAGCCTCCGGCAACGATGCGTCTGCGGCCGACGCGTACGTGCACGCGCAGGCGGTCTACCCCGATTCCGCCGAGGTGGCGTTTTACTACGGCAATTTTCTGTTGCGCCGCGGGGAAGACCGGGCCGGGTTCGCGCAGTTGCGGCGCGCCGTGAGCGGTGAATCTTCTCTTTTGCCGCTGGCGATTTCGCGCGCGTGGCACGCCACCGGCGACGCTGAGCAGATCGTTGACAACCTGCTTCCGGCCAGTGTCGGGGCCTATGCGCAGGCGATCGATTATTTCGCGTCCATTCATCAAACCGAGGCCGCCTTGTCCGTCTGGTCCCGCCTGGCCGATTCGCGGAGCGCGGTCCCTTTGCGCAGCACGTTCCCTTTATTCGACGAGCTGATCGGTGAAGATCGCAGCACGGACGCGCGCCGGATTTGGCCGCAAGCGCTCGCCGCCGCGTCGATTTCCGCAAAACAAGCCGCGGGCGATTCGCTGATCTGGAACGGCGATTTCGCGGAGAAGTTCACGGACGGCGGTCTGGGCTGGCGATGGGACAGCCCACTCGGTGTGTTTCTTTCGTTCGACTCCGCCCCCGCTCAGGCCGGAGGGCGAGCGCTGCGGCTGGATTTCAACGACGGTTCGAACGTGAACCTTACCGAACCGTATGAGTACATCCCCGTCGATCCGGGGCGTTCGTATCACTTCCACGCCCTGATGCGCACGGACGCCATCACCACCGAGAGCGGGACCCGCTTCTCGATCTCGGACCCGAATCATCCCGGCGCGGTGAACGTGTTGACCGAAAATTTCACCGGAACTCGCGGCTGGACGGCGGTCGACGCCGATCTGACTACCGGGCCGGACACGCATTTCCTGGTGCTCCGCCTGACGCGGCAGCCCAGCCGGCTCTTCGACAACAAGCTCGGCGGCACCGTATGGATCGCAGGTCTCTCGCTGGTGCCGGCGCAAACAGAACCGGAGCCGCATCCATGAGGATTTTGCGGATCGGGCTCATTCTGCTTGTCGCGTTCGGGGTGCTCAGCCTCGGGGCCGTCAACGTATGGGCGCAATCGATTCTCGAAATCGGTGCGGGCCTGTTGCTGGTCTGGTGGGCGGCGATGGCCTGTTTCGCTGCGGAAACGCCGATTCGATGGAATCCGCTGAATTGGCCGCTTCTCGGCTTCATCGCCATTGCCGCCTTGCAGCTTCTGTTTGGCGGGACGGCTTCCGCGTTTCTCACCCGCGCGGAGCTCTTGCGTCTGGTGGCTTACTTCATCCTGTTTTTTCTGGTGGCGCAGGCGTTCCGCACCCGGATGGATTTCCTGCGGTTGGCCTGGTTCGTGATCGTCTTTTGCTTTGCCGTGTCTCTTTTCGGCATCGCGCAGCATTTCACTTCGACCAATGAAATCTATTGGATGCATAGCTTGAAAACCGACGTCCAGCCTTTCGGCCCTTACGTGAACCGCAATGACTTCGCGGGATTCGTGGAATTGACGCTGCCGATCGGTTTGGCGTTGATGATATTTCGCGGCGCGCACAAGGATCTGTTTCCTCTGCTTGCGTTGCTGGCCATCGTTCCGATCAGCGCCGCGATCCTTTCCGGTTCGCGGGGCGGCATTGTGAGCATCGCCTTCGAAATCGGCGTTCTTCTGCTGCTGGCAGCCAGACGCCGCGGCGCGCGGAACAAGAATGCGTCGCGCAATCTGGCACTTGGCTTGGCAGCGGTTGCAGCGGTGGCTTTCGTGGCCTGGGTCGGCGTCGGCAGGACGGCCGAGCGCTTTTCGCACCTGCGCCATCCCGAAGTCACCATGGCGCGGCGCGTCTCCATGGCCCGCGGAGCGCTGCACATCTTCTTGGCCCATCCGATAAAGGGATGCGGCTTGGGCGCGCTGGTGGACGTGTTTCCGCTGTATGAGACCGCCTACGACGGCCGCGTCGTGGACCACGTGCACAACGACTACATGGAGGCCCTGGCCGAAGCCGGAATTCTGGGCGCCATCTGCGGATTGGGCTTTCTGTGGCTCCTCTATCGCGGGGCGCGAAAGAGCTTCGAGGTCGAGCAGGGACATTTTTCGCGGGCGCTCCATGCCGGCGCGATCGCCGCCGTTTGCGGGCTGCTGCTGCACAGCTTCGTGGATTTCAACCTGCACATTCCGGGTAACGCGCTTCTGTTCTTGCTGGAAGTGTCCATCGCCACCGGGCCCCCTCTGCCGGCCGCTCTGCGTTCACGCGTGCCCCGCGCCGGCGCCGCCGAGCGCCTGGATCAGAACATCCCCGTGCCCCAATAAACCGTCGGCAAGTCGAGTTCTGCGCACCGGCGTGTGCGGGCGCTGCCGTGGCGCACTGGGTTGGGACTTCCGTCCGATCGCAAACCAGCTTCCCCGCAGTTGAATCAGCCGCTATATCCCGCGCGAACTCTTGGAAGTGGTGCGCAAGTGCGCCCAAACTCGTAAGTCGTCGCCCCATTCTGGAAACCCCCGATTGACATCGATAGATTCGGTATGCATAGTGTTTCGCGGGGTCATTTTTAGCAATGGATGCGACGGTTCGCAGGGCTTTGGCCTGGGCGGAGGCGAAGCTTTTTTGGCTGGCGGTTGTAGTAGCCTTCTTGGGAGTGCAGGCGTCGTTCGGCCAGTCGAACTACCAGACTCCCCAGCAAGCCAACGATAAGATCCAGCAGCTCGCTGCATTGGCGAGCGCTCATCCGAAGGACACTCCCGTCGGCAGCGGCGATCTTCTTAAGGTTGACGTTTTTGACGTTCCCGAACTTTCGCGCGAGGTGCGTGTCACCGATACGGGCGACATTAGTTTACCTCTGATCCCGGGCCGCATTCATGTGGCCGGCCTGACGCCCTATAAATTGCAGCTGAAGCTGGAACAACTCCTGATCGAAAACGGCCTGGTGTCGCATCCCCAGGTTTCGGTGTACGTCAAGGAGCAGTACAGCCAGCCGGTGAACGTCGTGGGCGCGGTGGCGCATCCCACCGTGTATCAGGTCGTGAGACCCACTACTCTGCTGGAGGTATTGGCGGCGGCTGGTGGCATTTCGGCCAACGCCGGCAGCGTCGTGATCGTCACGCGTCCCATTCACAACGACGCTCCGCACGAAAAACCGGCCAGCGCCACCAGCAATCCGGATCCCGACGTGCAGAGGATCACCATTCGCCTCCAGGATTTGCTGGAATCGGGGAATCCCGTCTACAACATACCGGTTTACGGCGGCGATACGGTGACGGTGCCGCAGGCTGGAATCGTGTACGTACTGGGGGCTGGCATCGCGCAACCGGGCGGGTACGTGCTGCAGGGCCATGGTGAACAAGTCACGGTTCTGCGGGCTGTGGCGCTGGCGCACGGCCTCACCGGCTTTGCCAAGGCCAATTCGGCTGTGATCATGCGAAACAACCCGCTTACCGGACACCGGGAAGCCATTCATGTCCGCTTGAAAGACATTGAAAAGCACAAATCTGAAGACATTCCGCTGAAGTCGAACGACATTCTGTACATTCCCGATAGCGCCGGCAAGAAGGTTCTCGCCCGTGGCGCGCAGGCCGCGATTGGCATCGGGACGTCGGTGGCCATTTATCGCGTACCGTAGCGAGTGCCGGCCAAGGGAAGTTTTACGCAACTGGTAAGGGGTTCTCATTCTGATGGAAGACGCGCCCAGATTCGCGCTTCGTGACCGCAAGCCTTCGGAAACGCCGCTGACGGTGATCCCTGCCCCGGCCGTCCCGCCGTGGGAGCACATGCCGCGCGAGCCGCACCTGCTCGATTACCTGATCATCCTGCGCAAGCACCAGTGGCTCATCCTGACGTTCTTGTTGACGGTGGTCACCGTGGTGACCGTCGCCACGTTCAAGATGAAGCCGGTGTACCAGGCCACGGCTCTTGTCGAGGTGGACCGCGAGGCGCAGAACGTCCTCCCCTTCCAGACCGAAGACTCCTACAGCGAGTACATGGACGCCGAGGACTATATCCAGACGCAGATGAAAGTCCTGCAGAGCGAGACTCTGGCGCTCGATACCATCCGATCCCTCGACCTCGCCAGTTATCCGGAGTTCGGCGGAGCGTCCGGCTCGCAGTTGGTTCGCCCGGCCAGCCCCGGCGATAAGCGGCCCGCGATTCTCGGGGCGTTTCTCGGCAGGCTCGGCGTGCAGAGAGTTCCCAACAGCCGCTTGATTGAGGTCACCTTCTCCGCCCAAAATCCGCAATTGGCCGCTCGCGTCGTCAACGCTCATCTGCAGAACTTCATCGAGCAAAATTTCAAAAGCAAGTACGACGCGACCACCCGGGCCTCCGGCTGGCTTTCCTCCGAGCTCGAGGAGTTGCGCCTCCAGGTCGAGAAGTCGGAAGACGCTCGCATCGCCTACCAGCGCCAGAATCAGATTTGGCAAGTCGACGAAAAGCAGGACATCACCACTCAAAAATTGGCGGATTTGAGCAATGCCGTCACTGCCGCGCAGACCGATCTGGCGGCAAAGGAAGCGGCTTACCGCATGGCGAGCGACGGGAATGTGGACGCGCTGGCCTCCATGAGCAAGAACGGCGTCGTGGCAGACTTGCTCCAGCGCAAGTCGGCTCTGGATGAAAGCTACGCCGAGGCCATGAACCAATACGGCCCCAATTTTCCCAAAGTGCAGCGCATCGCCGACCAGCAAAAGGAGATCCAGAAGGATCTGGCCAAGGCGCGCCAGACCGTCATCGAAGGCGTGCGCCAGGACTATGAAACTGCCAAGCAGCGAGTGGCCCTGCTTCAGGACGAGCTGACCGCGCAAAAAGCGGAGGCCAACAACATGGCCGAGAAGCTCGTGCAGTACAACATTCTGGAGCACGACGCGAAGGCGAACAGGCAGCTTTATGACGGTCTGCAGGAAAAACTCAAAGAAGCGACCATCTCGGCGGGATTGCGGTCCAGCAACATTCGCATCGTGGATCCCGCTCTCGTCCCCACCACTCCCTCGGCCCCGCGAAAGACCCGTAATATATTGCTGTCGATACTCGTCGGGCTCGTGGGCGGCATCGGCTTGGCCGTCTTCCGCGAGTACCTGGATAACACCGTCAAGTCTCCGGACGATATCGAGTCGCTGACTGGTCTGCCCTCCTTGGCGGTTGTTCCGGCGTTGCCGGATAGCGATGGCCGGCATGGGCGTTTTTCGCGCCTCGTGGGCGATGGGAACGCTCCGGAAGTAACGGCGCCGCGCGTGGAGTTGCTCTCTTACGTGCAGCCGAAATCTCAAATCTCCGAGGCGTTCCGGGGCTTGCGCACCTCGTTGCTGCTGTCACAGGCCGAGCATCCGCCGCAGGTGATCCTGGTGACGAGCGCGCTGCCCAGGGAGGGTAAGACGACCGCCGCCGTGAATTTGGCGGTTACGCTCGCGCAGCTCGGCGACCGCACGCTGCTGATGGACTCCGATCTCCGCAAGCCGGGAATCCGCCGCGCGCTGAACTTGACCGCCGGCAAGGAAGGCGGCCTCAGCTCCTATCTCGCCGGCGTCAGCAGCCTCGACGATGTGATGATTCCGCATCCGGCCATCAGTAATTTGACCGCTTTGACCACGGGTCCCGTGCCGCCCAGTCCCGCGGACTTGCTCTCGTCGCACCGCATGCGCGAGGGGCTGCAGGAGTTGCGGCGGCGCTTCAAGTTCATCGTCATCGACTCGCCGCCGATCATGGCTGCCACGGATGCGGTGATTCTTTCCGCGCTCACCGACGGCGTGCTGTTGGTGGTGCGCAGCGGCAATACGCCCAAGGAAGCGTTCACCCGCGCGCGAGATCTGTTGTCCGCGGTCAAATGCCGTTTGCTCGGCGTTGTGCTCAACGCCGTCGATTCGAGCGCGCCCGATTATTACTACTCGTATCGCTACTACCCGTATGCCTACGGCTACGGTTACGGCGAGGATGTCGAAAGTGATTCGGGCTTCTCGGTTAAGTTCGACGACAACAAATCTTCAAGCTAGGAGAAAATTTTGCGTCACCTGATCACCGGAGGGGCTGGCTTCATTGGATCGCACTTGGCGGAAGCGCTGCTCGCGCGCGGAGATGAAGTCTTCATTCTGGACGATCTCTCCACTGGAAGCGTCGAGAACGTTCGCCATCTGAAGAGCCACCAGCGATTTCATTACTTCTTCGACTCCATCACCAATAAGCACCTGCTGGCCGAACTCGTGGATGAATCGGAGGTGGTTTTCCATCTCGCCGCGGCCGTCGGCGTGCGGCTGATCGTCGAAAGCCCTGTGCGCACTCTGGAAACGAACGTCTACGGCACCCAGCTCGTGCTGGACGCTGCTTCGAAGAAGAGAAAGCTGGTCTTTACCGCTTCCACCTCCGAAGTCTACGGCAAAAGCGAAAAACTGCCCTTTCGCGAGGACGCGGATCTGGTCCTGGGACCTACTACCATAGGCCGCTGGAGCTACGCCGCCTCCAAGGCGCTCGATGAATTCCTTGCCCTTTCCTACTGGAAGGAAAAGAAGCAGCCCGTAATCGTCGCGCGCTTTTTCAATACCGTCGGCCCGCGGCAGACCGGGCGTTACGGAATGGTTTTGCCGAACTTCGTGCATCAGGCGCTTGAGGATTCGCCGATTACCGTTTATGGTTCCGGCGGGCAATCGCGCTGCTTCTGCGATGTGCGCGACACCATCCAGGCGATCCTGCGCCTCCTGAACACGGACCGCTCCGTGGGCGAGGTGGTCAACATCGGAAACGATGAGGAAATCTCCATCGACGGCCTGGCTGCCGTGGTGAAGGAGCGCACGCAGAGCCGTTCGCCGATTACCCATACCCCGTACGATCAGGCTTACGAGCCTGGTTTCGAGGACATGTACCGCCGCGTCCCGTCGCTCGAAAAGCTACAGAAGCTTACGGGCTTCCGGCCCTCCACGCCGCTTTCGGAAATCGTCGATCGCGTGGTGGCCCATTGCAAGAGCCGGACAGCTCCAGAGCCGATTCCCGTGGCTGCCTCGGTGCCTACCGCCGCAGCCGTGGAGTGACGGAAGTCTCTATCTGCGTTGAGCTTTAGAGGATCGGCACAGATGGATAGGAACGGAGTTTTGAACTTCCCAGGGCTGCCCGATAATGATCGGGCGGCATTGACCAGCGGCCTGACACGAACATGAGCGTAACGCAAGTAGTAAGTCGCACGAAGGAAGGGCGTGCGCCGTGGCGCGGAGCCGAAGCTTCGTCGGCATTCGGCGAGTTTCCGGACGCCAAGCGGCCTTCGACTACCCTTTCCGTCATCGTTCCGGCCTATAACGAACAATATCTGGTCGGATCGAGCTTGGCTAGGCTCGGTGTACTCGCCGAGTCTCCCCTGCTCGAATCGGTCAAGATCATCGTCGTGGACGATGGCTCCTCGGACGGAACGGCCGAGGCGATCCGCGTCTTCCGCGAGTCCATCGAATCCCGGGAAGCCGACCCGAAAATTACCTGGGCGTGGTTGCGCCACACCAAGAATAGCGGCAAAGGCGCCGCGATCCGCACCGGGCTCGAGCAGGTCGATACCGAGCTCGTCGTGATCCACGACGCCGACCTCGAATACCTTCCCCGCGATCTCCTGTCGATGGTCCAGGTCTTTCTTTGCGAGGATGCCGATGCTGTGTTCGGCTCGCGCTTCCTGTCTGGTGGGCACAAGCGCGCTCTCTTCTTCCGCCACGCGCTCGGAAACAAGCTGCTGACGTTTCTTTGCGACCTGGTCTGTGACCTCAATCTCACGGACATGGAAACCTGCTACAAAATGGTTCGCGCCGACCTGCTCAAGAGCATTCCGCTCGAAAGCTCTACCTTCGATGTCGAGCCCGAACTGGCCATTAAGCTGGCCAAGCGCGGCAGCCGGATTTTCGAAGTCCCCATCAGCTATTCCGGTCGCACGTACGGGGAAGGCAAGAAGATCGGCTGGCGCGACGGTTTCCGCGCTCTCTGGGCCATCCTGCATTACGCGGTGTCCGGCAAGATCTATATCGAAGACGCGCACGGCGGCGAGATTCTCGACCGGCTGAACCGCGCGCCGCGCTTCAATCAATGGATGGCGGATACGATTCGCCCGTTCGTGGGCGACTGCGTCCTGGAAATCGGAGCCGGCACCGGCAATTTGTCCATGCAGCTGATGCCGCGGTCTATCTATTGGGCTACGGACGTCAACCGCCACTACCTGGATCATCTTCTGAAGCTGCGCGCGACTCGCCCGTACATGCGCGTGGCTTTCACGGACGCAGCCGATTCGGCTACGTTTCCCACCGGGCAGGCGTTCGACACGGTGGTCTGCCTCAACGTCGTCGAGCACATTCACGACGACGTCGCCGCGCTGCGCAACATTCACAATGCGCTAGCCGACCGCGGGCGTGCCATCATTTTGGTCCCGCACGGGCCCAGGCTTTTCGGCACTCTCGACGAAGTGCTCGGTCATTTCCGCCGTTACACTCCGGAGGCGCTGGCTTCGGTGTGCACGGAAGCGGGCTTCCGCGTCGAGCAGATTTTGAAATTCAATAAGCCCGGCGTGCCGGCTTGGTGGCTCAACGGGCGCGTGATGCGCCGCAAGACATTCGGCCTGGCGCAAATCCGCGCCCTGAATATTCTCACTCCGCTTTTCCGGCTGGTGGATTCCTGGCTGCCTCTGCCGCCGCTTTCGATCATCGCGATTTTGCGCAAACAAGAGTCTTCCGCGAACACCGAAGGATCGAGCGCGCGCCCTTCCCAGCCTGCTCAGGCGGCGTCGTGAGGTCCGCGCCTCATCGAACGGGTACTTCGCATTGACCGTGAACATGCGCTTTGATTCAGCATGGCCGGCTCGCCTACGGAAGCTGACCAAATACGAATTAGGGTTGATCCTCCTGTTCGTTTTCACCTTGCCGCTGATGAACCCCTGGGTCCGCGGCGACGGCGTCGGCTATTACGCCTTTGCGCGATCGGTTCTCATCGAGCACAAGCTCGACTTTCGCCAGGACTGGCTGAGGGCCAACGCCAGCTTCCGCATGGACCGCATCGAGCCGAATAGCCAAATTAATCCGAACCAGTACACGGTCACCGGTCATCTGAACAATCATTTCGCCGTAGGGCCCGCGATTTTGTGGGCGCCGTTTCTGATCGTCGCTCACGGGGGCGTGCTGCTCTGCGATCTTTTCGGCGCGCATCTCGCCGCCGATGGATTTTCGCGCCCATACTTGCTGGCCATGTCGTTCGGCACGGCGCTGTACGGTTTTCTTGCAGTGGTGATCTCGTTTGTTCTGGCGCGTCGCTACGTCCCGGAGCGCTGGGCGTTCCTTGCGGCGGTGGGCATATGGTTCGGCAGTTCGCTTCCCGTGTACATGTACTTCGACCCGTCCTGGTCGCACGCGCAATCGGCTTTTGTTGTCGCGCTTTTCACCTGGTACTGGCTGCGAACGCGCGGCCATCGCAGCGCGGCTCAATGGGCGCTTCTCGGCGCCATCGGCGGCCTGATGATGGACGTTTACTACGTCAGCGCGGTGGCAGTCCTCTTCGCCGTCATCGAATCGCTGGCGGGATACTGGGAAGCTCTGAAAGCGAACAACCGGGCTCAGGCAACGCGCCTGTTCGCTGGCAACGTACTGTTCAGCGCGGCCCTGCTCGCGGCATTCTTGCCCACCCTGATCGCGAAGAAAATAATCTACGGCAGCTTTTTCTCGTTCGGTTATGCGGTGCACTGGTTTTGGAACTCGCCGGCGTTTTTCAAAGTCTGTTTTTCAGCCGATCATGGCCTTTTTTCCTGGACCCCAATCTTGATCCTCGCGGTCGTAGGCCTGCTATGCCTCCGGACTCTGGACCGCACATTCGGCGCATATTCTTTGGCTGTATTCGCCGTGTATCTTTACGTGATGGGGTGCTACCAGGATTGGGACGGCATTTCTTCCTTCGGCAGCCGGTTTTTCGTTGCGCTCACTCCGCTCTTCATCGTGGGGCTGGCGGCCCTTTTCGACTCGCTCGCGCGCGCATGGCAGCCGCGCCGCGCCGCTATGGTTGCCGGCGGCGCCACAGCCTTTCTTGTGCTCTGGAACCTCGGCCTGATTTTCCAGTGGGGCATGCACCTGATCCCGCCGCGTGGACCGATTTCCTGGCGCCAGGCAGCTTATAATCAAGTAGCTGTGGTGCCGAAGCAGGCCGTCTCGGCGGTCGATTTGTACCTTACCCGCCGCTCCAATCTTATGCAGCACATCGAGCGCACGGACGTGAAACAGCTGCAAGCCGCACAGGAGCGAAGCGCCCAATGAGCGCCAGTTCAGTAACGACTACCGGAGCCTCCGCCTCCGCACTCGGCGCGCAACCGCCCGTCCTGCGAATCGAGCCGCCCTCCGGCTGGTGGGCGATTCCCTTTGGCGAGTTGTGGGCCTATCGGGAGCTGCTTTACTTCCTGGTCTGGCGCGACATCAAGGTCCGCTACAAGCAGACCGCCATCGGTATCGCCTGGGCGGTTCTTCAGCCGGTCCTAACCATGATTGTTTTCTGGATCTTTTTTGGCAAGCTCGCCAAGCTGCCCTCGGACGGCCTGCCGTATCCCGTCTTTTACTTCGGCGGCTTGGTTCCCTGGACCTACTTTGCCTACTCGCTCAACTTCACCACCAACACGGTCGTCAGTAATCAGGCTCTGCTGACCAAGGTCTATTTCCCGCGTTTGGTTCTGCCGATTTCGGCGGTGCTTTCGGGACTTGTCGATTTTGCTATCGGCTTCGTACTCTTGATTTTCATTCTCCTGGGATACCATATTGTGCCGGGGGTTTCGATCCTGTGGCTGCCGGTGTTCTTGCTCCTGGCGGTCTGCACGGCGTTGGGCGTGGGTTTGTGGCTTTCGGCCCTCAACGCCTTGTATCGCGACGTTCGCTACGTGATGGCGTTCCTGGTGCAGTTTTGGATGTTCGC
>Ga0210077_1000534_pt1 | contig 13645 bp, 21 predicted proteins | sample RushMan_CattailN_5_FD_185556 | JGI IMG/M metagenome (GOLD analysis project Ga0210077, IMG submission 185556) | Wetland microbial communities from San Francisco Bay, California, USA, that impact long-term carbon sequestration -... | ecosystem: Environmental > Aquatic > Marine > Wetlands ... | reverse complement strand
AGGCGGGGCGAGGCGCTGTAGCGGTCGAAGATGGAGCGCGGCGATAGACGCCGGTCTCCGACAGTAGACCATCGAGCAAGACGCAGTGTTGAGGCGACGGCAAGTATCGTCGCAATGGAGGCTCGATGGATCTAACCCAAGCGAACGCAACTCTAACCGCGATCGGTGAGCAGTCCTCAACCCGCGACGTCGCCACCGCCCTCGCGGTGATCCTCGGCCTGGACGCGCTGCCCGAGCACGTCGTGTGGCGCATCCTGCACACCTACGCGCGGCGCTCGGTGCTCGGCTCGCAGTTCGCCGGCTTCGGAATGGGCAAGGCCAGGTCCTCGGCTCCGGAGAACTGGTACGCGACGGTCGGCTGCATCCTTCGTGACTGCCCGGGGCGACGCGCCGTCGATCGCCGCGAGCCGCTCAGGCGCGGCACGATGTCGGCAGTGGAGCAGGCGCTCTGGCGCAAGACGACGGCGGACCAGCTGCAGAACGAGAGGATCCCGGAGCTCGAGCGCCAGGTCGGGCAAGGCTACGCGCCGGCGCGGATCCAGCTGGGGCTCGAGCGCATCAGCCTCGCGCGGGTGCTCAGTGGGTCCACCGAGGAGATCCGCGACCACGGGCACACGATCCGGCTGACGATCACCGACTCGCTCGCGGACCTGCGGCGCTCGCCGCAGTTCGCAGCCGGCATGCGTTACCTGTGCAAGGCGTTTTGGCGCTGCGCCCGCGAGGACCCGAGCTTCCTGCGCTACGTGTACCTGAACAAGGAGCCGTGACCGTGGCGATCGTGCGCTGGGGCTGCGCGAGGACGGTGCTGCTCATCGGCGGCTGGGCGATCAAGGTGCCGGCGCTCGGCGCCGGCTGTGGAGGAGGGCCCGTGACAGCGAGTACCATGGCGACAAGGGGGAAGCGAGCGATGCTGCGCGTAGTAAAGGTATCGGCCCACATAGTTGAAAAGGTACTGACGACCGGGGCCACCGCGCCGGTCATCTGGATGCGTCGCGGAATCACAGGCGACCTGCGGCTTACGGGCATCGCCTTCTGCAACCACGTGATCTGGTTCTACTTCGGCGAGCCTGGCAAAGCGGGCTGGCGGTGCCGGTCCTGCCGGAAGACGAACGCTGGCGACGCGTTCTCGTGCTGCCACTGCTCCGAGCCGCGGCCTGCTAGAGGCGTGCCGCTGTCGGTTCAAGAGTTCGGTACCGAGCCGTTCATCGGAGTTTGGCGCGGAAGGCCGGCTCATGGACGGGGGGCTTGACAAGGTAAGACTCAGGGCGTAAGTTCGATCCGACTACTACAGGTGTCGAAAGGCCCGGTGACCCCGGGCCTTTGCATTTGAGCGAGCAGTGTGGATGACAAGCCGACCGGCCCGCCCCCAGCACGTGACGAGGCCGGGGGTAGGCCTCGCAAACCAAAGGCCAAGCCGCCACGCTTCGAACTGGATCCCACTGGCCACTCCTGCGACTGCCGGACGAAAGCGCCGGATCACCACCTCTGCGACAACCCGAAGGGCTACGGGACCGATCACCCCGGGGAGGGGCCGTGCAAGTTCCACGGCGGCGCAACTCCCTCGCGGCACGGCATGTACAGCAAGGTCCACCGCCGGCGGCCGCGGATCCTGCAACTCGCGAAGGAGTACGAGAAGCTCAAGGACCCATTCGACATTCTGCCCGAGCTCGCCATGGTTCGGGCTCTCGCGTACGACGGGATCGAGCACTTCGAGGAGACCCGCGACGCGCTGCTCGCCTGGTACGCGAGCTGGCAGGTTTCGGGCGGCGATGGCGGGGCTGTGTGGCGATCGCTCCGGCGCGCCATGTCGCTGTTCTCGACGGCCCTCGGCGCCGGCGATACGGCCGCGATGCGGGAGCACCTGGCCAACCTTCAGGCCATCATCGACGCGGGCCCATCGCCCGGCGGCCCGCCGCGGCCTCGTGAGGCTCCGGACATCACCGATCTGTACCGCGTCCTCTCCGAGGTCACCAAGATCGTCGACCGGGATCGGCGTCTCAGTGCCGACACCGCCGTCAGCCGGGCGGACTTGGTGCGCATCATGAGCGAGATGGGCAACTCCGTGGCGCTCTACGTCATGGCGCCAGAACTAACCCCCGAGGAACGACTGCAGCGGATCCGCGATGCCTGGGCCAACCTCCATCTCTGAGCCTGGGGCCTGGCGCAACCGGGTCCTCGGCCTCGAGTACCACCGCCCCGACGAGATCCAGGACCATCCCCACCAGTGGCGTGGGCACCCGAAGCCACAGCTCGAGGCGCTCCGGGCCATGTTGCGCAAGGTTGGCGTCGCCGGCGCCCTGCTCGTCTACCACAGCGAACGGGCCGGCGGCGCCTTGGTCTCGATCGACGGTCACGGCCGGAAGTGCCGCGCCCTTGAGATCAACCCGGCCTACGCCGCGGTCAGTCTCGAGCGCATGGCCGGAATGGGGCTGAAGCCGGAGTTGGTCCAGTGAGCGGGACCGCCTTCACGTTCGAAGGCATAGCCGCACCGCCCTCGAGGGGCACGATCCTCCGCGAGGCCATGGCGATCGCCTGCAGGAGGCTCGAGGCGCGAGGGAAAGGCCCCGATCGGGAACCAGGCGCCTGCAACCTGCTCGAGGACGGCAGCGCCCTGATCCGCATCGCCGAGCGACCGTCGGCGCTCGGGGGACCAGCGCGCACGGTACAGATCGCGATCCGCGTGAAAGCACCGGCCGTCGCGGTCCGGGGAGCGGAACCTGCCGGCCCCCAGTCCGTGCCGGCGCAGGGAGGCGGATGATGGCCACGAAGAAGACGGGCCCCCCGGGCGCTGCGGGCATGGCAAGGAAAGCGGCTGCTGGCCGCCGGGCAGCCGCAAAGAGGCGCAGCTAGATGGCCGAAACGGCGCCCCTCCGCGAGGTCGACTTTGCCGCTGGGCGGAGGGAGAGCATCGTCCGCGTCCTCGAGGCTGCACTCGAGCGCGTCCGCGGCGGGGACTGCATGTCCGTGACAGTGATGATCGAGACGCCCACCGAGGTCTCGCTCGACTACTCCGGCTGCGACAATCTGCTCGACCTGCTCGGCAAGGTCACCCGCCTGCAGCACAACCTCCAGAAGCGCATGGACGGGGAATGAGCAGCCAGCCGGTCGCCGTGGAGCGGTCGCTCGCCCTCTCCGCCAACCAGTACGCGGAGCTCACCTCCCGGGAGCGTTGGGTGGTGAACGTAGGCGGCAAGGGTTCGGGCAAGACGGCGATGGCCGGCCTGATCATCCTGATCCAGTCCGGGGCCCGGCCCGAGCTCGGTGAGTGGCTCGGCGTCGAGTCCGGGCTCAACCGCTTCGCCCTCGGTGGGCTGTTCGCGAACGACTACCAGCAGCTCTCGACCGCCATCTTGCCCGAGGTGTTTCAGTGGCTGGACTTCTTCGAGGTCGGTTACGTCTACGGCCACCAACCGCCGGCGGAGTGGGTTGCGCGCTGGGCCTCCGAGGGCGCGCCGGTCCGCATCTACCCGGCCAAGGCGCACGGCTCGATGCTGATCCTCGAGAACGGCCACCATGTCTACTGCTCGCAGCTCTACCAGCAGCACTACCGCCGGCTGAAGTCCTTCCAGTTCGGCTACGCGATCGTGGAGGAGACATCGGAGGTCGAGCGGGAGGCGGTCAACTTCGTCGCGGAGTACACGCGCGACGCCCGGGGCCCCAACCAGATCTACCTGCACTCGAACCCGCCGGAGGTCGACGGCCACTGGATGTTCGATTGGCGCGACGCATTGCGCAAGACGGTGGCTGAGGGGAAGAGCGGCCTCCGCGAGATCCGGTCCACGACCTACGACAACATCGAGAATCTCCCCGCGGACTACGCTGACCGGATCCTCGGCGCCGTCACGCAGGAGATCGCCCAAGCCCGCATCCTCGGGTTCTGGGTCCAGTCGACCAGGGGGAGGGCATACCGCGGCTTCGACGACAACGAGAGCATGGAGGACTTCGCCTACGACCCGAAGCGCGCCCTCATCCTGGGTTTCGATTTCAACTGGTCCCCGTCGGCCGCCGGCGTCTTCCAGCTCACGGACCGCAACGAGCTCCGCAAGGTGGACGAGGTACACGTCGAGGCGGGCGGGACAGAACCCGTCTGCGCCGAGGTCCTCAGGCGCTATGCCGGGGTGCACCGGTCCCAGGTGTGGGTCTACTGGGACGCGACGGGTGGGAGCCACACGTCCAATACCTTCACCACCAACCACCAGATCGTCCGCGACACGATTGGCGCCCGCTTTCGCCCCGTGCTGTTCAAGAGCCGGCCGTCCAATCCGCACCAGGCAGACCGCGTGTTGACGGTGAGCGCAGCCCTCTGCGACGGCGCCGGCAAGCGCTGGTACAAGATCAACCCGAGGTGCACGAAGACGATCCACGACTACCGGCGCATGTCGTGGATCCCGGGCACCTGGAAGCTTGACAAGACGGACCTCAGCCTCTCGCACCACTCCGACATCGACGGTTACGTGATCTGCGGCCTGCGGCCGATCACCCGGGTGGTCGGCCTCTCGTCAGCGAGGGCGGCCTGATGATTTCTCTTGATCTCATCCACAGACTGAACCTCCGCGAGATCGCGGCCGCGGACGAAGAGTTGCGCAAGGCGGCAGCCGACGACCTCATCTCGTACTACCGCGGCTTCCACCTTCCGCTGGTGAAGCGCCTCCTCGAGAGTCTGCTGAAGCAGGGCTCGATCTGCGAGACATGGAAGACGCTGGCGGCCTTCCGGAATGTCACAGCACGGATCGTCGACGCCGTCACCCTTGTGGGCCGCGAGCCGATCGCCATCTCGTTCACGACGGAGGGCGGCGAGGCTGACGAGGGCTCGCAGGCCGTGTGGGACGACTGGCACGACCAGGTGGAATGGCCGCTCGCCGTTGGCACCTTCTTCCAGCACGCGACGCTGCTCGGGACGGTTCTCATTCAGCCGGCCTGGGACTCAGAGGAAAAGGCGATCGCGCTGCGGCTCCTTACTCCGAACCTGGTCGAGGTGCGGTGGCATGAGGGGAACCGCAACCTGCGCAGGCCCGATCTCTACAGCATCCAAGTCGACCAGAAGAACGGCCGATACGAGGTCTGGGATGTCAGGAACCGCGAGATGTGGGAGGAGAACTCCAACGGCGAGCGGGTAAAGCCGGCCGAGCAGATCCCCGAGCAGTACGGCGATCCGTTCGTCGCCATCCGCTGCGGCTACCCCGTCGACTCATTCTGGTACGAGGGCGGCGCCGAGGAGCTGCTCCACACCCAGGAGCGGATCAATTACATGCTCACCCAGCGCATGGTGGCGCTCTTCTTCGGCGGCAAGTTCCCGATCGTGAACGGCGCGCAGGGGCCCGATGAGCAGGCGTTCGTGCTGGACATCTCGAAGATCACCTTCACCGGAGTGGGCTCGGACAACATGCCCCGGCAGCTCCGGTGGGACGGCCCGGAGGTGCAGGGCCTGATGGACTCGCTGTTCGACAGCATCCGCGATGAACTGAACGCCCTGTGTGAGGCGTACGGTATGCCGCCGGGCTCCTTCCGCGCTCAAGAATCCGCGCGCTCGGGCGTCGCGATCCAACTGGAGAACGCGCCGGCGAAGGACAAGATGCGGCGCGACCGCGTGATCCACACTCCGGCCGTGCGGCGGCTCGTGGAGAAGATCCTCGACATCTGGACCTACCACGACCCCGAAGGCGCGCCGGGCGGCGTGTTCGACATCGACATCCCCGAGCCCCGGTTCGCGCAGCTCGACGAGGCCAAGGCCCAGCAGGACATCGCCGACATGAACGCGGGCCTGCTGCGCCCGGTCGACCTGATACTTCAGCGGCATCCCGACTGGGACGAGGACAAGGCTCTCGGCTACCTGCAGCAGTGCGCGCGAGAGCTGCGCACGATCTCGGCAGGCGCCACATTCGGCGTGGGGCTCGGCGGGATCCGCCGGCCGCTGCTCGACACCGGCGCCGGCGGCCAGGGCGATCAGGGGCAGAACGCGTAGGAGGGCAGGGCAATGGCACGCAAGGGCACATCCGTCATCGAGGTCCACCCGAAGTTCCTGGACGAGTACAAGGCGATCCGCGGCCTGCTGTGGGACGCGGGCAAACTACTCGACATGATGGCTGATGCAGTGCCGTCCTGGCCTGCGGGACTCCGAACTCGATACGTTCGTTTGCAGTCGCGCATTGATCGCAAGCACAAGAACTGGAGCGCCAGCGGGACGCGGCGCTAGAGGGAGAGGAACATGCAAGATCCAGCCAGCGGTAGCGGGGGGGGGACCCCCCCGAAACCAGGCGAGGGCACGCCTGGAGCAGGGACGGGCAGCGGCGGCGGCCAGGGGACTGACGTCACGGCTAAGCTCGATGCCATCGAGCAGAAAATGGTGGAGCTGCAGCGCGACAAGCTCCAGCTCGAGAAGGATCTCAACAAGGAGCGTGCCGAGAAGGCCAAGAAGGACGCCGAAGCGAAGGCCGCGACCGAGAAGGCCGCGTCGGCGCAGAAGGCGGCGCTCGACGCGCTCAGGGCGGCCGGGATCGAAATCCCCGGCCAGGACCCGGCGGCCGAGGTGGCCGCGAAGCTCAAGGTCATCGAGGACGAGAAGCGCAAGGCCGCGGAGGAGGAGCGCGAATCGAAGATCGCGCGTCTCACGATCGAGCGCGAGTTGCTCAAGGCGTTGGCCGGGAAGGCCGACGACCCCGAGTACGCGCTCTACCGTGCGGTCCGAACCGCCGCGTTCGCGGATGTCAAGGTCGACGGCGACAAGGTCTCGGGGATCGAGGCCGTGATCGAGGAGCTCGCCAAGGCCGGCGTCCTGAAGACCGACAAAGGCAAGGAACCAGGGAGACCTCCGGGCAGCAGCGGCCAACCGCCGTTGCAGGGGGACAAGTGGCCCTGGCGTGAAGCAAAGGACTGGACGTCCTTCCTCAAGCTCCCCTGGGCGACCCAGGAGGAGGCGAAGAAGACCGATCCGGACTTCGTGAGGAACCTCGAGGCGGCGCACTTCCGCAAGTAGCGCACCTCGCCCCGCAACGTTACGCGAACAGGCCGCCGGACGGCGGCTTTTGTTTTGGAGGCTAAGTCATGGCCTTTACCACCACGCTCGTCATCCCGGAGCTGCTGAACGCCCTCGTGGCGGCGCAGATCCCCAACACCCTCGAGCTGTACAGGCGGGGCGCGGCGAACCTCGAGCTGCCCGACCAGATCGTCGGACACCTCTACCAGTTCCGGCGCTGGAACCCGCTCGCCGGAACCTCCGAGGTCAACGACGGCACCGACACCTCGAGCACCACGAAGCTCTCCCAGTTGCAGGAGATCGGCGTGGTGATCAACCGCAAGAAGGTCGTCGAGCTGACGGACGCCGAGGCCATCGTCGCCCTGAACATGGGCGCCGAGGAAGCGACCCGGATGTTCGCCGAGAAGTTCGCCGCCTTCTGGCCGGTCGAGTTCGAGCGGCTGGCCGTCATCATGCTGACGGCGCTGTTCGACGCCTCGGCCGGCGCCCTCAAGACCACCCACCGCAAGGTGCTCGCGGCGAAGATCGACCGCTCGAACGCGCTCGCCATGAAGCACCTGCTCGGCGACAACGCGCCCGCCCTCACCGCGATGTTCGTCCACTCCGATGTGGGCTACGACGTCGAGAACGAGGGTCTCGTCGAGTACCTCGACCGGATCTCGGGCATCACCGCCGAGGGCCGTGTGCCGACCTACCTGGGCATGGGCCTGTGGCAGGACGACGCGATGCCCTCGAGCGGCTCGGGTTCCACCAAGACGTACCAGTCGTTCGGCATCGCGCCCAACGGCCTGCAGATCGCGATGGCGAAGCAGGCGCGGGTGTACGAGCAGGTCAACGCCAAGGGCCCGTCGGTCATCGTCACCCAGACCGCGGACCTCGTGATCCACGTCACCGGCATGAAGTACGTGGGCACGACCTTCCCGCCGGACGACACCGAGCTCGGCACCGCCGCCAACTACGCGAAGCCCTCGGGCCAGAACGACAAGAACATCCGGGTGGTCTGCATCGACACCTACTCGTCGCTCAACGCCTAAGCTTCGTCAACCGAGCTGTGTGACACGGGGAGGGGCCCCTCTGGGGCCCCGCTCCTCTTGGGAGAAACGCTAATGGCCCTAAAGTTCCCCATGGCCTCGATGCCGGTGGAAGCTGCGACGCCGGTCAACGCGGTCGCTGCATCCATCGAGACCGCACTCACAGGCAACAACAACGACCTCGTCTTCACGGCGAAGACGAAGGGCGGTGCCGGGAACTCGACCACCGTCATCTATCACGACCCCGGCTCCGACGGCACGATCAACGTCGACGTCGTCGGGAAGATCATCACGGTGCGCCTCGCGTACGCGACCAGCGCGATCACATCAACGGCGTCCAACGTCAAAGCCGCGGTCGACGCGCATCCAACGGCGAGCGCGCTAGTTTCGGTCGCGAATGCCGACGGAAACGACGGCTCAGGCGTCGTGACCGCGTGGAACGACGATCCCGAGGTCACCCTCGTGCCTCTCGCCGGTGGCATCGACGGAACGCCGGGTCGCGTTGGCGAGGTCTGCGCGGATGACACGTACCTTTACATCTGTGTCGCCGAGAACCAGGCCCCGGGCACCAACTGGCGGCGCGTCGCCCTTGGATCGGTCTACTGACGATGGCCGAGTCCGAGCGATATCAGAAGTCACCGCTCGAACGGCAAGTGGAGCGCCAGCGCTTTGCGCTCGCTGTTGTGGGGCGCAAAGCGCTGGACTTCGCCCAGGCGCGCAATTTCCGCAACTGGGATGAGTTCGAGAAGTTCCTGGCGGAGGCCTTTCCGCCGAGCAAGACGACGCTTGCGCCCGTCGTCGCCTCAGCGCCGGCAGCCAGCGCGAAGTTAGAGAAGGAGCCCGCCGCGGCCGGCCAGCCCGGCCGCCCCCCGACGTTCGAGGAGGCCGCGCTCGAGTCCATGGACGCAAACGGCGTCGACCAGGAGCTGCTGCTGACGTTCCTCGGCGGCCGCGGTTCCGGGGCTTCAGGCGAAGTGACGCCCGCCGACGTCGAGCGTTACCTCCATGGCTGACCTGCTCACTGCCACCCAGCTCGCCGAGCTCCGCGCCCGGTGGGTCTTCGACCGCGTCGATGGCACCGCCTCGCCGCCGGTCTACCTGTCGATCTACAACAAACGCTTCAGCAAGCAGTTCTTCGCGGACGCCGACCTGCAGGTGATGGCCAGGCGGGCGCGCAAGCGCTGGGGCGCAGCGATCGGTGACGGCGTCTCCGAGGCGTATTCCGAGGTGATCCACACTTCCGGCGGCGGGGGATTCGCAGCACAACCCGACAACCAGGCGATCAGTCTGGTCTCCTCGGACCCCACAGACGTCGGCATGGAGGTCACGCTCTACGGCACCACGTACGGCACGGCCGCCGTCGTCAAGGAGACCATGACCCTCAACGGCGCGACTCCAGTCGTCACGAGCAAGACCGACTGGGGCACGCTGCTCGCCGCGGTCAACGTCATCACCCCCTATGACCCCGTCGGCGTCATCACGCCGAAGGGCACCGTCTCGATCTCGACCGCCGGCGGGCAGCCGATCACCACCCTCGATTCGGTCACGACGTCGCGCGGCTTCCAGACGGCCGGCCGCCTCATCGCGGGCCTGCCGATCACCGCGATGGTCGGGTCCGTGATCCCGGAGGTCGGCCTCAAGGTGTACGACGACGAGATCACCGCGCAGGCGGACGCCGCCAGCACCGCGCAGGTCGGCCTGCTCGGGGTTGGGCCGGATGGCGCGGAGCTCCTCGACTCGATGGCGCTCTCCGGGATTGTGCCCGTCGGTCCGAGCAAGGCCTTCGCTCGCCTCGACGCGGTGCTCACCGGCGCCGTCGGCGAGGACCTGACGATAACCCTTCTCGCCCGCGATGTCGGACCGTACGAAGGGGAAGAACTGCTGCTCGCCGGGATCCAGGTCCTGGCCTTCGAGACGTATCTCGGCAGCGACGAGTACGCGGCCGCGCTCGAGGACACCACCAGGGCCGACCAGGTCCGCAAGGGCTGGGAGACCCGGATCCAGAGCGACCTCAAGAAGCTCGCCCCAGCAGACCAGCGGGCCGGGTTCGCGGACATCGTGCGATGAGCTCGAGCGCGACCGATCCCCTGGGCCCGCTGCTCGGGCACGTCGAGGACCAGGAGGTCTGGCGCCGGATGCTCGCCGACCTCGCCACCCAGCTGATGGCGAGAGGTTTCAGCCTCGAGCTGTTCCTGCAGCAGGGCGAGCCGTACCTGATCGGGTTCCTCAACGCGCTGCTCGGAGACTTCGCCGACGTCGCGGGCTCGGACCTGCTGGCGCAGGCCGACGCGTACTTCCAGTCCCTCGGCCTCCAGGCCGGCTTCAGCGAGGCGGAGGGCCAAGCGATCCTCACCGAAGCGGTGTCGCGGATCGCCGGCGACCTCACCGGCCTGGCCGACGAGACGGCGGCTGCCTTCACGCGCTGGGTCGACAAGCTGCGCCAGGCGGGAATGACCGACGACACGATCATCGCGGCGCTCCGGGCGGATCCCTCGGCCCTTGCCGAGGTCCTCGGCCCGTGGCAGCGCGGGATCCAGGATGCCGGCCGCAACCTAGTCGTGGCGATCGACGAGACGATGCGGCAGGCGATCGACGAAGCAGCCCCGCCCGACGAGGGAGACCGTGGGGACTACTGGATCACGATGCACGACAGCGACGTTTGTGGCCAGAAGGACGCGGGCCCCGAGCGTTCCTGTGCCCGCCGCCACGGCATCCTGCAGCCTATCTCCGAGTGGATGAGGTGGGGCCTCCCGGGCAGCGGCGTGACCCACTGCCGCGGGAACTGCCGGTGCAAGCTCGTACCCTGGTCGTACCTGAAGAGCGGCGCCCCGCTTGATTCGCTCGACGCTAGCGATGCGATCGCCAGGGCGAAGGCGCGCGCCGACAAGCAGCACGCGCGGATCGTCGACTATGCCGACAGCCGCAGCGGTGGCTACCAGACCGGGGAGTGGGCCCCGGGCTACGGCGCCGCGCAGCAGCTCCAACAGCAGCGGGGACGGCACTAGGTGGCGACTCCAAGCACGGTGAGCGCCCAGGTTATCGCGGCGCAGGAGAAGGTACGCCAGGGCTTCGAGCAGACCGTCCGCGACGTCGTGGCGAGGGGCGTGATGGAGTTGGCGCTCCGCAACACCGACCTGACGGACCACACGCTCGCGGACCTCGCCCGCCTCGACCATCCGTACGCGCGCCGGTTCGGGGCCAACAAGATCCACGACGACCGCCTGATCCACCGCCAGAGCGGCAGCCTCCAGGAAGAGTTCCGCGACTCGACTGTGCGGGTCGGCGACAGGGTCCTCTACGTGCTGCGCAATGCGGCCTTCTACTGGCCCTACCTGCGCGATGGCACGCACAACATGCGGCCGCGCCGCATGAACGTGCTCCTCAACAAGCAATTCACGCAGCAGGTCTGGCCGAAGGTGGTGGCGCGGCTGCGCCAGGAGTTCCGGGCGGCATTCAGATGACCGTGTCGATCGACCTCGCCGGCGTCGAGGCGGCCCTCGTCGCGATGCGCCAGGCCGCGCTCGGCGCCGGCGCCCCAGCGGGTGGGTGGGTGCTTGGCCTCCAGGATCCGGGCACCGTGCGCTGGCCCTACGTCGACCTCGAGGTGCAATGGAACCAGGCCCGGGGCACGGCCGAGGCGACCGTGACCGAGACCGTCCATGCGACCACCCGCGACGAGGCCGTGGCCGTTGCCGCCAGGATCTCGACCGCCCTCACGCTGCGCTCATACCAGGGCAGTGGGGTGCGAATCGTCGGGCACGAGCTGCTGACAAGCCCAGAGGTGCATCGCCGCATGGAAAGCACGACCGCGAAGCTCACCTGGCGCGTATTGCTGGGCTGGAAGTCATGACGAGAGCATCGGGAGGATCCATGGGAGAAACCGAGGTCAAGGTCACCTGCCTCGAATCGTTCAGCGAGCTGTATGGCGGGCTGAGGTGGGCCGGACGTCCCGGCCTCGACACCGTCCTCCCGCTGGGCCTCGCCACGCGCCTCGAGGGCGTCCACAAAGTCAGGATCGTCACCCCGCGTGACGTCCACAAGCTATCGGCCAGGGCCCTGAGGGCCAGCGCCGAAAAGGAGTAACCAGCCATGCCAGGTCCGTTCGGAATGCTCGACACCACCGTCAAGAACTTTATCCTCGGCAACTGCCGGATCTACCGGCCGACAGGCGTCGCCAACACGCCGCTGCAGCTGCTCGGGTACTTCGAGAAATCGAAGCTCTCGATCAAGGTCACACAGGCGATCATCAAAACGGCGCTGCCGGCGTACACCCTGAAGGTGTACAACATCGGCACGGAGGGCATGGTGTCGGCCGACGACCTCAAGGAGGTCATCGCGCCGGAGAACATCGACATGCTCTCCGGGTCCGAGCACGCGGACGTCGTGGCCTGGACGCCGGCGGTGGCGCTCCATGCCGCCTACACGGCGGGCGAGAACACACTCGTCGTCACTGGCGACGTCGCTACCAGCATCGGCACGCCGCCCGTCCTGCTCCACATCCACGAGGACGGTGCCGGCGGGACCCCGGACCTCGACGAGGACTTCATCGCGGCGAAGGTCATGGTCGCGACCGACACCACGATCACGCTGCCGCTCGGCGACACGCTCATCAACAGCTACACCACCGCCGCCGTCGTGAGTCGGGCCGCCTACAAGCGGAACACCTTCGGAAAGATCGAGGAGGTGACCGCCGGGCAGGGACTGTTCCGGTTCTCGGGCTTCCAGCCGGAGTCCGGCGAGACCTACAAGGAGCTGCTCATCACCGCCCACAAGATGGTGCTGCCGCGTGATCTCGACGCCTCGTTCGACGCTGGCACGCCGCTCGCGGCTGGAGTGACCTTCACCATGATGGCGGACCCCTCGAAGCCGAACGGCCAGCAGCTCGGCCTCATCGACGTCTACACGGTGACGGCCCCGTAGGATGGGCCTTTTCCACCGCGACCTGCACAAAGTTGTCAACTCCGGAACGCCGATAACCCTCTACGGCGGCGCCAAGATCAGGGTGCGGGCGATGACGTACGTCGCACTCGAGAAGCTCGACGAGGGCTTCCCGAGCTGGCTCGGGCGGCTGATGGCGGCGATCGAGAAGGGCGTCGCCATCACGCCCGCCGGCGTGGATTCGCAGATCGAGGCGCTTCTCGCCGACCTGAAGCTGACGCTGCCCAACTGGCGCGACGCGCTGATCTTCATCCTTGCCGACTCCAACCCCGAGCTCGTCGTCAACGAGGAGTGGTGCCAGAAAAACCTCTTCGCCCCCGACCTCGGCAAGATCCTCAAGGCCTTCGTCGAAGAGAACGGTCTCAAGGAACTACTGGACGCGCTCGGAAAAAAAGTGGTGACAAGGGCGGCGACCCGCGCGGCTTCATAGGTGACACCCTTGTGCCGCTGGCGCAGACGTTCGGCTGGACACCGCTCCAGATTGCAGAATTGACGATCCCTCTCATGCTGAGAATTGCCGAGGAACTCAACCGCGCTGCGAGCGATGCACCGCGCACCGCCAGCCGCGGCGCCCGCTCGGGCGGGGATCGCATCGATCTCACGAAGATGACCGCCAGCGCCGCCGCGGCGGAGCTCCGGGGATACGGCTTTGGCTGAAGACCTCACCCTTAACGATCTCGTGTCGGCGTTCCGTCTCGAGCTG
>Ga0210077_1000533_pt1:5000-13711 | contig 13711 bp, 8 predicted proteins | sample RushMan_CattailN_5_FD_185556 | JGI IMG/M metagenome (GOLD analysis project Ga0210077, IMG submission 185556) | Wetland microbial communities from San Francisco Bay, California, USA, that impact long-term carbon sequestration -... | ecosystem: Environmental > Aquatic > Marine > Wetlands... | reverse complement strand
CCGCAACTCCGGCCGGGAAAGCTCCAACCAGCCGGTCCGTCCTTGGACCGATGCCCTGCCGGCCAGAGCTTTCGAAGCAATCAACGTGGCCAGCACAAACACGGCTGTCAACAGCTTCAGATCGATCGGGTTCATGCCCAGGAAAAGCGCCCCCGCTATCATCATGCGGAAAATGACCGACCCAACGATCACGCTCAAAACTCTAGCATAAAGGGAATGCATCCGGATCAATGATTCCCCGATGATGACCGCCGCCAAACCGATCACAATTGTGCCGATGCCCATGCCGATATCGGCAAACCCCTGGTACTGGGCAACCAGACCGCCGGATACGCCTACCAGTCCGTTGGACAAAGCCACCCCAAAGATCTTCATCCGGGCCACATTGACTCCAGCCGCTGCACCCATGGTCGGATTGTTGCCGGTAGCCCGCATGGAAATGCCCAAATCCGTTTTAAAAAACAACCCGGCAAGCAGCCAGAAAACAACCATTAGGAGCAGCAATACCAAAGCGATCCATTCTTCCGGGGGCAGGCCGGGATTGATCCGATCCAGATAGCTGAGAAAGGTGTTCTGATTGAGCAACGGGATGTTGGAGCGTCCCATGATATGAAGATTGATGGAATAAAGACCGGTCATAACGAGAATACCGGCCAGCAGACCATTGATGTTGAAGCGGGTGTGGATGAGGGCTGTCACCGCCCCTGCGGCAGCCCCGATGACAAATGCGGCGATCAACGCAATCAGCGGATTCACGCCGGCCACAATGAGCAGGGCAGCAGCAGCAGCCCCCGAAGTGAAACTGCCGTCCACGGTTATATCGGGGAAGTCATGAATCCGAAAGGTCAGGAACACTCCCATGGTCATGAAAGAATATAGGAATCCAAGATTCAGCGCACCGATCCACAGTTCCATGATCCCTACCCTCTAAGTTCTATGATTCCCGCCATCCCCCTGCTGAAAAAACTCTGTCCCAGTACATGCTGGACTTTGTATACGGGCAGTTCAGTGGTGACGCGGATCAACTCCTGTTCGAACGATTCAATTCTTCTGCCGAGCAACTCTTTGCCGAACACCCCGGCGTGGAGATGAAAATTCTTGAACTCTCCCAGCAGCTTTTGCACTTTCGCAGACGCCTTGTCCTTCTCGCGGACGATCAGTCCGGCAGCAACAATGATATGATCGATTTCCCCGGGCTCCACCGGAAAATTGACCCACTGGGCAAAATTCTCCCTGGAAAAAATTTCCTTGCCGTTAGCCGGTCGGTTCTCGACAATGGGAACCCGTTTGAGGTGCATCCCCCAAAAGCCTTTGCTTTCCGCCAGCAAAACGATACCCAGCAATTTCGCAGGGCTGATTTTGAGAAAGACATCCACTAATCGGTTCAAATTCACGAAACCGTCCATTTTTTCAAATGAAAGTATGTAATGGTAGTCTCCGGTGAAGCCGAAACCGTGCAGATATTTATAGGCGAACCTCGTCCCGCCCTGGGAGCACAGCATAAAATCAACCGCGGGGCGGTTGACGGCTGGATAAAAGAAAAAGTTGCCTTGCACCGTCATGGCTTCCCCGAACAGATCCTTGTATTCGTCGTATCGTTCACCGAGTGTGGCCAGGCCCGTGCCGAACTGGATCTGATCCGAGTAGACCGTCACAACATCGCTTTCGTTATATTGAGACCTCGAAACCTTATCCGGTGACCCGAAATCGAGAAGCTCGCCTGCAGCAGCCTCCCTCTTCACGAAATCGATGGAAATTCCGTCCATCTCCCCAGAGACCACGTGCAGGGAAGACTTCCCGCCCTGCAGCAGCGCTTCTATTTCCTCTCTGCTGGCAACTAATGTAAAAATCTCGGTTAGGTTGCTCATTTCCAGCACGATTCGCACCTGTGTAGTGATCCGGTAAAAATAGATCTCTCCTTCGACTTGCTTCAATCGCTTGAATGCGTCCATAAAGACACGCAAACCGGCGCTGCTGATATAGTTCGTATCACTTAGATCGGCCACCAGCGTCCGGTGTCCAGCACCGATCAACTGGTTCATTTCCCGATGAAGCTGCGGAGCACTCAGACTGTCAATCCGCCCTTCGACCTTGATCCATTTTATATCCAGATCATCCTTGACCTCGCAACTGAACATGTCATCCCCTACTGTTCGGATTCATCCGAAAATGCCAATCCGATTGAAATACCTGCCTTATGCTCCGCAGCGTCTGTCAGCAAAGTATAGGAGGTTTCACACTTCGAATTGTTCCTTGATCTTTGGCTTCATCTTAGACGGGTCTCCAAATTGAATCCGGGGAAGTGCATTTTTCGAACCCCACATATTATCTGCAGACGGGATAGAGAAGCAAAAGCTCCAGCACCAAACACACATATAAGCCGGTCTAGAGTCATTTGTGTAGATCGCAGCACCAAGTAAACCACAAACGCAAAAATGCACAAGGAAGAAAAAGAGAACTCTTCGACCAGAATATAAGCTGACTTCAGAGAGTTGCGCTTTTATGTTGGGCCATGTAATGAGGAAGAGTGCTGATTAATTGGCGAGCAAGGGAATCGGGAAATAGTATTAGAATTTTAAGAGCTTGTGTCAGGCTCTCCATGTGCAAGAGGTCACAACGCAATTTCAGTGCAGGGAAGCTTTTGACCTCAACGAACTTGTATTGTATAAAAAACTTACACTTATTTTGCTGACTAAATTAAACTCGTCAAACACCGACATTAAAATAGCGACTTTTTTCAACAGAGGAGGACCCGACGCATGGGGGCAACAGACGATCGCCAGAGAGCCATCGAGATGGCTATGTCCCAGATTGAACGCCAGTGCGGAAAAGGTTCCATTATGCGCCTGGGAGAGAGCACCCAAGATGTTAAAGTGCCTGTGATTTCAACTGGGTGCCTTTCACTGGATTTGGCATTGGGAATCGGAGGCGTCGCACGTGGTCGTATCGTGGAAATTTTCGGCCCTGAATCATCAGGAAAAACAACTCTTGCCCTGCACATTCTCGCCGAGGCTCAAAAACGAGGAGGCTTGGCCGGCTTTATCGACGCCGAGCATGCTCTGGATGTCAATTATGCCCGCAAACTGGGCGTCCATGTGGAAGACTTGCTGATCAGCCAGCCCGATTATGGAGAACAAGCCCTTGAGATTGCAGAGATTCTGGTGCGCAGCAACGCCATAGACGTGATTGTGGTCGACTCGGTGGCAGCTCTGGTACCTAAAGCCGAAATCGAAGGAGAAATGGGAGACCCTCATGTCGGTCTCCAAGCCAGGCTAATGAGTCAAGCCCTGCGCAAACTGGTCTCGGCCATCAGCAAATCTAAAACATGCGTTATCTTCATTAATCAGATCCGAATGAAAATTGGCACGTTATACGGTTCGCCGGAAACCACCACCGGAGGCAACGCACTGAAATTTTACGCAACTATGCGATTGGATATCCGAAGGATCGGTCCGATCAAGGAAGGGCAAGATATCATAGGCAATCGCACACGGGTTAAAGTTGTCAAAAATAAGATTGCACCGCCTTTTAAGGAAGTCGAGTTTGATATCGTTTATGGCCGGGGAATTTCCCGCGAAGGAGATGTTCTAGATATGGCGGTCACCGCTAATGTGGTCGATAAGGCTGGGACATGGTATTCTTATAATGGCGAAAGGCTCGGGCAAGGTCGTGAAAATGTGAAGAACTTTCTGCGGGAACACCGGGAACTTCTTTCCGAGATCGAAGAAAAAATCCGCCAAATACATGATTTGACATTCGCCGAGAATACCTCACAAGCTGTAAATGCTGAATAATTCCAGTATACTTTCTGATGGAAAGAGTTCAAGCGTAGCTTTGACATCTCTGTTTTTATAAATGAACATCTCTTTTCGCCAACGCACTAATCAGTCAAGCTGTGACTAGTCAGAGTCCGGAACCCGCGCGTTGCTCTCCCCTCGAAGGGGGTAGGTGAGGTAAAGAGGGATGTAAATGCAAGGACTTACACCCTTACCCGGACCTTCTTATTCGAGGGAGAGGGAGTTTCAAGATGGGATCTAACCAAGTTGGGTAAATGGAGAACAAAACAAGGAGACTTTCTTGATGAAAGCCAGCGGAATTCGAAAAGCATTTCTAGAATTTTTTCAACAGAGACATCATTCAATAGTCAAGAGCTCATCACTTATTCCTCACGACGATCCAACTTTGCTCTTCACGAATGCAGGTATGGTTCAGTTCAAACGCTGTTTTCTTGGCGAAGATCATCGTCCTTACTCCAGAGCCACAACCAGTCAAAAGTGCATGCGAGCGGGTGGGAAGCACAACGACTTGGAAAATGTCGGGCGCACTGCCAGACACCATACATTTTTTGAAATGCTTGGGAATTTTTCCTTTGGCAACTATTTCAAAGAAGATGCTGTGGAATTCGCATGGGCTTTTCTGACAGAGGAAATGGGGCTTCCTAAAGATAAATTATACGCCACAATTCACGAGGGCGACGCTCAAATGAATTTGGGGCCGGATGAGGAGGCTAGGCGATACTGGGCCAAATATTTGCCGGAAGAACGCATCCTGACATTTCCCACTAAAGACAATTTTTGGGCAATGGGCGAGACTGGACCATGCGGGCCGTGTTCCGAAATCATTATTGACCAGGGAGAGGGAATCGGTTGTGGAGCGAAAGATTGCAAGCCTGGTTGCGATTGTGATCGCTATCTGGAGCTTTGGAATCTTGTATTCATGCAATTCAACCGTAGGGATGACGGCACACTGGAAAACCTCCCCAAGCCCAGTATCGATACTGGGATGGGGCTGGAGCGAATTGCGGCGGTCATACAAAAAGTCCCGTCAAATTACGATACGGACCTTTTTGTTCCGATGATGTCCCGGATTGCCGAGTTGACCGGTTATCAGTATGGGAATGATAGCGAGAAAGACGTCTCAGTAAAGGTAATCGCGGATCACAGCCGAGCAGCAGCTTTCCTCATTGGGGACGGCATATTGCCCAGCAACGAGGGAAGAGGATACGTACTGCGGCGGGTGATACGCAGGGCACTCAGGCATGGCAGATTCCTGGGACTGGAGCGACCATTTTTACATGATACGGCAGTTTCAGTGATGGAATCGATGCAGGATGCTTATCCGGGCCTTCTTGAAAATCGAAATTATATTACTCGGGTAATCTTAGCGGAAGAAGAGCGTTTTAATGAAACGCTTGATCATGGTTTACGACTCTTGCAGAGCGAAATCAGGAGGTTACAGGAAGAAAAGAGTCCCACAATCCCAGGCGAGCTGATCTTTAAACTCTACGACACCTATGGTTTTCCCATCGATATCGTGACGGATATGGCCAGAAGCCTTTCGTTCGATGCAGACGAGGTCGGCTTCGAGCGACTCATGGAAAAGCAAAGGAAGCAGTCTCGCCTGCATTGGAAAGGGAGTGGTGAACGAGAAATCTCGGAAGCCTACCGGCAACTTTCAGCAAAGGGTATTTCAACCAAATTTTTAGGATACGAGGCTCTGGAGGCCGAATCACCGGTTGTTGCTATCATACGAGAAGGAGAGAATCTTCAAGAGGCCGGCACCGGAACCGCTGTGGAACTAATCACCGAGCGAACTCCATTTTATGGAGAAGCTGGAGGGCAGGTTGGTGACCGAGGTGAAATCAAAACAGGTTCAGGCAAAATTCTTGTTTCTGATACTCTGCGCCTACCCGGCGATTTGCTTGTCCACGTTGGCAAAGTTGCAGAGGGAGCAGTCCGCGTCGGAGATATCGCTCAGCTAAAAGTTGATCCGGCCTTGAGAAGTGATACCGAACTCCACCACACTGCCACTCACATTCTGCATGCTATACTCCGCAAAGTTCTGGGTGATCACGTCAAGCAGGCAGGCTCACTGGTTGGGCCTGATCGATTGCGATTTGATTTCACGCACTTCACTGCACTCAGCAATGAGGAATTGCGAGAAATTGAGCGGTTGGTTAATGAAGAAATCCGCAGGAACGACGACTTGCAAGTTAGGGTAATGGATCTTGAAGAAGCTCTCAAGACGGGGGCGATGGCTCTTTTTGAGGAAAAATACGGAGATAGAGTTCGAATGGTAGAGATTCCCGGATTCAGCCGTGAGCTCTGTGGTGGCACACATACGCATAGAACTGGTGACATTGGAGTCTTTGTCATTCTACAAGAAACCGGCATCGCTGCTGGAGTCAGGAGAATAGAAGCTTTAGCCGGCCGCCAGGCTCTGAAGTACCTTGAAGGCCAACAAAGTATCCTGCGCCAAACAGCCGGTCTTCTCAAAAGCAATCCGGCCGAAGTAGCAGAACGTGTTGAAAAGCTACTTACATACCAAAGGCAATTGGAAAAAGAACTCGAATCTCTAAAGGCTTCCCTTACCAGCCAGCGGTCTTCGGACCTGCTTACCGGTGCCGAAGATCTTAAAGGAGTAAGGGTTCTGGTGACTCAGGTGGAAGCCGATAGCCCTAAGGTCCTGCGGGAAATTAATGATCGATTTAAAGAAAGCATCGCAAGCGGCGTCGTTGTGCTAGGGGCCGCACATGACGGTAAAGTATTTCTGTTGGTTGGGGTCTCTTCTGACCTTACGAAACGCGTTCACGCCGGCAATCTAATCAAAGAAATAGCGGCAACGGTTGGGGGGTCTGGCGGGGGCCGCCCAGACATGGCTCAAGCAGGTGGAAATCAACCCGACAAATTGGAAAATGCCCTTAGACTCGCCAGGAAACTGTTGACTGAAAAACTGTGATCAATCAATACCTCTGCCCACCAACTGAATAAGTTCGATGGGCAGGAAAGCCTTTTTGCTCTTGGTTATTGATTGACACTACAATCGGTCTATCCTGCAAAAAGACAGTTCGTCTTCAATTTCATCTGTGAGCAACTCGCTAAGTTCGGAAAGCGGAAAACATGCGCCGCATACCCGGCAGCGCCAATAGATCTGACCTCACGCGCGAATAGGACTCAACTCATTCCTACAGTTGGGACATTCCACAGAGATTCTCCTCAATCGTTTCATGGGAATAACGTTTCCTATGTTAGCGTTAATAATTAATTGTTTTGTTGTCGCATGGCAACTCCCTCCACTGAAAATCTTCGACACTTACTTTACTTGGTATATACAGACACTTTTGTGCAGATATGATGGTTAGTACTACAACGAGATCTACCAGGAAAAGAGAATATGCCGGCTAATCTTCCCCCTCCTTACTTTGAGGCAGAAAAAAGGTACCGAGAAGCAAAAACCCCGGAAGATAAGGTTGATGCGCTGGAAGAAATGCTCACTATCATGCCCAAACACAAGGGCACAGACAAACTACGTGCCGACCTTCGGCGCCGTATTGCTAAATGCAGAGCCCAGTCACAGCTAAAAAAGGGTACGTCCAAGCGAGATAGTGAATACTCAGTCGAAAAAGAAGGCGCTGCCCAGGTTATTCTGGTTGGCACTCCCAATGTAGGCAAGTCGTCCATTGTATCGTCGCTTACGAATGCTCGACCAGAGATTGCAGGTTTTCCGCACTCTACGTGGAAGCCGACCCCTGGAATGATGACCTTTGAGAATATTCAGTTTCAACTGGTGGACACCCCGCCTATCACCAAAGATTTTGTCGATTCATGGATGATTGACTTATTACGGCGAGCAGATATCTTGGTCATCGTTCTGGATTTGCATTCCGGAACATTGCAGCAGCTTGAAGACTCTCTTGCAATCCTGCAAAAGTTAAGAATATTTCCCGAGGGGAGTCCCATACCTGAGGGAATTAGCAAGACACCATTCATGAAAAAAATACTGATCTTGGCAAATAAGATGGATGACACTGAAGATCAAGAGGATTTCGAGGTTTTTATGGAATTATCTGAGCTCAACCTGCCAGCCATTGGCGTCTCAGCCTCTACCGGCAGGAACCTCTCAGCCCTATCCCAAAAGATCTATGACCTGTCCGGCATTATTCGGGTATATACCAAGGCGCCCGGCAAAGAACCCGACCGTAGCGCCCCTTTTGTTCTACCCAAAACAAGTACTTTGGAAGATCTGGCAGCAAAAATACACAAAGACTTTGCAGCCAAGTTAAAATTTGCAAAAGCTTGGGGTGAGGCAGTGTATAACGGACAAATGATTCAGCGGGATTATCTTCTGCATGACGGAGATGTGGTAGAAATTCATATCTGAAGCTGTTTGTGGCGATTCAGTGTCACACAATGTGATTTAGCAGCAACAGAGTTGCATAAACCCGGGTTACGACCCAACAGTCTTTGCCCCTAATCCTAGATGAACCCAAAGATATAAGAGTCGATGGGATGACAAGATCGGATTGGGTGAGAGTAAAAACAAAAACCAGGGAGCTTGGTAGCGACCCGGCTTATTAGAGATATGGGGAGGGGCGGCGGCGACCTACTCTCCCACGCGATCGCTCGCGCAGTACCATCGGCGCTGAGGAGCTTAACGACCGTGTTCGGGATGGGAACGGGTGTGACCTCCTCGCTGTAACCACCGCCCCAAATCAAATGACAGAGGGGGCAGAGGACGGAAGGCAGGGTATTTGCCTCCCGAGACTCTTTATTACTGTTTCCGAATAGGGCTTCTGTGTGAGGACACCGTACAGGCAAGGGACCGTTTCCGTCATCCGTTCTCTGTCGTCTGTCCTCTGGTAAGTGCATCCTGATTTCAGCAGTTGCCTTTGAAAGAGGATGGTCAAGCCGCACGGCCTATTAGTATCGGTT
>Ga0210077_1000531_pt1 | contig 13800 bp, 15 predicted proteins | sample RushMan_CattailN_5_FD_185556 | JGI IMG/M metagenome (GOLD analysis project Ga0210077, IMG submission 185556) | Wetland microbial communities from San Francisco Bay, California, USA, that impact long-term carbon sequestration -... | ecosystem: Environmental > Aquatic > Marine > Wetlands ... | reverse complement strand
CTAAAAGGATTTTATCTTCTTTTGTTGAAAGCCTTATTTAAAAGGCTTTTTCTTCTTATTTCATGAAAGGATTTTATAAACTATGACTTCAGATGATATCAAAATTTTAGTTGAAGATTTAAGAAAACAGAGAGAAAATCTCGAAAAGAAGGAAGAAAATTTAAAGAAAAGACAGCATGAGTTGGAAGAAAGACTCGAGCGTGTCTCCAAAATGTCTGTTGACGAAGCGGAAAAGATATTGCTTGATGAGGTACAGAAAGAATTAACAGGAGAAGTTGCCAAAAGAATTAAAAACGCCGAGGATAAGGTAAAAAAGGAAGCTGACGAAAAAGCAAGAGAAATATTAGTAGATGCAATGAAACATGGAGCAACTTCTTATGTTGCGGAGTATACAGTTTCAACGGTATCCATTCCAAACGAGGACGTAAAGGGAAGAATTATCGGTGCAGGAGGAAGAAATATTAGAACTTTTGAAAAAGAGACTGGTGTTGAGATAGACCTTGATGAAACAAATATAATAAGACTTTCGTCATTTGACCCGATAAGACGCGAAATTGCCAAAAGAGCTTTAGAAACTCTTATTAAGGACTCGAGAATTCAACCCTCAAGAATCGAGGAAATAGTAAAACAAACAAAGACCCAAATGGAAAGTGTACTTTTGGCCGAAGGTCAAAAAATATCCCATGAATGCGGTGTATTTAACCTACCCGCCGAACTGACTAAACTGATTGGAAGATATAAATTCAGGACATCCTACGGTCAGAATTTAGGACTTCATACAATTGAAGAAACAAAGATAGGGGTATCAATTGCAAACGAAATAGATGCAAATGTTGATATCGTAAGGCTGGGGTGTTTGCTGCATGATATAGGAAAAGTTGTGAGCGATGAAGAAGGAACGCACGTCGAAGTCGGTGTGGTTACTCTGAAAAGGTTTGGAATTCCCAAGGAAGTTGTTGCTACTGTTGCAGAACACCACGAGGATAAACCGTTTTCTTCCGTTGAGTCGGTAATCGTTTGGATAGCTGATGCGATTTCCGGTTCTCGACCTGGGGCAAGATACGAAGGTCATGAAGAATATGTCAAGAGAATGGGCAAAATCGAAGATATTGCAGCCAGTTTCCCAGGTGTTGAAAGTGCTTATGCTTTCCAGGCCGGTAGAGACGTAAGGATCATAGTTAATCCCCAAGAGGTTGATGATGATAAACTAACGGTATTGGCCAGGGATATTGCAAATAGACTTGAAAAAGAGGCAGAATATGCAGGTCAGATAAAAGTTACCGCAATAAGGGAAGTGCGTTCTAGTGAGACTACTAAGGCTAAATAGGCCTTTCTATGAAAATAAAAATTTCAGCATTGCCTATTTTAAGTATTACACTTTTTGTTCTACTAATTATTTTTTTTGTTAAATATCCACGTGGATTTTTTAGAAAACAACAGGGCAATACACAAGCCGGCTTTCAACAAACTTTGGCGCCCACAGGATCTTTAGAACCGACACCTACACCATCACCTACCCCTGCGCCTACTCCCAAACCGCTTACTTTTAACGAAATGAATCAATTATATGGTCCCTGTGTAAGGTTGCCTGTCATTATGTACCACCATGTTCAAGATCCTGCAGTTGCAAAAGAAAATGGGCAAACCAACATCAGTGTATCGACTTCGGTTTTTGAAAACCAAATGGCCTATTTATCGCAAAAGGGTTATCTCACGGTCAACCCTGCTTCAATAGACGATTTTTTCGATAAATCAACATCCTTGAGTGGAAAATTGATAGTTATTACTTTTGATGATGGTTATGGAGATTTTTATACTAATGCTTATCCAATTTTGTCAAAATACGGATTTTCGGCAACAGTATTTGTAATTACCGGTTTAGTTGAAAATCCGGGCTACTTGAATTGGTCTCAGATAAATCAAATGGCTTCATCAAACATTTTTTTTGCTAACCATACTTGGTCTCATAAGTCTGTGGGTTCAGGAAACTCAGCTGCCCAGAATGAGATTTCTACAGCGGATACTCAACTGGGACAATATGGTTTAAATAACCCTAAGACATTTGCCTATCCTTACGGAACTGTAGGTTCAGTAGCATATTTACAACAACTGGGATATACATTGGCTTTTTCGACTTACTCGGGATCCACTTTGTGTAAACAACAAAGATTTAACCTTCCCAGAATAAGAATAGGAAACTCCCCAATGAGTGCTTATGGTTTTTGAAAAAGCACTAAAAGAGCCGAAAACTTGACTTTTGTGGTCTTTACTATTATGCTTTGTCTCAACATGACAAAGCGACAATTGATAGACCAAGTTGCAAGAAAAGCTCACTTAACAAAAAAGGCTGCTACGGAGTCCATCGAAGTGTTTTTGTCAGAAATCGGAAGAGTTTTAGCAAAAGGAGAAAAGGTCGTACTTTCGGGATTTGGTACATTCCAAGTGAAACCGATGAAAGGAAAAACCGTAAAAATACCCAAGACAGACAAATTAGTAACAATAAAACCTCATCGTTCACCCAGATTTACCCCTGGTAAAAAACTTAAAAGACAGGTTAGTAAATAACTCTCCAGGCTAAAAGATCAATAATTAAGGCTTATAAATGTTATACTTTTGTTAATGGAGAAGGCGATAATAGTTGATCATTTGGTTAAAGATTTTGAGGTTACCGTAAAGAAACCGGGTATAAAAGGAGCAATTTCCACAATATTCTCACCTCAAAAAACTTCAATTCATGCCCTAAAAAGTATTTCTTTTACAATACAAAAGGGAGAATTAGTGGGATTTATCGGCCCCAATGGTGCAGGAAAAACTACTACTCTAAAAACACTCTCAGGGCTTTTATATCCAACCTCTGGTTTTACTCAGGTTCTTGATTATGATCCCTGGGATAAAAATCCTGAATTTTTAAAACAGATCTCATTGGTAATGGGGCAAAAAAATCAACTTTGGTGGGATTTACCTGCAATTGAGACTTTTGAATTGAATAGAGTTATTTACGGGCTTAACAAGAAACAATTTGTACAGAATCTTGAGGAATTGGTGACACTTTTGGATTTAGGAAAGATTCTGAATATTCCGGTCAGGAGACTTTCTTTAGGCCAGCGAATGAGACTGGAGCTGGTAGCAGCGCTTTTATACAAACCCAAGGTATTATTTTTAGATGAGCCGACTATCGGGCTTGATTTGATTGCTCAGCAAAAAATAAGGGATTTTATCTATGAATACAACAAGAAAAATGAAGCAACGATACTATTAACTTCACACAACATGGATGATTTGGTTGACCTAGCCAGACGTGTAATAGTAATTGATAAAGGAAAGCTTATTTTTGACGGCGTTTTGGAAGAATTGGTAAACCGCTATGCGAAAGAGAAATTAATAAAAATATATTTGACCCAGAGTGTAAATGTAGAAGATTTCAGAAAGATAGGAAAGGTTAAAAAATATGCTTATCCTCAGGTTTACCTTTCTGTTCCCAGAAGTACTGTTGCCGTCGCAGCAGCTGAGATACTGCAAGATTTTCCGGTGGGAGATCTTAATATTGAAGAGATACCGATTGAGGAGATTGTCAGAAAAGTTTTTAGTAGGTAAATTGTTTTATGAAAAAAAATCTGCAGAAATTTTATTCGATTTTTAGAATTTCGTTTCAGCAAGAATTTGCCTACAAATTGAGCTTTTTCTTGTGGAGGTTTAGAAATGTAATGCAGATTTTTTTGGTATTTTTTCTTTGGAGTGCTATTTTTTCTAATCCTTCAACGGAATTTTTTGGTTATGATCGCGACAAAATACTGACTTATGTGTTCGGAATTTTAATAATTAAAGCATTAGTACTTTCGGCAAGAGCAGTCGATGTGGCCTCCGAGGTAGCCAGTGGGGATTTAAATAATAGCCTAGTTAAACCGATTAATATTTTTAAATATTGGTTCGCAAGAGATATTTCAAGTAAGGCTCTTAATATTATATTTGCAATTGGAGAAACAATTATATTATTTATCATTTTAAGGCCCCCGCTTTTTTTACAAACGAACCCTTTTTATCTTTTAGCCTTTATATTGTCTATAGGGATTGCACTTTTATTGTTTTTCTTCATTCTTTTTATCACCAGTGCGGTTCCATTTTGGATGCCGGAGGCTGCATGGGGTAGCCAGTTTCTGTTTATAGTTGTGGTTGTGGAATTTTTGTCCGGTTCCATATTTCCTCTGGATATTTTTCCTGCAGCATTACAAAAGATTTTATATTTATTACCCTTTCCTTATTTGATATTTTTTCCCCTGCAGACCTACCTGGGAAGCCTCTCAATTTTATCTGTTCTAAAAGGCCTTGGAATAGGGATATTTTGGTGTGGAGCTCTTTACTTATCAATGAAAAAAGTATGGGATAAAGGACTTAAGGCCTATCAAGCTTACGGAAGATGAAAAAGATAACAACAAGATTAAAATTTTATTTAAAAATATGGTGGATGATGAGTAAAAATGCATTTTTAATTTGGTTGAGTCAAGGTAAGCTTTTGGCATTTTTCTTATTGGGAAAGATTGTAAGATTTGTAATCTTTATCGGATTTTTGATCTATCTTCTAAAAACTACGAACGGATTAGTTGGATACACCCCAAATCAGGTGATATTTTTCTTTCTTACCTTCAACTTAGTCGATATAGTATCTCAATTTTTATTTAGATATGTTTATTCTTTCAGACAACTTGTGGTAAGTGGGGATTTTGATCTGGTTTTGACGAAACCATTTAGTCCTCTTTTCCGCTCTTTGATGGGGGGCGCAGATTTAATCGACTTAATTACCATACCTCCTTTGATAGGACTACTTTACTACTATTCAACTTTGTTAAACCCCAGTGCATCGTCGGTTTTACTTTATCTATTTTTACTTGTGTGTTCTTTTATAATTTCTGCAGCACTTCATATTATCACGCTATCTTTGGGAATTATTACGCTAGAGGTTGACCACACTATTATGATATTTAGAGATTTTCTAAGTTTAGGTAGACTTCCTGTTGGTATTTATAAACAACCTCTACAAGTGCTAATAACTTACCTTGTACCGATTGGAATTATGATAACTTTTCCGGTGCGGGGTTTTATTGGTTCGTTGCCTGTATATTTAGTACTAATATCGGTAATTTTTGCAGCCGGACTTTTATTTGGATCATTGAAATTTTGGCAGTATGCATTAAAGCGCTATTCAAGCGCCTCAAGTTAGATGGAAAAAATTTTAGTTATATGTGGTCAAACCGGGGTTGGAAAAACCTCCCTTGCACTTACTCTGGCTAAAAAATATCAGGGTGAAATTCTTTCTGCTGATTCCCGCCAAGTATATAAAGATTTAGATATCGGGACAGGTAAAGATCTCCCCAAAAGTGCTCAATACAAAAAGGGATTTTGGGGATCTTTGGGATATTATCTTGCAGACGGGATAAGAATTTGGGGTTACGACCTGGCTAGTCCTAATAAACCATTCAGCGTTTCGGATTATTTGAAAAATGCGGAAAAAATAGCCAGCGGAATCCATAAAAGAGATCATCTTTTGATATTGGTTGGAGGTACCGGTTTTTATATAAAAGGATTTATAGACGGTATAAACACAGCAGATATTCCCAAAAATAATAAATTAAGAAAGTCACTCGTTAATAAAACTATTGAGGAGCTGTATGATATTTTGGCAAGGACAGACCCCATTAGGGCCGGAGGTCTAAATTCTTCGGACAGAAAAAACCCCAGAAGGCTGATAAGGGCAATTGAGGTTGCTCTTTGGAAGACGCAGGTAAAGAATAAACAAAAACAGCCTAAATTAAGAAAATATAAAGATGTATTATTTGTGGGTCTTTTAGCTCCAAAGGAAAAATTAAAAGAGAGGATAGATAAAAGAATTAAAGAAAGAATAGACAGGGGAATAATCGAAGAGATTAGGGCTCTGGTTAAAAAAAAGATTTCCTGGGGAAGCCAAGCTATGGAGTCAATCGGATATAAAGAATTCAAGGATTATTTTAAGGGTAATGCAACTCTTGACCAAGTTATAGGAAAATGGAAGGTTGATGAGATGCATTATACCAAAAGACAATTGACCTGGTTTAAAAAGGATAAAAGAATAACTTGGTTTGATATATCCGAATCCAAATGGAAGAAAGATGTGGAAGAATTGGTCAAAAAATGGTACGATTCCAATAATAGTAATAGGTGATCGAGGCTAGAGTTGATACCGTCTTTTTATGCCAAAAAAGATCGAAATTTCCCATAAGACGATAGTATTTACAGCGCTGTTTTTGATAGCGCTTTGGTTTTTATATTTTATACGAGAAATTATACTTATTCTTTTTATGGCTCTTCTAATTACCATAATATTGGAACCATTTGTAAGGAAATTATCAAGAATCAAAATACCTAGGGTTGTTTCGGTGATAATTTGTTATTTGATATTTATCGTGGTTGTAGGAGGGGTTATTGCCGGAGTTGTGCCTCCCCTGGTTGATCAAACGAGCAGTTTTATTACTAACCTTCCACAGTATTTAGCCAATTTGGGTGTAAGTCAATCTCTTACGGATCAAGCACTAGGACAACTTATCCTTTCAGCGGGAGCCTTACCGGGACAAGTAGTCAAGGTGGGTGTTTCGATAGTATCCAATTTTATAACGATTATCAGTGTCTTGATATTTGCATTTTATTTTCTTTTGGCTCGAAATAAAATCGAGAAGCAATTTGTGAATTTTTTTGGTGAAAAGACCAGTGATCAAATATTAAATATTTTGAAACTTTCTGAAACAAAATTGGGAGGTTGGGCAATAGGACAATTAACCCTGATGATAACTGTAGGAATATTAACCTACATCGGTTTAATTATTCTGGGAATTCCATATAGCCTTCCTTTGGCTTTATTGGCAGGAATTTTGGAATTGGTACCTACTTTGGGACCGATTTTATCAGCAATCCCGTCAGTGATAATTGGTCTGAGTATTTCTCCTCTGTTGGGTTTGGCAGTTGTTGCTCTATTCTTTCTGGTACAACAATTTGAAAATTATCTTTTGGTTCCTAAAATTATGCAGAAATCAGTTGGTCTTAATCCTTTAGTCATTTTAATTGCATTAGCAATAGGTTTTAGAGTGGCCGGAATAATAGGCGCTTTCATAGCAATTCCCGTATTTATGGAACTTCAAATCCTTTTTAAGGAGCTAGTTCTACCCCGACTTAATGATTGAAAAAATGCCTCTTTTTTGGTATAATTGCTACGCTCTGGAGGAAGAGACAACTACCACATTTTTATAAAATGTGGAGGAAAGTCCAGGCAGCTGAAAGCAGGGTGGTCCGTGTAAACGGACACGCGAAAGCGCTAGTATAGAGCCACAGAGACTATGTCGACTCTGTAACTTAAAACGTTATGGAATACGAGTGAAAAGAGGCAATCCTCCCCGCTGCAACCTCCGAAAAGGTCGTTAATAGGAGCTTTCCCGAGACCTGAAGTGAGGGCTTAGACAGATTGTTGTCACACCGAGTTTACTTGGTGCAAACAGAACCTGGCTTACTAGCCTCCAGAGCAAAAAGAACACCCTTCGGGGTGTTTTTTTTGGATATACTATAATAAACTGGATAAACCGATGAAAAGTAAACTGCTCTCTCCGTATTCGATTATAGGTTTTGTAATTCTTTCGATTGCATTGGTTGCTGCGCTGTATTTGGTAAAACAATCAAGAGATATAAGAGAAAAAGCCGCACCCGCTACTTCATTATTAATAAATCCACCAAGTCAAAACAAGATACCAGGACAGACATTCACGGTTAGTGTTGTTATGGATACAGGAATTAACCAGGTAATAGGGGCTGATTTGGTATTAACTTATGATCAAAATATACTATTAATTGACACAGTCAACAAAGGTAGCGGTGTCTCGACTTTTGACCAGGAGATAAAAAATAAAATAGATGCAACTGCCGGAAAAATTCAATACAGTATATATACTGCAGAGAATACAAATGCTGTATCAGGAAGCGATATAGTTGTTCTAACAATAAATGGTAGAGTAAGAGACGATGCTCAAGGAGGAGATTATAAGATAGATTTTGATCCTGCGACTACAGTTTCCGGAGTTTCAGAGGGTCAAAATGTTCTTTTAACTTCAACATTTGGGACAGTAAAGGTTACCGTCCAGAGATCCTCGGAAGAACCGACAGAAACACCCATTCCTACTCCTGAGTCGGATAATATACTTTTAAATGATAATAATACTCCTACTCCAACCGCAACAGCGACATTAACCCCCTCGGCTACATCAACACCCAGTCCCAATGCAACCGCAACAGCCGATGGTATTTCAACATCAACGCCAACAGACTCACCGACTACTATCGCTCAAACTCAAGTAACTGCAACTCCCGAGACCCTACCGGAAACTGGAATGTCATTGCCAACAATTATTTTTATCGGTTTTGCACTGCTGATAATTTCTGGATCATTTATTGCCTTTTTATTGTAAGGATTTCTATATATAAGCTTTTTAATGCTTGCAAAAATTATATCTGGGGCGACAGTAGGACTAGATGCTACGCTAGTTGACGTTGAAGTTGATATTGCCGAGCAGGGTTTGCCTTCATTTACTATCGTAGGACTTCCCGACAAAGCGGTTGAAGAATCAAAAGAAAGAGTACGTTCTGCCTTGAAAAATTCCGGTGCAGATTTTCCAATATCAAGAATTACTGTTAATTTGGCACCGGCAGATCTGCCTAAGGCGGGTCCGGCATATGATTTACCTATTGCAATGGGAATATTGATAGCATCAGGCCAGATACGTCCTGATATTAAAGACTGTATGTTTTTTGGAGAGCTATCGCTTGATGGAAGCCTTCGACATACTAATGGTATTTTGCCGATGGCTTATTTAGCATCACAAAAAAAGATAAAAAAACTGTTTATACCAAAAATAAATTCTCGGGAGGCATCGGTAGTATCAAATATTGCAGTTTATTCGATTGAATCACTTCTCGAGCTTGTAAGATTTTTCAATAATTCTATTGAACTATCACCGGTAAAAAAACTTGCCTTGTCCTGCCTTTTAACAAGAGCACAAGCGGAGTTTGATTTTTCGGAAATAATAGGACAGGAAATGGCAAAGAGGGCAATGGAAATAGCTGCGGCTGGTGGGCACAATGTTTTTATGAAAGGATCACCAGGAAGCGGAAAAACAATGTTGGCAAGAGCACTTCCGGGTATACTTCCAACTCCTACCCAGCAGGAGGCATTGGAGTTAACCAAGATCTATTCGATAACAGGTAATCTTAACCAAGGAGAAGCTTTAATTACTACCAGGCCTTTTAGAAGTCCACACCATACAACCAGTAGGATAGGTTTGATTGGCGGAGGTACGAACCCAACTCCTGGTGAGATTTCACTTGCCCACAGAGGGGTACTTTTTTTAGATGAATTTCCTGAATTTCCCAGACATGTTTTGGAAAGTTTACGTCAACCGATTGAGGATGGTGTTGTCACAATTTCAAGAGCTAAAGGCTCTGAGACTTATCCTGCTAAGTTTGTTCTGGTGGCCGCGGCTAATCCCTGCCCTTGCGGATTTTATGGTGATCCTAAAAGAAAATGTACTTGTATGCCTGGAGCGATAACCCGTTATGAAAAAAGAGTATCCGGACCGATTTTGGACAGAATAGATATTCATCTTGAAGTTCCATCGGTTGAAACACAGAAGTTGGTTTCAACTGATGACCAAAAGAGAGAGTCCTCAAAAAAGATTCAAAAAAGAGTTCAACAAGCCAGAAATATTCAACTAAAAAGATTTAGAAATACTAAGCTTGTGTCCAATAGTGAAATGTCAGGTAAAGACATCAAAAAATATTGTGAACTGACAAATGATTGCATATCAATGATGACCACGGCAGTTGCGGCTATGAATCTTTCTGCGAGGAGTTATTTTAAAGTAATTAAAGTTTCCAGAACGATTGCTGATCTGGCAGGAGAAAGCCAAATTTTACCTACGCATATTGCAGAAGCTCTTCAATACAGACCCAAGTATCAGGATTAAGCAGTATTCGGAAAAAATATGTTGCAATATTTACTAAAGTATATCTTTGACAATGATGAATAAAATTGCGGTATTTTTGACACTTTATGTTTTTGGGTTTTAGCTTGACAACGGTTCTATTAGTAGTAGAAGTCTATTTTTACAATATTGATAACTGGTATTTTACCACCTGATTGATATAATTTTGCCATGCGACTAATTGTCCAGAGAGTAAATTCTGCCTCTGTTATAACTTCCGACTCCAAAGTTGCGGGAGAGATAAATTCAGGGTATTTAGTATTATTGGGGATTAAAAAGGGTGACAAAGAGTCAGAAGCCAAATATCTGGTTGATAAATTGGCAAAATTAAGAGTTATGGCTGATGAGCAGGGGAAAATGAATAAATCCCTTTCGGAGGTCGGTGGAGAAGTGTTGCTGGTGTCACAGTTTACCTTATATGCCAATAGCCAAGGAGGTAATCGCCCGTCTTTCATTGATGCTGAAGAAAGCCCAAAAGCCCAAAAGCTTTATGAATATTTTGTTGAAAAGCTAAAGCAAAAAAATATTGACGTCAAAACAGGAAAATTCGGAGATTATATGAAGATAGAAGCTTCCCTCGATGGCCCTGTGACAATAATTATTGAGAGTAAGTAAATTAAATAAGGTCGTTTGTCTTCAGAAATTTTCTGAGTTTGGCAGGAGTGTTATATTGTCTTCCTATGGAAACAAAAAGTTTATTGACATCTTTCCAGTATTTTCTCGGCAAGTTTTCTGAAAGCTGTTTTTCTGTTTGTTCGGGCGTTTTTGAGTCAACCCAGCCCAGAAGATTAGTTATTCTATGAACATGGGTATCAACTGCAATTGCAGGAATACCAAATGACCGGTTAAGCACCAAATTGGCTGTTTTTCTACCAACACCAGGAAGTGTTTGCAGATCTTGTTTGTTGTCAGGGATTTTACCCTGATATCTATTGATTATTATCGAGGCAGTATTTTTTAGATGTTTGGATTTGGTGTTATAAAATCCGACAGGATATATAGCTGATCTTATTTTATCTCTTGATAATTTATTCAACACAGATATATTCGGTGCCAAATTAAAGAGCAGTTTGCATGCAGTAAGGGTAGTGTCATCGTTTGTTCGTGAAGATAAAATTGTAGAAATTAAAGTTTTGTAAGGGTTTCTCGCGAAAACTTCAAGGGGTGGAGCTAGATAGTTTTTTTTAAATACTTCGAAGGTTTTCTGGTAATTATTCACATTATTGACTAACAACAAAAGGGGCCTGATGAATCAGGATGCCCTTTTGTGTTTGAATATTCAATACCGGGGATTAATTTCCGCCGATTTTGAACATGGTTGTACCGCAAACTTCACAAACAGCTTTGGTTGCTTTCTTACCATTTTTCATGGTAACTGCTTGCTGATTTTTTCCTTCTCTCTTTGCGCGGCACTTTACACAGTACATCATCTTATTGTAAATTCACCCCCTTTCAAAGTTAGGGCAGAAACTAATTAAACTTTCCAGGCTAAGTATATCACCATCTCTATTCCCAAGATCAAACCGGATATTATTAGACTTCTTGTGAGATTTTGTTTAATTAGCTTTGAATTGGCATCTTTTTCCAGGTTTATGGGGTTTTTTACATTTCGGCTGTCTTTTGATGAGTCTGAAGCTGTATTTTTCTTTTGCCCCTTGACACGTGCCTGAAATTCGGATTTTTTTTGCGTTCCTTCCCAGCTTATTTGAAAGGAATGCTTTGCAGCGAGTTTTTGTTTTTTTGTTCTTCTTTTGGCCATGATACAATCTATATTATAGCTCGAATAAACAATTTGTTCTTGTATTCATAGCTTCTTGACACGCTATTTTCAAGATGCAAAAATGTTTGAGTTATTTTGTTACCCAATATGACAGATAATATTATATTTATGATAGGAGCAGTTTGGCTTGCAGTTGTTACAGTACTGCTTATTTATTATATTAGGTTTTTAAGAAAGCTTACCAAGGGTAGCAAAGAAAGCGATTTAAAAAAAGTTCTTGATAAAATACTTGCCAGAGAAGTTATTAATTCTCAGGATATAGGCAAGCTTGACAAGAGAGCAAGTATGATAGAAGATGCAGCGCTTGGCCATATTCAAAAGGTAGCGATGGTCAGATTTAATCCCTTCGAAGAAACAGGAGGAGATCACAGCTTTTCAATAGCTTTACTCAATGATAAAGATACTGGCATAATCTTAACAGGTTTGCACACAAGAGAAAGAACAAGGGTGTATGCTAAGACTATCAAGAACGCAAAAAGTGATATAGAATTATCACAGGAAGAAAAAAAGGTATTAACAAAAGCTCAGAAAAATAAATAATGGAAAACAACATTAAGCCCAAGAAAATCAGTTTTTTAACATCCAAAAAATTTACCCTAATTGTATCTATTGTCGGGCTTTACCTTCTTGTCACAGGTATAACCTTGGCGGCATTTTCTATTTTCGGAAAGAACACCTCCCAAGCAGCACCTACTGCCGCAGAAGTTTCGAAAGCTCGTGAGGGCATTGATCTTAGTGCTCCCAAAACGGCACAGTGTCCCATAAACGGTGAGATGTTTACCCAAGCAGAGCAAAAGATCTGGGAAACCAGACGCCCGATTACTGCGATGATAGAAAACCATGTAGATTCGCGACCACCTTCGGGGTTATCTAGAGCGGATGTGGTTTATGAAGCTGTTGCGGAAGGTGGTATAACCCGCTTTTTGAATGTTTTTTACTGCGGAGCATCAGCAAATGATTATAGGATAGGCCCAATTAGAAGCGCCAGAGTTTATTTTGTAGATTATGCTTCGGAATACGGTACCAACCCGCTATTTGTTCACTGGGGTGGTGCAAATAACATTTGTAACAACTGTCCAGGTGGCGTAAAACCGAAAGGTGATATTGATCCTAAGGTAGATGTGTATAACCTTATGGCAAAACTTGGTTGGACCAATGGCCGTTCAGGAAATGATATGGATGGCCAAAGCAATCTTGGCTATCCAATAGTCTGGGGGGATTTGGAGAGAATACCTGGGGCGGCAACTGAGCACACTAAAATGGGTTCGACCGACAAGCTTTTTGAAGAAGGAGCGAGGAGGGGGTTTGCATACGAGGATGCAGATGGTGTTGCCTGGGATAAAAATTTTGTATCTTGGAAGTTTAGCAAGGATGAACCTTCATCAAACCCCACCGCTACCAATATTCAGATTAAGTTTTGGAGCAACAAACCAGACTACGATGTAGTATGGAAATACGATCCGAATAACAACCTATATTTAAGATTTAACGGTGGAAAAGAACATATAGATATGGATAGTCAAACACAGCTTTCGGCCAAAGATGTAGCTGTTGTTTATGCTAAAGAAGAAGGTCCTGTTGACAAAGAGCTACATATGTATTACACAACAACTGGAACCGGTGATGCTATAGTATTTCAAAACGGGATTGCGATTGAAGGTACTTGGGAAAAAGCTACCCGAAATTCAAGAACTATATTTTACGATTCCAAAGGGAAAGAAATTTCCTTTGTAGGAGGACAAATTTGGATAGAAATTGTTCCGGTAGGAAGCAAAGTAACTTATTAAATTAAACAATTTCTTGGCCTGCCTCATTTAAAATGGCTAGTATATCAGACATTATTACTTCAAAAGTTCGGGTCAAAATATTGGAGTTATTTTTATCCAATATCAGTGAAATGTACCACGTCAGAGGTATTGTTAGGGAAACTTCAGAGGAAATAAATGCAGTAAGACGTGAGCTGGACAGGCT